>Ga0210382_10000543_pt1 | contig 13373 bp, 14 predicted proteins | sample PLMedo_FD_155452 | JGI IMG/M metagenome (GOLD analysis project Ga0210382, IMG submission 155452) | Groundwater sediment microbial communities from an aquifer in East River, Colorado, USA - PLM0_60_coex redo | ecosystem: Environmental > Terrestrial > Soil > Riparian zone | place: USA: East...
GGCTGTTTGACTTCTACCGGGGGAAAGGTGTAGAAAGAGGTAGAAAAAGCCTTGCGTTTCGGGTAGTTATGCAAGATACTGCAAGGACGTTGACCGATGCGGAAGCGGACGCCGCAATGGCGCAACTAACTGAGCTTCTCGCCGCAAAATTCGGTGCTAAATTACGTACTTAAGTAATGAAGTGGAGAGAGATTCTGCCTCTCCAAGGGAGCGCAAATGACACTTACAAAAGCCGAGCTGGCGGACATGCTTTTTGAGAAGGTGGGGCTGAACAAGCGCGAGGCGAAGGACATGGTGGAGACGTTCTTCGAGGAGATCCGCCTGGCGCTCGAAAACGGGGAGAGCGTCAAGCTGTCCGGGTTCGGCAACTTTCAGCTGCGCAACAAGCCGCAGCGCCCCGGCCGCAACCCCAAGACCGGCGAAGAAATTCCCATTACGGCGCGGCGCGTAGTCACGTTCCACGCAAGCCAGAAGTTGAAGGCGCTGGTCGAGCAGACCCATGGAAAGCAAGGCGACCAAGGATAGCCTGCCGCCGATTCCGGCGAAGCGCTACTTCACCATTGGGGAGGTGAGCGAGTTATGCGGGGTCAAGCCGCACGTTTTGCGTTACTGGGAGCAGGAATTCACCCAGCTTCGCCCGGTCAAGCGCCGCGGCAACCGTCGCTACTACCAGCACCACGAGGTGCTGCTGATCCGCCGAATCCGCGAGCTCCTATACGAACAGGGATTCACCATCAGCGGCGCGCGCAACCGCCTGGACGAAAACCTGAGCGCGGCATCGGCGCGCTCCGCGGGCTCATCGGCCTCCGCACCGCGCGGGCACGAGACGCGGAGCGGCGCTCTCGCGGCCCTTAAGCAGGAGCTGAAGAACGTCATCGAACTGTTGCGCTGAAACGAGGCGAATTGTCTCACCCGCTCTGATATACTTTTCACGCGTCGGGGCGTAGCGCAGCCTGGTAGCGTACCTGCATGGGGTGCAGGTGGTCGCGAGTTCGAATCTCGCCGCCCCGACCAACCGAACTTCCCTCTGTCCCGTGAAACGCCTCTATCTTGTCTTGCAATGCCTATGCGCCGCCGGGGCTGCGGCCGCGTCCAGCGCTTTAGCGCAAGGCTATCCGGCGCGCCCCGTGAAGATCGTTGTGCCGTTTGCGGCGGGTGGGACGGCTGACATCACGGCCCGGGTGCTTTCGCAGAAAATGGGCGAGTCGATGGGACGGCAAGTGATCGTCGAGAACCGCCCGAGCGCCGGGGGAATTGTCGCATCCGAAGCCGTCGCCAAAGCCGAGCCGGATGGCTATACCCTTCTGTTCATCACCAACGGCAACGCGGTGAGCGCGTCTCTGTTCAAGTCTCTGCCCTACGATACCGTCAAGGATTTTGCGCCGGTCTCGACAGTGGGGTTTTTCGACTTGGTCCTGGTCGTGGACTCGGCTTCCAGGATCGGCTCGGTGCGCGAGCTGATCGCGTATGCCGGATCGAATCCAAACAAACTCAATATCGGCACGATCAATATCGGAAGCACCCAGAACCTGGCGGCGGAACTCTTCAAATCGCTGTCGGCAATCGACGCGCAGGTGGTTCCGTTCAAGGCGACGCCTGCAGTGATCACCGCGCTGAAAGGTGGCGATATTCAGGCCGCGTTCGAGATTCTTGCGCCGGTGATGGCGCAGATCAAGGGCGGGGGACTGAAGGCCCTGGCCGTGACCTCCGAGAAACGCTTTCCCGGCCTGCCGGACGTACCTACCGTCGCCGAGAGCGGCGTGCGCGACTACCAGGCAGCCTCATGGAACGGCGTTGCGGCCCCGGCGAGAACGCCGAAGGCTGTGATCGACCGCCTCAATCGCGAAGTCAACGCCGCCACGAGTTCGCCCGAAGTTAAGAAACGCCTGCAGGACCTTGGTGTGGAGGCGCGCGGCGGGACGCCTGAGGCGTTGCGCGATCTGCTGGTCTCCGAAATTGCAAAGTGGAAGGCCGTAATCGAGCGGGCGAAAATCGAGAAACAGTAGGACGGGCGATGACGAAGGCGATCAGCGGCCCGGATCCCAATCCGATCAAGCCGGCGTACACCCCGCCCCCAGGTGCATGCGACGCGCACTGTCACATCTTCGGCCCGGCCGCGAGCTTTCCCTACGCATCCGAGCGCCGCTACACGCCGCCCGACTCCCCGAAGGAGAAGTTACGCGCCTTGCACGAGCATCTGGGTCTCGCGCGCGCGGTGCTGGTCCAGGCGAGCTGCCACGGCACGGATAACCGCGCGATGCTCGATGCGATCGCTTGGTCGCGGAAGTTCGAACCGGGCGGCGCCTGGCGCGGGGTGGCGATGGTCGGGGACGACGCGACAGAGCGCGGGCTCGAGGCGATGCACGCGGGCGGGGTGCGCGGCGTGCGTTTCAATTTCGTGCGGCATCTGGGCGGCGCGCCGGATCCGCGCGTGTTCGAGCGCACGCTCGCGATGATCGAGCCGCTCGCCTGGCACCTGGTGCTGCATTTCGACGCCGAAGACATCGAGGCTCATGCAGAAATGTTCGGCCGCTTGCGCGTGCCGTTCGTGATCGACCACATGGGGCGCGCTCAGGCGCAGCGCGGTATCGATCAGAAGCCATTTCGCACGCTGCTCGATTTGATGAATAACGAGCTTGCCTGGGTGAAATTGAGCGGACCGGAGCGCGTGTCAGCGGCCGGAAGGCCGTTTCGCGATGCGATGCCGTTCGCGGCGGCGCTGGTCGAGTCGGCCCCTGAGCGCGTGCTGTGGGGAACCGACTTTCCCCACCCCAATGTGAAGGCCATGCCGAACGACGGCGAGCTGGTCGACTTCTTCGCGAATGTCGTCCCGGACGAGAAGCTCAGAAAACGGATCCTGGTGGACAACCCCGCGCGCCTCTATTGGGCGGATGCGAAAGCCGCGCGCGTGGCGTCCAAGTCTTGAGCTCTATCTCACTCCTGAAACGCAGGAGTGGTGTTACTAACCCGCAGCGATCAGCCTGAGCGAGAAGGCTTTCGTGACGGCGTGGCGGGAGTTAGCGGCACCGAGCTTGCGCCTCACGTTTGAGAGGTGGAACGCGACGGTGCGCTCGGAAATCTGCAGTGCCTGGCCGATTTCGGAAGTCGTCTTACCGCGTGCCGACTGGATCAAACATTGGCTCTCGCGGTCGCTGAGAAGTCGGTTGCGAGTGCCGTCGAGCTCTCGCAGCGTCCCAACCCGTTCGACGCCGCGCCGGGCAATGCGCGCCGCCGCGTAGTGAACGGCGCACGCGACGAGCTGGCAATCCGGGAGTGTCGCGAGGATGCGGCGCTCCGCCGCGGAGCCGCCGCGGGCCAACGCGAAGCTGGTGAGACTCCATTGCCCCTGAGGCCCGTGGACGGAGCAGGAAACCCCCGTGACGAGTCCGAATTCGCCCGCCTTGGCGAAGGCCTTGCCATGCCGCGCCGCGATTTTTCTCCAGGGTAAAGGGGTGACCTCCTGCAAGGCGAGACGGCGCAGCGGACCGGGCAGGAGATCCCTGCCACGATCAGCGCAGTATCGGTGCCAGTGAACCGGAAAATTATCGAACCGGATTTCGTGCGTCGCGCCGCGCGGCTGGGAGAAGCGGCCGCAGAACATGCAGTACCCGAAGCCGAGCTGCTCGCTGATGAGGAGCACGGCTTCCTCGAGGGCCGCCTTCGAGCGGTTGGCAAGAATCTGCGCAAGGCGCACGGCCCCCTTGTGGCCCATGTGATCCCTTCTCCCCTGCGGGGTCAGTCCCCTTCTTCTGGCTGATACTCTACGCTCTCGTCGACACTGCGCAAACACCTTCCGTTCACGGTGCCCGCACTTGTACATGCGGCCCGGTGCGAGTGCTGATTTCGGAGTCTGGACAGGCCCTTAGCTCAGGTTCTGCCGTAGCGGGCCGTCCTGCCTTGACTTCGTCCATTGTGCGGCGCAATATCCCGTCGCCTTCTTGGATATTTCAAGGTTTTCAGCGAAAAGCGGCGTGGTGAACCCAACTTTCTCTTCGGCCGAACAATTCACGGCCGCCGCCCAGGCCCTCCTGCAGAATTTCCTCGGCTCGCTGGGTGTCCCGGCCGATTCCGAGTTCGCCCGCTCGCTGAAGTCAGCAGGCGTTGACTCCGCCAAGTTCACGGCCCTTCAAGCGCGCTACTTCCAGCTGCACGCGGCACTGTGGCGTTCGGCCCTTGCCCGCGAAACCGAGCGCGGTGCCACGCCCATCGCACCGCCCGATCGCGGCGACCGGCGCTTTTCCTCTGCGGAATGGCAGCGGATTCCCTGGTTCGATTACTTGCGCCAGACCTATCTCATCAATTCGCGCTTTCTATCGGATTGGATCGAAGCGCTCGAAACGGAACCGCGCGCAAAAGAGCGCCTGCGCTTCATTGCGCGCCAGTTTTCCGACGCGATGAGCCCGGCGAATTTCGCCGCGACCAATCCGGAGGCGCTCAAGCTCGCGCTCGACACCAAGGGCGAGAGTCTCGCCCAGGGAATTCGCCAGCTTCTCGAGGACGTGCACAAGGGGCGCATTTCGACCACGGACGAGTCCGTGTTCGAGGTCGGCAAGAATCTCGCGGTCACTGAGGGCGCGGTGATTTTCGAGAACGAGCTGATCCAGCTGGTCCAATACAAGCCGGCCACGCCGACCGTTTTCAAGCGGCCGCTCGTGATGTTTCCGCCCTGCATCAACAAGTATTACATCCTCGATCTTCAGCCGGAGAATTCCCTGGTGCGCTACGCGGTGGAGCTGGGCCATCCGGTGTTCATGGTGTCTTGGCGCAACATCACCGAGGAGCTCGGCCATCTCACCTGGGACGATTACATTGAAAAAGGCGTGCTCAAAGCGCTCGAAGTGGCAAGCGCGATCTGTGCCGTCGAAAAGGTCAATGCGCTCGGTTTCTGCGTGGGTGGCACGATGCTGGGTGCCGCGCTCGCGGTCATGGCCGCGAAGGGCGACAATCGCGTAGAGAGCGCGACGTTCCTCGCCTCGATGCTCGATTTCTCCGACACGGGCGACATCGGTCTTTTCATCGACGAGTCGAGCGTTGCGGTGCGCGAGGCGGCGATCGGCAAAGGTGGCATCATGCCCGGTCGCGATCTCGCGCTCGTTTTCTCGGCGCTCCGCGCGAACGACCTCGTTTGGTCATACGTGATCAACAATTATCTGAAAGGGAAATCGCCCGAAGCCTTCGACTTGCTCTACTGGAACGCGGATTCCACCAATCTTCCAGGACCAATGTACTGCTGGTACGTGCGCAACACCTATCTCGAGAACCGCCTGCGCGAGCCAGGAAAGACGATGGTTCTGGGAGTGCCGGTGGATCTCGGGAAGATCACCGTCCCGGCCTATGTGCTCGCCACGCGCGAGGATCACATCGTGCCCTGGCGCACAGCCTATCGCACGACCCGGTTGCTTGGCGGCGAGATGCGCTTCGTGCTCGGAGCGAGCGGTCACGTCGCCGGGATCGTCAATCCCGCTTCAAAAAACAAGCGCAGCCACTGGTTAGGCGCAAAGCCGGCTGCGGACCCCGAGGAGTGGCTCGCCGGAGGAACGGAAAAGCCGGGAAGCTGGTGGAGCGACTGGAGCACTTGGGTCGAGGGTTTCGGGGGTGAGCGAGTCAAGGCGCGCACGCGGCTGGGCAATACGAAATTCAAACTCATAGAGCCGGCGCCCGGGCGCTATGTCAAGCACCGGATCGCATGAGCATCAAAGGACACGATTTTTCAGAGAGAGATCGAACCATGACGACGGCGGCAGCAGAGAAACGGGCAGCCACAGACTCCGGCACGGAGCCGGCGCGGGAAGCCGTGCTTCCCCTCAAGCAGCGCATTGCGTTCGTGAGCGGCGGCATGGGCGGAATCGGCTCCGCGGTGTGCCGGCGTCTCGCGCGAAACGGCGCGCGAGTCGTTGCGGGCTGTCTGCCCGGCTACCAAAAGAAAGACGAGTGGCTTGCAAGGATGCGCGGCGAAGGTCTCCAAGTCCACGCTGCCGAAGGCGACGTCGACGACTACGAGTCCTGCGCAGACATGTTTTATCAGATCGGCTCGGTGATCGGCCCGGTGGACATCCTCGTCAACAATGCGGGCATTACGCGCGACGGCGTGTTCAAGCGCATGTCGCCCGCCGACTGGTACGCGGTGATCAACACCAATTTGAACAGCGTGTTCAACGTCACGCGACAGGTGATCGAGGGAATGATGGAGCGCGGCTGGGGACGCATCATCAACATCTCCTCGGTCAACGCGCTGAAAGGCCAGTTCGGTCAGACCAACTACTCGGCTGCGAAAGCAGGCATGCACGGATTCTCCAAGGCGCTCGCGCATGAGGTGGTGAAAAAAGGCGTCACCGTAAACACGGTGTCGCCCGGCTACGTCGAGACGGACATGGTGCGGGCGATGAAACCGGAGATCCTGCAATCTATCGTCGAGCAGATTCCCATGGGGCGGCTCGCGCAGCCCGAGGAGATCGCGGGCCTCGTCGACTACCTCGCCTCTGAAGAGGCGGGCTACATCACGGGCGCGAACATCTCGATCAACGGCGGACTGCACATGGTTTGACTCCGATCGGAACGGTGCAATAATCCCGAAGCACAATCGGGACGGCACCGAATCGAGGTAAGGAGGAGTGATGGCAACGAGGCTAGCGCTGATCACGGGAGGCATGGGCGGGCTGGGGGAGACGATCAGCACGAAGATGGCGGATGCCGGATACCGCGTAGCCGTAACTTATTCTTCCTCGAACAAGACGGTCAGCCAGTGGATCGCCGAGATGAAGACGCGCGGTTACGATTTCCGCGCGTACGCCTGCAACGTCGCGGATTTCGAATCGTGCCAGACGTGCGCAGAGAGCGTAACCGGGGACCTCGGCCCGGTGGACATCCTCGTCAACAACGCCGGAATCACGCGCGATATGACCTTCAGGAAGATGACCAAGGGCGACTGGGACGCGGTCTTGCACACCAATCTCGATTCCGTCTTCAACATGACCAAGCAGGTCTGCGACGGAATGGTGGACCGCGGCTGGGGCCGCGTCATCAACGTGTCCTCGGTGAATGGTTCGAAGGGCGCGTTCGGTCAGACCAACTACGCTGCGGCAAAGGCCGGCATGCACGGCTTCACCAAGTCGCTCGCGCTGGAAGTGGCGAAGAAGGGCGTGACCGTGAATACCATCTCGCCCGGTTACATCGGGACGAAGATGGTGACTGCGATTCCGAAGGAGATTCTCGACTCGAAAATCCTGCCGCAGATTCCGATCGGACGGCTCGGAAAGCCCGAGGAAATCGCCGGACTGATCATTTACCTCTGCTCTGAAGAGGCCGCGTTCGTCAACGGCGCAAACATCGCAATCAACGGCGGGCAGCACATGGCGTAGGTGAGCAGCTGGTAGGGCCGACCGGATGGAACCGAGCGGCAATCTCCAGTATCATGTGGCACCGCAACACCCGTACGACACGATGAGGCAAGGCCCCATGTCTGAACCCTCCCGACTGATCAAGAAGTACCCCAACCGCCGGCTCTACGATACCAAGACCAGCGTGTACATCACGCTCGCCGACGTCAAGAAGCTCGTGATGGGGGGCGAGGAATTCCAGGTGGTGGACGCGAAGACTGGAGAGGACCTGACGCGATCCATCCTGCTGCAGATCATCCTGGAGGAGGAAGCCGCTGGATCGCCGATGTTTTCCTCGGACGTTCTCACGCAGTTCATCCGTTCCTACGGGAACGCCATGCAGGGCATGCTCGGGGCGTACCTCGAGCGCAACATGCAGTTGTTCGGCGAAATCCAGAAGAGCATGCGGGAGCAGTCTCAGAAGCTCTATGGAGAACCCACCAAGTTCAACGAAGAGCTTTGGAAGCAGTTCATGACCTTCCAGGGCCCGGCGATGCAGAGCCTGATCTCGGCGTACATGGAACAGAGCCGCAACGTGTTCCAGCAGATGCAGGAACAACTGAAGGACCAGACGCGCAACATATTCTCCGGCTTCGCCTTCCCGGGATTCCCCGGAGTCCCGGGGTTCGGCGCTCCGTCGAGCAGCGCGCAGCCTCCCGGCGAAAAGAAGGCGCCCGGCGAGGAAAAAAAATCCTGAAATCCTTCACACCGTGGTGCAAGGTTTAATCTAAAAGCATGGCCGCTGCACCGAAGGTCGGATTCATCTCGCTCGGTTGTCCCAAGGCTCTGGTCGATTCCGAAGGCATCCTCACGCGCCTGCGCGCGGAAGGCTACGCGATTTCGCCTTCGTACGACGGGGCCGACCTCGTCGTCGTCAACACCTGCGGGTTCATCGAGTCGGCGGTGCAGGAGTCGCTCGGCGCGATAGGTGAAGCGCTCGCCGAGAACGGCCGGGTGATCGTCACGGGTTGCCTCGGTGCAATGGGCGAGGTGGTCCGCGAGGCCCATCCGAAGGTCCTCGCCGTAACGGGGCCGCACGCGCTGGAGGAGGTGATGACGGCGGTGCACGAGCATCTGCCAAAGCCTCATGACCCCTTCACCGATTTGGTGCCTCCCCAGGGCATCAAGCTCACCCCGCGGCACTACGCCTACCTGAAGATCTCCGAAGGCTGCAATCACCGCTGCACGTTCTGCATCATCCCCTCCCTGCGCGGCGATCTGGTGAGCCGGCCGATCGGCGAGGTGATGCGCGAGGCGGAAAACTTGGTGAAAGCGGGCGTGAAGGAGCTGCTGGTGATTTCTCAGGACACGAGCGCCTACGGCGTGGATCTCAAGTACCGCACGGGTTTCTGGGGAGGGCGGCCGCTCAAGGCGCGCATGGGCGATCTGGCGGCCGCCCTCGGAGAATTGGGTGTCTGGGTGCGGCTCCACTACGTTTATCCGTATCCCCACGTGGACGAGGTGATCCCGCTCATGGCCGAAGGCAAGGTGCTTCCCTACATCGACGTTCCGTTTCAGCACGCGAGCCGGCGGATCCTGAAGCTCATGAAGCGTCCTGCAAGCGGGGAGGACAATCTCGGGCGCATCCGCGCCTGGCGCAGGATCTGCCCGGACATCACGATCCGCAGCACCTTCATCGCCGGCTTCCCGGGCGAGACGGAAGACGAATTCCGGGAGCTGCTCGACTTTCTCGGGGAAGCCGAGCTCGACCGCGTCGGCTGTTTTGCTTATTCGCCGGTGCAAGGCGCGAAAGCGAACGAACTACCCGGCGCCCTTTCGAACGAAGTGCGCGAAGAACGCCGTGAGCGCCTCATGCACCTGCAGGAGAAAATCAGCGCGCGGCGTCTGAAGCGCAAGCTCGGAAAGACCATCAAGGTATTGGTGGACGAAGTGAAGGCGGGAAGGGCGGTGGGACGCTCCGCCGCCGACGCGCCGGAAATCGACGGCGTGGTGCACATCGAGGACTGCCCGAAACTCAAGCCGGGCGATTGGGCGCAGGTCAAGGTGCTGCGCTCCGATGCGCACGACCTTTGGGCGAGCGGTGCCGCAGTCCGGCGCCGCGCCGCATAAAATAGAGAGGTTTTCATGGCACAACGTGAAGTCGTGGTGACGGGCGGCGTTCGCACTGCGATCGGCGCCTACGGCGGCTCGCTCAAGGACGTTCCGCCGACGAAGCTCGGAGCGATCGCGATCAAGGAAGCGGTGGCGCGGGCGAAGATCGACCCGGCGACGGTCGGTCACGTCGTACTCGGCAGCGTGATCCACGGCGAGGCGCGCGACATGTACGTCTCGCGCGTCGCAGCGATCGAGGGCGGGCTGCCGGTCGGAACGCCTTGCCTGACGGTCAATCGCCTGTGCGGCAGCGGGCTGCAGGCGATCGTCTCGGCGGCTCAGCACATCCTGCTCGGCGACACGGACGTCGCGATCGGCGCGGGCGCCGAGAGCATGAGCCGTGCGGCGTACTTCATGCCCGCTGCGCGCTGGGGCCAGCGCATGGGCGACTCGCAACTCATCGATGCCATGACCGGAGCGCTGCACGATCCGTTCGGCAACGGCCACATGGGTGTGACCGCGGAAAATATCGCGGCGAAATACGGCGTGACTCGTGACGAACAGGATGCGTTCTCGCTGGAGAGCCACAAGCGCGCGGCAAAAGCGATGGATGCCGGCTGGTTCAAGAGCCAGATCGTGCCGGTGGAAGTGAAATCGAAGAAAGGACCCGCGCAGTTCGACACCGACGAGCATGTGCGCAAGGACCTGAAGATCGAGGACCTGCAGAAGCTGAAGACGGTGTTCAAGAAGGACGGCACCGTTACCGCGGGCAACGCCTCCGGCATCAACGACGCCGCGGCCTGCGTCGTACTCATGGAAAAATCCGCGGCGCAAAAGCAGGGCGCCAAGCCGCTTGCGCGCTTGGTCGCCTACGCGCACGCCGGCGTCGAGCCTCAGCTGATGGGCCTCGGGCCGATCCCCGCGGTGAAGCGCGTCTTCGAGAAAGCGGGCCTCAAGCCCGCCGACATGGACGTGATCGAGTCGAACGAGGCTTTCGCGGTCCAGGCGATGGCGGTGACGCGCGATCTCGGTCTCGATCCGGCGAAAGTCAATCCCAACGGCGGAGCGGTCGCGCTCGGCCATCCGATCGGCGCAACCGGCTGCATCCTCACCGTGAAGGCGATTTACGAGCTGCACCGCACGGGCAAGCGCTACGCGCTCGTCACGATGTGCATCGGCGGCGGGCAGGGGATCGCGGCGATTTTCGAGCGGATGTGATGAAGGCCCCGGGCTCGGGCTAAGACATGCGGCGAAAACCCAAGATCGGATTCGTCCTCGGCGCGGGCTCGGCGCGCGGCTGGGCGCATATCGGCGTGCTTCGCGCCCTCTCGGAGGCGGGCATCAAGCCCGATCTCATCGCGGGATGTTCGGTCGGCGCGTTCGTCGGAGCCGCGTTTTCGGCGGGCCGGCTCGACCAGTTGGAGGCGTGGGCGCTCGCGCTCGACTGGAAGCGCATGCTCAAGCTCGCGGACTTCGGCCTGCGCGGTGGGCTCATCAAGGGCGAGCGCGTGAACGAGGTCTTTCGCGAGCAGTTCGTCGAGTGCGAGTTCTCGGAGCTGCCCATACCATTTGCGGCGGTTGCGACCGATCTGCATTCCGGACAGGAGATGTGGCTGCGCGAGGGCAAGGTGTCGGTCGCGATCGGCGCTTCCATAGCCGTGCCGGGCCTGTTTCGTCCGGTTCCGTACGACGATCGCTACCTAGTGGACGGAAGCGTCGTCAATCCGATCCCGGTCTCGCTGTGCAGGGCGATGGGGGCGGACATCGTGCTCGCGGTCGATCTCGGGTCCGACCTCGTCGGTCGCTATGTGGGCGACGATGACCGGGCGCCGACGCGGACCGGCCCGCGCAGCTTCATGAGCAGGGTCCTGCCCCGATTCAACCGGACCGGAGAGAAGCAGGCGGAGCAGGAGCCGCCCGCCCTGCTCGAGACGCTCATGGGCTCGATCAACATCATGCAGCTGCGGATCGCCCGCAGCCGCCTCGCCGGCGAGCCCCCCGACGTCCTGCTCACGCCGCGCCTCGGCAATCTGGGCCTGCTCGATTACCACCGGGCGCAAATCGCGATCACGGAAGGCCGCGAAGCGGTCGCGCGCATGCTGCCGGCGATCCGCAGCGCGATTCCCGCTTGAGTCGAAGGACCGGTCCTAGGCGGTTTGCAGCCGACGAACGAAACCTTCGATCCCGCGCAACAACATCTCCACCGCGATCGCCGTCAGCAGCAATCCCATCAGACGCTCGAAGGCGGCGAGCACCCCTTCGCCCGCCCACCTGCTGATGCGCTCGGCGAAGACCAGGACCACCAAACACGCCGCTACCGCCACGGTGACCGCGAGAAGCCACTCCGGCAGGCGCTGCGGCGCGCGCGACACGAGCAGCACCACGGTGGCGATTGCCGCGGGCCCGGCTATGGAGGGAATCGCAAGGGGCACGATGAACGGCTCGCCCGAAGCCGTCTCTCCGAAAATTCCCTCGGGGCCGTGAAAGATCATGCGCAACGCGATCAGGAACAGGATGACGCCGCCTGCGAGGTTGAGCGAACGCTCCGACAATCCGAAGAGCTCCAGAAGTGAGCCGCCGAAAGGCACGCAGATCAGCAGCACGGCAAGCGCGATCGCGCACTCGCGCACGATCACGCGGACGCGGCGTTCGGGATCGACGTGTCGCAGCAGAGACACGAACAACGGGATGTTGCCGATGGGATCGGTCACGAGCAGCAGGATCACGACGGCGGAGGCGAAGGAGTCTTCCATGGTGCGACCTTACTCTAGCCGATCGCGAGCGCGACCACACCCAGCGCCATCGCGGCAGCGCCGGCGACGCGACGCGGGACGTCGCCTTCCCGGAGCCAGTGGGCCCCCATCAACGCGGCGAAGAGGATGCTGATCTCGCGTGCCGGCGCGACATAGCTGACCGGGGTGAACACCATGGCGGTCAGCACGAGGATATACGATAGCGGGCAGAGCAGGGCGATCAGGATCAGGGCCTTCCTCTGCCGGGTCCAGGCGGCCTTCACCTGCTCGCGACGCCTGAACGCGAGTGGAGCCATCACGATCACCCGGCCGAGGTTGGCGCCCCAGTCCTGGAGTATGGGCGGTATCAGCACGGCGCTCACGGCCTGCTTGTCGACGACTGTATACGACGCGATCATGCAGCCGGTGAGCAGCGCGAACGCGATCCCCCGCGCGGCGCCCGCCTCGCGCAGCTTGGCGGGGTTCGCCGCGAGAAAGAAAGCGCCCCCGACCACGAGTGCCGCACCGCACAAGGCGACGCCGCCGGGCCGCTCGCCGAGCATGGCGACGGCGACCAGAACCGTGAGGAAAGGACCCGTCGCGCGGGCGAGCGGATAGACGACCGAGAGGTCGCCGTGCCGGTAGCCGCGGTCGAGGAGCAGGTAGTAGGCGGTGTGGAGAACGGCGCTCGTAAAGATGAAGGCGAGCGCTTGGACGGTGAGCTCGAAATGCTGGACGATGACCACGCCGACCGCGAGCGGCGCGTAGAGCAGCGAAGAGAGTGCGGCGAACGCCCAGACGAAGCCGATCCCTCCGCCGCTTTTCTTGAGTAGATAGTTCCAGCTCGCGTGGATGAGCGCGGCGCCCAGCACCAGGGCGATGGCGAGTCCGGTCATGCAGCGATTTTATTCTGCGCCCCGCCTTTTGCGAAACGCCATTAAAAGAAAACGCGGGCGTTCGCCCGCGTTTTATCGGCTGGTGTTCGCCTTAGCCGCGTCCCTGGATCACCCCGTTGATGACCTTGACCTTGTCGCCGCTGCGCCAGCTCGGTGGCGTGGCCTGAGTGAAGAGGCCCTTGGTACCATCGTCGTAACGGATGATGATCTGGTACTCCATGGTCTTTTTCGCGTTCTTCTCGATCGCGTTTCCGGCAAGGCCGCCGCCCAAGGCGCCAAGGACGGTTGCGACGTCCTTGCCCCGGCCGCCGCCCATC
>Ga0210382_10000544_pt1 | contig 13373 bp, 13 predicted proteins | sample PLMedo_FD_155452 | JGI IMG/M metagenome (GOLD analysis project Ga0210382, IMG submission 155452) | Groundwater sediment microbial communities from an aquifer in East River, Colorado, USA - PLM0_60_coex redo | ecosystem: Environmental > Terrestrial > Soil > Riparian zone | place: USA: East...
GATGGCCATAGCGATGGGCATCAATCAAATGGGCGGGACGCCAGCCATTCCCTCGGGCTGCAATGGTCGGTCTTGACATAATCGGATTCTTGATATTTACGGACCTAGCAGGCGGATGAGTCACGCCTCGGTGGGATTCAGAACGGAGGCGCTCGGAACTTCGACGGTCGACGTCGCGCCAAAGCGTTCCTCTATCCAGACGTAGACTGTCGGCAAAACAAGGAGCGTAAGCGCGGTCGCCGAAACTAGTCCGCCGATGACGACAGTCGCGAGCGGCCGCTGTACCTCTGCACCAGCGCTCGTCGATATCGCCATCGGAATGAACCCGACGCTCGCGACGAGGGCAGTCATGAGCACCGGACGAAGTCTGATCTCAGCTCCGTCACGAACGGCGTCGTGGAGATTTTCCCCTCGCTGGCGCAATTGATTGATGTATGTCAGCAGCACGACCCCGTTCAACACGGCGACGCCAAACAAGGCGATGAAGCCGACCGATGCGCTGAGATTGAGATGTAGTCCGCGGAGCCAGAGCGCGGCTACACCACCGACGAGCGCGAACGGGACGTTCAACATGACGAGTAGGGCGTGGCGAACATTTCCGAAACTCGCGTAGAGAAGAGCTGCAATCATCAGCAAGACCAGAGGCACGATAACACCCAGTCGTTTCATTGCTCGTGCCTGGTTCTCGAACTGACCGCTGTACACGACGAAATAACCCGGTGGGAGTTTTACTCGATTGCGGACCTCTTCACGTACCGCGGCAACGAAGCCGCCGAGGTCACGTCCCCTGACGTTGCTTTGGACCACGACGTACCGCTGTCCGTTCTCATGGTTCACAACTTCCGGACCCTCGACTGTGCGAATCTCGGCGACCTGTGACAGGGGAACGGTCGCGCCCGAAGGTGTCCTCAACAGGATCTGACCAACGGCCTCGGGTGTCGAGCGATACGGCGCGTCCAGACGCACGACGACCGGAAAGTGCCGCCGACCATCGATCACTTCTGTTGCCGCCATACCACCGACGCCAGTCTCTACAGCCTCACGCACGTCGTTCACGTTCAGGCCCAAACGGGCAATTGTGGGCCGGTCGAGAGCAAGCTCCAGCTGCATGGCTCCGGCACTGATCCCGACAGAAGCGTCCTCGGCTCCCGGCACTTTCTCGACCAAGCGCAGGATTTCATCCGCTTTTTCCTGAAGCACGGGAAGGCTGTCGCCGAAGATCTTGACGCCGAGATCAGTTTTTACACCAGAGACGACTTCGTCCAACCGCATCCGCATTGGAGCGCTGAACTCGTACTCGAGGCCGGGGATCTGACCGAGCGCTTCATCCATTCTCTCAATCAGCTGGTCGATAGAGCGTGCCCGCCACTCGCGGTGCGGTTTCAGTCCGACGTACACATCTGCCTGATACAGCGCCATCGTCTCAGTCGGCTCGTGCGGTCTTCCTAAGTTCGTCACTACGCTCGATACCTCGGGAAACTTGCGGAGCGTCCGCTCTACCTCTTCGGAAATGCTTATTCCCTGTGGCAACGACGTGCTGGGGATTCTACGGGTCTCGATCAGCATGCTGCCTTCGTCGAGCTTGGGCATGAACTCGGAGCCCAGGAACGGTACGGAGCCCAGCGCCACGGCAAGAAGAGCCAATGCGCCTCCGACAACCGCTTTCCGGTGAGCGAGCGCCCACGTCAAACTGCGAGCGTAACGCGAGCGAACAGCCAGAAACCACTTTGGCTCCGTGTGAGAGCGGTTCGATTCCGACCTGTCTCTCGAGGAAGCGAGTAAGAAAGAAGAAGCAGCCGGGATATAGGTCAGGGCCAGCAGCAACGATCCCAATACCGCCGCACACACCGTAAACGCCATGGGGCGGAACATTCGTCCTTCCAACCCCTCGAGCGCGAAAACCGGAACGTAGACGGCAATGATGATTGCTATGCCGAATACGATCGGGCGGCCCACCTCAAAGGCGGCGTCGCGCAATAGATCAGTGGTTGCGGCTGGTGAAGACCGATTCTGCCCTTCGATCCGACGAATGAAGTTCTCCACCATTACTACCGACGCGTCGACGATGAGCCCGAAATCCAGAGCCCCCAGACTCATGAGATTTGCGGTAATCCCAAAGCGCTTCATCGCGATGAACGCCACGAGCAGGGAGAGTGGAATGACTGACGCAGTGAGCAAGGACGCTCGAATGTTCCGGAGGAACAGGAAGAGAATGGCGATCACGAGCAACGCGCCTTCAATGAGATTTCGGAAAACCGTATGCGTTGTCGTGGTGACCACTTCACCCTGATTGTAGAAGGGCCGAATGCGCACTCCCTTCGGGAGGATCGCCTCGATTTCCGCCAGTCGACGAACCACTCGGTCAACTACTTCCCTACCGTTGGCCCCTTTGAGCATCAGGACCACTGCCGAAAGTGCTTCGCCCCGCCCATCACGGGTCACGGCACCAAACCTCGGCTCTGCTGACACGACGACGCGAGCGACATCCTTTACATAAACGGGAGTCGTTCCACGAGTCGCGACCACTACGCGCCCAATGTCTGTCGTATCCGAGACGCGACCGAGACCGCGCACGGTCAGTCTCTCGCCGCGATCCTCAACATATCCGGCTCCAAAATTTGCATTGTTGCTCGCGAGCGCCAATTTCAAATCGGTCAGCGTGAGTCCGAAACCCGCAAGCCTGTTCGGGTCTGCAAGCACCTCGAACTGCTGCTGCAATCCTCCCCAGGCGTTGACATCCGCTACTCCGGGAACGGTTCTGAGGAGCGGCTTGATGGTGTATTCCTGGACGTTGGTCAAATCGATGAGAGTCAGGCTGTCGCGGCTTCCGGTCGTCGGCTCTACCAGATACTGGAAGACCTCTCCCATTGCCGTTGCCGGTGGGCCGAGCATCGGTTGCGCACCCGGTGGAAGCTGCATCGCTGCGTCGAGCATTCGCTGCTGTACCTGCGATCTTGCGAAATAGAGATCGACGTCATCCTCGAATGTCACCGTCACAACCGAAAGCCCAACCTTCGAGATCGAGCGCACGCCGAGAGTTCGCGGCAATCCCAGCATGGCCATCTCCATCGGATACGTGACCTGCTGCTCGACTTCAACCGGAGAAAGGCTCGCAACGGTCGTCATCACGATCACCTGATTCGGAGTCAGGTCCGGGAATGCGTCGGTGTTCAACGTGCGGAATGCCCAGATTCCCGCGACCGCAAGCACCAAAGTCGCGCCGAGAACGGCGGTTCGATGCTTCAGGGAAAACACGATCAATCCATCAATGAGTTTTCCCATCTACATGTCCATCGCTGGCATGGACCGCTTCTGAATCTCCGCCTTCACGGAGTACGCGCCGACGGTGACAACCAGCTCGCCCGCGGCTAGCCCGCGCGTCACCGCGACTGTTGATCCCGTTCGCGATCCGATCTCCACCGCTCGGCGGACAAACGTCGCGCCTCCTAGACTGTTTGGCTTGACGATGAAGACAACGGGCTGCCCATCGATAAGCTGAATTGTGCCATCGGGTACCACCGGTAGAGCGGCCTGGCCTTCGCCTTCGACTGAGACGCTCGCCAACATCTCCGGCTTCAGCTTCTGATTTCCGTTTAGAATCGTCGCCCGCACGAGCAGAGTGCGGCTATCTGGATCGAGCGCTGCTCCGACGGCAGTGACCCGCGCGTCGAACCTGTCGCCCGGATACGCTGGAACTGTGAAGTGGAGTACGCCCCCGGTCCGAAAAAGCGATGCGAGTTTTTCGGGCGCATTCACCTGGAGCCAGAGTGAGGAGGGATCGGTGACCGAAACCAGCTGGGCTCCCGCCCCCACTACTGCGCCTGGCTGTGCCTCTCGGCTTAGGACGACGCCCGAGAGAGGCGACCGCAGAAGCATCTCCCCAGTCAGTGAAGCGCCTGCCCCTAACTGTTCTGCGGCGGTGATGGCTCTTCTCTGTTCGGCAATCGCCTGAAATAGAGAAGCAGTCGCCGACTCGTCATCGGCGACTGCTCGCTCGTGGTCTTGCTTCGGAATTGCTTTCAGCGTCAGCAAACGCTCGGCGCGGTCCCGTGCGGCGCGTGCGTACCGAGCCTGCGCCCGCATTGCGGCAACCTGGGCTGCTGCCTTCGAGACATCAGACTGGGCTGAGCCTGCGCCCGGACCAACCAGACTCACGAGTACCTGGCCGCGCCCAACCCTATCTCCGGGTTGAACGCGAACACCCGTCACTCGCCCTTCGGCGGGCGCACTGAGTCTGGCTGTGCGATTCTCGTTTGGGATGATCGTTCCTGGAATAACCGCTGAAGTGGCGAGTTGACCAACGTCGGCAGGAGCCCACGCAATCTTCCCATGCTCTATCTGTGCTGCGGTCAGCGTAACAGAGTTGGAATCGCGTCCAGCAGCAGTCGCTTGACCCATTGCCATCCCCTTCATGCTGGAATCCGAGCTCGCACCCTTGGCATTTTCGGTTTTCTTGCTACATCCGGTTACAGCGAGCAGAAGCGCTGTCGATAACAGGACCGTTGTTACGCGGATAAGTGCGCCGGTTGTTGCCTGATCGAGTGCTTTACTCATTTTGTCGCTCCGGCTCGAAGTGTCGGCCAGGTCTGGATTACGTCGATTCCCTCGCTGACGAGCAACCTGATCACCGAGCGATGCTGAGCGAAGAGCGTTTCGAAGTAGCTCGTGCGCGCTTCACGCCAGGCACGCGCGGCGTCTATTACCTGGAGGAGGCTTGTTCCCCCTTCGCGATATGCTCCCAGAGCGATGCGTCTCCCCTCCGCGGCGCGGTTCAAGTAGCCGATCGTGCCGCCGCTTCCGAACATTGCGATTCGTTGCGCGAGAATGCGTGCTGCACTCTCTGCTGCCAATAGATCCGCATTAGCGGTTCGCCGTTGTTGTTCGAGTTCGAAGCGAGCAGCGTCCGTCTCCGCCCGCGCGGACGCGATACTTCCGCGATTCTGATCGAGCAAAGGAAAAGGCATAGTGAATCCGGCTACGAGTGAGCTCGATCCAGCGCTCGTCTTGGTTCCGACCATTGCGCCAACCTCTCGTAGCAGCAGCCTTCGTTCGCTTGCAACCGTGGCTTCGGAAGCGAGCAAGCGCGCTTCTGCTGCTTGAACCTCTGGGCGCGCAACCAGCCTTAGATTTCCTGGCCGCCCCGTTTGCGCGACTGCCAGAAGTGCTGCGCCACGTAATTGCGCTGGTGGAAGGTCGAGATTGGTCGGCATGTTGAGCGGAAGGCTATCGATCTCCACCTGTACTACCGCCGAGTCGAAGGGACTCCCGACGAACGTTTGCAGATCTGCCCCGGCCTGGGCCAACTCGCTTTCTGCCATCGCAAGCTCGTTAAGGACATGATCCCGTTCGAGCTCGGAGCGAATGAGATCTGCTTCGGCCGTTACTCCCTCTCTCACTCGGACGGCGTTATAGGTGACCACAGTGTCGAACCACTGCGCAAGACTTCGAGTGGCGTCGACATTTACCTGCACGAGTGCCACTTGGTAAAACGCGTCTGCCGCATCTACAGCCACTTGTTGTCGTTGAGTGAGGGCGTCCGCATCGGCGGCGCGTTTCAGTTCCTCCGCTCTCTTGATCCGCGGGCCCCGCTGATACAACGGTTCCAGCGGAATCATCGCAGTGGTCATTGTTTCGCGCTGCGTTCCTGACATCCCGGAGGGCTGGTCTGTCATCTGCTGACTTTCGAAGCTGATCATCGGATTGCTCCAGGTCTTCGCGGATGATATCCCGCCGCGAGCCGAGCGAACGCGAGCGAGAGAGGCAGCCAGAACCGGGCTATTGGACCGAACGCTGTCATAGACCGCGTTGAGAGTCAGACGTTGGGATACGGTCGAAAGCTTGGCTGTCTGAGCTTGGCTCAGGCGCACGACACCCGCGGCGAGAAGCAGCGACATTCCGCAGGTCCGGATCAACCGCGCACTGGAACCACAGATACTTTGCTGGAACATTGCGATATGGGTGAGGGCCACCACACTGCGCGCAATTGGAATCGCATTGCACGCGTGTGTTACCACGCATCCGGAATGGATGCGTGGGACTACGACAACTGAGTTGTGTGGTGGACTACGCCCGAGGAGGCGGGAGCTCGGGGGGTTTTGTTTCCGATGGCGGTGTCAGGAAGATCGCTGATTCAACACGAAGGAGCGTAGGCTCAAGTTCGGGGAGGACAACACTTTCGGCAGCAACGGCCGTGGGAGAGCAAGGCACCATCGACTGACAGCCGCTCGGCGCCCAAGGTAACTGGCATGGCGCCGCCGGAGACGCGGGCGTCTCTCCAGAAATCGAAGCGATGATCGACGTAGCCGAACCCGCGTTTGAAGGATTTGCCATCGCCATGCCGGCCATGTGGTCGCCTCCACTATTACGCTCGCACGCAAAACCGCTGGTGACCGGAATAGAAATCACCAGTGATAGTGTGGCTAGCAGGCCTGTGAGGCGAATGGAAGGTCGCATATGGTCTCAATATATAGACTGTGGGCGAGGGGAAAAGTCATCCGGTATGCGCAAGCACGTCTGGACACCCCGAGCACGACACATGCTGTGGCGCTGAGGCCGGGTGGCGTCTACGTCAATCCATGAGCATCGAATCGGTTGTCTCACTGCGCGCGCCCCAAAGACTTGACATATTAAGATTTCTTGATATATTCACAGCATGGCCGTAGCAATCCACTCCAGAACCGAGCGCGCGATTGAGCTCTTTCACGCCCTCTCCGACGAGACCAGACTCGAGATCATCGAGCTGCTCCGTAGAGGTGAGCGGTGCGTGTGCGAGCTCACCGACACGCTCGACGCCGCCCAGTCCAGGCTTTCGTTCCATCTCCGCGTTCTCAAGGACGCCGGAATAGTTCGCGATCGCAAGGACGGTCGCTGGGTCTACTACGAGCTCGATGCCGAAGCATTCGAAGAGACGGAAGCACTCGTCTCGAGCATGAAGCCGCGCGCACTCAAGCGTACGGAGCGCACCGAGCAATGTTGTGCCTGACCCTTTTTTTCACCGATACATCAACAAATATTGTTGGGAGGATGGATAAATGAGCACTCAGGACTCCACACTCAAGGCTACCGTGAAGGAGAAGTACGGTCAGGCTGCACTACGCGTCAGCGAAGGCGAAACCGCTGCGCCGTGTTGCGGCTCGAGCGGTTGCTGCGGAGCAACTACCGAAGCCTGGGATCCTATCACCTCCGATCTCTACGACGAGAAACAGAAGGCCGGCATTCCCGCTGAAGCGGTGCTCGCGTCTCTCGGCTGCGGCAATCCCACCGCACTGGCCGAGCTGAAGCAGGGCGAGACTGTTCTGGACCTCGGCTCGGGCGGTGGCATCGATGTGCTGCTCTCGGCAAAACGTGTTGGTCCGACCGGCAAAGCCTACGGCCTCGACATGACCGATGAGATGCTCACGCTCGCCAACGAGAACAAACGCCGCGCCGGTGCAAATAACGTCGAGTTCCTGAAGGGTGAGATCGAGCAAATCCCCCTCCCCGATGCATCCGTCGATGTCATCATCTCGAACTGCGTGATCAACCTTTCGGGAGACAAACGAAAGGTCCTTCATGAAGCCTTCCGCGTGCTGAAGCCGGGCGGCAGATTCGCGGTATCGGATGTAGTGGTGCGTGGCGATGTTCCGGCGGCGGTGAAGACGAATATGGAGCTCTGGATCGGCTGCGTAGCCGGGGCTCTCGAGGAGCGCGAGTTTCTGGATCTGCTGCGCGAGGTCGGATTCGAGAAGCCATCGATTAAGCCAACCAGAGTCTACAAGGCCGGGGACGCCGCGGCATTTCTGGCGGGCAGTGGTCTGGATGGTGTCGAATTCGCATCACAGATCGACGGAAAATTCATGAGCGCCTTCGTGCGCGCGTCGAAGCCGGTCGAGAAATGCTGCGGTCCTGACTGTTGTGGAGGGTGAGATGAAGATCAGAGATGCGACCAACCGCGACCTCGATGCAGTCGAGAGTCTGCTCTCCGAGAACAATCTCCCGCTCGACGGCGTGAAGGAGAATTTTTCCAGCTTCGTGGTGGCGGAAGACGCAGGTGAGATTGCCGGAGCGATCGGCCTCGAGAGATTCGGATCCGTTGCTCTTCTCCGCTCAGCGGTGGTGTCTCCCGAGCATCGCGGTAGCGGAGTAGGCCGCAAACTCGTTGAGCAGGTCCTCGAGCAGGCTGAAAGAGACGGAATCGAAGAACTGTTTCTCCTCACGACCACCGCTGAGAAATATTTTCCGCGATTCGGTTTTGCACCTACCACGCGCTCGGCCGTACCGTCGGCAGTCAAAGCATCCGCCGAATTTCAGGGCGCGTGTCCTGATACCGCCATCGTGATGAAGCGTCGAATCACGGCCGCTGCCGCGACTCACGCCTGATGCAGTACGCTCTTATCTCCGACATCCACGCGAATCTTCCCGCGCTGCGCGCGGTGCTCGCCGACATTGATAGGCGAGCAAGCGTCGATGCGACCTACCACCTCGGTGATCTCACTGGCTACGCGCCGTGGCCAAATGAGGTCGTCGCACTCCTCCGCGACCGAGCAATCCCCGGGATCGCCGGCAATTACGACTCCACCGTCGCCACCGATTACAAGCACTGCGGCTGCAGAGCCGATTCTCCCCACGAAGAGGAGCTGTCGCATCTCTCTTACGAGTGGACGCGATCGCACGTGACGCCGGAAACGAAGAGATACCTGGCAAGCCTTCCTTTCCGCGTCGATATCCGGCCGTTTGGAGGACACGTCTCGGGCCCGGCGATAACGCTGATTCACGGCAATCAGACGTTGAACACGGTGTACGTGACCGAAGATCGCCCGGATACCTTTCTCGAGAAAATGGCTAGTGACCTCGGCTCGCGCCCAGAGGACGTCATCTGCTTTGGTCACACCCATAAGCCTTGGCAGCGCATCGTCGGGGGAATCCAGTTCATCAACACTGGTAGCGTCGGCAGGCCGAAGGATGGAGACTCGCGCGCCTGCTACGTATTGCTGTCGATGGAGGGCGCCGGCACCCGTGTCGAGTTCGTTCGCGTAGCCTACGATATCGAAGAAGCCGCCCGCGCTATTCGTGCTAGCGAGTTGCCGGCGGAGTTCGCCGAGGTTTTGAAGTCGGGTGGAACTGGCGCGGCTATTTCTTCTGCAGCCTCTTAGCTACAGCCTCGGCCTGCACGAAGACGCGAAGAAAATTCTCGCCCGCCAGTTTTCTTAGATCGTCGTCCGACCAACCTCGCCTCGCCAGTTCGGCGAATAGCGCTGGATACGTCGAAACGTCTTCCAAGCCTTCTACAACCTCCGTTATTCCGTCGAAATCTCCGCCGATGCCGACATGATCCACGCCAGCCACTTTACGCACGTACTCGATCTGATCGGCAACTTGCACCAGCGTAGCTCGCGGAGAGGGATGCGCCGTTTTCCATTCCTTTACCGCTCGGCTTATCGCGGCGCTGTCGTCACCAAACCGCTGGCGTAGCTCCTTCATTGCGGGGCGTGTCGCCTGGTCGTAGAGCAGAGCTGCCGGTGATACGAAACCCACAACGAACGGCACCATCACGATTCCACCATTTTTAGTCACGCGCCGCAGAATCGAGTCCGGCACATTGCGCGGCACATCCACGAGCCCCCGGGCAGCCGAATGCGAGAAAATCACGGGAGCCTGGCTAACGTTGAGGGCATCGCTCATCGTGGCCGGCGATACGTGCGCCAGGTCAACAAGCATCCCGAGCCTGTTCATCTCCCGGACTACGCTATCCCCGAACGGCGTCATCCCGTTGTGCTTCGCCGAGTCCAGGGCAGCGTCCGCCCAGTCGAGCGTCACGTTGTGTGTCAGCGTCATGTAGCGCGCGCCCAGCTGGTAGTACTCGCGGAGCGCGGCTAATGAGTGCTCGATCGCGTGCCCGCCCTCCAGGCCGAGGAGAGAGCCGATCTTTCCCTGCCTGAAGTCACGCCTGATGTCATCTGCGCTGAGAGCGAGCGCGAGCCGATCCGGATATTTCGCGATCATTCGGCGTGCGACATCGATCTGCTCCAGCTGGACTCTCGCGAAGCCGGAATCGCGCCACTCGCCCGGAATGTAGACCGACCAGAACTGGGCGCCGACCATCCCCTTCCTGAGCCTGTCGAGATCGGTGTGTCCTGGAGTACGTTTGCGCAGATCGTACGCATCCACGTTGCCGCGGGCGATCGAGTCTTCTCTGATTCGCCACGGCAAGTCATTGTGCCCGTCGATGAGCGGAGTCTGCCTCAGTATGCGCTTTGCTCGCGCGAGGTAGCGGGCGTTGGCGGAAGCTGGTGTGGTCTGAGCTGCGAGCGGCAGTGTTGCGCCAGGAAGCAACGACAGGCTTAAAGCACCGACGACCACAGAAAGCGCGCGGCCAGTAGCTCGGAAGTTTGAAGGCATGGCCCGTAAAGTAATTCGGTGCCGTCCGATCGCAGGGGTCGGTTTACAGTAATCCAGGAGGTGTGTCCAGGAGCTGCACAGCCTCGACGCTGTCTGATTCTCTCACCACCAGTCGGATCGGATGGAGCCATTGCAGCCACGGCATCATCCCGCCGGCATCGTCGCGAATGAGGTAGGAGTCGATTCCGTTGGCATCCAGCACGGCTTGCGCTACTTGCGCCTCGACTTCATTGGCAAACGTCCGGATTACCGAGTTGAGCTCCGGTGGTTCTCTCTCCATCTTCCTCCTTATGCTTCACACGGCCGCGTCCCGGTCTGAAATCTGTATCGGTGACACGTCAACTGCATCCGACCATTGGCCTCCGAGCGACGGAAACTGGCACACGGTCTGCGCGATTAGATCGTGATGCTACCACCGCAGAAGAACATATGAAGATGATCTCTAAGCTCCCGGCCGCGGTTTGCCTCACAATCATCGCCGGCGGAGTGGGTTGTCGAGAGAAAAAGACGCCCGAAGTAGTCAACGTCGCGCAGGACACCATGCTACTCCGCGATCTCGCGGAGGCAAACAAGAATACCGCATCGGCGGCCGCGATGGACAACAGTCTCACCACCATCAGAACGAGCGGGGGCGACTCACTTCAGGCTCTGGTGAATGGGGCGGGTCAGCCTCGGACCGTTGTGCGGCCAGACGGCAGTCAGGCACTCACCTCCGGACCTAGGTTGACCCCACCGCTCAAGGCTAACGATGCCTCGGGTCCGACGACCGTTCCCACCGAGCTCTCTCCAGCCTCGGGGTCCTCGGGTGATCCGTGCAACTCGCCAGCGGCTGTCGATCAACGCTCCTGCCTGAATCGATCGATCGCACAGAACGATGCGGATCTCAATCGTACCTATCAGGATCTGTTGGCGCAAAGCCGCAAATCGGGAGGGGCCGAGCTGGAGCAGCGCTTCCGCCAATCGCAGCGGGACTGGGCGAATCAACGAGATGCCGAATGCCGTGAAAGCGGCGACGGAGCTCTCTGGGCACGAGAACGCGCGCGCTGTCTCGCCGCGCAGTCCGACAGGAGAACCGCCGAGCTGCGGCGGAACCTGAACAGCCTGCGGGGACAGTGACCAAGAGTGCCTGACGCTCCGCGCCAGGCACTCTTGCGTCATAGTCGATGGACTAGCGGTTCGCTGTCTGCACTCCCGAGCTGGCAAGCGCCCGACCTTGAAGAAGTGCATCGATCTCCGCCGCGGCAACTGCACGCGGTGAGATCCATCCACCACCGATCGCGCGCGTTGGCACCGTGATGCCGGCGACACCGCCTGTCGGACTGATCTCCACAACCGCTGTCGCGTCAGTGACTCCCGCGGTGCCGCTGCTGATCACGAGCACCCATCTACCAGCAGCAGGACGTTGCCAGCGCACGGCATACACACCAGCCTGGGATCCGGGCCGGATATCGAGCCGCATGCTCTGCCGCTTTCCGTTGACGACGCCTTCGGCGGTACCTGTGACAGTCCTCGCCATGAGATCGCCATGATGGTAGGTGCGCACGGTGAGAAACGCATCGCGAGAAGCGCGATCGAAGGGATTGGCGGGATACTCGATTGCGATCCACGGCGGGCCGGCGCTAGCGGTGCCGAACGCAATCAGTGTAAGCGCGCTTACAAGCGTGAAGGTGCGGAGCAGCGTGCGTCTCATGACAAACTCCTGAAGAGGTTTTTCGAGCGCTCGTACGATGCCGCTCGCGCCCTCAGGGTTTAACGCGACTTTACTTCGTTGGTCGCAGCGTGACCGGACCTTTGAAAGTGCGGACGGATACTTTCGCGCCTCCGCCACTCTCCTCCGCGGTCAGCTCGGCGCCCCGGCCAAAGCGGCCGGGAATCGGATTTTTTCTCGAGAGATTGTTGGTGATGCTTCCGGCAATCGTGACCACCGAGAATGTGGCGCCTGATTTCTCCGGGATCGCGATATCTACGCTTCCGCTGTGGGTGTCGAAATCGAATGTTCCGCTGCGGTCGAGCCGACCCGCGAAGCTGATGTTGCCGGTAACCGTCTCTAGCTTCGTTCGTTCGAACATGCCTGTTCCACCGTTCACCTTGATCGGCCCGCTCACCGTCGAAAGTCCAACGTCCGAGCTTGCTCCCTGCAGCGTGATTGCGCCGGTGGCGCTTTTGGCTCTCACCCACGACGGCGAGCCAGTTATGTGAATGTCTCCATCGATCGCTTCGGCGTTCAGCTCGTGGGGGTTGCCCGTAACGTCGATGGTTCCGCTCACGACGTACAGGTCGAGTCCGCCCGCGATGTCGCTGACGTCGATATTCGCCGTGGCGGTCTTGATCCAGAGACGAACCCGAGCCGGTGCCCACACCTCGAGTCTCGTCGGCTTGGGATTACGATCGTTTACCGATTCCACGAACATCTTGGCACCGGTATAACCACCGCCCATGAAGAAGCTATCGCCTGGGGCTAGCGTTCCTCGGACCAGGACAGTGTCCTTATTCCATCCGTGCACGATCACGCTGCCGACCATGTTGTGGATACGGAGCGCGCCTTCCATCCCCAGCGGCAGCTTGCGCTCGATCTTCTTCTGAGCAACGAGGGGTGAGGAGGCGAGCAGCATCGCCGCCGCTCCTGCGGCGAGTACTCTGCTCAGAAGAGCGCCGCTGCCGGCGCGAGGGATGTTGGCTCCCCCTCTAGCTCCCACGCGTCATCTCCGCCGTCCTGCGAAGCAGATCGACTTTCTGTCGATATGTGCCCGACAACATCTCGATCAACATCTTGTTGGCGGGGTCACGCGCCAGTGCGTTGCGCGCCTCGAGTATTGCTTCATCGATCGTCCGCAGGCTTGCCTTGAGCTGCGCGACAGTCTCTGGAGCGAGTAACGCTTCCTGCTGGCTGAGTAGATCCTGAAGCACGGCGACGTTCCGCAGGTAGTTGTTCTCTTCGATCGTGAAGGCGACGAGCGAAGCCGGCGTACCTCCGTCGGTAACACTGCTCGCGGCCG
>Ga0210382_10000546_pt1 | contig 13351 bp, 14 predicted proteins | sample PLMedo_FD_155452 | JGI IMG/M metagenome (GOLD analysis project Ga0210382, IMG submission 155452) | Groundwater sediment microbial communities from an aquifer in East River, Colorado, USA - PLM0_60_coex redo | ecosystem: Environmental > Terrestrial > Soil > Riparian zone | place: USA: East...
CGCGCCTGCCCGACCTGGCACGGCGGCGTCGCGCACCAGCCGACGGCCTACCATCCCGTGAAGAAAATCGCCTACGGCGTCGGCATCGAGGGCTGCTTCACGCAGAACGGAGCGGCGGTCGTGTTCAAATCCAAGGACGGCGATGTCGACGTGAAAGCGAGCGAGAAGCGCGACTATTCGAGCGACCTATACTACGGCTCGGTCACCGCGTTCGACACCTCCAGCCACAAAGTCATCGCAAAGGCGATCACCGATATCGAAATCCGCTCGGGCGCGATCGTCACGGCCGGGGGCCTCGTGTTCACCGCGCTGCAGGACGGCTGGCTGATTGCGTATCACGACGAAACGCTCGAGGAGCTGTGGCGCTTCAACCTCGGCACGCCGCTCAAAGGCGCGCCGGTGACCTACGCGATCGGGCCGAAGCAGTATCTCGCCGTGCAGTCGGGCGGGCGTCACCTGCACCCGGTGAAGTTCGACAAGCTGGAGAACTCGAGCTACCTGTTCGTCTTCGCGTTGAACTGAGCTATTTCGGAAACTCGCCGCAGGCCTCGACCTCCGCGCCCCAGTATTCGATGCACCGGGCGCGGTTCATCGCGCCTTTGCCGATGATTTTCGCGAACAGGAAGTCGGCGAGCAGCTCGACCTCGCGCGGCTGGAGAGTGGCCGGCGGATCGGGCAGGCCCAGACCGCGCGACTTAAGGTCGCCCTGCTTCATCCCGTAGCAGCGCCCGTCGCTGTAGGCGAGCTTGTCGAAGGCCGGCATGCTCCTTCCGGGGCGCCCACATTTGATCGCCACGATCAGATCGTCGCGGGGAAGCGGAGTCTCGCGGAGATTCGCGCCGTCGGGCATCTGGCTGTCCATCTTGCGGCCGTCCGCGGCCCAGCCATGACACGCCTGGCAATTTCCCTTCTGCAGAAAAAGCCTCATGCCCTCGGCGATGTCGGCCGGATCGGGCGTCTGTGCCCGCGTTGCCGGAGCCGCGAGCAGCCCGGCAAGGAAAGCGATGCCTATGGCCGTATGCAAAAGAAGATCTTGCACGGAGTCCGAAGGTGACAGGAACATGGCGAGATCATTTTGCGCGGGGCCCTCTCCGATACGCGTCGATCTTCGCTTTCAGGTCGGCATATTCCTCGCAGGGAATCAGGCAAATCTGCCTCAGTGCCCCGAGATGCTCTTCGGCTTTCACGAGGTTTCCGACCAGCAGGTACGCTTCGCCGACGTATTCGTGAGCGCCGCGATGCCGGGGGTTCAGCGCGAGCGCCCGTTCATAATGCTTGAAGGCGAGATCGAAGTTGCCCGAATTCCGGTAGGCGTAGCCGAGCAAATTCTGAAGATCGGGATTGCGGTCGTCTTGAAGCTCCGCTTTGCCCAGCAAGCGGATCGCGCCCTTCCAGTCCCTCGCTTCTGCAGCCTTCTTGCCGGCGGCGTAGTCGGAATCGGCTGCGCCCGCGCCGGGGGTTTCCTCGCCGGGGTCCGCCCGCAGCGGCGATGCCGAAAGGAACAAAAGACCCAGAACGAGCGGCGCCAGAGCGGTCAATGCAACGCGTCGCATCCGGAGCACTCGTGAGAGAAGTACTCCGGCGCCTGCGGCGGCCTCGCGCAGATGCGAGAGGTCAGTTCCGGGCGACCACGAACGCTTTCGCTTCGCGCACTTCAGCCCGCTCGGGGTCGGCGTCGCGGCCCAGCGCGGCGAGCTTCTCGAAGTACGCGCGCGCCTTTGCCTTGTCGCCCGCCGCCTGCGCCGCCTTGGCGGCGCCATAAAACCCGCGCAGCCGGTTCGGCATGGCGTGCAGCGAACTCTCATAGGCTTGCAGTGCCTGGGCCGGCTGCCCGAGTTCGAGGAGCAGGTTGCCGAGCATCTCCCGCATCGGGTAGAGCCGATTTTCCATCGCCACGTGCTTCTCGGTGGAGTCCTCGAGATCGGCGGCGGCGCGCATGAACTTGAGCGCCTCGTCGTTCTTGCCTTCCGCCCGAGCGCGCCAGCCCGTGGCGGCGAGAACGAGAACCTCGATCTGCTCGGCCCAGTAGCTGTTTTCCGCGCCCTTGCTCAGCGCCTGGAGCCGCTCGATTTCCTCCTTCGCCATGCTCGTGTTGCCGGTCTTCGCGGCGCCGACTGCGCGCGCGAAACGCGTCGTCGCTTCGGCGTAGGTATACAGGTTCGGGCGGATCGGCAGCGCCACCGCGTCGGACCAGGCCGCGCGCTCGAGGACGAAGCGCGCCGCGGGTGCGACCGTTCCGGTGTCCCGGCCGTAGTTCCGCGCACCGCTGAGTTTGGTGATCGCCTGGAGTTCATCGATCACGCGTTTTGCTTCCCGATCCTTGCCGAGCTGCAGATACGCGTAGGCCATGAAATCCTGGGCGTGCGGCTCCTGCGCGAACGTGGTGCCGGGAGCGTTCTTGGCCGCGTACTCGCGCGAAGCCTTCACCGCCGCCTGATTGGAGCGGATCGAGTCCTCCCATCGCCCGAGGATCGAGTAGATGTGCGAGGGCATGTGCTGGGCATGCGGCGCCGAAGGCGCGACCTTGGCATATTTGTCCGCAGCCGGAACTCCGCGCTTCGCGAGCGGCTCGAAGTCGTAGGTGTGGATGATGTAATGCGCAAGCCCGGGATGCTCGGGCTGCTCCCTGTCGATCGGCTCGAGGATCGCTCCCGCCTTGAGCTGCCTGGCGTAAGTTTTGTCGCGATGATCGACGGCCTCCAGAAGCGCCAGCGCGTAGAAGATGGAAGCCTCCTTGTCATCCGGGTATTTGCGCGACAACTGCGCCATCGCCCCCTCGTAGCGCTCGCTGCGTGTCGAGGCCGGAACCTTGTCGTAGTCCTTGTAGACTTCTTCCAGTGCGTTCAGCCAATCGCGCTCGCGCTCGGTCTTCGCCAGCGTCTTTCCCTTCTGTACGGCGTCGAGCGCGCGCTTGAGGCTTTCCTCGGGCCACGGTGGCACCAGGGGATTGCCCCGCTGGCTGGCAGCCAGACCCCAATACGCCATCGCGCACTGCGGATCGGCGCTGATGATCGCTTCAAACGCCTTGACGTTTTCGGGGTAGAAGAACGAGTGCAGTATGGCGACCGCGCGCTCGAATTGCCCCTGGACAGCCGGGCCGCAAGAGATCGGGAAGCGCACTTTGCCGAATTGCCCGCCTGCCTGCGCCGGGTTGTCATCGTGAGCCCACGACGGTTGGGCGGCCAATGCGGTGAAGAAAGCAGTAAGGGCTATCTGTTTTTTCATGGCACTCCCCTGGCGGTATGGGTCGGGACTTGCGTGCAAGAAACGCAGAGACGATGAACCGTGCCAATATATCCTCGGGTCTTCCTGCCCGCAATCAATATCGGCGAGCGGCGCATCGCGGCGACTCTCCGCTCAAAACGCGTAGAGCTTCGCCGGATTGTCCACGAGGATCTTCTTTCGGATCGCCGCATCGGGCGCCCACGCCGGCAGCAGGTTCAGCACCAGGCCGTCGTCGACCTGGAACAGCGGCGTCAGCTCGGTCGCCTTGCGACCGGAACCTGAATTCGGGTGCGGCCAATTGGTTCCCCAGAGGATGCGCTCGGGGTTCGCCGCGATGAGCATTTTGGCGAGCGGCGCGAAAGGGGCATAGTCCTTCCGCATGCCGGCCGTGACCGAGATCTTGACGTAGGCCTTGCCCGATCGGACCAGCTCCACGAGGTCGGCGAAGCCGGGCTGCTGCGGACCGAGCTCCTCGCGCGCGTTGGCGAAATGATCGAACACGACCGGCACGGGCGAGGTGGCAACGAGGTCCTTGGTCGCGGAGACCATGGCGAGGTTCGTGTTCATCTGGACGTGCCAGTTGCGGCTCTTCATGCGCTCGATCGCCCTCTGGAGCCGCTCGCGGCCGACGGCCGGGTCGTTGGTGCCGCCGGTCGAGAGATTGAGGCGGATGCCGCACACGCCCTCGCGGCCCATGGCGTCGAGCGCGCTCTCCGGCGTCTTGTCGTCGATGACGGCGACGCCGCGCGCGTTGGCGCCGCGCGCCTTCATCCCCCAGAGCGTGGCCGAGTTGTCGGTACCGTAGACGCTCGGCGTGACGATCACCACGCGCTGCAGGCGAAGCGCGCGGTGCAGCGCCGCCATCTCCTCGGGCAGCGCCGTCTCCGGCGTATACACGCGGCCCGGGAAGAACGGAAATTTCTCCGGGTCGCCGTGAATGTGGGTATGGCAGTCGCAGGCGCCGGCCGGCACGTCGAAATTCACCGGCGTCGCCGGCTGGGACGCTTTGGCAAAGCCGGTTCGAAGGTGCAGGGTGGCTCCGGCGGCAATCGCTCCGATCAGGACCTCGCGTCGCGTCAGCATGGGTTTCCTCCCTGGGTGGAAGCTTATCTGTTTCCGCGCCATCTTATCCCCTGGATCCGAATGCAGCTTTCGGACAGGTAGCGGGTGACGGCATCCGGTTCCAGGCGAGTCCCGGCGAGTCCGACGTGGCCGTCCGGACGCAGCAGGTAGAAAGCCGGCCCCGGGATCCGCGCGCGTGCGAGCTCTTGCGCGTTGTGCGCTTCGTCGGGAATCACGTGGACGCGCAAAAGGTCGCCGAGTCCCAGCCCTTCTCCCGGCGGCGCAGGCTGCCCGATGACGATCAGGTTGTAGCGCGTGTCGTCCAGCTTCTGGAACAGGTCTTCGACCGGGCCGTTCGCCTGGAACCTGAGCCGCAACCACGGAAAACGATCGCCCGCGCGCGGCGCGCCGCCGGGCAGACCCGGCAGCATTTTCGACAGCGGGCTTTCGCGGTAGGCGATGCCGGTCTGAGAGACGGTGCGGAACGCCAGCGTCTGCACGCGCTTGAACCTCATCGCAAAGGCGGCAATCCTGGCGAGGATGCGCGTGCGGAACAGCCCCGCTATCCACCGGTCGGATACGACCAGATTGAACGCGCGGTCGGTGGTGCGCAGTAGCCGCTGGGCGACCGGAATGCGCTCCTTTTCATACGTGTCGAGCAAGGCCGCATCCGCATGGCCATTGACGACGAGCGCGAGCTTCCACGCCAGGTTGTACGCATCCTGCAGACCGGTGTTCATGCCCTGCCCGCCCGCCGGGCTGTGCACGTGCGCCGCGTCACCGAGGAGGAAGCAACGCCGGTCGCGGAACTTCTTCGCGGCCCGGTGATGGATGCGGTAGGTGGAGAACCAGCTGCATTCCTTGAAGTCCAGGTTGGCGCCCGCCTCCCGCCGTATATCGGGACTCAGCTCCTCGAACGTGACATCGTCTTTCCCGCGCAGCTTCTTGGGGAGGATGCCGATCACCCGCCACCGGTCCTTGCCGCGCATCGGGAAGAACAGGTGAAATCCGTCGCGCCACAGGTAGACGTTCAACTCGTCCGCCACCATGGGCCCGGTCGCCTCGGTATCGGCGACGAAGAACACGTGCTCATACGGGGCGCCGGGAAAGGTGATGCCGGAGAGCTCGCGCACCGCGCTGTGCCCGCCGTCGCAGCCCGCGACATACGCAGCCTGGATCTTGCGGGTGGAGCCGTCGGGCTGCTTGAGCGTTGCGGTTACGTGACCGGGTTCCTGGTTGATGCCGGTGAGCTCGGTGCTCCACTGCACCTCCATGCCCCAGTTGCGCAGGTGCTCGCCCATGATCCGCTCGTTGTCGTCCTGGCCCAGCATCAGGACAAAGGGAAACGGGCTGATATTCTTCCCGATATCGCCCAGCGGGATGCGTGCCGCCCATTTTCCTTCCGCCCACATATTGGCGCCGTTGCCGCGGCGGCCCAGCTCGAGCGCACGCTCCGCGATCCCGAGCTTGGAGTAGATCTCTAGCGTGCGCGCATGCACCGCCATCGCCCGCGTCTGCTGCGCCGGCCCGGAATGCCGGTCCACGATCATCGCGCGGATCCCGCGGCGCCCGAGTTGATTCCCGAGCATCAATCCGGTGGGGCCGCCTCCCACGATCAGTACGTCCGTATCCATGTAGGCCACGGTCCGGCAGATTACATTTGAAAGGTGCCGTGCCATGATACCGTATGGGCGCACGCGGAAAGGTCCAGCTGAAGGAGGCTTCCATGCACCGCTTCGCGCGTCGCGCCCTGGCCGGGGTTCTGCTGACGATCGCTTCGATCGCGGCGTGGGCTCAAGGCTACCCGGACCGGCCGCTGCGGCTCGTGGTCGGATTTCCGCCCGGTGGCAGCGGCGATTTTCTCGCGCGCATCATCGCCGACGAGCTGACGCGGGAAATCGGCCAGCCGGTGGTGGTGGACAACAAGCCCGGCGCAGGCTCCAACATCGCCGCGGAGCACGTCGCGCACGCATCACCCGACGGCTACACCATCCTGCTCGCCGGCAACTTCACGCACGCGATCAATCCCTGGCTGTACAAGAACCTCTCGTGGGATCCCCACCGCGACTTCACGCCCATCACCGAGGTCGCTCTGATGAGCATCATCGTGTGCGTGACGCCCGAGCGCGGGATCCGTTCGATGAAGGAGCTGATCGCCAAGGTGAAGAGCGAGCCGGGCAAGTGGTTCTACGCCTCGCCCGGCAACGGCACCTCGCAGCACCTCGCGGGCGCCGAGTTGAACCGCCTCGCCGGCACCGACATGCAGCACGTGCCCTTCAGGGGCGGCGCGCCTTCGCTGCAGGCGGTGCTGGCGGGCGACGTGCAGGTGATGATCGGAACGACGCCGGTGGTGCTCCCGCAGATCCGCGCGGGGAAGCTCGTGCCGCTCGCGCTGATCACGCGCGCGGCCTCGAACATGGTTCCGGGTGTGCCCGGAATGGAGGAAGCGGGCGTGCCGGGCTTGGACTTGGGGAGCTGGTGGGGCATCTGGGCGCCGCCCAGGATTCGGCCCGCGGTAAAGGAGCGCCTGTACGCGTCCATCACGCGGGTGATGCGCCTGCCGCAGGTTGCGGAGAAGCTCGCGCGCGAGGCGATGGAGCCTGAGATCTCCGCCTCGCCCGAAGACTTCGCAGCGTTCGTGCGCAGGGACCACGCTTCCTACGAGGCCATCGTCAGGGCTTCGGGCGCGAAGGCGGATTGAGCCGGCAAAGGCCCGCGGCGCAGCGATGCGATTGAAAAAACTGGGCCGGGATTTCGCGCTGGAGGCGAGCGGAGTCGATCTCGCCCAGCCGCTTTCCGACGGCGCTTTTCGTGAAATCGAGGAAGCGTTCTTCGCCGGCCAGGTGCTCGTGTTCCGCGGGCAGAAGCTGACGGCGCGCGAGTTTCTCGGATTCGCGCGCCGCTTCGGGCCGCCCGAGCCCCACGTGGTCGACCAGTTCCACCATCCCGAATACGCCGACATCCTGATCCTGTCGAACGTGGTGCGCAACGGCCAGCCGGCCGGGCTCGCCGATGCCGGGACGTATTTCCACACCGACTATTCGTATCTGGAGATGCCGGCGCGGGCGACGATGCTGTACTCGATCGAGGTTCCGCGCGCGGGCGGCGACACGCTGTTCGCGAACCAGTACGCCGCCTACGCCGATCTTCCCGGCGCGACGAAGAAGCGCCTGGAAGGGCTCGTCGCGCTGCATCATTACGGCAACCGCGACGATCTCGAGGACAGCTCGCGGACGGCCGCCTCGCTGCTGACCGAGGAGCAGAAGCGCAAGCTGCACTGGGTCAGGCATCGGGTTGCGCGGCGCCATCCCGTCACGGGCCGCACGGCCCTCTACGCGGTCTCAGGCAGCTCGTTCGGTATCGAGGGCTTGCCCGAAGGCGAGGCGCGCGCCCTGCTCGACGAGCTCAAGCGCCACGCCACGCTCGAGAAGTACCGGGTCAGCCTGACGTACGGCGTCGGCGACGTGGTAATCTGGGACAACGCGTCACTGCTGCATTCGGCGACGCTGACCGATCCGAAAGATGCGCGCACCCTGTGGCGCATCACCATCAAGGAGACGAGGAGGCACGCATGATACGCAGACAGGTTCTGGCTTGGGCGGCCGCGGCAATGACGGCGGGCTTCGCGGCGAGCGCGATCGCGCAGACCATCACGCTGCACGGTGCCTCGCAGTTCAACGACGACCACGCGTTCACCAAGGCTCTCGTGAGGTTCGAGGAGCTGGTGAAGAAGTATTACGGCAAGCCGCTCAATTTCGTGCTGCACAAGAACAGCGAGCTTGGCCTCGAGAAGGACTACTTCGCCTACATGAACCAGGGCAAGGGTGTGGACTACGGGATCGTCTCGCCCGCGCACATGTCCACCTTCTCGAAGGCGGCGCCGTTCATCGATGCGCCGTTCCTGTTTCGCGACCTCGACCACTGGAACAAGGTATTGGACGCGGACCTGTTGAAGCCGATCGCGGACGAGATCGCGCAGAAAGCCGACGTCATGCTGATCGGCTACGCCGGCGGCGGCACCCGCAACATCTTCGTCAACAAGCCGGTGCGCAACCTCGCCGAGATGAAGAACCTCAAGGTGCGCGTGCAGGGCGCTCCGATCTGGAGCCGCACCTTCGCCGCGATCGGCATGTCGCCCACGGTGATCGCGTACAACGAGGTGTACAACGCCATCCAGAACGGCGTCATCTCGGCGGGGGAAAACGAAGCCGCCGGCGTGGAGTCGATGAAGTTCTACGAGGTCGGCCCCAACCTCTCCATGACCGAGCACGCCATCACCATCCGGCCGATCTGCTTTTCCGGCAAGACTTTCCGCGGCCTGCCTGCCGACCTGCGGGCGGCGATCATTCGCGCGGGAAAGGAGGCGGGCGCCTACGGTCGCCAGGTCGAGTCCTCCGAGGACACCGCCAAGCTGGAAGCGCTGGAAAAGGCCGGCAAGCTGAAGCGCATCACCTTCACCGACCGCGCGCAGATGAAGAAGCTGGTGGACCCGGTGATGGAGGCGTACGCGAAGGAGATCGGCGCCGACAAGATCTTCGCCGCGATCAACAACACGAAGTAGCTTGAACACGTAGTTTGAAGAAGCTCCTCGACGGCACCCATCGGCTGCTCACGCGGCTGATGGCGGCCACCGTTGCGATCCTGATCGTCCCGGTCACGCTGCAGATCATCTCGCGCTACACGGCACTGATCCCCTCGTGGATCTGGACCGAGGAGCTGTCGCGGTTCCTGTTCATCTGGATGATCATGCTCGGGGCGATGATCGGCGTGCGCGAGGGATCGCATTTCGTGGTCGACGTCCTGCCGGATCTCCCGCCGCGGCCCAACGCGCTCCTCCAGATCGTCACCAACTTGCTCGTCCTCGCGTTCGCGCTGGTCTTCGTGTGGTGGGGAATCGAGTTCGTGCGCTTCGGCTGGGACCAGACCTCCGAGCTCGCCGAGCTGCCGATGGCGTTCATCTTCATGGCGTGGCCGGTGGCAGGCCTGACCTGGGCGCTCTTTCTCGGTGAAGCGTTCATCGCGAGCTTCCGTGTGCTTGCAGGGAAGCCCGATCGATGATGTCCGCGGCGCTCGCTCCCGGCACCGCGGCGATCGTCCTCTTCGGCACGTTCCTCGTGCTCTTCATATTGCGCGTGCCGGTGGCGTTCGCGTTGGGTCTCGCGTGCCTGCCGAGCCTGGTCATCGAGCCGCGCCTGTCGCCGATGATGCTCTTCAACGAGACCTTCAAGGCCTACAACTCCTTCATACTGCTCGCGGTGCCGTTCTATTTGCTCACCGCGAACCTGATGAACGTGGGCGGGGTCACGGACCGGCTGGTGCGTCTGTCGCGCTCGATGGTCGGCCACTTCCCGGGAGCGCTCGCGCAGATCAACGTGCTGCTCTCGGTCTTCTTCGCCGGAATCTCGGGCTCCTCGACGGCGGATGCGGCGAGCCAGAGCAAGATCTTCATCGACGCGCAGGTGAAGGAGGGTTATGGCTTGTCTTTTTCGATCGCGATCACTGCGGTCTCGGCGGTGCTGGCGGTCATCATCCCGCCCTCGATCCTGATGATCGTGTGGGGCGGAGTGATCTCGACCTCGATCGGCGCCATGTACCTCGCGGGCTTCCTCCCCGGCCTGCTGATCGCCGCGGCGCAGATGGCGACGGTACACGTCTACGCGAAGATCTACCACTACCCGGTCTATCCGAAGGCGACGCTGAAGGAATTCTTCTACTCCGCGTGGATCTCGATCCCGGCGTTGTTGACGGCCTTCATCATCGTCGGCGGCGTGCTCCTCGGCTGGTTCACGCCGACGGAATCCGCGTGCGTCGCCGTGCTGTACACGGTCGCGCTGTCGGTGTTCGTGTACCGCGAGATGAAATTGAAGAACCTCTACGATTCGTTCGTCGAGACGGGACGGCTATCCTCGGTGGCGCTCTTCTGCGTGGGCACGGCGTCCGCCTTCGGCTGGCTCCTCGCCTACTACCAGATCCCCAGGGCGCTGCTCGACAACGTCTCGACGTGGGGGATGGGCATCACCGAGGCGGGTTTCTTCATCGCCTTGGTATTCCTGGTGGTCGGCTGTTTTCTCGATGCGATTCCCGCGATCATCATCTTCGGCACCATCCTGCAGCCGCTCGCGCAATCGGTCGGCATGCATCCGATACACTTCGCCATCATCGGCATCGTGTCGCTCGCTTTCGGCCTCGTGACCCCGCCCTACGGGCTGTGCCTGATGATCTCCTGCGCGGTCGCCAAGGTGCCGGTCAGGTTCGCGCTCAAGGACACGATGATCATGCTGGTGCCGATGCTCCTCATGCTCGCGGCGATCATCGTCTGGCCCGACATCCCCCTGATCCTTCCCAGGCTGATCGCCCCCGAGCTCCTGAAATGAGCGGCTAGGGCCGCACGGCGGGCGTCTCGATCTTCATCCCGTTCGCTCGCCACATCAGATAGAGCTCGAGATCCACGAATTCGGGCGCTCCATACGCGTAGGGTTCTGCGCGTATTCCGACGAGGCAGTTGCGCAGCCGGCGCTCGAGCGAGCCGAGGCCCTGCCACTCGAGCCGGTACAGCGGGTATCCGGTCGGGTGCGCCTGCGGAATGAGGTTTCCTGCGAGGCGTTTCCCCCAGTTGTCGTCGTGGCACTGGGAGCAGGCGAGGTTGAGCTGGCTTCGCTGCCCGCGTCGAGAAAGGGTTTGCTGCGCGCGTCGATCGCGATATCGATCGGCAGGCCGCGCGATTGCCGCGCGACGTAGGCGGTGAGCGCCAGCAGCTCCCGGCTCTCGAAAGCGAGCGGCGGCGCCTTCTGCCGCCCGGTGCGGCAGAGGTTGATGCGCTGCTCCAGGTTCACCGGGCGCCTCGCCGCGGCGTCGAAGGCCGGATGGCGCGCCGCGACTGCCTTCATGCTTTCTCTCGCATCACGGTGGCAATCGGAGCACGCGCGATCCGCGGCGCCCGCCTTCTTGTTCCACAGCGCCTCGCCGTCGAGCACCCACAGCATGCCCGGATTGGTGGCGTCGTCGTCCTGCATGGAGCGCGTCTCGCGCCCCATGAGCTCGTAGCCGGAGCGGCGCTGGTCCGGCGGAATTTCTCCGGCGCGCGCACTCGTGCAAATAAGGCAGGCGAGCGCCGCTGCGAGGAATCGAACGCTCACTCGACGCGGATCGAGGCGGTCTCGGTCACGGCATAGCCGTTGTCGCCGGCCCACTGGAACGCGATCGTACCGCTCTCGGTCGCCACCGTGGCAAACGCGATCAGCGGGTTCGCGGCCACCGCGGGATGGAGATCGACGCGGAAGACCTCCGCGCCGTTGTAGGTGCACACGAATCGCCTGATGATGTCGCGCGGGATCAGCTCGCCGAGCTGGGTGCGGCGAAACCCGGTTTCCATCGGGTGCGCGGCGAGCGTCTTGATCTCGATGATCTCGCCGCGCTTCGCCTGCGAGGGCACGTTGACGATGGCGCGCGCCATTCTAGATCAAGCCTTCCTCGAGACAGGCCGAGAGCGTGACCACGACCTCGGCGCTGTCGGACCAGAACGAGCCGTCGGAGAGCTGGGCGATCGCGAGCACGGTCTGGGTGTCGGCGAGGCGCACGCGGATCGACAGTCGCGCGCGCCCCGCGCGCGGTCCGAGATGGGCGCTCACCACGTCCGGCAGCGGGTTTTTCTCGGTGAAGACGTGGATCGCCTTGACATGGTCCAAGGGCGTCATCGGGCTCTCGACCGCGACCGAGAGCGGCACCGAGTTGCCGTTGTCGATCAAGGGCGGCAGCTCGAGCTTGACCCTGCCGCGGCGCACCGGGGCATCGCCGACGATCCTGCGCAGCGCTTCCTGCATCGCCGCCTTGCGCAAGGCCTGCTGGTTGGGATCGATCTGGGCCCGGACCTTCGTCGCCGCAGCGACAGATGCGGCGCCGCAGGCAAGAACCAGGAATTCGCGGCGGGTCGTCATTTGAGGGTCAACAGATAGGCAACGATGTCTTCGATCTGTTCCGCGGTGAGGACCGTCTTGCCGCGATACGCGGGCGCCACGCGAGCGAGACCTTCGCTCCTGTAGTACGCGGGCATGATGCTCTGCGGATTGACCTTCGTCGGGTCGACGATCCGCTGCCGGATCTGGCCTTCCGAGAACCGCGCGCCGACCGAAGTCAGGTCCGGCGCGAGGTTGCCCTGGAACCGCTCCTCGGGGAACGGCCCGCTGTGGCACAGCAGGCACAATCCGACCTGCCGGTCGGCCACGATCGCCCGGCCCCGCGCCGCATCGCCCTTTGCGCCGGTCAGCGAAGCCGGGATCGAATCACCCGCGAAGGCACTTCCGACGAGAATCGAAAATGCGATCGCGCAAGCCTCACACCAATTCAATGCCGTGGTTCTTCAGCGGCACCGAGCGGATGCGCTTGCCGGTCGCGCGGTAGAACGCGTTCAGCACCGCCGGCGCCGCGACGCAGATCGTCGGCTCGCCGATCCCGCCCCAGACCGTGCCTCCGGCCGGCATCAGGATGGTTTCCACTTTCGGCATCTGCGCGATGTGCATCGAGTTGTACTGGTGGAAGTTCGTCTGCTCGATGCGGCCGTCCTTCACCGTGCACTCCTGGAAAAAGAGCGCCGAGAGGCCGTAGACGAACGAGCCCGCGACCTGGCGCTCGATCTGCGCCGGGTTGACCGCGTAGCCCGGGTCGGTCGCGGCGACGATGCGGTGCACCTTGACCTTGTTGCCGTCCTTGACCGAGATCTCGCAGGCCGCCGCGACGAAGCTGTCGAAGCAGTGCAGGTGCGCAAGGCCGCGATGGACGCCGCTAGGCGCGGGCTTGCTCCAGCCGATCCTCTCGGCCACCGCGTTCAGCACGCCGAGGTTCCTCGGGTGCTTGGCCATGAGCTTGCGCCTGAATTCGAGCGCGTCCTGGCCCGCCGCTTCCGCGAGCTCGTCCATGAAGCACTCGATGAACACCGCGTTCTGGTTGATATTGACGCCGCGCCAGAAACCGGGCGGCACGTGCGTGTTGCGCATCGCGTGGTCGATCAGCAGGTTCGGGACCGTGTAGCTGAAGGAATGTTCACCTGACTCGAAGACACCCTGGAAGC
>Ga0210382_10000547_pt1 | contig 13344 bp, 19 predicted proteins | sample PLMedo_FD_155452 | JGI IMG/M metagenome (GOLD analysis project Ga0210382, IMG submission 155452) | Groundwater sediment microbial communities from an aquifer in East River, Colorado, USA - PLM0_60_coex redo | ecosystem: Environmental > Terrestrial > Soil > Riparian zone | place: USA: East...
CGTCGAACGCCAGCGGCCATTGCGTCTCGAGACCGTACGGGGCGAACAACCCGACGCCGATGCCGAGCTTGGACGTAGCCCCATAGGAAATATAGACTTGCGGCACCGCGATAAGCGGGTCGTCGAGGCTCGTCTTCTCCTGGAAGATGTCGTCGGTGAAGGCTCCCTGCACGTCCAGCAGCGTCACGCCGACCGTGGCGCGTCCCCCCTTGAGCCCGGCGAGGCCAGCGGGGTTGAAAAACATCGCGGAGCCATCCGCACAGGGCGCCGCCGCGCCGGTTCCGGCGCGTCCCATCGCGCACGCCCCCTGCTCGAAGATCCCAAAGCCTTGGGCCCCGAGCGCTACCGGAAAGGCGGCGAACAGCAACAGTGCGTACCGCAGGGACCGCCCCATAGGTGGAGTCTCCGGGTGGCTTTTTCGAGCGATGGTGGAACGAGATGGCAAAGGGTAGCATTGGCCCCAACCCTTGTCAAACCCATGCGTCCCAACGCGTCAGCGCTGTTCCGTGCGGCCTTCGGTGTTCCGCCTCGCGCGGCGTGCGCCCCGAGCCAGTGCGGTGAGGGGACGCTATGTTTCGACGGGCCGGGGTGGCGAAATCGGTAGACGCAAGGGACTTAAAATCCCTTGGGAGGCAACTCCCGTGCAGGTTCGAGTCCTGCCCTCGGCATTGACTTACCGCGTCACCCCGCGCGGGCCGTGCCGTGGTTCGCGGGGCAAACCGCGGGGCCGCCCGGCTCCGTCAGGAGCACGGCCGCCAGCGTGGCGGCGTTCTGGCCCCGGTTGACCTGCTTGGCGTACTTCCGCGTCATCGCCCCCGTCTTGTGCCGCATGCCCACCTGCACCGACCACTCGGGCACGCCCGCGTTGGTGAGCCACTGCGCGTAGCAGTGCCGCAGGTCGTACAACCGCAGCTCGGGGTGGCCCGCCGCCCGGCACGCCCGCTTCCAGTGCGCGGCGAGGGCTCCCTGGCTCACGGGGCAGGGCACCGCCGCCTTCACCCACGGCCACGTGTCGGCGGTGAAGTACACTAGCGCCTCGCCCTGGCGCCCGACCTTCGCGCCGGTGACGCGCAGCGCGGTGCTGTGCGGGAGCAGGTCGGTGTCGCGGCAGCCGCAGAACTCCTTCGGTCCCAGACCCGCCGCCACCATCGTCACGTAGCACGGCCGCAGGGGTTCGGCGACGTAGCCTAGGATCGTCCAGAACAGCGCCGGCGGCAGGTCGGGCACGCGCTCCGGCTCCTCGGCCCGGGGCCACTGCGCCAGCACCCGGCGCCGGTACTCATGGAACTTGTCACGGAGCACCATGGTGAGGAAGCGCGAGATGGTGCGGCGCACGTGGTTCCACGACGTCGGATGAGTGGCGAACGCGGTGTTCCGGAGACGCGCCCAGTCCACCGTCGCCAGGTCGGCCACGGTGGCACCGTCGCCTAACACGCGCGTGCGCCGGAGCGCACGGATCGCTACGCGGGCCCGCGTCCGGGTCGCCGGGGCCCGCGCGCACGTCGGCTGCCACGCGTCGAGCGTGGTCCAGAGCGGGCGCTTCAACACGACGTCGGTCGGGGCGAACGCCGTCAACGTGCCGGCCATGTCGGCGGCGTACAATTCGTTGATCGTGAGGTCGCCGCGCTTGAGGGCGCGCAACAGCTCCAGCCGACCCGTGGTGTAGAGTTTCGTCAGCAGGGCGTCGCGCTGCTTGTGTTCGCTCGGGCTCACGGCGCCCGAGACCATGCAGAGCCGGCCTACCGCGGGGAACACGCGGTCCACGCGGTAACTCGCTAGTCGCTTCATGGGGTGCTGCCTCCTGTTGGGGGGTTCGCATCGAGCACTTGCTGCGCCTCGGCCAAGATGCTCAGCATGGCTTGCAGGGCATCACGGCCACGCTGGCCCGATTCGATCACTCTCTCGACATCGTCCACCGAGGCCTTCATGTCTGCCAGCGGAAAGAGGTCCGCCACCTTGGCTCGGTCTGCGTGGGCCACCGCCTCGATCAGGGCGTCGTCTGCGCCGTGTTTCGCCATGATGGCCCGCCACGCGCCGCTGGGGTCGTTGAGGTCCACGTTAGGCCCAACGAGCAGGCGCACGAGCGCAGCATGGGCATCCTGGACCTCGACCATATGGTCGAGCGCCGTAGACAGCTTGTCGTAGAGTCGGCTGCAGCGCGCGTCTGCGCTGTTGGGCATGCAGCAACTCAAGGGTCTCCGTCACGGTGCGGCTCACGGCTGCCTCCTGTTGGGGTCAACGGGTGCTGCCGCGCAGCCGGATGAACTTCCCGCGCGGCAGTTGTACGCGTTCCAGTGTCTCGTCCCACGGCAGGTCGTACTGCGCCGCCAAGTGCCGCGCATCGGTCACGAGGCCGCGGGCACCCGGCTCGTCCCGGTGGCGCCAAGCGGTGCGCACCAGCCGGAGCGCGTCCAACCGCACGCGCACGGTGGACTGCAACGCGTCGGCCAGGAGCCGCACCAGACTGCGCCCGTCCGGCACCGCCAGCGCCAACGTCTCGGCGTCGGCCCCCGCCATGCGGGGGTGGAGCGCGGCGACCACGAGCGCACGCACCTGCTCGTGCGGGTCATCCTGCGGCGCCGCCCACTGTAGGTCTCCGCGGTCGAGCAGCATCCCGTCCAAGGACCAGCCCACCCGCTGCGCCACCTGCACCAGCGTGGGCAGGTCGGGCGCCCGCCCCGCGAACCAGGAATCCACGGTCTTGGGGCGCAGCGCGGCCTTCGCGGCGAAGGCCGCGCGCTTCGGGCGGTCGAGATCGTCCGTCCCGAAGTATTTCTTGACGTAGGCGCTGAGGTTGGTGTTGAACCGCTGCGCGTCCTTCGGCCCTAGCCCCTGCCGCCCCCCGCTCGTCGATCGCTGCGCGCGCCGCCCCATTAAGCGTCCCTCCACGTGGGTTCCAAAACCCTATTAAAAGGGCTTTTACTTTCCCCTGAAACATATATCCTATTAACGCGGTCCGTAACCCCCCCTTAACAGGAGAGGCAGCGAATGGAGACCGAGAAGGCACTGGGCGGGTGGGTGCCGCTGCGCGTCGTGATGCGGCTCCTGGGCTGGTCCTACACGAAGACCTACAACGCGGCGCTGGCGGGCGAGATGGGCGCCGAGCTGCTGGGCGGCCGCTGGCACTTCCGCTATCGCCGGGTGCTGGCGCGGGTGGGCACAGCGAAGCCGGAGCAGCCGGCGAAAGCCGCCAGCTAACAACACGCCCGCTGCGGGCTGGACCGCGACGGGCGCTGCCCTAGGAGGTGCACGATGACGGTGTGTGTGACCGTCGGAGAACAGTTTAACGCGCTGGCCGCTGGCGCAAAAGGGCCGAGCTTCCGACGCGCGGCCACGCGGATCAACGCCGAGCACAAGGCCGTGGTGGGTGCCGAGCGCGAGGCGCTCCTGCACGCGATCCGCGCGGGCGCGCTCCTCCTCGACATCAAGCGCCGGGTGGGGCACGGCGATTTCCTGCCGTGGATGGAGGCGCACCTCAGCTGCACGCCCCGCTGCGCCCAGATGTACATGGCGCTGTCCCGCGAGCTGGGCTCGAAATACGAAACCGTTTCGCATTTGACGCTGCGCGAGGCGCTAGCGGCCATCCGTCAGCCGATCGAGCGGCCGACCTGGCTGCGGCCGCCGAGCGTGCCCACTACTTCGCACTCCTGCGGGCCCTCGGGGCCGTGAGCAATCCGGTGCCGGTGCTGCTCCGCGGGCTGGAGCTGCAGTGCGCCACGGCCCCGGCCGAGAGCGTCGCGTGAGCGACCGGCCGCCGGGCTGGGGGGCGGGCCCCGGTCTAGAGGTCGAAGTGCCGCTCCCCGAGCCGACCGACGACCACTCCCACATGGGCGATCCGGTGCTGCCGAGCGAGGGCGCTGGCGCCGCTGGCCCGGGGCTGGTGGATCGGGACGCACCGTCGCCCCGCGCGCCCGACGATCTCGCGGCCGCCATGGCCGACGAGACCGGCGACGTGCTCGACCGGTGCGCGGCGCTACTGCGCGGGCTCGAACACCGCGTGGGCCTCGCGCTCTATGAGCAGGTGCGGGCCCGCCTCGCCGCCACCCCGGAGGCCCCGTGAAGGACTACACGCGCGAAGAACTCGAAGACGCTCCGTTCCTCGGCGACCATCCCGAGTGGCTGCAGTTCTGCCTGGACCAGTTGTACGCCGACCGGCAGCACCGCGTCACCGATGAAGTGGTGCGCAACCTGACGTACGAGGAACTGATCGGCGCGCTCCTCGTGGGCCGCCACTACGCCGCCCAGGCGGGCGACGAGTGAGCCCCCCGACGTTCACCCCGCTGTCCGACGTCGCGTGGGCCCGCGAGCCCGTGCCCCCGTGGATCATCGAGGGCTTCCTCCCCGCCGGTGGCATCGTCGAGATGTTCGGCCCCTCCAATGCCGGCAAGACCTTCGTCGCTCTGGGACTCAGTACCGCGGTCGCGCTCGGGGCGCCGGACTGGCTCGGCCACCGCGTCATCACGCCCGGCCGCGTCGCCTATGCCGTGGGCGAGGGGCACGCCCACTTCCCGCGCCGGCTGCACGCGCTGCGCACCCACTACGGCTTGGGGGACGAAGAACCGTCGGGCGTGTTGTTCCTCCGCGAGCGGTTCACCTTGCTCAAGCCCGATGACGTCACGGGCGTGATCGACGCGGTGCGCGCGACCCTAGCCGGGGAGCCGCTGCGCCTGCTCACGCTGGACCCGCTCGCTGCCTTCTTCACCGGCGGCGATGAGAATTCGGCGCGCGACATGGGCATCGCCCTGGACGCCTTGCACCGGCTGCGCACCGAGCTCGCCACCACCGTCTTTTTCGGCCACCACCCGGGGTGGGGCAACACGGAGCGCGAACGCGGCCACAGCTCTCTCCGCGCCAACGTCGATGTGTGCTACGCCGTGAAGGCGGACGACGGCCTCATCACCCTTGAGGCCACCAAGGTGCGCGATGACGCTCCCCCGCCCCCACTGCGCCTCCGGTTGCAGCCCGCGGCTGACTCGTGCGTCGTGGCCCTCGCTACGGACGCCGCCGCGGACACGCGCACCGTCACCACGCTCACCGCCAAGCAGCAGCACATCCTCGATGCCTTGGGCGCCATCGTGGTGGATGACCCCGTCGCCTACTCGCGCTGGAAAACCGCCGCTGGCGCGGCCGACACCACCTTCGATCGCACCGTCGCCCTGCTCGTCCGCTCCGGCTACGTCCTCAAGCTCGGCCATGGTCGCAGTGCTCGCTATCAACCCCCTGGCCCTTACCCCCGTCTCACCCCCGTTTCACCCCCGCCGGGGGCGCCCATCTTACCCCCGTTTACTCCCCGGGGCCCTTTAGGGCCCGGGGGTACGGGGGTGAGGGGTAACGGGCCGCCGTTAGAAGAATCACCCCCGCGGGGGTTACCAGCATCCCTGGACAACGATGACCCCCCGTTCTGAGTCCGCTGTTAGCCCCGCGAGAGTGCGTCCGCGCGCCCCGGGGGCCGTAGGACGGCGCGCCCCGGGGACGAATCGCGTGTCTACGTGCGAGCCGCAAGCGATATGAAGCGCGACGTGTTGCCGCGGCCCGCGCCCCCGGCCGATCGCGGGCCGCTGCTGACGCCGACGCAGGTGGCCGAGCTGATCGGCGGCGTGAGCGCGAAGTGGGTGTTGCGGCACGTGCCGGGGAAGCTGGCGTTGGGCCAGAAGACGAAGCGCTGGTACCGGGGCGATGTGCTGCGGTGGCTCGAAGGCTTGCGGCCGCCGGAGCGCGGCGGATGAGGGCACAGGGTTTTGAACGCCCTTACGGACCGGGAGCTAGGGCGCGGGGAGGCGAGCGGTTAGGCAGCAGCGCCCGCCGTCAGCGCGGGGCGCAGCGCGGGTCCGTGGTTCGCTCGGGGAACCGCGGAGCACACCGGCCGGACCCGTCCTCCGAGGATGCGCCAGGCGGAGCGATCGCACTCCCGCGCGGGCCGGCGCCCCGCCCGCCGCGAGCACGGGACGGCGGCCGAGTTGATCTCGGCGCTTGGCGGAAGGTTCGGCGGGGTGATGGGTGAGCCACGACCCCGGGCGGTTGCGCGGGCTGCGGCCGAGCACCGCCGAGCCAAGCGTCGCGGATGAACGAGCAAACCGCCGCGCTTTGCTGGGGCTCGTGCGGCCCGACCCCGACCCCGGGGCTCGCCCGGCGCCGCTCGCCCCACTCGAAAGCGCCGCGCTTTGGTTACCGACGCCCAAGGACGCGAGCGCGTGCGGTTGGTGCGGCGTGCGGATGGTCCGGCGCCCACGGCGGCGGGGGCAGGCGCGGCGGTTCTGCAGTGCGGTGTGCCGGCGTGCGGCGGCAGCAGTGGCAGCGGCGCCGCCCCGCGCCCCGGCGTGAGCGTGTGCTGATCCGGTGCCAGCGGTGCGACCGGAAGCAGGAGGCCGAGGGCGGCGCGTGTGTCGCGTGCGGAGCGGCGTTGCCCGCGGTGGAGCCGCTGGACGGGCGGGCGATCGCGGTGCGCCAGGCGGCCGTGCTCCGCGTGTTGACGCCCGCCGAGCGGGAGGCGCTGGCCGTGATCGTGGACGGACTCGGGCTCGTGTCGGGCTGGTGGAAGGTGCGCGCGGTGCACGACGTGTTCGTGTTGCTGGCAGGACAGCGAGCGATGGAACGGCGGATGGCGCGGGGGGCGAGTCGCACGGCGGCGCTGCGCACCGCGGCCGGGGAGCTGGGCGTGGCGTACACGACCTTGCGGGATGCGGTCAACGGGTTGCTGGTGCAGAAGGGCGTGCCGTAGGCGGGCGGAAATCCGCCCACAGGTACGTTACGCGGAGACCCCGAGAGGACCGACGAGACATGGCGACCAACAAGCGCGCAGCGAGTGCGGTGACGGGCCGGCGACCCGACCCGGCGGCCGGGTTCCTGGCGCCGCGGCCCGATGCGACCACGGCGCCCGACGATCCGTTGCGGGAGGCGAAGGCCCGGGCCGTCGAGAAGTCGGAGGTGCTGGGGCGCACGGCGCTGATCACGGCACGCCACTTCGTGCAGGCGAGCGGCAGCGGGCGGGGCGCGAAGATCGCGGACGACACGACCATCGGCTTGGCCCAGGCCAAGATCGCCGCCATCCGCGCGGATGCGAACCTGTCGCCGCAGGGGATGCAGGCGGGCCTCGATGCCGTGAAGGCGGCGGTGCAGGAGCAGGTGCAGGGCGTGTTGGGGAAGATCGCGACGGCGCGCGCGGAGACGGCGCCGGGGCCGGGACCGGGGACGGTGCGGTTGAAGGCCGATCCGCTGCTCGATTCGCTGTTGGCGTACGGGACGGCGGGACAGGTGGTGGCGGCGTTGGATGCGGCGAGCGGCGACACGGCCATCAACGATGCGCTCTGGGCCGCGCGGGCGTTGCTCGGCGGGCGGCTGCAGGGGAGCGACCAGCGGCTCGATGTGGCAGCGGCGGCGATGCGGGCCCAGGGCCGCATGACGATGTTGGACGATTGGCTCGGACGGCAGTTGCTCGCCGCGCGGCTCGATGCCAGCGAGCATGCGGTGCGGCTGGCGGCCTCGGAGTTGTTCCGCACCGGCGCGGTCGATCCGGCCTACGCGGCCACCGGAGTGTTCCGCGCCCTGGACGAGGCGCCGGCGGGCGACTTGAGCGCGTACTTCGATGCCGTGACGCAGGCGGCCGTGAACCCGAGTGCGAGCCCCTGGGTGTTGCAGCCGGATGGGAGCCTCGTGAGCGGCGGGGCGATCGAGGGCGAGAAAGCCGGACCGCGGCGATCGATGGCGGACGACAGCTACTCGCAAATCTGAACGGAGGCGACATGACGATCACCGAAGCCTTGAGCGACCTGCGCGACCGCGCGGCGGACGAACGGGATGCGACCGCCTACAGTGCGCTCGTCGAGACGTTGAAGTACCTGCCGCATGCGGCGGCGAGTGCCGCGGTGCCCGACGTGCGCGGCCAGGCGCCGTTCCGGCCCGGGGACCGCTGAGGGCGAGCGCCCCGTGGCGTGTGACGAGACGGTGTGCGTGGTGTGTGGGCGAGCGCCCGACCTGACGACGGGCGCGTTGATCCAACTGCCCGGGACCTACCGCTGGGTGCACCGCGCGTGCCTGGACCGGGACGGGGCGTTGTCCCTCTCCACGACGCGCCGGCTCGCGCATGTGGCGCGGCGCCGGCCGCTGGCCCTCCCCGAGACGCGATGACAGGATGACGGACCACCCCGAGCCGCCCACCCCCGCGCCGGCATCCGATAACCGGTTATCGGACCAACCCATCTCCGCCGTTAACGGCGGAGACGACCAGCCGAAGTCGGCCGTTAACGGCCGAGCGGCCTCGCCGACCCCCGACGCGACGCCCCCCGACACGACGGTGACGGCGCCCGCGGGGGAGAAGCCCCCGATGCGCGTGCCCAAACACGGCCAAGGCCGCATCTACACGGCGGGCGTGAAAGGCAACAAGGGCGGGGGCCGGCTGCCGGCCGTGGTGCTGGACAAGCTCGTCTTGATTGGCGACCAGACGTGTGACGAGCTGTTGGCGCGGCTGGCCGACGAGAAGGTCCGCGCCAAGATGAGCATGGATGCGCTGCGCCTCGTCCTCGGCGAAGTGCTGCCCTACTTCCTCGCGAGAAAGTTCGAGCACACCGGCGCCGACGGCGGCCCGATTGCGTTGGAAGTGGACGCGGTGCGCCTGGCGACGGCCGAGAGCTTGCGCGCGCGGATGGAACGACTCCGGGTCCTCCGGGCGCCGGCGCCCGCCGCGCCCGCCGCGCTGCCCATCGGCTCCATCCACGCCGGGCTGTGAGCGACCGGCCGCGCCTGCTCAGCGACGTGCAGGCCGAGGCCGACCGTGTGGCGTTCTACACGCGCTTCGCCCGCGCCATGACGGCCCTGAACGCCCAGGACTTCACCGGCGAAGTCGAACGTCGGATCACCGCGCTGCAGGCCGCTGGCCAAACCGAGTGGGCCGCTGCCGTGCGGGAGCGGGCCGAGATGTACGCGACGTGGGCGGCGGGGCTGGCGCGCCACCCGGCGGCCTGGCCGCAGATGGTGGAGGCCATGGCCCAGCAGCGACTGGAGGGTGGCGTCGGGGCGGACGTGACGGACGCCGCGCGCAGCGCGGCAAACGGCTGGCTCAACGCCGCGCTGGACCTGTTCGACGTGTTGCGGGACGCCGATGCGGTCCTGGCGGGGGCCGCGTGAGCACCATGAATCTCATTACCAAGTTCTTCGCGCCCGCGCCCAGCCCCGCCACCCCCGCGCCGGCGGACGGACCCGGGCTCATCGCCGTGCCGTGCCTGGGTACGATCCACACCAAGACGGCGGAAGCCCTGCTCCGGCTCCACTTCCCGTTCGGGTCGCAGCATTGCCACATGACGGCCAACACGACCCCCGCCGCCAAACGGAACCAGGTGATCGCGCAGATGCTCCGGTGGCCGCAGTGGCAGTGGGTGTTCTTCGTGGACAGCGACATGGTCCCGCCGCCCGACACCCTGACTCGGCTGTTGGCGACGGGGAAGGATGTGGTCGGCGCGCTGTATGCCGGACGCCATCGCGCGCTCGAGACCGGGCCCGACATGGTGCCGCCCTACGTCCCTGAATGCGGTCCCGAGAGCGGGGATGCATTGGCACCCCAAGACATCTTCGACCAGTTGCAAGCGGTCGCCTGGGTCGGCGCCGCTGCCCTCCTGGTGCGCCGTCCCGTCCTGGAGCGTCTCGCGTTCCCCTGGTTCGCCGCGCCCGAAGTAGACAATGAGGACGTGGGCTTCTGCGCGCAGGTACGGGCCGCCGGGTTCACGGTGTGGTGCGATGGTCGCGTCCGCGTGCCGCATCTGCAAACGATCCCCGTCACGATGGGGCCGACCGGCCCGGTGACCGGGGTGGCCGCGCCGTCGGCCCGGCAAAAGCAACTCCTCGCAGGCGCAGCCTAGTATCCGCCCAGTGCCTCGGCCACGATCAGCTGTGAGCGATGATCTCGATCATTAGTGCCACGATCACCCCGATTACGACCCAGGTCCCCAACCCCTTCACGATGCCCCAGGCAACCGCCGTGACGAACTGGGCCCCCGTGAGGTCGGTGACCCGAAGCGCGCGCCAGTCCGTGGGCGCCTCGTCCGCGGCTGCCGATTCCCGGTGTGCCGCCGCGCGACAGGACGGACACCATTGCCCACGACTGGTCAGGGTGAGGCGTGCATCCGTCCGACCGCATTGCGCGCAGGCTTCAGGTGCCGTAGCCAGCTGACCCTCCTTGCGTTCGTGCCTCACCATTGGCGGACCTGGCTCTGTTGTCAACGGCGGGCTGCGCCCTGCCGCCGTCCCGCCCCGCGGGGCGGGACCCTAGCCAGCCGCTCCCCACGCTGATACGTTGGTGGCGTTCCACACCGCCGCCCCCGCGTCGCGTAACGACCGCGTACACCCACGTGAGGCTGGCTTACCCGCGTCCACCACCACCGGGGAGCTGCCCCATGACCATGGCCGTTGTCGAGCTCGACGAAGTCGAACGTCGGCTCGCCGCCCTCACCACCGTCGGCGCCGCCAAGCAGCTCCGCGATCAAGCCGAAGCCCTCCGGTCGTACGCGAAGAATGCGCGTCAGGGCCTGGAGGTGCAGAACCGCATCGCGCTCGTCAAGATTTTGGCCGAGCGACGCGCCGGGGAACTGTTGCAGGACATGGAGAAGCACCGGGGCAGTCTCCGCCGGGGCGCGAAGCTCGAACCGCGGACCGGCGTCCGGCTGCGCGACCTGGGGATCACCAAGGGCCAGTCCCACACGTGGCAGATCATGGCGGCCGTGCCCGAGGCCGACGTGCGCGCCGTGGCCGCCGAGCGCACCGGGCAGCACGAGGAACTGACGAGCGCTGAGGTCTACGACCGGGGCGTCGCGCTCCGGGACGTTGCGACGGAGGCGCAGCGGCGCTGGGATCACTTGCGCCGCGTGGCCCCGGACGTGGCCGCGGCGGTGGACCGCGGGACGACGACGCTCGCGGCGGCCGAGGCCGCCTATGCGGACGGCTTCGGGCAGGAAGCGGTTGCGTTCCTCCGGGCGCATCACCCGAGCGTGGCCGAGGCCGTCGCGGTCGGGGACTACACGCTGGCCGAGGTCGTAGTGGGCGACAGCACGGGGCGGTGGGCGCTGACGGCCCGCGGCAGGCACGCGGTGTATGAGCGCTGCACGCTGCGTCAGGTGAAGTGCGTGTTCCTGTTGTCGCAGTGGCGCGTGGTCCGCGAGGTCATGCAGCAGGCACGCGTCGCGCTGGGCACCGAGAGCAACGCGGACCTGTGGCTGCACCTGCTCGCCGACTGGCTGGAGCACCGGGGCGCCGCCGCGGGGGACGTGGCGCGCCTGCGCGCCTGCATCGGCGCGGGGCAAAGCGCGGGGCGGGCCGCCACCGCATGCGGCGCTTCCGTACCGAGTGGGTTCGAGTGAAAAACGGACAACGGGCCCAGTGGAACTGAGTTAGCTTCCATGGGCCCGAGTGGCGGCAGCGCTTAAAATCCCTTGGGAGGCAACTCCCGTGCAGGTTCGAGTCCTGCCCTCGGCATAGAGTGACGCGATGCGGCGTCACATCGAGCCGGTTCCGGGCGGAGCACCTCAATCGCGACGGGGCGGTTGTGTTTCAGATCGCGACCCGGCATGACAAGAACGTGTGATCCGGCGCACCGCGTGCTCGGTCGCCCGTACTATCCTTGGGCTCGTCGACGTTCCCCGCGAGGGATGGCTATGACCGGGATGTGGGCTCGCTTGCAGGCCGACCTGAACGTGAAGCTCCGCCGCGGGGCGTGGTATCGCATCACGCAACTCGACGCACTGCAGGCTGTTCTTGATGTTGGTGGCCACCTCCTCCAGGTCCCGTCCGCGTTCTTGCAGGTCATCGAGCGGCCGCCCCGCCAGTGGAGCGTGGTGCCTCGGCCGAGCGACGCCGTGCGCCTCCCGGAAAACTGGGGCGATCGCTACGCCGTGTGTCCGAGCTGCCGCGAACGTCAGTCACTCGGCGGCCGGCCACGCCGCATGACGTGCCGGCGGTGCCATGGCGAATTCGCCGTGGGGTGGACCGAGGGCTGAGATCCCCGCTGACGACGCTGTGACATCCTCAGTGCAACCATTTGGAAGCTTCCGACGTCTTATAGGTCGAAGCGTGCGGTCACACCAGCTGTTCTCGGAGGCATCCCATGCGCGTGTACGCTCTTCTGCTCGGCATCGTCCTGACCACCGGCTACGGCTATGCCGCCCAGGTCGCAGTGACCTCCGTCGGCGTCGGCCTCCGTGCCGCGTCGGATCCCGCGGCCACGATCGCCCCCTCGGCCGGGACCGGTGACGTGTGGTACGGCGGCGTCCTCGACCCCATCACCGTGGAGTCCGCACCTGCCGACGCGCACGTCGTCGCCGGCAAGCATCGCGTGCTCCACCGACAAACGGTACGCTGCGTCGAGGCTACGCACTCGGGGTTCCAAGCCGTTTCCTGACCGATCCGAGGGGGCGATGGCGCCCCCCCCGGTCTCGTCCAGCAGTCCGCCGGTCCTGTCCGGCTGCCGAAACCTCTCCTCGCCAACTCGCGTACGAGCCGCCAGTATGGAGCTCGTCCGGAGGGGGCGCCCATGAGCGCATTTTGGGACAGCTGGCGCAAAGAGATCATCCGCGGGGCGACGCTGTTCTGCGGCGTCCTGGTGATCGGTTTTTTCGTGCACTACGTGGTGGGCCGCGGGCGTCAGGTCGTCGGCACCAACCTTCCCGCCGCCCTCCGCGACCTGCGAAGCCAGTTCGATCCCGACGGGGGCGGCGGTCCCCGCACGACGGGCGCCACCTGGACGTACCGCGCAAAAATTGCCCCGCAACAATGGGTCTGGATCCACAACACGCGCGGCTCCATCACCGTCGACCCTGCCAAGGCGGACTCCCTGCAGATCACGGCGGTGAAAACGTACAGCTCCTCCGACACGGCGAGCGTGCACCTGGTGGCGGTGCCGTATGACGGGGGGATCGCGGTGTGCGCGGTGTGGCCGGGGAACGACGGGAGCTGTCGCCCGGGGAAGGACGTCAGGTCCGGCCGGACCCACGGCAACGACGTGGCGGTCGACTTCACGGTGCGGCTCCCGCCGCGGGTCCGACTGGGTGCCATGACGCAGATCGGCGACGTCCACGTGAAGGGAGTCAGCGCGCCCCTCTTCGTCGGGACGGTGAGCGGCGACCTGGACGCGGAGACCACGCAGGGTCCGGTGAGCGCGTTCTCGGTCAACGGCAACGTGCGCGTGCGCATGCGCGCGTTCGGCGATACCGGGGCCGTGTCGGTCGTCACGGTGAACGGCTCGGTGACCGCTGAGCTCCCGTCGCGGCTCGACGCCGACGTGGAAGCGAAGACGATCAACGGCTCGATCACGACCGACTACCCGCTCACAGTGACTGGGAGGTTCACGTCGCACACCTTGAAGGG
>Ga0210382_10000548_pt1 | contig 13343 bp, 16 predicted proteins | sample PLMedo_FD_155452 | JGI IMG/M metagenome (GOLD analysis project Ga0210382, IMG submission 155452) | Groundwater sediment microbial communities from an aquifer in East River, Colorado, USA - PLM0_60_coex redo | ecosystem: Environmental > Terrestrial > Soil > Riparian zone | place: USA: East...
TACGGCGGCTTCGACAGCGTCGAGAAATATCCCGGCGACATCGAAGCCGGTCTGGTCGGTGATTTCCCGGAAGCAGGTAGGGCTGGTGACGTTGATCTCGGTGAGCCAGTCCCCGATCACGTCCAGGCCGACGAGGAGCAGCCCCTGGCGCGCGAGCTCCGGCCCGAGCGCGTTCGCGATTTCCAAGTCTCGCCGCGAGAGGGGCTTTGCGACGCCGGTGCCCCCGGCGGCGAGGTTGCCGCGCGTCTCGCCAGGCTTGGGGATGCGCGCAAGGCAATGCGGTACGGCTTTCCCCGCGATCAACAGGATGCGCTTGTCGCCCTCGCGGATTTCCGGGATGTAGCGCTGTGCCATGACCGATTTTGCGCCGTCGCGAACCAGCGTTTCGACGATCACGTTGCGGTTGGGATCGCCCGAGGCGACGCGAAACACCGATTTCCCGCCCATTCCGTCGAGCGGCTTGAGCACCACGTCGCGGTGAGTGTCGATGAATTCCTGGAGTTGCCCGGCGAGCCGTGTCACCAGCGTCGGCGGGGAGAAATGCGGGTATTTCGCGATCGCCAGCTTCTCGCTGTGGTCGCGGATCGCGCGCGGTTCGTTGAACACCTTCGCGCCATCCTCTTGCGCGAGCTCCAGAAGCCAGGTGCTCGCGACGTACTCGATGTCGAACGGCGGGTCCTTGCGCATGAGCACCACGTCGAATTCATCGAGCGGCGTCTCCTTTGGCGACGCGATCCGATACCAAGGGTCCTTGTCGCCGGTGAGAGTGAGGCGGGAAGTTTCGCCGATAACCCGACCTCCCTTCCACATGAGACCTTCCTGCAGCATGAAATACAGATCGTGGCCGCGCTTCGCGGCCTCGACCATCATGGCGTGAGTCGAGTCCTTGTAAATCTTGAACGAGGACAGGGGATCGGCGACGAAGGCGATTCTCATGTGACGAAGCGCGTACTCAAACGGCCCGCTCCGAAATCTCCACCAGGTTGCCGTCCGGATCGCGTACGTACACCGAGCGGATCGGTCCCTGCGCCCCGGTTTTCATCACCGGCCCCTCTATGATAGGCACGTTGCACGCGGCAAGGCGAGCGATCACGTCCTCGAGCCGTACCGCCGCGATGAAGCAGATGTCGAGCGTCCCCGGGGCAGCGAGCGCGGCCTTGGGCTCGAACTCTTTTCCCTTTTCGTGGAGATTGATCTTCTGGCCGCCGAACTTGAGCGCCATGCGGCCTTCGCCGAAGCGCTCGAATTTCATTCCAAGCACCCGCGTGTAGAAATCGATGCACTGCTCGGTGCGCGCCGTCGTGAGGACGATGTGATCGAGATGGTCGATCATGAAGTTTACCCTCGCGGCCGGAATCGGAACGGCCGGGTGGCGCGGGTGGACCTATTTCACCGCGCCGAGCATGTAGTCGACCGCCGCCTTCACTTCCGCATCCGAGAGCGTCAGATTACCGCCCTTGGGCGGCATCGCGCCCTTGCCCTTGAGCGCGTTCTCGTACACATGCTCGGTGCCGTGCATGAGGTGCATCGCCCACGCCTTCTTGTCGCCGAACTTCGGCGCGTTCGCCACGCCCGCGCCGTGGCAGGCCATGCAGGTGGACTTGTACACCTCTTCCCCGGTCCTGAGGACCTTGCCGGCCGGTCCGGCCGTGCCCATGTTCACCTCGGCGACCGGCTTGATGCGCTTTGCGACTGCTTCGGGCGCCATGGCCTCCTCGTCGTAGATCCTGCCGCTCGTCGCGAGTTGCGCAAGCAGGACGATGACGATGACCGGCACGGCGAACGCGAGCACCAGCACGATGACGAGCTGCTTGGGAGTCTTGATCGGGGATTCGCGCGCGTTTCCGCTCATCTGGCGCCTCGGGCGGGCGTCGAAAAGCGCGCATTATAGCGGTTGCAGATACACTGCGCCTTTCATGATCGATCCCCTCGTCGTCGAAGAACTGATCGACCGGGCGCTCGCCGAGGACATCGGCTTCGCCGACCTCACTTCGGAGTTGGTGATCCCCGCCGACGCGCGCGTGGAGCTCGCCTTGAACGCACGCCAGGACATCGTCGTCGCCGGGATCGACGTTGCAGCGCAGGTTTTCCGTCGCCGCGTGCCGGAGTGCCGCGTCGAGCTGCGCGTGAAGGACGGCGATCGCGTCAAGTCCGGCACGGCGATGGGGCGATTGGAAGGCCCGGCCCGCGGGCTGCTCGCGGTGGAGCGAACCGCTTTGAATTTCCTCCAGCACCTCTCGGGAGTCGCCACCCTCACCGCGCAGTACGTCGAGCGCATCGCGGGGACGCGAGCGGTGCTGATCGACACGCGCAAAACGACGCCGGGCATGCGCGCGCTGGAAAAACACGCCGCGCAGCTGGGCGGGGCGCGCAACCACCGGTTGCGCCTGGATGACGGCGTGCTCATCAAGGACAACCACATCAGCGTGTGCGGCTCGATCGCGCTTGCCGTTCGGCGCGCCCGCGCGGGTGTTCCCGTATTGACCAAGATCGAGGTCGAATGCGACACGCTCGAGCAGGTGAAGGAGGCACTCGAGGCGGGGGCCGACATGATTCTGCTCGACAACATGAGTCTGGAAGACTTGCGGCGCGCGGTCGCGCTCTCGGGTGGTCGGGTTCCGCTCGAGGCCTCCGGCGGCGTGAAGCTGGAGACCCTGCGCGCCGTCGCCGAGACCGGAGTCGATTTCATCTCGGTGGGCCGAATCACACAATCGGCGCCTGCGGTGGACATCGGCCTCGACGCAGTCGTCAGGGTCTGACATGGCAAGACACTCGGTGTGCCTGTTCTGCTCTGCGGTCGAGGATCTCCCGGTCGCCGCGCGCAGCCTCGCCGCGGAATTCGGCGCCGCTTGCGCGGCGCGCAGATTGCGCCTGGTATACGGCGGCAGCGGCCGCGGGCTCATGGGGATCGCTGCGCGCGCTGCTGCGGCCGCCGGCGGCGAAGTGCTCGGCATCATGCCGCGCCACCTCATCCGCCCGGAGCGCGCCGCGGCCGACCTCGGCACGCTCAAGATCGTCGAGTCGCTTGCCGAGCGCAAGCAGCTGATGACGGAATGTGCCGACCTGTTTGTCGCGCTGCCCGGCGGGATCGGCACCCTCGACGAGCTGCTCGAGATGCTCACGATGAACGACCTGGGCCTGCAGGACAAGCCGGTGATCCTGTGCGCAAGCGACGGCTTCTGGCAGCCGTTCATCGCGATGATCGAGCGCTTCCGCGCCTACGGCGTGCTGCGGCCGAGCGTGGAGCGCGGGCTGCGCGTGGCCGCTTCGGTCGCAGAGGCCATGCGCCTTATCGAGGACTATCTGTCGTCTGCGGAGCACGGGACACAGGGCGCCGCGTCGCGCAGTGTATAATTTCCTCTCCCGCGCCCGTAGCTCAGGGGATAGAGTGATGGCCTCCGAAGCCATAGGTCGCGCGTTCGATTCGCGCCGGGCGCGCCAGACACCCCAGGTCCGTTTTCAGTCGGAGACTCCGATGCAAAGCTGCGCGGCCCTTGCGGTTCCTTTGCTTCTGCTCGCGACCGGTGCGCTTGCCGGCGGATCGAACTACGGCGTCGTCCCGGGGGCGAAGCAGCTCACCGGAAAAGTTTCCGAGTGGCCGGTGCCGACCCCGAAATTCGCGCGCGACCCGGCCCCGGGCCCCGACGGCAATATCTACATCACGGTGATGCAGGGCGACCGCATCGCGCGTTTCGACACGAAGTCGCAGAAATTCAACGAATGGGATCTTCCCTCCGGCGCTCATCCGCACGGACTGCTGGTCGACAAGGAGGGCAGGGTCTGGTACACGGGCAACGGCAACGGCACCATCGGCGAGCTCGACACTGCGACCGGCAAGGTCCGGGAGCACAGGGCGCCCTCGGGCGGGAGTCCGCATACGCTGGTGATCGACGATTCGGGCGCGATCTGGTTTACCAGCCAGTCCGGTTACGTCGGCAGGCTCGATCGCTCGAGTGGAAAAATCTCGGAGTACAAAATGTCGGGCGGCCCCTACGGACTTACGCTCGACAAGCGCGGCAACGTTTGGGTGTGCCGCATGAACGCCGACAAGATGGGGATCGTCGATTCGAAGACGGGGAAGATTTCGGAGCTGTATATGGGTCCGGGGTCCCGACCGCGGCGCGCAGCCACGGCCCCCGACGGCACGCTCTGGATCACCCTCTACGGCAACGGCAAGCTCGCGCACGTCGATCCGGCGGCGGTCAAGATCATCAAGGAGTACGAGATGCCCGCGGGCCCGAACGGCGGGCCGTATACCGTGACCATCGACGGCAACGGGCGCATTTTCGCAAACGAGATCCAGACCGACACGGTGGCGATGCTCGATCCGAAGACCGAGCAGTTCCAGGTGTTCAAGCTGCCCTCGAAGAACGTCGGAATCCGCAAGGCGATCGTCGATGCGCAAGGGCGGTTCTGGTACATGGGCTCGCACAACGGCCGGCTGGGCGTGATCGAGTAGGAAGGCAATTCACAGAGGAGCAATTTCACATGTTAAAAATTCAAAAACTACTGGGATGTCTGGCGCTGGCCGCGGCGACGATGACCGGGGCCAACGCCCAAAACTACCCGACCAAACCGATCTACCTGTACATACCGTTCGCCGCCGGAGGGCCGACCGACACGCTCGGGCGCAATCTCGCGCAGGTGATGGGCAAGCCGCTCAAGCAGCAGATCATCGTGGAGAACGTCGTCGGCGCGGGCGGGACCATCGCCGTCGCCCGCGCGGCCAAAGCAGCGCCGGACGGCTACACCGTGCTGCTGCACCACATCGGGATGTCGACGGCGCCCGCGCTGTACCGGACGCTCAGTTTCGATCCGCTCAAGGATTTCGAGTACATCGGCGAAGTGGCCGACGTGCCAATGACGATGATCGCCCGCGGCAACTTCCCGGCCGCGAACTTCAAGGAATTCCTCGCCTACATCAAGGCGAACAAGGACAAGGTCACCTACGCGAACGCGGGCCTCGGAGCGGCCTCGCACCTGTGCGGCCTCTTGTTCATGACTGCGATCCAGACCGAGTTCATCACCGTCCCCTACAAGGGCACGGCACCGGCGATGAACGATCTCTTGGGCGGGCAGGTCGATTTCATGTGCGACCAGACCACCAACACCACCGGCCAGATCCTGGGCGGCAAGGTGAAGGCGTACGGAGTCACCAGCAAGAAGCGCGTGCCTTCGCTGCCGAACATTCCCACCCTCGATGAACAGGGCTTGAAGGGATTCGAGGTCGTAGTCTGGCACGGACTGTATGTGCCCAAGGGCACGCCGAAGCCTGTGGTGGACCGCTTGAACGCTGCGCTGCAGGACGCGATCAAGGACGCGGACTTCAAGGCCAACCTCGCGAGGCTCGGCGCCGAGCCGGTGAGCGCGGATCGCGCGCGGCCCGAAGCCCTGCACAAGTTCCTCCAATCCGAAATCGCGAAGTGGGGGCCGATAATTAAAAAGGCAGGGCAGTACGCGGACTAGCGTCCGCGTACTGCAGTACGCTCTAGTCGAACAGAGGGCAGGGAAGTATCCCCGCCCTCGGTTACCTCCCTACCCCTCGATCGGCGGTCCGCCGAGTTCGCGGTGCGAACGGATTATCAATCGCGGTCGTGATGACCGCGGTCGCCGCCCCGGAGTTGGCCGCGAATTTCCCCGGACCCGAAGGTCGCGGAGTGCACGTTGGCGTAGACCCTGCCGGCGCGGATCGCGCGGACGACTTCATCGAACTCCCCGGCGTCGATCCCCTGGCCGGTGGCGGTGATCACCTGCGCAGGGACGATCGTCCCGGTCACGGTGCTCGCCCGGGGACCGCCGCACATCGGCGTGAGGCCGGCGACGGCCGCGGGAGCCGGCGTGCCCGCAGTCTGGCAGAGCCAGACCACGATGCCGCCGACCGTGTGCCGCTGGCCGAAGTGGATGTGCGACTGGGTGACGTCGGCCTCCAGGCCCTCGAAGCTCAGCTCGTAGTGGATCATTTCCGCTCTGTCGTCGATCATCGCGCGGAAACTCCCGCGGGCCTGGGTCGAGATGGCGCCGCGGAGCGCAGGCGTCGGCGCGGCGATGAAGTGAACCTCGTTGTAGCCGGAAAGCCGTGCGGCCGAACCTGTCGCCATCGTTCCTGTCCTCCGCCGCTGCCGCAGCGGAGAAGCCGACCGTGAGCGCGGCGAGCGTCGCCGCAACCGACCGTGGTGTGAGCGTTGTCATGTTTGTACCCCTGTATAAGGATTGGCGCTGCGAAGCCGTCAACCGGAGACGGCGGCGAAAGGCGTCCGCTGCGCGGACAAACCCCGCTATGCGGCGAACATCCGCCCGCCACTCACTATTCCATCCGCCGCTTCGCGCGATTCGTATGAACCATGAGCCAAGCGAACCAGGTACCTGGCGAGCTTGCTGCGCGGGCGGTTGTTTTTACGCCACCCCGTTCTTCCTGAACCAGGCGAGCATGCGCTTCCAGCCGTCGTCTGCGGCTTCCTTGCGGTAGCTCGGGCGGTAATCGGCGTGGAAGGCGTGCGGCATGCCCTCGTAGACGTGGATCATCGACTCCTTGTCCTTGCCGAAGGCGAAGAGCGCCGCGCGCAAGCGCTCGACCGCATCGAGGGGAATACCCTGGTCGGCGCCGCCGTAGAGGCCGAGCACCGGGGCGTTCAATTTGTCCGCGACATCGATCGGCGTGAGCGGTTGCGCGGGCGGGTTCGGATTGAGACCGCCGTACCAGGACACTCCCGCCTTGATCTTGTTGTTGTGCGCGGTGTACATCCACACGGTGCGCCCGCCGCGGCACATGCCCGTGATGCCGAGCTTCTTGGTGTTGGCCTTGGGCTGATTCTCGACGAAGGCGACCAGCGCATCCAGGTCAGACAGCATCTGCTCGTCGGCAAGGGTGTTCGCCTTGCCTATCACTTCCTTGATATCGGCGATTTTGGAGAGATCGCCGATGCGGAAGAACGGATCGAGGGTGATGGCGTAATAGCCGGCCTTGGCGAGGCGCCGGCAGATATCCCTCTGGTATTCGTGCATGCCGAAGACCTCGGGAACCACGATCACGGTCGCGTACTTGCCCGCCTTCTTCGGCGACGCAAAGTAGACCGGCAGGCCGCCTCCGGAAACCGGGACCTGGGCGGCGCCCACGTCCAGGCCGTCGGCGGGGGTGATGATCGCGGTTTGCGCAACGACCGGTCCGGCAGCGAGCGCGAAGCCCGAAGCGAGGCTCGAGGCGATGAAGCCGCGCCGGGTGAACGGCACCCTCGGCAAGAGACTTTCGAGATGGGGGTCGTCGAACTTGGCTCGGTCGTTCATTCATCCTCCTTTTTGAGTGTGCAGGGAAAGCGCGGCTGTAAACAGATATTCTCGGTTGTTCATTCCATCGTCGCTAGTCCCCTGCGGGATTCAGCGGCGGCGCGAAAACACGCGCATCAGCCAGAGCGCGAAGGCCGCGAGAATGACGGCCGAACCGATCAATCCGTAACGGCGCATCTTCTTCTTCCTGCGCGCGGTTTCGGCGCGTTCCTCGGCCATGAGCTGCGCCAGGCGCTCGGCGGGGCTCGCCTTCGGCCTCTCCTCGGCGGCGGCCGGCGCTGGAGTTGCGGCGCGCTCGGCGCCGCCAGGCGGCGGATTTCCGCTCTTGAGCGTCTCGGCCTCGCGCCGTGCCTGGGCGATGAGCGCGGCTTCCCGGGCCGACAGTTTTTCCTTTTCCATGGGCTACATGAGAATGATATCGAACTGCTCCTGGCCGTAGCTCGTCTCGACCTGCATCGACACGGGCTTGGCTATGAAGTCGCCGAGCATCGCCAGGGATTGCGATTCCTCCTCCAGGAACAGGTCGATAACCGATTGCGAGGCGAGGATGCGGAACTCGCGCGCGTTGAACTGGCGCGCCTCGCGCAGGATTTCGCGCAGGACTTCGTAGCACACGGTCTGCGCGGTCTTGACCACGCCGCGCCCGCCGCAGGTCGTGCAGGGCTCGCACAGCACGTGCTCGAGCGATTCCCGGGTGCGCTTGCGCGTCATCTCGACCAGCCCCAGTCCGGTGAAGCCGTTGACGCTGATCCGGGTCCGGTCGCGCGCGAGCGCCTTGTTCAATTCGGCGAGGACTGCGGAACGGTGTTCAGCGCTTTCCATGTCGATGAAGTCGATGATGATGATGCCGCCGAGGTTTCTCAGGCGCAGCTGGCGCGCGATCACCTGTGCGGCCTCGAGATTGGTCTTGAAGATCGTATCGTCGAAACTACGGGTGCCCACGTAGCCGCCGGTGTTGACGTCGATCGTGGTCATCGCCTCGGTCTGCTCGAGGATGAGGTAGCCCCCGCTTTTCAACTCGACCCTGCGCGCGAGCGCCCGCTCGATCTCGTCCTCGACGTTGTAGAGATCGAAAAGCGGCCGCTCGCCGGTGTAGTGCTCGAGCTTCTCGATCACCTTGGGCATGTACTCGGCGGCGAACTCCTGGAGCTTCTGGAAGTTTTCGCGCGAGTCGATGATGATTCGGCCCGTGCTTTCGCCCGCGATGTCGCGCAGCACCCTCTGCGCGAGCGACAGGTCCTGGTAGAGCAGCGTCGGCGCGGGCGCCGTGAGCGCGCGGCCGCGGATGCCGTGCCAGAGTTTTTTCAGGTACTCGATGTCCCCGCGCAGCTCCGCGTCGGTGGCGGTCTCCGCCACGGTGCGGATGATGAATCCCCCGGTCTCGTCGGCGGACAACAGCTGCGCGAGCTTCTCGCGCAGCAGCTGCCGCTCGGTCTCGTCCTCGATCCGCTGCGAAATGCCGATGTGGGGGTCCTGGGGGAGATAGACCACCAGCCGCCCGGCGATCGAAATCTGGGTCGAAAGACGCGCGCCCTTGGTCCCGATGGGGTCCTTGATCACCTGCACGAGCCGCGACTGGCCTTCAGAGAGGATGCGCTCGATGGGCTTTGCCGGCGTGTCGTTCAGTTGCGTATTGTGACGCTCCTCCCAGATGTCCGCCACGTGCAGGAATCCGGCGCGCTCAAGGCCGATCTCGATGAACGCCGATTGCATGCCCGGAAGCACCCGCGCGACTTTCCCGACATAGATGTTGCCCACGAGGCCCCGGTTCGCCGCGCGCTCGATGTGCAGCTCCTGCGGCACGCCCGCCTGCATCACGCCGACGCGGGTTTCCTGCGGGGTGCAGTTGATCAGGATGTCCTCGGTCACGCGCCGAATGTCCTGATCAATTGCGCGGTCTCGTACAGCGGCAGCCCCATGATGCCGGAATAGCTGCCGTGCAGCTCGGTGACGAAGGCCGCGGCGCGGCCTTGGATCGCATACGCGCCCGCCTTGTCGGTCGGCTCGCCGCTCTCGACGTAGGCTTCGAGCTCGGGCTCCGCGAGGTCGCAGAAGCGAACCCGGCTCTCGCTCACGGCGATCTCAATGTGCGCCTCGAACTTGAGCGCGACCGCGGTGACCACGCGGTGCTCGCGTCCGGAGAGGAGCCGCAGCATGCGCGCCGCGTCGGCAGAATCGGCGGGCTTGCCGAGAATTTTCTCGCCGATGCAGACGACGGTGTCCGCGGCGAGCACCGGGAACCTGCGCAGCCGGCGCTGCACGACCCGGTCCCAGCCCACGTCCGCTTTGGCGCGGCAGACTCGGCGGACGTAATCGTCGGGCAGCTCGTCCGCCAGCTGCGACTCATCCACATCGGGGCCGCCGCGCGCCGGGTGCTCGCGCAGCACCAGCACTTCGAACGAAACGCCGATCTGCTTCAGCAGCTCGCGCCGGCGCGGGCTGCGCGAAGCCAGATAGATCAAGGTTCTCGCCGGATTTTTGATCATTCGCGGTGGTAGGGATGGTTGTGAAGAATGGAACTCGCGCGATAGAGCTGCTCAGCGAGCAGCACCCGCGCCAGACCGTGCGGCAGCGTCATCGCCGACAAACGCAGAACGAGTTCCGCGCCGCTCTTCGTCGCGGGCGCGAGACCGTCTGCGCCGCCGATGAGAAAGGCGGTATCGCGTCCGTCCCGGCGCAGCGCGGTCAGCCAGCGCGCAAACCCGGCGGTGCCGAGCTCGCGCCCACGCTCATCCAGCGCCACGCGCGAGGCTCCGCGCGGCACGGCTCGTGAGAGGCGCCCACCTTCCGCCTCGAGCAGTTGCGCAGTCGATTTGCCGCCCGAGCGGGGCTCGGGGCGGACTTCGATCAGCTCGATCCTCAAGTCGCGTGGCATGCGCCTTGCGTAGTCATTAAACGCTTCGTCGACCCAGCCGGGCATGCGCGTACCCATAGCGACGACCCACAGTTTCATCTGCCGCGCGCCGACGCCGTCTTCCGCCGGGCGCGCGCCTTGCGCGGCTTCGGCTGGTCCCACAGCTCCTCGAGATTGTAGTGCGAGCGCACCGCAGGCTGCATGATGTGCACGACGATATCGCCCAGATCGAGGAGCACCCAGTCGCCTCCGTCCTCCCCTTCCACGCCGTAGACGCGGCCGCCCGCCGCCTTCGCCCTTTCCTGGACGCGGTTCGCCAGAGCCTTCAGCTGGCGGGCCGAGTCCGCGCTCGCGATGATCACGCGGTCGAACATCGAGGTGAGATGGGTCACGTCGAAGACCTCGACCTCGCGCGCCTTGATGTCCTCGAGCGCCGCGAGCGCGGCCTTCTGGAGCTTGCGAAGATCCATCATCAGAGGGCGCCGCTCTCCTTCGCGTACAGTCCGTGCGCCTCGATGTAATCGAGGACCGCCGAGGGCAGCAGGTAGCGCGGGCTGCGCGCCTGGGCGAAGTGGGCGCGGATGGCGCTCGCGGAGATGTCGAGCGCCGTGGTGCCGTAAGTGACGACGTTTCCCCCGGGCCGCTCGCGCAGGACATCGGGGGTGCCGGCGCGCTTGCGCCACTCGGCGGCGAGCGCGGCCGGCATTCCACCGGGGGTGAGCGAATGTCCGGGACGCTGCGCGACAAACACGTGCGCGAGGGGAAACAGGTCGCGCCAACGCTCCCAGGAAGTGAGGTTGCGGAAGGCATCCGTCCCCAAGAGCAGTACGAGAGAACGCTGCGGGCCGAATTCGTTTCGCAGCCGCTCCAGTGTCTCGACGGTGTAGCCGGGCGCGGTCTGGCGAATCTCCGCGTCGTCCAGCTCGAAGAGGGCGTTCTTGGCTATCGCGAGGCGCACCATCTCCAGGCGATGCACCGCCGGCGCACGCGGCGCGCCGCGGTGCCAGGGCTGGCCGGCAGGCACCCAGCGCACTCGCTCCAGACCGAGAATTTCGACCGCCTCCTGAGCAAGGCGCAGGTGTCCGAAGTGCACCGGGTCGAAGGTGCCGCCCATGATGCCGATGGGCGCGCTTTTTCGCGGCGCAGCGGCCCGGCGGCGGTCAGAGGGTTTTTTCAGAAGGCTCTCAGACGCGAATCTGGCCGCTGCCGAACACCACGTACTTTTGCGAGGTGAGGCCCTCGAGGCCCACCGGGCCGCGCGCATGCAGCTTGTCGGTCGAAATGCCGATCTCCGCGCCCAGGCCGTATTCGAAGCCGTCGGCGAAGCGCGTCGATGCGTTCACCAGTACGGAGCTCGAATCGACCTCGCGCAGGAAGCGCTTCGCGTGGGCTTCGTCCTCGGTCACGATCGCGTCGGTGTGCTGCGAGCCGTACTTGCCGATGTGGGCGATCGCTGCGTCGAGATCCTTGACCACGCGCACCGCGAGGATGGGCGCGAGGTACTCGGCGTACCAGTCCTCCTCGGTGGCGGGCTTCATCCCGGAAACGAGCGCGCGGGATTTCTCGTCACCGCGCAGCTCCACGCCCTTGTCCGCGTAGATCTTCGCCAGTTTCGGCAGCACCTTCGGTGCGATCGACTCGTTCACGAGCAGCGTCTCCATGGCGTTGCACACGCCGTAGCGCTGGGTCTTGGCGTTGTCGGCGATGCGGATCGCCTTGTCAACGTCGGCGCGCTCGTCGATGTAGACGTGGCACACGCCGTCCAGGTGCTTGATCATCGGGATGCGCGATTCGCGCATCACCCGCTCGATCAGGTCCTTGCCGCCGCGCGGCACGATGATATCGACGTATTCGTTCATCGAGAGGAGCATCCCGACCGCCGTGCGGTCGGCGGTTTCGATCACCTGAACCGCATCCTCGGGCAGGCCGGCGGCGCTCAAGCCTTCGTGCACGCACGCGGCGATCGCCATGTTGGAGCGGACCGATTCCGAGCCGCCGCGCAGGATGCAGGCGTTGCCCGCTTTCAGGCACAGCGCCGCGGCGTCGGCGGTCACGTTCGGGCGCGATTCGTAGACGATGCCGATCACGCCCAGCGGCACCCGCATCCGGCCGACCTTGATTCCGGAAGGCTGCTCCTTCAGTTCGCTGATACTGCCGACCGGATCGGGGAGCTTCGCGACCTGCTCCAGGCCCTCGGCCATGCCCTCGATCGTCTTTTCGGTCAGCGTGAGGCGGTCGATGAAAGCCGCGTCCTTCCCGGCAGCGCGCGCCGACTTCACGTCCTCGGCGTTCGCGGCGAGAAGCTTCTTCGCATCGCGCCTCATCGTCTTGGCGGCGGCGATAAGCGCGCGGTTCTTGGTTGCCGTGTCCGCGCGCGCCACCTCGCGCGACGCGGCGCGAGCGCGCCGGCCGACTTCGAGCATGTAGGACTTGATGTCCAGGGGAGCGTTCATGGGGGAATTTTACGCCGTGCGAGCGGAAGGCGTCATTTCCCCTCCTGTATTTAAGGAGGGGTGGCGCGAAGCGCCGGGGTGGTCAGGTTTTGCCTGCGACGATGCGAACATCGGCGATCCAGTTGCGCTTTCTGCGCGCGAGACGAGATTCAACATCTTCGCCTTCGAAGTCAGCGGTGGCCCGGCGAAGCCGTGATGGGTCTACATTCTCGAACACGTTGACGTTGACGACCGCATAGAGACGGTTTGCGATCTCGCTGGTGACCAGCGGCACGGCGCCGCACCGCGAGCAGACGTGAAACGTGGCGGTCCGGGTTCCGAAAGCGTAGTTCGACACGAGCGCGGCATCACGAATGGCGACCGTCAGCCTGGCATTGGGGTTCGAAGTCCAGACACGGCCGTGCTTGACGCAGAAGGAACAACCGCACGCGCGCGCCGGAATCTCGGGCGGGTCTCCTTCCCATTCGAGCTCGAAAGCGATATTGCCGCAGTGGCATTTACCATTGATGAGCATGGCGTGCGCTTCGGCGCTATGCCAGTGCAAGGACAAGGGCGACCTCACCATTTGGTTTGATCTCGCCGGTGTGGCGAAAACCGAATGATAGGTAGAACTCCATTGGTCCGTGGGGGCCGACGACATATGAGGTGTGGATGGCGTCGATTCCCGGCCTTGTGCGCGCATGAGCAACGACAAGCTCAAGTGCTTTGCGACCGAAGCCAGCCTTCTGATAGCGGCGGTCGATCATGAAGCGCCA
>Ga0210382_10000549_pt1 | contig 13340 bp, 13 predicted proteins | sample PLMedo_FD_155452 | JGI IMG/M metagenome (GOLD analysis project Ga0210382, IMG submission 155452) | Groundwater sediment microbial communities from an aquifer in East River, Colorado, USA - PLM0_60_coex redo | ecosystem: Environmental > Terrestrial > Soil > Riparian zone | place: USA: East...
AGGACGACTCCGACCAGAAGGAACGCTCCAAGCGCGATCGGTGCGCCGATCGGGCCGAAGAGGCTCGCCGCGGCCCTCGCGACCGCGCCGCCGACGAAACCTCCGGCACCGTCGTCGCCCACGTAGTGGCGCGTCAGGCCGAGGAGCGCGACGACGATGACGATCCCGCCAAGGATCGGCAGCACCGTCTCGCGGCGGATGAATCCGAACCAGAGCTCGAGGGCGATCGCCCCGAGCGCGAGCGGCACGAGCCACGCGCCCCACCCCAGCAGGGCGAAGAGCGCCGAACGGAGCCACTGCAGCACCGCGCCCTGATCGGTGGCGAGCGCAACGGTCGCCAGAAGTGCGAACGCGACAGCGACGATCGCGCCGATCTCGTCCCGAATGCGCGGCTCCATCGCCGAGGTCGCCCCTCTGCGCCGCGAGCTGGCCGTGCGCCTTGCCACCGGCCTAGACCTGCATGATGACGGGCAGCACCATCGGTCTCCGCTTGGTGCGCTCGTACAAGAAATTCACGACGCTGTTATGGATCGCGTCCTTGAGCGCGGAGGGCTCGGCAAGATGCTCGCCGGTCTGCGCTTCCGCGAGGCCGTCAAGGATTTTCTGCTTCGCCTCTTCAACGAGCTGCGCGGCGTCGTGCTCGGGGACGAAGCCCTTGGTCACGATGTCGGGTCCGGCCACGACCGCGCCGGTGCGCTGCTCGATCGTCACGACGACGAGGAAGATGCCGTCGCTTCCGATCGACCAGCGGTCGCGCATCACCGATTGACTCACGTCGCCGACTCCCAGGCCGTCGACGTACACGACGCCGGACTGCACCTTCTCCCCCACCTTCGCGCCGTTCGCGTCGATCTCGAGCACGTCGCCGTTCGTCAGCACGAACGCGTTCTTCGGGTCGACGCCGAGGTCCATCGCAAGCCGGGCGTGGCGGACCAGCATTCGGTACTCCCCGTGGATCGGGAGGAAGTGCTTCGGCCGGAGGATGTTGAGAAGGAGCTTGAGCTCCTCCTGGCTCGCGTGCCCAGATACGTGCGGCCGGCTCTGCGGGTCGTAGATGACCTCGGCGCCGAGCTTGAAGAGGTTATCGACGGTCCGCGAGACAAGTTCCTCGTTGCCGGGGATCGGCGTCGCCGACATGACGACGGTGTCGCCTTCTTTCACCGCGACGTGTCGATGGTCGCCGAGTGCCATGCGCGAGAGCGCGCTGGTGGGCTCGCCCTGGCTCCCCGTCGTGATGATGCAGAGCTCGTGGTCGGCGAGCTTGCCGATCTCATGCGGCTGCACGATGGAGTCCTCGGGGTACTCGAGGTACCCGAGCTCGCGCGCCGTCTTCGTGTAGTTCTCCATCGAGCGGCCGACGATGGCGGTCTTTCGGCCCCAGGCGTGCGCGATCTCCACGATCTGCCGGATGCGCGAGATGTTGGACGCGAAGGTGGTCGTGATCACGCGGCCGGGCGCGCGCGACATGATGGCGTCGAACATCTCGGCGACGTGGCGCTCAGACTGCGTGTAACCGGGCTGCTCGGCGCGCGTCGAGTCCGACATCAAAAGCAGCACGCCCTTCGCCGCGATCGCCGCGAGACGAGCGAAGTCGGTCTGGCGCCCGTCGACGGGCGTGTGGTCGAACTTCCAGTCGCCGGAGTGCACGACCACGCCGTACGGCGTGTCGATGGTCACCCCGATCGCATCGGGGATGCTGTGGCAGACGTAGTACGAGTCGCAGCGGAAGCTGCCGATGGTGAACGGGGTGCCGGGCGCGATCTCGCGAAAGGTCGCGCGCTCGGCGAGCTTGTGCTCCTTCAGCTTCGTGCGGATGAGTCCGATCGTGAGCTTCGTGCCGTAAATCGGAACTTCGAGCAGGTCGCGAAGCGCATATGGCAGAGCGCCGATGTGGTCCTCGTGCGCGTGCGTGATAAGGAAGCCGCGGATCTTGTTCTTCCGTTGCCGCAGGTACGTCATGTCGGGGATCACGAGGTCGATGCCCAGCATCCCCTCGTCCGGGAACATGAGGCCCGCGTCGACGACGACGATGTCGTCGCCGAGCTCGATCGCGAGCATGTTCTTGCCGATTTCACCGACGCCGCCCAGCGGGATCACCCGCAGCGTCGCGTTCGACCTAGCCAAAGAGCGTGATCTGCTCCACCGGCTTTTCTTCCGGTTGTTTTGTGGGCGGAGTTGTCGCCAGGAAGAGCGCCAAAGACGCAAAGTCGGCGTGCAGCGCGTCGCGTAAGGCGGGCTGATGCAGCGCCGCGGCGGGGTGGTACACGGGGAAGATCGAGAGCCCGTCAGCCGTCTTGCGCGGTTTGCCGTGGATGCGGGAGATCGATTCACCGGGGAAGAACTTCCCCATCGCGTGCCGGCCGAGGGTCACGATGACGCGCGGCTGCAGGACCTCGAGGTGGCGCAGAAGCCACATGTGGCATGCCGATATCTCTTCTGGTAGCGGGTCGCGATTCTCCGGCGGCCGGTGGCGCACGACGTTGGTGATGAATACCTTCCGCCGGTCGAGACCGATGCCCGCGAGTAGCTCGTCGAGGAACTGGCCGGCGGCCCCGACGAAGGGCTTGCCCTGGAGGTCCTCGTGATAGCCGGGGGCCTCGCCGAGGAAGAGGATGCCCGACTCAGCGCTGCCGTCGCCGGGGACCGCCTGCCGCGCGCTCCGATGGAGCGGGCACGCCGTGCAGGCGCGAATCTCGTCGGCGACGAGTCGAAGATCGGACGAGGCGTCGTTCAACGGGCTGATTATGCGGCGGGCGCGGGCTTCAGAGGAGCCTTTCGTGCGAGATAGACCACGTCGGTGTACGGCCGACGGGGCATTTCCTCGACCTCGACGACGAATCCGGTGCGCTCGAACATCGCGACTGCCTCTTCGCGCGATGGGAAATAGAAGCGCTCGTGGCCGCCCCGCGTGAAGCCGAGCCCGACCGTCACAAGCTCCTGCGCGTAGGTGATTGCGTAACGCGGATCGGTGCGGCGCTCCTGAGCCTTGACGATGAGCGGCCCGCCCTCGCCGAGCGCCGCCGCGGCGTTCTTCAAGACCCGCTCCTGATCTTCAAAGGGAAGGAGGTAGAGGACGTCGACGATCGTGACCGCGTCGCAGTGCGGCGGCTGGTCCTTGATGATGTCGCCGACCTCAAACCGCAGCCACTGGGTGTCGCGCACCGCGCCTCGCGCGACCTCGATCTTGCGCTCGTCGAGGTCGATGCCGACTACGCGTCGCTGGTCTGATGCCTCCCGCAGCAGACACGGGAAGAGACCGTGACCGCAGCCGAGGTCGACGATGAACCCTTTCCTTGGAACGAATCGCTCGACGAACGCGAGATCGGATAGGAACGCGCGTCCGTGGACGAAGAGACGTGCGGCGAACGGCGCGGCGCGATATCGGTGGACCGCCCGGTTCAGTGCCGCACTCGTGCTCGCGCCAGGCATCAGGGGACGCGCCAGCGGACGGCTTCGCTCCCGAAGGCCGTGCGGAGGAGCGGATCGATGAGGATCTCCAGGTCCTTGGGGCGGTCGTCGACGAGCGTGTCGGCCGCACGAAGCTCATCGTCCACGTATCCAGGATGCGCGCCGATCTCCCCCACTCCTCCGTACGTCGCCAGGAGCGCGACACCCGCCGCGTCGAGTCTCGGCCGCTGCGACGTGATGTCGACATACCAGCGGTTCCCTGGAATCCCCCGGAATGCGAGGGCCGAGACAAAGGTCGCGGCGCGCAGCGCCGTCTCCTTCGGTCCAGACCAGGCGCGCGGCGAGCGGGCGCGGCGGATCCAGCGAACGCCCTCGTCGCGGGCGACGCGGCCCACCACTCGTGCCACCGGCGGCATCAGGTGCACGTGGCGATGCGAATCCCAGGCGAGCGGCAGGATTCCCCAGGAACGCGCCAAAGCCGCCTGTGCCCGGACCTCGGCTGCGACGTCGCGGGCGCGGATGCGGCGGCTCAACAGCCGTTTGGTCAGCTCGGCGAGCCCGAGGAAGCGGCCGTCTTCATCGACGAGGCTCCGCACCGCCGCCGGATCGCTCACCGGCCAGCCGCCGACGAGGTCGATGTGAAGTCCGACCTCGAGGTCCGGCTCCATCCGCGCCTGCGCGGCGGCCTCGGCCGAGGAATCGGCGGTGACGATGAGGGATGTCGAGCGGACGATCCCCCGGCGGTGCGACTCGAGGATCCCTTTTGTGACACCCGGCGAGAGGCCGAGGTCGTCGGCCGTCACGACGAGGTTCATCTGCCGTACACGCCGCGCAGCGCATTCAGCCGGATGACGAACAGGTCGCGGAGCATCTTTGGCGTGTCGGCCAGGAAATCGACTCGCGTTTCGCCGTGCTGCCGAAGCGCAAACGGGATCTCGCGCACCTTGTAACCAGCGCGTCGAGCGAGGAACAGCACCTCGGCATCGAACGCGAAGCCGTTGAGTCGCTGTCTCTCGAACAGGTCCTTCGCGGCCTCGGCCGTGTACATCTTGCCGCCGCACTGGGTGTCGCGGATGCCGGTCGGGACGAGGACATGCACAGCCGTGCGAAAGGCGTCGCCCATCACGCGCCGCCACCAGGGCCGGTCCACGACGGACCCTGGCACGTAGCGAGAGGCGATCGCGATGTCGGCACCCGTGTCGAGTGCCGCCAGGAAGAGATCGACGATCTCAACCGGAATCGTCAGATCGGCGTCGAGAAACACGATCGGATCCCCGGTGGCGGCCTGTACTCCCGAGCGGACGGCCGCGCCTTTGCCGCGGTGCGGCAGGCGCAACACTTTGAAGCTCAGGCCGAGGTGCGAGTGCGCGACCTTGGCACGATGGAAGGTGTCCGCCGTGGCGTCGGTCGAGCCGTCGTCGGCGAGGATGATCTCGCCCTGGATCTCGCGGTCGCGAAAGAACTCGGCGCATCGCCCGAGGCTTTCCTCGATGCGACGCGCCTCGTTATAGGCCGGTAGAACGAGGGTGAGGATGCTTTATCGGCGCGGCGGACCGCCGCGTCGGAACCCACCCCTGTCGCCGCCCGGTCGGGGACCGCCGCCGCGCTCGTCGCGCTCGCGGTACCGCTCACGCTCAGCGCGCTGACGGGTCTCGTAGTCGTTGCCGTTCTCGTTCACGGCCCGTATGGAGAGGTTCACCCTGCCCATGCGGTCGACCTCGGCGACCTTGACCTTGACCTTGTCGCCGACTTTGACGGCATCCTCGACGGTGTTCACCCGTTCGGTCGAGAGCTCGCTGATCCGCACGAGGCCTTCCTTCCCGGGAAGGTACTCGACGAACGCCCCGATGCTCATGATTCGAGTGACTTTGCCGTCGTAGACCTCGCCGACCTCGGGCTCCTTGGTGAGGCCCTCGATCATCGCGCGAGCCCTGTCGCGTCCCTCGGCCTTGGCGCCGGTGATGCGGACGGTGCCGTCGTCCTCGAGCTCGATGGTCGTACCCGTCTCGGACTGGATCGCGCGGACCATCTTGCCGCCTGGGCCGATGACCTCCCGGATCTTGTCCGGCTGGATCTTGATCGTTTCGATGCGGGGTGCCCAGTGCGAAAGGTCCGGGCGCGGCTCCGCGATCACGTTGCGCATCGCCTCGATGATGACGAGGCGCGCCTCGCGCGCCTGCTGGAACGCCGCTCGCATGATGTCGAGCGAGATCCCCTTGATCTTGATGTCCATCTGAAGCGCGGTCACACCCTTCGCGGAGCCCGTGACCTTGAAGTCCATGTCCCCGTAGTGGTCCTCGAGGCCCTGGATGTCCGTGAGGACGGTCCACTTGTCCCCGGAGGTGACGAGGCCCATCGCGATGCCGCCGATCATCTCTTTGATCGGGACGCCGGCGTCCATGAGCGCAAGGGTCGAACCGCACGTCGACGCCATCGACGACGAGCCGTTGGACTCGAGCGTCTCGCTAACGACGCGGATGGTGTACGGGAACTCTTCCTTCGTCGGCAGGACCGGAACGAGCGCGCGCTCGGCGAGCGCGCCGTGGCCGATCTCGCGCCGGCCGGCGCCACGCATCATGCGCACTTCGCCGACCGAGAACGGCGGGAAGTTGTAGTGATGCATGTAGCGCTTCGTGTCGACCGGCGAGAGCGTGTCGATGATCTGCTCGTCGCCGCCAGGACCGAGCGTGGCGACCGAGAGGACCTGGGTTTGGCCGCGGGTGAAGACCGCGGAGCCATGCGTGCGAGGCAGGACCCCGACCTCGATCGATAGCTGACGAATGTCCTTCGTGCCGCGGCCGTCCGGACGCAGGTTCTCTTCGGTGACGGCCTTGCGGAATTCTTCCTCGAGCAGCTGCTCGTAGACCGCGCTGACCTCCTCGAGCGTCAGCGGAGCGTTCTCTCCGGTCGCGAACTGGGCGACGGCCTCGAGCTTGAGCTCGTCCAGACCGGCCTCGCGCTGCGCCTTGTCCGGGTTGCGGAGCTTGGCGCGAAGGCGCTGGCTGAGGAACGACGTGACAGCGCCTAGACGGGCTGGGTCCGGGACGACAACGATGTATTCCATCTTTGGCTTGCCCGAGGCGCGCTGAAGGTCCATCTGCGCGTCACAGATCTTCTTGATGCCTTCCTGCGCGAGCGCGAGCGCCTGAAGGAGGAAGTCCTCGGTGACCTCGTGTGCGCCGGCCTCCATCATCATGATCGAGTCGCGCGTACCCGCGACGATGAGGTCGAGCTTGCTCTCTTCCATCTGCTGGATCGTTGGGTTAAGCGTGAGCTCGCCGTCCACCGTGCCGACGCGAACGCACCCGATGGGTCCCTCGAATGGCGCGTTCGAAATCGTGAGGGCGGCGGACGCCGCATTCACGGCGAGGACGTCATAGTCGTTCTCCTGATCCGCGGACCAGGCCGACACGATGATCTGTACGTCGTTGCGGAAGCCCTTCGGAAACAGCGGGCGGATCGGGCGGTCGGTGAGACGCGCGGTGAGGATGCCCTCCTCGGACGGGCGGCCTTCACGGCGCGGGAATGAACCGGGAATCTTCCCCGCGGCGTAGAGGCGCTCTTCGAAGTCGACGGTCAGCGGGAAGAAATCGATGCCGGTGCGGATCGTCTTTGCGACGGTCGCGGCGGCGAACACGATCGTGTCGCCGTACTGGATCGTGACGGCGCCGCCCGCCTGCTTCGCGTATTTGCCTGTCTCGAAGGTGAGCGGCTTTCCATTGATGGTCGCCTGGGAACGGGTAACTGGCATGTGGTTGTTGATCTCGGGTGCCTATGAAAAAACCCAGGATTTCCTGGGTTTCCGCTTACGCGGGCGGTCTCACCGTCGCAGACCGAGTCGCCCGATGACTTCCTGGTATCGCTCCGGGCTTCTGCGGTGCAGGTAGGCGAGCAGCCGTCGGCGTTGTCCGACCATGCTGAGCAGCCCGCGGCGACTCGCGTTGTCGTGGCGGGCGGTGCGCAGATGTTCGGTGAGGTGCTTGATGCGCTCGGTAAGGAGCGCGATCTGGACCTCCGGCGAGCCGGTGTCCTTGTCTTCACGGCGGTAGGCCGTGATCACCTCGGTCTTGTTAGGGAGCGTCGCTGACGGCACCCGTTGTCCTTTCTTGATCCTTTGGATCTCTTATTCGCTAATGAGTCTACCGGATGGGAACCGGTCAGACGAGCGCTCGAAGCCGCGGAAGTAGGGCGGCGGCCTCCTGAGCGCGCTTTCTCGGGTCGCCGGCGGGCATGTTTCCACCGCCGATCATCACGAGGAGCTCCGTGAATCCTGCATCGATCGAGGCCCTCGCGTTCTTCAGCGTTTCGTCCGGTGTCGTGAAGCGAAGAGAGATGGACCTGCGGATCGACGCGGGATCGCGGCCAGCCTTCGTGGAGGCCGCATCGAGCGCTTTGTTGAGCGCGACGGAGCCCTCGAATGCGCCCGCATTGGAGTGCCACACGTCGGCATGCCGCGCGGTGAGCCGCAGCATCCGCTCCCCCTTCGACCCGATCCAGATGGGAGGATGCGGACGCTGCACCGGCTTGGGCTCCGCGATGGCGTCCTTGAGCTCGTAGAAACGGCCCTTGAACGTGGACCGCGGTTCCGACCAGAGGAGCTTCATCGCCTTGAGCGACTCGTCGAGCATCGTGACGCGGTCGCCGGCGCTCGGGAAGGGAAGCCCGAACTGCGTGAACTCCGGCTCGTTCCAGCCCGTACCGATCCCGAACTCGAGGCGCCCGTTCGACACGTGATCGACGGTGACCGCGATCTTCGCCATCAGCCCTGGGTGCCGGTAAAGGTTGCCTGTGACGTTGAGGCCCATCCGAGCGCGCTTGGTGATCCCCGCCATCGCCCCGAGTACGGTCCATCCGTCGAAGATCGGCGCCGTCGGATCGGGGCCGAGCGCGACGAGATGGTCGAACGGCCAGATGTGGTCGAATCCCGCATCGTCGGCGATCCGCCAGACATCGATATGAACGTCGATCGGATGTACCTGCTGCGAAAACTTGAGGCCGTACCGCAGCGGGTTCTTCGGTGAGGGCATCTGTGCCGAATCTAACAATCCTTGCGGACGCGCGCAGATGGCATGATCCCCATCGCCATGGCCATCTCCACAAAGACATACAGCATCGAGCCGGTCGACCTGTCGACCGCCGATGACGATCTCGTTCGCGAGGTCGCCGCCCTGCATAACGCCATGGCCTTGGAGCGCGTGCCGGAGGATCCCCCGCTCTCGTTCGAGGCGTTCGCGAGCCGTGTGCGGAACCGCCCCGCGATGGTCGTCATCCGCGATTGGCTCGCACGGTCGGCCGAGGGCGAACTCGTGGGAAGAGGCCTCGTCGTGCGGTTCGAGGCCGACACGAACCAGCACCTGCGCGAGGCAGGAATCGATGTTCTTCCGGCCCACCGCCGGAAGGGGATCGGCAAGCAGCTCCTGCGCGAGGTCGTCGCGGGGGCGGGCGACGCGGACGACATCGTCTTGAGCTTCTTCACGAGCGACCGTGTCCCTGCTGCAGCCGCGTTCCTCGAGCGCATCGACGCCAAGACCGCGCTGACGATGCACACGAACCAACTCGATCTCGGCGCACTCGATCGCGCGATGGTGAGCGGGTGGGCGGCGATCCGTACGGAGGGCTATCGCCTCGAGTGGATCGATGGCGACGTGCCCGAGGACCGGATGCAGAACGTGATCGTCGCGTACGACACGATGAACACGGCGCCACGCGGCGACTCGGCGATGCAGGACTGGAACACCTCGCCAGAGCAGATCCGCGAGTTCGACCGTTCGCGGCGTGGGATGGGACGCGAGCGCCGGCTCCTGCTCGCAATCCACGAGGTCACGGGCGACACGGCCGGATACACCGAGCTTTTCTACGACCCGAAGATTCCGCACCTGATCTGGCAGTCGGGGACGGCTGTGGTCCCGTCGCACCGCGGGCATGGTCTCGGCAAGTGGCTGAAGGCGGCGATGCTCGAGCGCGCGCTACGAGATTGGCCGAAAGGGCGGCTCATCCGCACTGGGAACGCCGACTCGAACGGGCCGATGCTCGCGATCAACACTCGCCTCGGATTCAAGCCCTCGTGGGCCGAGTCCATCTGGGAGGTCGGCATCGCGGACGCGCGCCGCTATGTCGCCGAGGGCTCGCTCTCCTAACCACCACTAGCCTGTTGGCGTGAGCATCGAGCTCGGCGTCGCGGCGATCGTCGTGATCCTTTGGCTTGGACTCATCGTCGCGGTCGTGGGGTTCATTTCGCTGCGTCTTCGAAAACGCTCACTGCGCCGCGGTACGTGGCCGGTGCGGCTCATTCCCTGGTATCTCGGGGGAACGCCGGAAATGCCCCTCGATGCGCCGCCGGAATCAGCACGCGCGAAGCGCAGGAAAGGCCGCTAGGAGAGTCCGCAGCCCTTCGCCGGAGCGCCGACCGGCGAGGACTTGACCGAGAAGCTTCCGACCAGCGCCCGGAGCTCTTCAAGTGACCCGGAGGGTGCGGAGGCGAGATGGGTGTCGGTCCAGAAGAACGGATAGAAGTAACCCCCGGCCGGAAAGTCCGTCGGAAAAAGCAGCAGGACGACGGTGTCCTGCTGAACATCCATCGCCGAAACCACCGCCGGCACGTGTTCGCGGTAGGCGAGTGCGGGGTACATGTGGCCTCCGTCCTGGAAAGTCGTCTCCACGATGTCGGTCCACGGCTGTGCGGACGTCGCTGCGCGGAACTTCTGGAAATAGGCGCGCGCCTGATCGGTCGGAGTGCGCTCCGCCGACGGCAGGATCTCCCGCGCAAAGACGGAAGCCAGGACCTCGTGACTGCCGGACCATCCGGTGAGAGTGATCCGTGAGAGGGGCTCGCCGTCCTTCTCTTCTTTGACGGTCCATCCACTCGGCGGGACGAAGCGTGCACCGATAAATTCGCAGCTCGTGCCCGCTGCCTGCGTCGATGCCACCGGAGAGCTGAAAGGTCTGCACGCCAGGGTTCCCAGGATCACGACGAATGCGCATCGGCGCCAAAGCATCACGGCCGGATTGTCGCCACGCGCCGCCGAAGTAGCGTCTCGTTCCAGTAGCGGACCGACTCGCTCGGCTAATCGATCCTTTGAAGCTTCTGGATCGTGTGGCAATCGGGCGGCACGAGTCCCGCTTTCCCGGCGATCGTCCAGACGACCTCTGCCACATAGAGGTCTCGGTTCGAGTCGACCGCGAGGCCATGCGGAGCGCAGAAGCTTCCCGCAGCGCATGGGTCGGGGCCGCCGATGCGCGTGACCACCGTTCCGTTCGCGTCCAGCACGCTCACGCGTGGCGGGAGATCACGCGTGATCGGTCCATTTCGGAATGATCGCTGCCCGGCTCGCCATCCAAGCTCCGAGACGTACATCAAGCCGTCCGCGAGCACGATCTGCGTCGGGCGCTGGACGTCCGTGATCTCTCGAATGAAGCGACCTCCCGCGGTGAAGACCTGGATGCGGTCGCTCTCTCGATCGCACACGAGCACGTTCCCTGTCGCATCGATCGCGATCCCGTGCGGCAACATGAATTGACCGGGACCCGTGCCCGGCTCGCCCCAGGACGCGAGCAGCTTTCCCGTCGCCGAGAACCGGTGCACGCGTGCGTTTCCATAGCCGTCCGACACGAACAGGTCGCCGTTCGGCGCGACGGCGAGGTTCGTCGGGCGATTGAACGGTGGCGCGCCGCGCGCCACCGTCGTGAGGTCGGACCCGTTGTAGCCGCTGTCCGAAGGCTTGCCCGCGTTGTCGCCGAGCGTCAGCAGCAGCTTTCCCTCAGGCGTGAACTTGCGCACAGAGTGGCCGGCGTCGTCGGTGCAATAGACAGAGTCATCCGGTCCGATCGTGATGCCGTGCGTCCTCATCGTGAACACGCCCTCGCCCCATGTCCCGACGAAGCGTCCATCCCGCTCGTAGATCATCACCGGATGCTCAGAGCGGCAGAAGAGGTAGACGCGTCCCTTTGAGTTGACCGCGACCGCTGCGACGTCGGGGTGCGTGTAGCCAGCGGGGAGCTGTTCCCAGCGTCTTACAGCTTCGTAGCTCGGCGTCAGGACCCCGCTCATGCGCGGGGGATTGTCACATGCCCGCGATGCGCGAGCGTTCCGCTGGATCGGCTACGCAGAGCTGCACGACCCGTTCGAACTCCGCTGCACCGCGTATGACCAGAAGCGGATAGCTGAAGTCCCAACCGCTCAACCGTCGCTGGAGTGGCCGATTGGCTCTCATCCAGAAGGGAGCGTGACGCGGAGTCGTGTTCGTACGGAGACCAAGACTGGGAACTCCCGCGAGCTTGTGCATGCCGGCCTTGGTGATCGACTCCCATGGGACGAGTACCGGGCCGATGCCCGAGCGGGAATAGACCCCTTCGCGAAGGAGGGCGACAAACCCGGGCTTGCGCCACGTTCGTATGAGCCACACCCCGATAGCGATGAACACCCCCTCCATGGCAAGGACGAAGATTCGGAGGACGTTACTGGTGGCATCGGTGTACGTACCGATCCGAATCAGCAGGATCAGGTAGATGACAGCGAACGCGATAAGGGGCACGAACCAGATAGCCAGACCCAGGTTCTTGCGCCGAAGGCCGTCGAGGGTCAAAGGGAAGATCAAGGCGGGGCGCGGGACGCCGTCGATCTGGACCGTTCCGTGTTCCGGCGGAGTGTTCACATCAGTGCTCGTCTCGTTTCCTCCACATCACGCGCGATCTGCGCGGACAGCTCCGCCGGGCTCGCGAACGCGATCTCGTCGCGCAGGCGCTTCACGAACGCGACCTCGACCTCTTCGCCGTACAGCTCGCCGGAGTAGTCAAGAAGGTAAGCCTCGAGGACCCGTTCTCCACCACCGAAGGTGGGTCGGACGCCAAGTGATGCTGCCGCTTTGAAACGTCCCTCCCCCATCTCCGCCCACATCGCGTAGATCCCGTCGCGCGGGAGGAGGCGCTCTTTTGGAAGCGCGAGGTTGATGGTGGGAAACCCGAGCGCGCGACCGCGTTTGGCGCCGTGCACGACGTGCCCACGGACGCTGTAGGGCCGGCCGAGGAGCTGCGCCGCGGTCTCGACGTCGCCGGCGAGCAGAACGTTGCGGATACGCGTAGAGCTGACGATCGCGCCGTCGATCTCGACGGGCATCACGACGTCGACAATGAAGCCGTCGCGCTTTCCTCGCTCTCGCAGCTTCTCGACATCGCCTTCGGCGCGGCGGCCGAAATGGAAGTCAGGACCGACGACGATGCGTCGGACGTCGCAGGCCCCGCGCACCCGGTCGACGAATTCGTCCGCAGAGAGCTTCGCGAAGGCGTCGTCGAAGCGAAAGACGACGACCGCGTCGGCGCCCGCCTCGCGGAGCCGGTTGACCCGGTCGCTCACATCCGACAGCGCCGACGCCGGTGCCCCGGGCGCGAGCACCTGGATCGGGAGCGGGTCGAACGTTGCGGCCACCGCCCTGGCGCCCTCCCGCCGCGCGCCGCGCGCGAGCTGTGCGATCAATGCGCGGTGGCCGAGGTGCACGCCGTCGAAGACGCCGATCGCGAGATGGACCGGACCCTTGGGCCAGGCGGTGAAATCACGTAGCGCTTCCATGCCGCCGAGTATCAGTCCGTCGAGCCGACTCCAACAGGCGAAGGCTCAGCAACCGAGTCGAGCGCGACCGGCATTGGCGCGGGGGACGGCAGAGGCGCGGGCGCGGGTTCGCGGGGCAGCCTGGGCGCGGTGACGATCGCCGGAGCCGGCTGGCGGACGCGCCGGGGCACGCGCCGAGCGGCGCGCGTCGCGAGGAACGGAACCGGCGTGAAGACGGCGGCGATAAACCCGAGGTAGTTCCCCTGGAAGTACCGCCCGAAGAAGAGGAATGCGAGAAGCGTGAGCGCGTAGCCGGCGAGGAGCGTCGCGATCGTGGGCCGGTGCCAGAGGCGGATGAACCACCACGCAGCAATCGGCGCCGCGATGGCGA
>Ga0210382_10000550_pt1 | contig 13333 bp, 27 predicted proteins | sample PLMedo_FD_155452 | JGI IMG/M metagenome (GOLD analysis project Ga0210382, IMG submission 155452) | Groundwater sediment microbial communities from an aquifer in East River, Colorado, USA - PLM0_60_coex redo | ecosystem: Environmental > Terrestrial > Soil > Riparian zone | place: USA: East...
ACCTGCGGGAACGGATACCACTTCGCGACGAGGTCGGGGCCCACACACAACCACGCCGGGCTCATCCCGACGACGTTGCCCTCGCCGATGATCGTCACGTTCTGACCATCGACTTTCGCTTGAATGGTGTCCTGCCTCCCGAGTGGGTGGTACTCCAGCACCGTGCCCTTGGGCAGGGTGTTGTAGTCCACGTTCGCGATCGTCGTGGTCTCTGTCGATTCCATAACTGACCTCCTCACTCAAGCCCGCTCACGCGACATCGCTGGCGGGGTCGTGCAAACGATTCAGTTACCGCGTCGGATCGTCGACGTGGTAGAACTCCAGGCCCGGCACCTTGGCCGAGCCCTTCATCGCGCGGGCGAACGCGCCGATCTTTTTGGTGTCTGGGGCGAGGTAGTCTCTCGGGAGTAGCTGCATCACCCGCTCAAGAACCGCTGGGGGCGTCTGGTCGATTTCCTTTGGCCCACCAGCGAACCGCCAGAGATACCGCCGCGTGAAGTGCAACCCCTCGACCTGCTTCGTCTCGTCCGCGAGTACTACCACCGCGGCCGGCGCGGCGATGGCCTCTTCCATGACCGCTGCGGCCATCTCGTGCTCGCCGGCGGATTCCAGTTGCGCGGCCTCGGCCGCAGCCCGCGCCTCGTCATCGCGCCGCTGCTGCTCCCCGAGCTCGCGCTCGCGCTGTTGACGCAGTCGATCCTGGGCCGCCTTGAAGTCAGAGATGGCTGTGCGCTTTGTGCCATCCAGTTTCAGCAGCGGGCCAAGAATCTCGTTTTCACGGTCGCAGAGAGCCTTATGGAGGCGATGGGCCATCTGTTTGAACGGCGCAAAGAACTCCTGCACGCGCTTGACGGCTTCACCGATGGCCTGCCGGTCGGTCACCGCTTGCTCGAGTGAGACCAGGTCGGTGACTGCAGTCGCCGCGAGCCGTTGTGCGAGAGACTGCGTTGTGGTGGCGAGCTCGCCCCCGACCTCCTTCGCTTTCGTGGGGTCGATGAAGTCGATCACTTTTGCGGATGCCGGTGCCATCTGATGCTCCTGACTTGGTTCATGCGACCTCCGCGAGATCAATCCACGAGCCGCGGCGTTTCCGCACGACCTCGCGCGCGGTCACCAGGGCGAGAAATTCCCGGTAGTCCGATGGGGCCTTGTAGGACTCGACCACGTACGAGGCGTCCTTCTTCAACCGGATCGAGTACCGCTTGATGTGACTGAGATTCCCGAGCTGCTCGAAGCTGTCCGCGAGCACGAAGCCAGAATCCTGCCGGAAGGTGATCCATGCCGAAAGGTACGGCCAGTACTCGGGAAAATCCGTCTCGAAGTCGGGATCGAGGTCCCCCTCGTTGTAGTAGTGCGCGGCTTGATGCACGGCCGTGCCACGCGCCTTCGCGGCCTCAAGAATCGGTCCAGGGATCTTTGAGAAGTCGATCAGGCCAGACGCCTGCAGGATCTGCGTGACGGATGGGAGCCGCTCGCCGTTGAGCACGTACTGGTGAACCAACGGGTCGAACTCGACCATGTCCGGCGTGTCACCGTTCTTCAGCATCTCGAGCAGCGCGCCAAGGTAGGCCGCGGTCTGCAGGTCGGCGGCGACGTCGTTCGGGTCACCGGTCTTGTAGTCACCGAGCGCGCCGGCCCCATGCCACAACCCCAGGACGTCGAGCGTCCCGGCGAAGTGATGCCGGCGGGAAAACACGCGAACCTCGCACAGTGGTGCCATCGTTCAGAACTCCGACGCCAACACGATCGCGGTGTCACCCACCCGCATCACCTCGCCATCAGGGCAATCGCTCGCGGTGATGTCGCAGAAGTGGCATTCTTGTTTGCTCGGGGTGCGCAGGGGGCGTTCTGGCGATCCGCACGTGCGAAGAAGTCCGTAAATCTGCTCGACCCGCTCCGGGGTCAACTCCTCCGGTTCGATCTGGATGCGCTGGTCCTTGTAGCAGACCTCGCCGCGCCACTGACCTGCGCCGAACGTCTTCGGCAACGCCACGAGGTAAATCAGCACCTGCCAAAAGTCTGAATGGCGCTGTTTCCCCGTCTTTCCATCCACAACGAGGTAGTGGGTCCCGCGACGGGCGATAAGATCCGGCTTCCCCGCCAGGATCGCCGTCTTGCCGTGGAGCCGAAATGCGTTCTCAGATTCGAGCGTGACAGTCCACCCATCGGCTTCGAGTTCATGCCGTCGTGTGTTGACGAGCGCGCTATGGTCGGCACTCCATGCCGCGAGGTTGAAGCTCCCATCGGGGCGCTTGTCGTACCGGAACGTCGACCGGAACCACGGTGCCCACACACACTGCTTGTCGCCAGCGAGCACGCCTGACAACCACGTAACCCAGACAAAATTTTTCCCGCCGCGTGGAGTGGTCGCCATCGCCGGTTACCGCGTGAATGGGATCTCCGACTGGTCGACTGCTGGGCCCGTGGCTGACTTCGGCGGGTCTGCATCGGCAATCGCGAACGACTTGGCGTTGAGATAGGTCTTGCCGTTCCAGTCGTTTTTCTCGTAGCCCAGGCGGATCAGGTGCGAGGTGCCGACGAAATCCTCGAGCTCTTTCGCGAGCGTCGCATCGTAGGTCGTGTACTCGTTCTTGTCCGAGAGGAGGGCGACGTACATCGTCTTGCCCGCGCTCGTCTGAACCGAGCGCACACCCTTGACCGCGAGCGGTCCGGTTGTGAGGTGCCCGTTCCCATTCGGCGGCTTCGTGGCTGCCGTGCTGGTGCCCGCTGTCTTCTCGCTGGCGCGCTGCACGGTCTTGGGTGGTGTCGCTGCCGGTTTCTCGTCCGCCTCGATGAGCGAGTCCCGCAACTCCTTCGTGAAGTCTTCCAGGTCCTGATTGAAGACGGAGCTCGCGCCCGTGGCGAGCAGCGTCCCGTGAATGAACGCCCGCTTGTGTGCCATTTTGAGTATGGTGTTGGCGACGTCGGCCGGCGACGTGCGAATCTGCTTCCCCTTCCAGTTCGGCCGGCTGTCACGGCTCTTGAACCACTTCTCACGACGCAGATGCTCGGGGACCTCAGCCCACTCTTCATCGCAAACCGGCTTGCGCCAGCGGTATTTCTCTTCGTTGCTCGACGCTTCCCCAACGCCCACGGCGACCACACGGCCACTCGCATTCTCGATAGAGACGTGGAGCCGATATCGGATCTCGTCCGAGGTGGAGAGGTCGTCGATCGTCGGGTCAAGCGACGCGAGCATGAACGTGAGCATCAACTGCTCGGCACCGGGCTTGTAGAGGGTCGGCTTATCGGTGCCGGGAATCCGGCCGTAGTCCTTCCCTTCCTCGAGCACGTTCGCCATGATGTCAATGATCGTGTCGCGGCGCTGCTTCAGTTCGCTGATGGAGAGCATCGCGCTCACGCCGCGGTCGATTACGGCGAGTGCCGTGGTCTCCAGAGTCGCTGCCTCGGTCGTCATGATGCCGCCTCACTCTTTTCGGGTTTCAACTTCACGAAGGAAAACCCCCCGGCCCTGATCGTCTGCGCAAAGGCTTTCCCGATGCTTTTCGACGCCAATAGCGTGTCGAACATCGCGCGATCGACGCCCGAGTATTCGTAGACGGCCCCACTGGAGAACTCCACATGGAGCTTGCCGGTCGTTTCGTCATGCCCGAGGGATCGGATCGAAGACGAGTCGACGGGCGTGCGGGTCACGACACCGCTCCGATGGCCGTGTCGACCTCCCCTCGTTCGGCCTCCTCGATCGTGCGCTCGACCTCCGCGACCGCCGGCAGGACCGTGATCGTCACGCGGACGCGGTCGCCGACCTCGAGCTCACGCACGCCGGGGTCGACGCTCGCGCTGAGACTCCAGAACGTCTTGTAGCGCAGGTTGCCGTCGCCGTGGAGCGTGACCGTGATCTCCTTCTCGATCGTGTGCTTCTTCTCCGTCACGAGCATGTCGATCTCCATTTACCGTCTCCTCTGTGCGCCTTTCGCGGCGCGGGTTGAAAAATGAGTCGGTCGCGACAATCCCATCCGGGGCTGAGGGTTCCGCACTTCGCGCACTGAAGAAAGAGGCGTTGCGGGCCGTACCGGAGGATCCAGTAGTGCCCGTGGCGGTGGCACCGGAGCATCCGCCACCACCGGCAGATCGTCGTCGCCATCATCCGGATCGACGTCATCGTCGTGGCCTCCCGCGAAGGTCAGGAGTTGCAGGAACAACGCAACCGCGCTGCCGACAATCACCAGGAGCGCGGCAAATAGAACCGCGTAGGTCGCCACGACCCAGAACCCGCTCGTTTCAGGAGCTAACAACAATTTCGCCATACCAAACCCCACCGAACCATGCCGTGCTCTACCGCGCCCGGCCGCCCCGGTCCTTGCCCTGCCACACCAAACCGTGGCGTTCCTTGTCCTGCCACACCGGGCCAGACCCCGCCTCGCCGATGCCTGTCCTCAGCACGCCACGCCTCAGAGGCCCATCGGATCGAAGCGCACGATCTGGAAGCGTCCGTACGTCGGTCTGAAATCCCCGACGCCGATCAATCGACCCGCGTTCGTCAGGACCTCGTTCAGTGCTTCGAGCGAGATGTATTCGGGGAGGTTCACCATGAACTCGACCTCGACCTCCCAGCCCACCTTGAGCGCTGGGCGCACGCGCGTGATCCCGTTGCGCTGAATCATCACGCGCGCTTTGTGCTCGTAGTCCCACGCCACCACGCCGAGACTCGCGAGCGGCGTCAACGACACGACGCCGGCCTTGAAGAGATCCATCGCGCTCTTGCGCGGGCTACGCGGGTCCTGGCGAAACTTGGCCGCGTTGACGATCGCCTGCCGCACGTACTCGCCTGGCACGCACAGTTCGTTGAGGTCGTTGCGGTACACGTAGCTTTCGATGTTGTCGGTTTTCTTGCCCTTACTGCCCTTCGCGGCCTTGCCCTTCGCTTCGACTTCCTCGACGTTCCACCGATGGAAGATCAGATCGGAGACGCCGCGAATCCTCGCGCGAACGCCGTACGGCACCGAGCAATCAATGACGGCCTGCGCGCCGTTGCCGGGATTCGGACCGATCGCTGTCAGCTCAGACATGTGTTCCTTCTTTCATCGAGGCCATGCCACGCCAGACCTTGCCGCTGCCGCGCCCCACCGAACCCCACCAAGTCCCGCCGCTGCCTGACCACGCCACACCGCGCCGGACCTAACCTTGGCGTGCCCTTACCGTGCCTCGCCCTAGCAAACCGAACCGGGCCAATACCGGAGCCGCACCACGCCACACGAGAGAACATTTACGCGCGTCGCCTCCGCCGCAGTTGCGCCTCGGCCTGCCGAATCCGGGTCTTGGCGGCGTCCGCCAAGAGGACCCACCGATCAGTGGCTTCCTGCAGGGCGAGGAGCAGCGTCCGCAGCGCTCGGCGTTGCGCGCGCGTCATCGGTCACCGTCCGCGTCTGGCGCGCCGTTGTCGTCGCCCATTTCCGGCGGGTCGTAGCGGGCGAGATGCGAGCAGCGCGCTTCGGCGCACGTCTGCGGGTAGTGGCACTCCGTCAGATGCCCCGTCAGGCAGAAAAACGCGCGCCACAGATCCGGCCAGCACTGGCAGTTCGGATGCTGGTCGGGCGGTGGATAGCTGGTCATGCCGCACCTCGCTGCGCGGGCCGGAGCTTCTCCAGGCACGCCTCAAAGGAATCGGCTTCGACCATCACCGCGAAGAAGTAGCCCAGGTCGATGCGGCCGATCTTGTACGCGGTCTGGAGGCCGCCGGCGCGGTGCCAGACCTCACGCATGATCAGATCGTCGCCCTCTACATCCGCACTCGAGCAGCGCGGGCAGCGGTAGCGCCCCTGCTTCGGGCTGTCCGTCGTGTTGTTGACCACGTGCCTCGGGAGATACTCGCCGTGCGCGCCGATGCGTCCGCCCTTTGCGGTCATCTGCACCGCCGCGTGGGGGCCGAGGATCGCTTTCGCCGCGTGAAGCGCTCGGTGCCGCGTCATCGGCCCTCCGCCTTCGCGATGGCCGCGATGGCTGCGTTCTGGCGCTCTTCCAGCGTCAGGTCGTAGTTCTGAAAGTTCTTCAACGCCGCGAGCAGGTCCGGCGCCGCCGCGATCAGGCGCGCGTTGGCAGCAGCTTCAGCGCGTGAGACGACGGGCCATGACGGCGTTAGTGAGTTCTTGTTGATGGCGTACGTCGGCTGAATGTCCTGAGACGAAAGATCGCGCGCGCCGTCGATCACGACGTGACACGTCCACGGTCCTGGTGTGTGCATTGCGATGGTGGTGTCGGTGATCATCGGTCACCGTCGTTTTCTGGCGCCCCGTTCAGGTCGTCATATGCGTGCGCCCAGCGATCCATCGCCTCGTCGTTGGCGTCCTCAAGCGGGCCGCCGTCACGGTCTTGTTCGTCCAGTGGCTCGTTGTAGCCGAATGGCGCGGCCTCGGCGGTCCGGAGATCCCGCCAGTCGCGCGGGGCGCATCCATGCACGCGCCTGAAGTCCCGGCCGAAGCTGCACGTGGACGGGTAGCCGCAGGCGTACGCCGTCTCCTTGATGCTCGACATCGTCGTCAGCAGGAGGCGCTCGGCGTGGCGTATCCGAATGCGTCGGCGCTGCTGCAGGAACGTGAGGCCCGTGTGCTTCCTGAGCAGCCGATCCAGGTGCGGCGGGGTCACGTCGATGTGGCGCGCGGCCGACGCCAAGTGAATCGTCGGATCGGCAAACGTGTCTTCGAGGTACTTCACCGCCCGGACCACACGGAAGTTCATCGTCACGCCAACTGAGGGTCGCTGATACACTCCACTAGACATCACTGGCCCCCTCCACGGGCTAGTCGTGTTGAGACTGGCTCCCTCTCGAGCCAGTCGTTTGAAGACGGGGTCGTGCCGTCCCGCACGGTCCCGTCGATTCCCTTCACGCGCTCCCGATCACCGCCAACTGCTCCGCGAGCCGATTCGTCTCGGCCTGCACGTACGCCAACGTCCGATACACCTCGACGAGAAAATCATTCGCGGCGACGGCTGCCGCGTGGTCGTACGGCGTGTCCGGAAACGGATAGCCGCATCCGAGATAGCGCGCGTGATACGCCGGAGACAGATCGCCCGCATGGCCGCAATCGAAACCGAACCAAAAAACGTCGTCGGGTTCGCCAGGTTTGGGGACGTGGCAGATATGGCCGTGGCAGGCGTTCGCGTACGTGAGGCCCCCGTGCACGTCGACGTCGACGTCCTGGTAGGGCTTCCCGTGCAGCGGATGGCCGGGCGGCACCGCGACATACCCGCACCAGTGCCCGCTGTGCGCTGGCCCGCGCGCCGCGAGGCACGGCAGGCCGGCGTGCTCCCACTCCACGCGATCGGGTTCGGTCTGCCACGGACCCTCGCCCCACGCGCTCTTGTCGATGGCCGGGTCGAGTTTCTCCATCGTCGCCTCGTCTACAACTGCCGCACGCGAATCACGGTCTCGACATCGACGCCCGCGAGTTCTGCGAACGCGATCACCAACACTCGCAGCAGGGTCTTCTCCGCGACGACGCGATCAAACTGAGGCCGCTCCGTCCCGTCCATCCACCGCGCGCACTGCCGCTCGTCCCGACCGACCGCCCCGGAGAACTCCTTCAAGGACCAGCCGCGCAACTTCACGATGCGCTGAATCACCCGCCCGATCTGTGCGCGGCCGTCGTTCTCCGCTTTCCGGAGATCGGCGTTCGCCATCGGCTCCGGTGAACGGAGATGACGCCCGTGGGGCGAGTGCCCGAGACTGTCGGCCATGTCAGGCGGTCCTTGTCCGGAAGAACCGCTGCTGCTGCTGCTCGAGGTAGCGGTCAATCGGTGCGGCGCGGTACCGCACGATGCGCCCGAGCCGCGGGCGGAGCTCCTCGAGGAAGGGCAGCGCGCCGGCGCGCTTCAGCGCGAAGAACGTGCGGCGCTTCATGGAGAGCGTCTCGCAGACCTGGGACGTTGTGTAACAGCGCGGGCTCATGCTGTTGCCCGCTTCTTCGTCGTCAGGCTGGCAAGATAGCGGCGGACCTTGAAGGCGGTGCGGTCGTTCGCGATCTTGAGCGGACTATTGAGGAGGCCGTGCACCCGACTCGTGGCGATCCCGATACGAGCGGCGAGTTCGCGGTAGCTCAAGTCCGCTTCGAGCCGATGCTCTTCGAGGATGGCGACCTCGGCGTCCGTGAGTTTCCTGCCTGACCGTAAGGTAGTTTTCATATCGTGCGGTACGGACTCTACTTCTGACCCTACCGCTCTGTCAAGAACATCGTGTAGCATACGAACTAGCGGAAGGGTGAGGCTGTTTGGTACCGTCCGGTCAGATGGCCCAACAACCGAGTCCCGACGAATTTCGGGAACTCCTGACGTCGCTGGTGCGCCGATTCGGGAGCCGCGACGCGCTCGGCAAGAAGATCGGCATGAGTGGCTCGCGGGTGGGGCGCGCCATTGACGGCCAGTATGCGTTCAACATCACGAACTGTTTGAAGCTCGCGGAAGCGTCTGGCGAGTCGCCGTCGATGGTACTGAGCGCGGCCGGGAAGCACGACGTGGCCACGCTGATTGAACGGCTCTATGGTCGTGGGCGACCAGGCGTCAGTTCAACTGAGCGTGAATTGCTGGATGAGTGGGACCGCTTGACGCCAAGCGAACGTGATGGGCTGCGCGTGATTCTCGCGGGCTTACAGCCGCGAAAACCCGCCGCAAGACAGCGAGCCGCCGCCGCGGACAGCAAAAACGAACGTGCACCAAAAAGGGGGCACCGAAGGCTGACTTAATTCTACTCAGCGCGCACTTTCCGTTCTGGGCGAAGTGCGATTGCGAGCTCGCCCGCCGCCGCTGTTATCCGCGTCAGTGTCCGCATCTCCATAAGGAATTGGGCACCAGTGAAGAACGTGAAGGGACCCCATGAATCTCTCCATCAGTCGGCGCGAGTGGTGGCTCGGGATAGCCGCCGTGGTCCTGGCGATCCTGTGGCACGCAACGTTTCCACGCTACGAATGGCGTTCGGCGATCGGTGTGGGTTTGATTCGGGTCGACCGGTGGACGGGTAGCGCGGTCCTTGGTCGATGGGTCGATGGCCGCTGGGTGCTGCCGGCCGTCCCGAGCTTCGATGAGGACCTCGCCCGACTGCGGCGCGACGGGAAATAAACGAATGGGTCGGAAGCCGAAGGGCATTCGCCGGCGCCGCGGCGGGTGGGCCGTCAACGTCCGTGTCAACGGTCACCTGTACTGGACGACGTTCCCCCTCGACACGCCGCTCCAAGAGATGAAGGACTGGCGCGACGACCAAGTCGACAAGTACGGCGGCGAGCGCGCAGCGGCGGGATCCTTCAGCGTGGACATCGCGACGTATCTCGGGCGCGTGTCGGCGATGCCGAGTTACAAGCAGCGGGCAGCGCACCTCGAGCTCTGGGCGGACGCGCTCGGCCGCGACCGGCCGCGACGGACGATCACCGCCGAGGAGATTGACCTCGTCCTCCAGGACTGGCTCGAGACCCTCGAACCCGCGACGGTCCGGAAGCGGCGCACGGCGCTGCAATCGTTCTTCGTGAAGATGAACGGGAAGAAGTCCCGGCTCGTCAATCCGGTCAAGGGATCAGAGAACCCGAAGGAACCGAAGGCCGAAGCGCGCGGCCTCGACTATCTCACCATCGAGCGCGCGATTGCCGCGATGCCGACGCAGCGCGACACGAAGAAGGGCCTCCCGCCGCGAGTCAGTCTCTCGAAGATCCGCGCACGGGTGATCGCCTACACGAGCATCCCCCCAGGCCTGCTGAAGAAAGTCCGACCGCCGGACCTCCAGCTGACGGCCGCGACGGTACGCGTGGTCCCGCGGCAGAAAGGCGGCGGTGTCGAAGCGCGCACGCTCCCGCTCACGCCAGAGGCCCTCGCCGCCTTCAGGGAGTTTCACGCCGCGCACGCGTACGGGGAGTTCGCCACCGAGTCGCTGAATCGATCATTCAAGCGCGGCTGCAAACGCGCCGGAGTCGACCCCGCCACGGTCCATCTCTACGACCTCCGCCACAGCTTCCTCGCTCAGGTCTATCGCGTGACGCGCGACCTCGCGACGGTCGGCCGGCTCGGGCTGCACGCCGAGGGCTCGAAGGTGACGGCTCGGTACGCGAAAGGCGCGAACCAAACCGTCGACGTCGCCGCGACAGCCGCCTTCAGTGCCGCCCTGGCCGCGCAGCGCGAGCTCGCGGGACAGCCGGCCGGCCAAAAGTTCGCCGCCAAAGTTCGCCGTCGCCGGAAATCCTTTACTCACCGCAGATTGCGAACCGTGTCGTGAGCCTTTCAAGGCCAAAACACGGGTTCGAATCCCGTTGGGGACGCCAGCCCGAAACTTAGAGAAATCCCGTCGATCTGGTCGGTTTATATAAGGTTACGGGCGGACCGTGCGCCTCGCTGAAGAGTGCAGCAGAGCGCAAAAGAATGCGGGAGATGGCCCCAAAGTTCGCCGCAAAGTTCGCCGCGATGTAGCATCGGCCGATGCCCGTCGTGCCCTGCCGCTACTGCCGGGAGCCGGAGGACGCGCACGCGCGTGTGTGTCCGGTCCCCCTCATCAACGCGAACCCGAATCGAGCCCTCACGCGCGAGGTCGCGACGTCGGATTGGGTCGACCTAGCCGCGCACCTCGCGCAGAGCGTGTGGACGCCGGCGCAGCGCGAGGCGCTCATTGAGGTGTTGGTGCAGCTCGAGCGGCACGTCACGGCGTACGGTTAAGGGGTCAGCGGTCACAACGCCGATGTGCGCGACGCACGCGAATGATGTCGCTCACCACGACGATGAACGCAACCCCGGCCGTGACGAATGTTGCCGCCACGCACGCCACGCCGATGACGACGAGGATGAATAACATTAAGGGGTCAGCCAGATCGCGAGCGCCGAGCCGACCGCCGCGCCCGCGACATAGCCCACTCGGTCGCGCCAGCCGGTCGCCAACTGCGTTTCCTTGAAGAGCGAGAACCCAAACAGCGCGATGAGGATGTCGGTCGCGACCGCGCCGACGTACGACCCGACCGCCAGGTACCGGAAGTTCAGCGCGACCAGCGTAAAGTTCAGCGCCATCAGGCCGGCGAGGCGCGCGGATCGCACTAGGACAGTTCGCCGAGGTGGCTCTGGGCCCACGGCTCGCCCGATTGTCGCGCAATCACGATGGCGTCATGCAGCCGTCGCGCGACGAGGTCATCGTTCGGGAGATCCGATCGCCACTTGTACGCGGCGAGGAGATCTCGGACGACCGGCGTGAGCCAGCGCACGAGCGCGCCCCAATCGAGCGCGTTCGCCGGCGCGATGATGAGATCCTCGAGCTCGGGCTCGGGCCCGGGGTCTGGCCCCTGCATCGGCTCCGGGGTTGGCGATGGTGCGGACGTCGGCGTCATCGGGCGCGGCTCCGAGACGGTGCGCTCGATCTTGATGCGGCGCGACGGGAACGCGGGCTGCGGCTTGGCGCGACGACGCGACGACGCGGTCTTCACGGACATGGCATCACCAGAAGTTGTTCGGCCGGATGAATCTCGACGCGATGGGCGTGCCCGCGTTCGGCGTCGATGCGGCGGATGCCGCGCACCTGCACACATGCCCCGACACGAGGCACCGGGACCGGAATCAACGGGATGATCTCGACCACGATCTTCACGCGGCCATCGCTCACCCAGATGTGCCAGTCGCCGTCGGCTTCGTGACGCACCGACGTGACGCGGCCGGTGATGGCCACGTGCGTCCGGAGGCTGGTCGGCAGATCCCGAATCGCCACCACGTGGTACGTACGCGTCAGGAGCAGCAGGACGAGCAGGATCACTGAGGGTCCTCACCGCGGACGGCGCGATCGGCTTCCTCTTTGGCGGTCAACGCCTCGCCAATGAGCGCGCTGAGGTCGTCGTCGGCTTCTTCGTCGGTCATGGCGCCAGCCCCTCGTAAGGCGCCGATGATGTGCTCGATGCCGACCGTCGCCGGCGCGATGTAGGGACTGAGCGCCGCCGCCAGGGCGGCCAGTTCTTTCAGATCGACCTTCACTGCACACCTCCCGCGACCGCGGCCTTGAGCGCGGCGGCGGTGCGTTGAAGCGCCGCCGCGTCCTGCTGCACGACGGGCGGTGCGCCTTTCGTCAGTTGGATAATGTCGGCGACGACCTGCGTTAGCTTCGCGAGGGCGGCCAGATCGTCGACGGTGAAATGGGATCCCTGTGGCAACGAGATCCCGAGGTTCGCGACGTCGGCGATGAGTTGATAGGCGGCCGACACACGCCGGTTGATCTCGACGTGCCGGTCGGCCGAGAGCCAGGCTGCGCGGCCGTGCCAGGCGGCCTGTTCCTGCACTTGAAATGTCCTCAACGCGACGTACGCGGCTCGATCCGCGCGATCGATCGCGACCTTCGGCGAGACGCCGCCGCAGCCGGCCGCGAGCACGAGCACGAGCGCCACGCCGACCGCGCGAGTCCTAGATACCGTCATATATTCACCCTCAATGCCGTTTACAGAACGGCCGATCTAACCAGGCCGCGACCGGATCACTCTGCGCCCGCGCGCGACGCAGGACGCCGAGCTTCAACGCCGCCTCGCGCGCGGTCTCACTCGTCCAGCGGTGCGCGGTGCCTTTCGCCTGATTCGCCTGCGCCCCGCGCCGGGCGATCGCGCGCACCAGGTCGGGGTCCATGGACGCGAACCCTTGGCGTCCCTTCATCCGCGGGGGGCCCTGACGAGTGTACAAGTTAGGCCACCGCCAGAAACGCATGGTCCCCGATCGTGGCGAGGATCGGCTGGTCCTTCGCCCACGACGGCGGCAGCGTGGTGAGCAACTGCCGCGAGAGGTAATGGTCGGCGCCTCGGGTGACATCATTCGCCGCGCCGCTCATGACCCCGTCGGCGATCCACAACATCTGGGCGAGTTCGTCTGGCTCTTCGCCCGTCATCACGGCCATCCCCACTCGCAGAATCTTCGGCAGGTTCGGATCGGCCTTATTGAAGCAGGAGAACTGCCAGGGCGCGAGCAGGATGTCTGTCCACGACGTCGCGGGATGGGCCCCGCGCGCCTTGATCAACCGATTCCGCGCCACGCAGGCGACCGCCACTTGCCCCTCGAGCGATTGGTTCCTGGCCTCTCCGTAGATACAGAGCGCGAGGACGACGCGGTCCGGCCACTGCCGGATGTGATCCAGCGTCGGACTCACCGTTGGGGCACCAGCGTCGCGTAGATCGAAAACGTCTGACCGGTTCTCGCCGCGCCACGAAAGACCGTCGGCCAGGTCCCGTACGGCACGGCCCTGACGCTCCGCACGCCTCGGTCGCAACACGGCCCGAAGGTGTAGCGCAGGTTGTTGACGGTGGCCGTCGTCCCGTTCGTGTTGTAGATCAGCCAGTAGGGGGTTGATGGGTTCAGACGGATCGCGCCAGGCGCCACCGCGAGATGATTC
>Ga0210382_10000553_pt1 | contig 13279 bp, 7 predicted proteins | sample PLMedo_FD_155452 | JGI IMG/M metagenome (GOLD analysis project Ga0210382, IMG submission 155452) | Groundwater sediment microbial communities from an aquifer in East River, Colorado, USA - PLM0_60_coex redo | ecosystem: Environmental > Terrestrial > Soil > Riparian zone | place: USA: East River...
CCTGACCCACGCAGGCTGGCCCTCGGCCGGCCGCTTGCCCAGGATGCTGTGCGGCCCCGAGCTCGGGGTGTCGGCCTCCGAATCGCTCGCAGCCACCACCTGCTCCTGGGCCCAGGTCGATCCGAGGCCGATCCAGACTCTGGCCATTCCTGCATCCTCTGCCAAGCTGACGACCAGTACCGGCAGGGCGTCCTTCATTCGCTTGGCGAGCGCGATCGCACGGCTGACGTTGAAGAGCGCGCGTGCTTCGCGCTCGCGTCGTTCCGATCGGCGCGCCTGGTCGCGCTGGAGGCCCGTCAGCCGCCCGATGCCGATCCCGACAGCCAACAAGAGCCCCAGGGTCAGGATGTGCTGCGGGTCAGAAACGAGGAACGTGAACTCGGGCGGCAGGAACAGGTAGTTGTATGCCAGGAAGGCACCGAGAGCAGTCCCAACGGCCGCCCAGCTGCCGCGCAGGTAGGCCACCAGCGCCACGGCCAGCAGGAAGACCGTTGATGCGTCCCTTACGCCGGCGCGCTCCTCGAGCAGGTAGACACCCAAGATGGAGGCCGCGAGGGCAGCAACGGCAACCGCGACGGTGGTGCCGAGGGTTCGCCAGTCGATCCGTTGCCACCATGACATGGCGCCATCCTAGTCATGGAAGGCGGGTGGAGCCGAAGGTGGGACTCGAACCCACGACCGACGGTTTACGAAATGGTGCTGACGTTGTCCACCTGCATCCAGTGGAGTCGTCTCGATCGCATCGTGCCGCCGGCTCTGTCCATTGTTGTCCGCCTGTGAACGCATGCATCCACCGCCGTGGGCGTCAACTGAGGCGTCACTCCAGATGCAGATGCCCCGCACCTCATCCCTCAGCTCCCGGCGTCGAGCGCGCCCAGTGCCAGTGAGAGAGCCTTATCCGAGGTCAGGTTCGCACCTTCCTGCCAGGCATCGGCGAATACCGCGGGGTCAAGCTGAGCGCGGATCTGCCGAAGCGTCGTCTCGTTCATCCGGGTGACCCATGGATACGCGCCGCCGAGTTCTTCGGACTGTATCTCGAAGTACGAGATGAGCTGCGCCGCGGGCTCCGGCCGGCCAAGCGCCGCGAGAATTTGAGCAGCATGGCCAATACCGATGGCCAGCTCGACGGGGTCCCCCAATTCGCTCTGAATGCGAAGGCTCTCTTTGAGCAGGGTGGGGGCGTCCTGCACGCGCTCCTGTGCGAGGGCGAGCCACGCCAGCGAGCCAAGCACCACGCTCTCGAAGAGTAGGTTGCCGGCGACGCGGGCTTGTCGGAGAGCATCCTCGTAGAGGGATCGGGCTCGCCCGAGGTCGCCGAGCTCTGAGTGTGCCCAAGCGAGCGTGCGAGTAGCCCACATCACCCGCGCCTCATTTCCCAGGGCGCGGAGGAGCTCGAGGCTTTCCTGGATCAGCGGGCGCGCCGCTATCCAATCGCCCCCCTCTCCAAGCTCCACGCCCACCACGCCTGCCGCCTCCGCAACGCCCGACCGATCCTCGAGCTGACGGTAGAGGTCGAGGGCCTCCTTCGCCCACTCGCTCGCCGCCGTCGAGTCTTCGCTGAAGTGAGCCAGCTCGGCAGCCGCAAGCAGAGCCTTCGCTCGTGCGCGCGTCGGCGATTGATCAAGGTCCAGCGCGCGCGCGAGGCGGCGCCGTCCTTCGGCAACGTGGCCCTTGTTGGCCGACAGCGGGTTTCCCCAGATGGCGGTTAGCGCGCCCGCCATCCTCACGGCGCGCTGCGGCTCGTCAGCTGTCTCCAAAAGGTCGAGCGCGGCGCGTGAATTGTCGAGCTCGCGTGCCTGGCGATCCAACCATTCCCTCCCCCCTCTACCGAGCTCCTCTGCCCGCACGAGGGACTCCGTCCCCTCCGCGAGCGCCAGGAAGAAGTCCGCATGCCGTCGCCGCATGTCGCTTGCCTCGCCGGATGCCTCGAGCCGCTCGACGGCATATTCGCGGATCGTCTCGAGCATCCAGAAGCGATCACCGGCATGGCGCACGAGACTCTTGTCGACGAGCGACTCGAGCGCATCGAGGTCGGCGTGAACGACCTCCTCGGCGGCCTCAACGGACCAGCCGCCCACAAAGACCGCGAGCCGCGCGAAGAGCCGCTGGTCCTCCGCGCTGAGCAGCTCGTGGGACCACGCGATCGTTGTCCGCAGTGTCTGCTGGCGCGGGTCGGCATCTCGCCCGCCCCGGAACAGGTCCAGGCGGCCGGACAGCCGCTCCAGGATCTGGGCGGGGCTGAGCACGCTGGCCCGGGCCGCCGCCAGCTCGAGAGCCAGCGGCAGGTTGTCGAGCGCCAAGCACAGCTGGTGGACCGCCTCATCCGGCGCGACCTGGGCCCGCTCGCAGAAGAGCGCGACGGCGTCCGGGTCGGCCAGCGGCGCGACCGGCAGCTCGACCTCGCCCCGCACCCGCAGGCGCTCGCGACTGGTGACGAGCAGCCGGAGGTTGGGACAGGCCTCCACCAGCGCGGAGAGCTCGGCCGCCGCCTCGATCACATGCTCCAGGTTGTCGAGCAGGAGCAGCATCTCGCGCTGCCCGATGTGCTCGGCCAGCCCATCCCTGGCGCCAAGGACATCACTGATCGTGTCAGTCACCAAGCGCGGGTCGCGCAGCGGCGCGAGGTCCACCCAAAAGACACCCGCCTTGAACTCGGTGACCAGGGTCGTGGCGGCCTCGATCGCCAGCCGCGTCTTGCCCGAGCCGCCGGGGCCGGTCAGCGTCAACAGTCGAGCGTCGTCGCGCAGGAGCTCGCTGACGTGCGCAACCTCAGCCTCACGCCCCACGAACGAGGATGCCGGCCGCGGCAGGTTCGTGTTGCTGATCGTCTTCAGCGGCGGGAAACGCTCGTCACCGAGCTGGTAGATCGGGACCGACTGCTCGAAGTCTTTGAGCCGATGCTCGCCCAGGTCGCGCAGTCCGTCGCTGCCGGTCAACGCGACCGTAGCGACCGAGACGAGCACCTGCCCGCCGTGACCCGCGGCCCCGATTCGGGCGGCGCGGTGGACGTCGGTGCCGATGTAACCCTCTTCGGTCAGCAGCGGCGTCCCGGTGTGGAGGCCCATCCGCACCTTGATTGGCCCACCCGCCAGCCCGTCGGTGATGGCACGCGCCGCCTCCAGTGCGCCAGTCGCCGAGGAAAAGGCCACGAAAAAGGCGTCGCCCTGGGTATCGACCTCCACCCCACCTCGAGCCGTGAAGGCCTCGCGCACGATGCGCCGGTGTTCGGCAAGGGTTGCCGCATACCCCGCCGGCCCCAGCTCATGGAGCAGTTTCGTCGAGCCTTCCACGTCGGTGAACAGGAAGGTGACGGTTCCAGATGGAAGCTCGGAGCGCACGAATCGCATGATGCATCGGCGACGTACCGACCGTCACTCGGCCGCTGGTAAAGACTGTCTAGATTTAGAAAAACCTTGGCTCGATCGTTGCCGGGGCGTACTCTCGCACCGTGCCCAAAACGTGCCCAAATTGCGGAGCGGACAATCCCGAGGGCGCCAAGTTCTGTCTGAACTGCGCGACGCCGCTGCACGACGAAGAGGTGCTGCACGAGGAGCGCAAGCTCGCGACGGTCCTGTTCGCCGACCTCGTCGGATCAACCGCGATGGCAGGCGAGCAGGACGACCCCGAGCGGACGCGCCTGCTGCTCAATCGCTTCTACGACGCCATGACCGATGAGGTCCAGCGGTACGGTGGGACCGTCGAGAAGTTCGCCGGCGATGCGGTCATGGCGGCCTTCGGCGCGCCCGCTGCCCTCGAGGACCATGCGGAGCGCGCGCTCCACGCCGGACTCGCCATGCACGAACGGCTCACCGAGCTGTTCGGCGGACAGTTAGCCCTGCGAATCGGTGTCAATACTGGGGAAGTGATCGTTGGTCGGCCCCGCGAGGGAAGCTCCTTCGTGACCGGCGACGCAGTCAATGTAGCGGCCCGGCTGGAGCAAGCCGCGGGGCCAGGCGAGACCATCGCCGGCGAGCGGACGGTGGCGGCGGCGCTCGGGGCGTTCGAGTTCGCCGACCAAACGGTCATCGAAGCGAAGGGCAAACCTGGTGGAGTGCCTGCGCGCCGTGTCCTGCGCGCGGTGTCAATGATGCGGCCTCGCGGCGTGCGCGGGATGCCGTCGGTGTTCGTCGGACGAGAGGCTGAAGTTGCAGTCCTTCAAGACCGATACCGCAGCGTTGTCAGTGCCGGCGAACCTCATCTCGTTTCGATCTTCGGTGAGGCTGGCGTGGGCAAGACGCGACTTATGCGCGAGCTGTCGGACTGGCTCGCCGGCCAATCGCCAATACCGATCCATAGGACCGGCCGGGTCCTCTCATACGGGAAGGGGACCACCTACTGGCCGATGGCCGACGTGCTAAAGCAGCACTTCGGCATTCAGGAGGGTGACAGCGCCGAGACCATCAGTGACAGGCTCGTCGACCACCCCTACCTGGGCCTGACGCTGGGAATTGCCTCAGGGGACGACCTCCATCCGCTGGTGGCGCGCGAGCGTCTGCACGATGCCTGGGTCGAATTCATGGCTAATCTCACCCGCGAGCGGCCCATGGTGCTTCTCATCGAGGACACGCATTGGGCCGAGGACCAGCTCTGCGACCTGATCGACACGCTCGTCGCGCAGGTCTCGGGGCCGCTGCTTGTGCTCGTCACTGCGCGACCCGAGCTGCTCGATCGACGCCCCGCCTGGGGCGGTGCGCGGGATCGCACATCGGCCATGCGCCTGGACGCGCTGCCACCGGCCGACACCGGACGCCTCTTGGGCGAGCTGCTCGGGGCTGACGTCCCCGAGGCGATCCGAGGCCTCGTCGTGGAGCGCGCCGAGGGCAATCCGTTCTTCGTCGAGGAGCTGATCGCCACGCTCATCGACCGCGGCGTCCTTCAGCGCGACAATGGCTCGTGGAGGTTCGGGCAGCTGCCTGCCGGCTTCACCGTCCCGGACTCGGTCCAGGCCGTGCTCGCGGCGCGCATCGACCTGCTGCCCGACCCGGAGAAGGAGGCACTCCAGGCGGCCGCGGTGATCGGACGCACGTTCTGGACGGGGCCGATGTACGAGCTGGTCAGAGGCAGTCGCCCGGACATCGGCCTGCTCGAGGACCGCGAATTCGTGCGGCGCCGCCCGACCTCCACCCTGCCAGGCGAGCGCGAGTACATCATCAAGCACGCCCTCACCCGCGAAGTGGCGTATGCCAGCCTCCCGAGGGCTCGTCGCGCTCATCTCCACGCCGATTTCGCAGCATGGCTCGACCGGCGCATGGACGGGCGCGACGAGCTTGCACCGTTCCTGGCCCACCATTACGCGACCGCTGTCCGGCCCGAGGATCTGGACCTCGCCTGGGCAGGACGCGAGGGCGAGGTCGATCGGCTGCGTGCTAACGCCGTCGCTTGGCTGCGCAAGGCCGCCGATCTGGCGATCGGCCGGTACGAGATCGATGACGGCATCAGCCTCCTGCGCCGGGCCGTCGAGCTCGAACCAGATCAGGCCGCCCAGGCGGATCTGTGGTTCGCGATCGGCCATGCCAGCGCCCTGAAGTACGATGGCGAAAATTTGGTGGAAGCAATGGAACGGGCGCTGGAATTCGGTGCCGCTCCGGGGGATGTCTATCCCGAGTTGGCCTTTCAGTTTGCGCTGCGATCTGGAATGTGGCAGCGACGTCTGGACGACAGCATCACCGCAGAGTGGATCAGCCGCGCGGTGGCCGACTCTCAGGATGGAACGCCGGCCCGCGTCCGCGCCCTTATCGCGCAGAGCCTTCGCGACGACGACCTGGACAGCGCACGAGTCGCCCTGGCGGTTGCGGACAAGCTGGAGGACCCTGTACTCAGGTTTGATGCACTGGGAGCGGTTGAGAGTGTCCTCGAGGAGCTCGGCGATCTCAGGGAGGCTCTGGACGTGGCGGGGATGCGCGCCGAGCTCATTGAGCAGGTCGCCGATCCAGACCGAGTCGCCGACGCGTATTTCATGAGAGCAGATCTCTTCATCAACCTCGGCCGATTCGATGATGCGCGCGCGATGACCGACCGGATGGAAGAGACCGTCGCAGGACTCACTCCCCATCACCGCGTGCATGGGCTCGGGATGAGGCTCATGCTTGAGAGCGCGGTCCAAGACTGGGAGGCCGTTCGCCGGCTTACGCAGCGGACCGAGGAATCAATCGAGGCCAATCTGGCGACTCCGTGCCCGTTCAACGTCGGGCTGCTGATCCTCCTCGCTGCTGGATGGGCCCATGCTGCCAGCACCGTCGAACCTAAGCGTCTCCTAGCAAGAGTCCAAGACATCGGCATGACCAGCTATGTGGCGTTCCACGCGCCGCGGTGGCTTGCCCTGGCAATAGCGAGGCATGATCGCGAAGAGATCCGGCGCATCATCGATTCCGTTCAGCCGGCTCGACTGACGCCTGGCAATTGGGACCAGTGGACGACGCTATTCGATGGCCTGGTGGAAGTCGGCGACACGGAGCGAATTGAGGCTGAGGCGTCACAATGGCTCAATCGGGAGATGTTCGTGACCCCATTCGCAGTCCGGGCGTTAGCATTCGCGCGAAGGGACGAAGCGCTCCTAACCGACGCCGCGGCTCGGTTCGAGACGATGGGTCTTGACCGACACGCGCAGCGAACGCGTGCGCTGGCGTCCCAGATGCGTAAGGACCAGGCGCAGGCAGGGACCGAGAGCTCGAGCCACTGATGGAGAGGTACGGACAAACCGCCCATTTTCGAAATCGGCGGTTCTGAACTCGAAGCGTGGAGCCGAAGGTGGGACTCGAACCCACGACCGACGGTTTACGAAACCGTTGCTCTACCGCTGAGCTACTTCGGCCCGATCCAGGCGGGGCCGAAGTCTAGCAGTCCCCCTGATGGTCGGCCGCGCGAGGGAAGGGGAAGCTCCCCCCGAGCGGCCGGCGGTTCAGACGGGTGAGCGACCGGGCAGCGCGCGAACGACCGCGATCAGAATCACGGCGCCGACGAACGCCACCGCGATGCTGCCCCAGAAGCCGGCGCTCCCACCGCCGGTGATCAGGCTGAAGACGAACCCGCCGACGAAGGCGCCCACGATCCCGATGACGATGTCGCCGATGACGCCGTAGCCCCCACCCTTCATCACCAGTCCGGCCAGCCAGCCGGCGATCAGCCCCACGACGAGCCACGCAATGATGCCGCCCGGTTCGAGTGTCATCCCTTATCTCTCCCAACTTCGGCTTGGTCTCGGGTCCCGGGAGGGCGCCGCGAGACGGTGCTGGTCGAAATTGAAGCGGGGCCCCCGTTTCAGTCACGTAACAGACGCAGGCCTGGCCATGCCAACATCCAGCGGCCCTCGCATCACCGCCGCTCGGGCGGCGCCCAGCCGTGGATCAGGTCGTCGTGGTAGCGAGGCGAGCCGGCGTCAGCGGGCCCCCCGCGCGGGATCGGCGCCATGGGGGCCTTCCCTCGGCTGGCGAGTGCGAAGTAGGGGCAGACGTCCGTCAGCGGGCAAAGGCCGCAGATCGGGCGCGGCGCCCTGCAGGTGTCGCGTCCGTGCCGAATCAGTTCCACGTGGAACGGGTACATCTCTTCAGGTTGCAGCGCGGCCTCGAGCAGCAGGTGCGCGCGTTCGACATCGGTCCGAGGTGGGATCAGCCCCAGTCGCAGGGCGACCCGATGCACGTGCGTGTCGACCGGCAGCGCCGGCCGGCCGAAGCCGAAGAGGAGCACGATGGCCGCCGTCTTGCGCCCGATCCCCGGCAACCCCATCAGCCACGCTCGCGCCTCCTCCAGCGGCCACTCGCCGAGAACCGCCAGGTCCCAGCTGCCGCCGGTGGCTGCAGCGACCTCGGCCAGCACCGCCTGGATCCGTCGCGATTTGGTGGGGGCCAGGCCACCTGGACGGAGCACCACCTCCAGCTCCTCGATGGGAGCGGCGAGGACATCGGGCCAGCTGGCGTACCGGGCACGCAGCGCGGTGAAGGCCCTGAACGAGTTGATGTCCGCCGTGTTCTGCGACAGGATCGTGAGGACCAGCTCGCTCACCGCGTCCACCCGAGGCCCTGCCCAGGTCGGGTGGTGGTAGCGGTCGCCGAGCCGCTCCAGCACCACGTCGACCAGGCGGCGTCGCCCGCGGCGGTCGGCGGCGAGCTTCTGGGCTGAAGGCTTCCGAGGGCGGGGAGGCATGGCCGGGTTACGGCCGCGCCAGCGTCAGCCCGATCCCGACGCTGCGCGCTAACCGCTCGGCGGCATTCGTCAGCAGGCGATCGGTGTCGGCCATCGCCTCCGCCAGCGTCATCGGCCGGTCCGCGACCGGCTGGATCAGCTCGAACAGGCCCGATTGCTCGAGCGCTTCCGAGCCAGGCCCCAGGCTCCCGCAAAGCAGGACGGCGGGGATGCCTCGCTTCCCGGCGAGCAGGGCGACACCCATCGCCGCCTTGCCGGCCAGCGTCTGCTCGTCGGCGCGACCCTCACCGGTGATCACCAGGTCAGCCTCGCCGAGCGCGGCGTCGAGGCCGGTCATCTCGGCCACGACCTCGACCCCCGGCCGCAGGGTCGCATTCGTGAAGCCGAGCAACGCCGCGCCGGTGCCGCCCGCCGCGCCAGCCCCGGGCAGATCCGCCACGGCACGGCCCGTCGTGGCTTCGATCGCTGTGCCGTAGATGCCCAGCGCCGCGTCGAGGTCGGCCACCGCAGCCGGGTCGGCTCCCTTCTGCGGCCCGTAGGTGGCCGCTGCGCCGGCGGGCCCGGTCAGGGGGTTGGTGACGTCGGAGGCAACTACGAACTCGACGCGCGCCAGGCGCGGGTCAAGCCCCGATGGGTCGATCACGATCAGCTCCGCCAGCGCCCCGCCGCCGGGCTTCAGCTCTCCTCCGGCCAGGTCCAGGAAGCGCGCCCCCAACGCGGCCAGCATTCCGCTCCCGCCATCGTTGGTGGCCGACCCCCCGAGCCCCAGGATCACGCGGCTCACGCCGGCGTCCAGGGCGCTGCGCAGCAGCTCCCCGGTGCCTCGGGTGCTCGCCACGCGGGCCGAGACCGGCGTCCGCTCCCCGACCGTCAGCTGTGCAAGGCCGGAGGCGGCCGCCATCTCGACGAACGCGACCCGACCGCCGTCGAGCAGGAGGTAGTCCGCCGAGATCGGGCGGCCGAGGGCATCGTGGGCGGCCACGGTCCGCCGTACGGCACGATCGCCGAGCGCCGCCGCGACGGCTGCCAGCGTCCCCTCGCCACCATCGGCCATCGGCGCCTGGACGACCGTGTCCTCAGGTCGCGCCCGAAGCCAGCCGGCCGAGATGGCGCGGGCAACCGCGACGGAGTCGAGCGCGCCACCGAAGGAGTCGGGGGCCACCACGATCCGCAGCGGCACGGCCATCAGCGTTTCAGCGAGCGACGCCGCTCCTGGTAGGCGGCCACGCTGCGCATCGGTGGACGAACCGCGTCGGCGACCTCGCGGACCTCCAGGTTGAATCGGTCTTTCTCCTGCCCGATCACCTTCATCCCGCGGCCGACCTCGGTCAGCAGCTCGATCCGGTGCCGCTCCTCGAGCTTGCTGATGGCGGCCTGCAGGATCGTGAAGCTCATCTGCGACAGGTTTGAGAGCGGCTGGTTGCGGTGAATCCGTCGCTCGAGGTCGACCTGGCCGATGGCCGAGAGCCCTGCCGTCTCGGCGATGTCGATCAGGAGGCCGATCTCGACTCCGTAGCCGGTGAAGAACGGCACCGACTCGAGGAGCGCGCGGCGACCGGCGTACTCACCCGAGAGTGGCTGGATGAATCCCGAGAGCTCGGGGAAGAAGAGGTTGATGAGCGGCCGTGCCATCAGCTCCGTGACCCGTCCCCCACCCTCCGCGAAGAGCGTCAGCCCCTGGCGGATCGGCCGCCGATAAAAGCCCTTCACGTACTGGATCCGCGGCTCCCGGAGGAGCGGGCCTAGCAGCCCGTGCACGAAGCGCGGCTGGATGTTGCGGATGTCGGTGTCGATCCAGGCCACGATGTCGCCATCGAGCACGTGGAGGCTCTTCCAGAGCGCCTCGCCCTTCCCCACGAACGAGCCCATTTCGGGCAGGATCCGCGAGTGGCGCACGACGGGGACTCCGAGCTCGGCTGCGATCTCGCGCGTACGATCGGTGCTGTCGCTGTCGATCAGGACCAGCTGATCCAGCAGCGGCACTCGGTCCATCAAGGCGCTCTTCACGCGCTTGATGACGAGGCCGATCGTCTTCTCCTCGTTGAGGGCCGGCAGCCCAAGGCTGATGGTGACGCCCTGCTTCTCCTTGAGCTCCACCAGCTTGGCCACCTCGCGGAACTCGCTGGCGTGGAACGTGTTCTCGGCGAACCATCGGTCAACTACGGTGGGGAGGGAGCGACCGTCATCCACAAAAGCGTCTGCCGCGGCCAGGGTCCCCTCCGCCGCCCGTAGCTCGTCGAAGAGCGAGACCGCCAGCTCCTGCTTGGTCTTGACCACGATGACGGTCGGCTTGGCGCGGGAGACGACTGCCTCGGCGACCACTCCGAACAAGAACCGACCATCCGGGGTCATCGTCGATGGATTGGCCGATGCGCCCATCACCACGAGCCCGTGGTTGTTGGCCTCGCGCAGGATGGCGGCGCGCACCGACGCGGCCTCGCGGAGGATGCCGACCACCTTGCGTCCGCCGCGGTGCTCCGCCACGAAACGGTCCAGCGCGGCCTGTTCTCGGATCAGAGCGCGCTCACCAATCCCCTTGGGGACCACGTGCATGACCACCACCTGCGCCCCGAATCGCTTGCCGAGGTCGCGAGCGAGTCGCATCGCCAGCTCGGCGTGTGGACCGCCGCGCACCGGCACGAGGATCGAGTTGACCTGTTCGAGGCCGCGCTGCTTCACGACCGCGATGTCCGACGGGGATTCACGCACCACGGCATCGATCGTCGGCGAGAAGACGGCCGACTCAGTTGTCGCGCCTCGCGAGGTGGTCGTTCGCTTGGCTTCGGCCGCGGTCGGGGGTCCGCCCCAGCCGAAGATCACGAGGTCCGCGCTCTCCTCGCCAACCGCCTCGATCACTCCATCAGCGGCCCGGCGCCCGATCCGGACCATGGTCCGGATCTCGACCTCCTCCTCGTCCCCGAAGTCGAGGACGCGCTGGAGCAGGCGCCGCGCGGTGCGGGCGTGTGTGGCACCCTCGGAGAGCGAGACGCCCTCGGGCACCTCCACGATGCCCAGCGCGGTGATCTCGGTCCGGCGTCCCTGGCCGACGCCGGCGCCGATGCGCACCAGGTCGCGAGCCGTGCGCGGGTTGGCGAGTGGCAGCAGGATTCGGTACGGCTGGCGGCGACGGGTCGCCATCAGCCGGCCGCCTTGGCGCGCATTTCGCGCCAACGGGTGACCAGGTACGGTTTGAGCTCCTCGAACTCGCGCGCCACTGCCTCGATCACGCGCTCCGCCTGGTCGGTCGTCATCTCGATCGTCTCGGCGATGAAGCCGGCGGTGCGTCCGAAGTAGAGCGGCGTCAGGGCCGCGAGGAGGCGCTCGCGGTCGGTCCCGGGTCGGTTGTATGCGACCAGCGCGTCATACAGGCAGCGGATCCACAGGTCGGCCGGGAAGTGGAAGGCGCCCGGGGTCGCCGGGATCTCCACCGACATGACGCGTTCGAGCTGATCCGGCGAGAGGATCTGGCCCCAGGCGTCCGCCTGCGACAGTCGCGCGGTCTCGAAGTTGTCGACCAGCTTGGCGTGGTTGACCTCGACGACCTCTGGAGCGATCACGCGCTCGAACCCGTACTCCGGGATCGCATGCGAGCCGCGCACCTTGAGCCACCGGTCCTGGTAGCGACCGGCGAGCCCGAACAGGGTGCCGACCACCTGGCGAAACATCGGCCCCAGGTCTCCCGCGGGGTCCTTGGCGTCATGGATCTTGGCGCCAAGGCGCGTCTGGCAGACGGCGAACCCCTCGTTGATGGCCGAGTGCGTCATCCAGACATCGATCCCGAAGCGAGCGGTGAGCTCGTCGAAGGTGTCGAGCTCCAGGTAGCGCTTCACCAGGTCGGCGCTCACCGCGAACTCGCCGCCGATCGGCTGCCGGATGCGGGCTCCGTAGAGCGCACGGGTCAGCGGGTAGGCAATTGCGTTGGTGATCGTGCCGTCGTACTTGTAGCGCGAATAGAGCGGCGCCACGAAGTCGTAGCCGCCCTTCAGGATCGGGCCTGCCAGCAGCTCGATCCATTCAGGCGCGATGCTGCGCAGGTCCGAGTCGACCATCACCATCGCCTTCACCCCCAGCTCGCGGGCGACCTCGAAGAGGGCCCGCACGGCGGTCCCTTTGCCACTCAACCCGTGGTAGGTGAAGGTGATCCGCTGCAGCTTGTGGCGCGGGCTGACGAGGATGATCTTCTCGATGTACTCAGGGCTCTCGGCCGTGATCACGACACGTGGCGTGTGGTCGGGAGAGCCGCCGTCGGAGTTGACGAGGATCGGCTTCAGGTCGGGGAAGTACTGCACCATGCCGGCGGTGGCGGCGCGCACCACGAAGCCGATCGTCTCGGCATTGCCGAAGCTGGGGATGCCGACCATGAGGTCCGCCTGGCCCACTCGGCGGACCTCGGCGAGCCCTCTCGCGTCGAGCGCCGAAGAGGTTGGCGTGGAACGGGTGGTCTTCAGCGGTGAGACCTCGTCATGCGCGCCAAGGGTAGCGCGCCCGGCGAGGCAGGGTCAGGTCAGGATCGGTTGTAGAGCTTGAGCTGGCCCTCTTCGACCTCGACGCCGACCTCCTTGCGGATCCCCTCCCAGGCATCCAGGTCCCACTCGCCGACGAGGGTGATCGCCGTCCCCTCGCGGCCGGCCCGCGCGGTGCGGCCAACGCGGTGCACGTACGTGTCGGCGTCCTCCGGGATGTCGTAGTTGAGGACGAAGGGCAGGTCGGTGATGTCCAGCCCGCGGGACGCGACATTGGTCGCGATCAGGAACTGGATCTTGCCGGACCGGAAGTCGGCCAGCGTCTTGTCGCGCTCTCGCTGCGAAAGGCCGCCGTGCAGCGCGGCGACGTTCCGCCCCTTGCGGGCCAGGATGGCGGTCAGCCGATCGACCCCGATCTGGGTGTGACGGAAGACCAGAAGCCGATCGAACCCGAACTGGTCCGTCAGCTCCGTGAGCGCCGCGACCTTGTCCTGCTCGGCCACGAAGTAGACCAGCTGCCGCACCGTCTCGACGGTTCGCATCTCCGGCCGCACGATGATGTGCTCGGCCTGCTTGTCCATGAACCGATCGCAGATGCGCAGGATGGCGTACGGCATGGTGGCCGAGAAGAGCGCCGTCTGGCGATTGCGCGGGCAGCGCGACAGGATCGTCTCGAC
>Ga0210382_10000554_pt1 | contig 13272 bp, 5 predicted proteins | sample PLMedo_FD_155452 | JGI IMG/M metagenome (GOLD analysis project Ga0210382, IMG submission 155452) | Groundwater sediment microbial communities from an aquifer in East River, Colorado, USA - PLM0_60_coex redo | ecosystem: Environmental > Terrestrial > Soil > Riparian zone | place: USA: East River...
GCAGTCTGGTGGACTGTGGCTTGGGGGACACAATCGCTAGGTGTTCGCCTACAAGCGCGTTGAGCAGCGTCGATTTGCCGACGTTGGGCCGGCCGGCGAGGACGATCGTACCGCAACGGGTCATGGCTCGAAGTGTAGAATGGAGACGCCCCTGACGCGAGGTCCTTATGAAGCGGACGCCGTTCTCCGTGCTCGCGCTGTTGCTGGCAGCAGCTGCTTGTGCGCGGCACACCATTGCTCCCGTCGTTCTCACACCGCAGACCCGCTTCGGTCCCGCCGAGGATTACGGTCCTGGCATTCGGGATGTCACGCCAAGTGACGTCGACTTGATGCTTGATGTCCCCGCCTACGTCATCGCGTTGCGTGTGACGAGCGAGCTCGGCATCCAAGTGGTCGCGCCTCAGTCCGGTAGCCCGAGGTCCAAACGCGGCGCTCATTACTTTCGGGGCGGTGCCGTGTCCGTGGCCGACACCTCGCTCCGCTCCGTCAGCAGCCAGCCGTGCACGGTTCGCGGCGATTCCCGCGAGTCGTGCATGGGAGTGCCGACGCGGTACCGAATAAGCCAGCTCAAACAAGGCGGCGCAACGTCCGATGCGCCCGGATACTGGCTACTCATTGTTTCGGATGCACCGACACCCGCCCAGGAGGTCGTGCGGCGACTCGGGCTGATGAATCTCGCGGACACGTCATTGGTGGCTCTTGTGCGAAGCATCCCCGAGCCGCTCATCGCCTCGCGCACCACGCGTTGGGCGGCGTACTACGCGGCATTCGGCACGCAGAATCCCTAGCGAGATGATCATGACCGAACGATTGTTCCTTGCCGCGGCGCTCGCCCTGGCTGCGCCGGCCGTCGCAGCTGCGCAGGTCGTACAGAACGTGCACGGCGATGTCGCCCATTTCGGAGAAGGCTTCACCGCCATCACGGAGAGCCGAGTCGATTTCCGGCTGCTGCGGCCGGCGCACGTGGTGCTCTTCTGGGTGACGCCCGACGGCCGCATCGATCTCTTCTTTCCCGTGCGCAGCCGTGATAAGACGTTGCGGCGCGCCGGGAACAACGCGATCAGCGTCCGTGAGATCCCCTCCCCGATCCAGTCGCCCGTCATCAACGGGGCGCCGGTGTCGGGGCGCGCGGGTCAATTCACGCCGACGGGTAGCCTGTTGACAGGTGCGCCCGCGCGTGACGACAGCAGCGGGGTCTCCGGCTACTGGGTCCTGCTCACGAGCGATGCGCCGATCACCGCCCTCGACGTGCAGCGCAAGCTCGCGCTGATGTCGCGCGAGGGCGGCGGGGTCGCGAGCATCGACCGGCTGGTGCCGCTGCTCGTGCCCGAAGGCACGCTGTGGGCGCAGTACGTGGCGGGGGTGCTTTTGCGTTGAGGGGCGACTGCATCCAGAAAAGCAGAAGCCCGCTCCGATGCATTGGAGCGGGCTTCGTTTGAGAAGCTGGCGGCGGCCTACTCTCCCACGACCTCGCGATCGCAGTACCATCGGCGCTGACAGGCTTAACGACCGTGTTCGGGATGGGAACGGGTGTGGCCCTGTCGCGCTAGTCGCCAGCAAAGAACGACTGACGAGTGCGTGAATTCGTGGTGGTGAGAAATCACTCCGAGTTGTTGACTGCGGAGAGATCAAGCCTCACGGGCAATTAGTACGGCTCGGCTGAAGCGCTCGCGCGCCTTACACCTGCCGCCTATCAACCTGGTAGTCTCCCAGGGCCCTTCAGGAGCCTTACGGCTCGGGAGTGTTCATCTTGGGGAGGGTTTCCCACTTAGATGCATTCAGCGGTTATCCCCGCGCGACATCGCTAACCGGCGTTGCCCTTGGCAGGACAGCCGGGACACGAGAGGTCGCTTCGTCCGGGTCCTCTCGTACTACGGACGACATCCCTCAACACTCCAACGCCCACACCGGATACAGACCGAACTGTCTCACGACGTTCTGAACCCAGCTCATGTGCCACTTTAACCGGCGAACAGCCGGACCCTTGGGACCTTCTCCAGCCCCAGGATGTGACAAGCCGACATCGAGGTGCCAAACCGCGCCGTCGATGTGAACTCTCGGGCGCGATAAGCCTGTTATCCCCAGCGTACCTTTTATCCGTTGAGCGATGACCCGTCCACACGGTATCACCGGATCACTAACGCCGACTTTCGTCCCAGCTCGCGCCGTCGCGCTCGCTGTCAGGCGCCCTTTTGCGTTTGCGCTCGTCGTGCGATTACCGACCGCACTGAGGGCACCATCGCGCGCCTCCGTTACAATTTCGGAGGCGACCGCCCCAGTCAAACTACCCGCCAGCCACGGTCCGCGCCGTTGTGAGCGGCCGCGTGAGATCGTCAACAAAACAAGGGTGGTATTTCACTGTTGGCTCCCCCAGGGCCGAAACCCTGGGATCGTCGCCTCCCACCTATGCTACGCAAGTCATGCAGACGATCAATAGCAGGCTATAGTAAAGGTGCACGGGGTCTTTTTGTCCTGATGCGGGAAATCGGAATCCTCACCGATACTGCAGTTTCGCCGAGCTTACGGAGGAGACAGCCGTCAAGTCGTTACGCCATTCATGCAGGTCGGAACTTACCCGACAAGGAATTTCGCTACCTTAGGACCGTTATAGTTACGGCCGCCGTTTACCGGGGCTTCGGGACACAGCTTCGCCTTGCGGCTAACCGCATCCGTTAACCTTCCGGCACCGGGCAGGCGTCAGTGTGTATACGTCGGCTTGGAGTACGCCTTAGCACACACCTGTGTTTTTGCTAAACAGTCGCTTGACGCGATTCTCTGCGGCCGGGTTGGGCTCAGCCTGTACGGCCTCACCTACTACCGGCACCCCTTATCCCGAAGTTACGGGGTCATTTTGCCGAGTTCCTTCTCCGTAAATCACTCGAGCACCTGAGGCTACTCGCCTCGCCTACCTGTGTCGGATTGCGGTACGGTCACCACAGCACCTACGATGCGGGGCTTTTCTCGGCAGTCGGCTTGTGAATCCCTTGACGAGGCCTTGCGGCCTCTTCGGCATCGGCTCTCGACTATCCAGGTCTTTTATCCCCCGGAAAGGTCTACCGCCTTACATCGGCACAACCACCCGCCGACGGATTACTCGCTCCTGCGTCCCCCCTCATCATCAAACGGCACTGCAGTGGTACAGGAATGTTGACCTGTTTCCCATCGGTTACGCCTTTCGGCCTCACCTTAGGGACCGACTAACCCTGAGCTGATCGACATGGCTCAGGAACCCTTAGGCTTACGGTGACAGAGGTTTTCACTCTGTTTCGCGCGTACTCGTCGCAGCATCCTCACTTCTGGTCGCTCCACGGAAAGGCTTCCGCCTCCGCTTCACAGCTCCCAGAACGCTCCCCTACCAGACGTACCGATCCGAAGATCGGTACGAATCCTGAGCTTCGGTGGACGGCTTAGTCCCGACCATTCTCGGCGCGACTTCGCTTGACTGGTGAGCTATTACGCACTCTTTAAAGGAATGGCTGCTTCTAAGCCAACCTCCCAGTTGTCTCAGCAAAATCACATCCTTCGCTACACTCAGCCGTCACTCCGGGACCTTAGCTGCAGGTCTGGGTTCTTTCCCTCTCGCCGCTGGACATTATCGCTCAGCGACTGTCTCCCGAGCAGCATCGCACAGGAATTCGGAGTTTGGTTGGGGGAGGTGAGCCTATTCGGCTCCCGGACCCATCCAGTGCTCTACCTCCTGCGGACTCATTTCTCGAGGCCATACCTAAATATGTTTCGGGGAGAACCAGCTATCTCCGAGCTTGATTGGCCTTTCACCCCTACCCTCAAGTCATCCGAGCGGTTTTCAACCCACAACGGTTCGGTCCTCCACCGCCTGTTACGGCGGCTTCAACCTGCTCAAGGGTAGATCGCCACGGCTTCGGGTCTACGCCCACGCACCTGGTCGCCCTATTCAGACTCGCTTTCGCTCTGCCTCCGGCCCTGAGGGCCTTAAGCTGCGCGTGAGCAGTAACTCGCTGCGTCATAATGCAAAAGGCACGCCGTCAGCGGACAACGAGCCGAAGCCCGCCGCCGCCTTCGACCGCTTGTAGGCACACGGTTTCAGGATCTGTTTCACTCGCCACCTGGCGTACTTTTCACCTTTCCCTCACGGTACTAGTGCACTATCGGTCACAGGGGAGTGTTTAGCCTTGGAGGGTGGTCCCCCCGGTTTCACGCAGGATTACACGTGTCCCGCGTTACTCGGGATGCCGCTAGGGGCCGTATGCGTAGACCTACCGGGCTGTCACCGTCTATGGCGGGCCGTTCCAGGCCGCTTCGGTTTGGCATCGTGCTCCCATGTCGCGGTCCCACAACCCCAGCCGTGCAAGCACGACTGGTTTGGGCTGGCCCGATTTCGCTCGCCGCTACTTTCGGGATCGCGGTTGCTTTCTCTTCCTCCGGGTACTGAGATGTTTCAGTTCCCCGGGTTTGCTCCCTTCGCTTGCGCTCAGGGTGACGGACCTTGCGGCCCGCCGGGTTGCCCCATTCGGAGATCCTGGGATCACAGCTTGTTTGCAGCTCCCCCAGGCTTATCGCAGCTTACCACGTCCTTCATCGCCTCCCTGTGCCAAGGCATCCACCGTGCGCCCTTACACGCTTGATCTCGTAGTTCTCTACTCGGTGTGATTCCCTAACACCACTACACCACGCACTCGTCAGTTTTCAAAGAGCGGACTGCAAAAAACGAATTCCCAATGTCGAATATCGAATGTCGAATCGCGAAATAATGTCCAATACCAAGATTTCGAAATTCGGTATTGGACATTGGACATTCGAAATTCGTTGTAGCTCAATGATCGAGTGTGGAAAGTGCGGGCGACTCTCGAGGCCTTTCGACGCGCGGCAAGCCGCGCAGTTACTCGGCGCTCCAGAAAGGAGGTGATCCAGCCGCAGGTTCCCCTACGGCTACCTTGTTACGACTTCGCCCCAGTCACCGACTTGACCTTAGACGGCTGCCCCCTTGCGGTTGGCCCACCGGTTTCGGGTCCCTCCGGCTTCCATGGCGTGACGGGCGGTGTGTACAAGGCCCGGGAACGTATTCACCGCGGCGTGGCTGATCCGCGATTACTAGCGATTCCGGCTTCATGCCGTCGAGTTGCAGACGACAATCCGAACTTAGCCCGGCTTTAGGCGATTGGCTCCCTCTTGCGAGTTCGCGACGCGCTGTACCAGGCATTGTAGCACGTGTGTCGCCCTGGACGTAAGGGCCATGATGACTTGACGTCGTCCCCACCTTCCTCCGGCTTAACGCCGGCAGTCCCCCCAGAGTCCCCGGCCGAACCGCTGGCAACTGGGAGCGAGAGTTGCGCTCGTTGCGGGACTTAACCCAACATCTCACGACACGAGCTGACGACAGCCATGCAGCACCTGTGCTGGCGCTCCGAAGAGGGGCCGATGTTTCCACCGGCTTACACCAGTATGTCAAGCCCAGGTAAGGTTCTTCGCGTTGCTTCGAATTAAACCACATGCTCCACCGCTTGTGCGGGCCCCCGTCAATTCCTTTGAGTTTCAGCCTTGCGGCCGTACTCCCCAGGCGGGACACTTACTGCGTTAGCGACGGCACCGAGGGGGTCGCTCCCCCCGACGCCTAGTGTCCATCGTTTACGGCGTGGACTACCAGGGTATCTAATCCTGTTTGCTCCCCACGCTGTCGCGCCTCAGCGTCAGCAACGGCCCAGCAGAACGCCTTCGCCACTGGTGTTCTTCCCGATATCTACGCATTCCACCGCTACACCGGGAATTCCATCTGCCTCTACCGTGCTCGAGCCCGCCAGTCTTACCGGCAGCCCCGCAGTTGAGCCGCGGGATTTCACCGGCAACTTAACGAGCCGCCTACGCGCCCTTTACGCCCAGTGATTCCGGACAACGCTCGCACCCTCCGTATTACCGCGGCTGCTGGCACGGAGTTAGCCGGTGCTTCCTTTGGAGGTACCGTCACCCTCGGGCTCCTATTCGAAGCCGAGTATTCGTTCCTCCCGACAGTGGTTTACAACCCGAAGGCCGTCATCCCACACGCGGCGTCGCTGCGTCAGCCTTGCGGCCATTGCGCAAGATTCCCCACTGCTGCCTCCCGTAGGAGTCTGGGCCGTGTCTCAGTCCCAATGTGGCTGGCCATCCTCTCAGACCAGCTACCCGTCGTCGCCTTGGTGGGCCGTTACCCCGCCAACTAGCTGATAGGCCGCGAGACCCTCCATCGGCGCAACCTTGCGGCTGCTTTCTTCATTCAGGGATGCCCCCGAATAATCGTACGCGGTATTACCCGGCCGTTGGGCCGGCTATCCCCCGCCGTTGGACAAGTTTCTCACGTGTTACGCACCCGTCTGCCACTGAACTGGAAGTTGCCCTCCAGTCCCGTGCGACTTACATGTGTTAGGCACGCCGCCAGCGTTCGTCCTGAGCCAGGATCAAACTCTCCAATGATTAGAAGAATCCGAACAGCTCACCGAACGACTGGTACATCTGTCGTCCGAATCACAATCAGAATGAAACCCCTCGCGGCGCGCTTCTGACAACGCATCCGCTCAAATGGGGCCGCACTCCACACACTCGATCATCAATTCTCAAAGAGCGTCCGGGGAAAAAGTCCCCGGAGAGACGCGGATTCTAGCCCGGGGTCCGGGGTGAGTCAAGGGGGTCCCGTACTTGAATTTACGGCGTTTCGCCAGGCTTAAAATCGATGTTCAAAACTCAGGTACAAAAAGGCCGATTTTCCATCGGGAAAAGCGACCCCAGGCACGATCTGCAGCCCGCTCGCGAAATTGTGCGCCCAGCGGATGCCCGGATTCACCACCAACTCGTGCGCGGTGCCCTGCCCCAACCACGTGACTTCCACCATCACGTTGAACGTGGGGCGCGCGAGCCAAATCGCGCTCGCACCAAGATTGTACGTCGCCGCCCTCTGCGGCACCGCGCTCACACCGGCGTTCCAATGGCTCACGAGCGATGGCGGAAGTGAAACGCTCACCGGGAGGTTCAGTTGCACACCGATGTGGCCGGTGCCGAGCCCGCCTGCGGAGCTGCCGGTCGGCAGCAACATCGAGAGACGCGGCGCGATCGCGACACGCGCTGCGCCGCGCAATTGATACCGATAGTTCAGCGCCGCATCCCCCAACCCGGTGCGCGATGGGCGCTCGGTGCGCTGCACCGGGATCGTGTAGCTGAACTGATGGGTTTGCGTGCCGACAGGCCATTCCTGGGTGAACGTGAATGCCCACGCGCCCGAACGCAGCGAACGCTGCCAGGCGCTGATGTGCTGCACGACGCCCGGCTCCTGATTGTACGCTTCTTCAATAAGGAAGCTGTTGTCGGCGATGGCTTGAGCGACGGCTGGACGGCCGGACGGCCCGATGGCCACAACGCCCGTGCACACCAGCATCGGAGCGATGTTACAGCGAGAGCGCCAGCCGTGCGTAATAGAATCCTCCGTTCATTCCAAACTGCGTCACGCGCCTACTATAGATGAAACGGCCGCTGTTGATGTTGTTGCCGACCCTTTGCTTGTCGGGGAACGTGTTGAACACGTTGTTGCCGCCCACGGCCAGGCGGATGCCGCGCAGCAGCTCGAGCCCGAGATCAACATCAACGAGTGTCTTGGCACCGAACCGCTCGTCGTTGGTCGCGCTGGGTGCCTTATAGAGGATTTCTCCGTAGTACGTCGCACGCACCAACGCGCTGATGCGACCACCTGCGTACCGCGCCGAGAGCGCCCCTTTTTGGTGCGGCAACGCATCCTCCAGCCGGTTGCGATCCTCGCGGTTCAAGAGGCGAAGGCGTATGGTGTCGATACTGCTCCCGGCGAACGAGTCGGCCATCGCCTGAGGCAGGTTGACCCGCACCACTTCCGTCTGGGTGAGGTTCGCCGACGCCGTGAGGTTGAGCATACCGCGTCCGACTGGTCGGGCGTAGGCGACGACGAGGTCGAGTCCGGTCGTGCGGGTATCGACAGCGTTCGCAAAGAACTGGGCACCGGTCACGCCCTGGCTGGCGAAGGGCGCGACCAACTGCGCGACTTGGGCGCGAATTGCCGGATCCGGCTCAGCGGTCGTCGAAGAAAACTGACTCGTGATGACGATCCGGTCGTCGAGCGTAATGCGATATACGTCAGCGGTGATCGACAGATCGTCACGCGGCCGCGCGGTGATACCGGCACTGAGGTTTACCGACCGCTCGTCGTGCAGCGCCGGCACGCCGAACGCCTGCGTCACGCGACTAGGGTTGTTGCTCGTGAGCACGTTACGGGCCTCGAGCTGACCGGTGCTCGTATTGATGACGAACTGGGTGCTGACGTTGTTGAACCACACTTGATGGAGGGCCGGCGCACGGAATCCGGTGCTCACAGCAGCTCGCAACGCTACGCCCGGCACGACCTCGACCCGCGTCGCAAGTTTTCCCGTCAGGCTGTTCCCGAAATCGCTGTACCGCTCGTACCGCCCACCAACGTCGATCAAAAACCGATCGGTGAGCTGCGTCTCGAACCCGGCGTATCCCGCGATGCTGGTGCGGGAGCGGTTCACTTCGTTCGCGGGCCGGAAGCCTGGGAAGCCCTGCGCCCCCGGCGCTTTGGGCGCGCCCGCCGCCGTGGTGTCGTAATCGACACCCGCGGAGTCGCCGCCGTTTCCGAGCTGCCAGGACGCGGCATCTCCGGCTCGAATGCTGTAGTTCTCGACCCGGAACTCGGCGCCCAGGACCAGCGAGAGGGACCGCAAAGCAGTCGTGGCGAGGGGACGCACGAGGTCGAGGTTCCCAACGGACTGGGCGAAGCCGAGGCGGCCGGCGTCGAACGTCGTGGGGCTAGCCGCGCCCATGGATGCGTTCACGGTATTGTCGATGATGAATTGGAAATCGTTGCGCCCGTGCGTGAGGCTGAAGTCCACATCCCACCCGTTGGTCGCGCCGCGCACGCCCACGCCGACCGAGCGGTCGTCGATGCCCGTATTGATCCGGGGCACGAAGCCGTTCGGAAAGATCGACAACACGCTTTGCGCTGCCTGGTTCGGCAGCCGGAAGAACGCGCCGGCGCGTCCGTTGCGCCGCGAGGCCCCGCCGAAAGCGTACAGCTCGGCGTCGCCCGCGAGGGGGAGTGCCGCGTTGAAGAACGCCATGCCCACCGTGGCATCCGATTGGCCGACATCCATCGTGAAGTCGCGGCGCGTCAGGCCCCGCGCCGCGAGCTCGGCATCGGTCGGGCCGGCGCTATCGGTGATGCCGGGGAAGATCGCCCCCGACCACGGTGCAGCCCGATTGGTCGCACCGCGATCCAGATACTCGCCGGTCACGTTGAAGAATCCGCGGTCGCCGATCGCGAAGCCGGCATTCAGGTCAGCCTTGACCTGCGCACCATCCCCTTCTCCGGTCACGCCGCTCGTCGTCGTCGCCTGGATGCCGTCGGTCTGGCGCTTGAGGACGATGTTGATCACGCCCGCGATGGCATCCGATCCGTATTGCGCGCTGGCACCGTCGCGCAGCACTTCAATGCGATCGATAGCCGAGGCCGGGATCGCGTTGAGGTCCACCCCCACGGTGCCGCGACCGAAGGTGCCGTTCACGTGGACCAACGCCGGCGCATGGCGCCGCTTGCCGTTGACGAGAACCAGCACTTGATCGGGGCCGAGACCGCGCAGGCTCGCCGGATTGATGTGATCGGTCCCATCGGCGATGGTCTGGTGCGAGGCATTGAACGAAGGAGCGAGCGAGGTGAGGATTTGATTCACTTCGGTCTGGCCTGTCTCCTGCATCTCCTCGGCGGCGATCACGTCCACCGGCACGGGCGTCTCCGTGGCGGTGCGCGCCGTGCGAGACCCGATGACCGTCACTTCGGACAGCGCCAGCGCACTCGCGACGAGCTGGAAGTTCACCGTCGTGGTCTCGCCGGCGACCACCGTCACCTGCCGTTGGGCGGCAGCGTAGCCGATGACACGAGCACGCAGCGTGTGCGTGCCGGGCGGCGCCGTCAGCCGGTATTCGCCGCGCGCGTTGGTGGCGGCTGTGCGCGCGCTGCCAACGAGCGTGACCGCGACGTTCGCGAGGGGTGTGCCGGTCTCGGCGCTGACAGTGCCGCGGATGCTACCGGTCTGCTGTTGCGCGGCGAGCCCGAGCGGCGCCGCCAGAGCGAGCGCCAATGGTCCAATCAAGATGCGTGAGATTCGCACGGAACCTTCCAGAAGGCGATTCTTCGGTTATAGCGCAGGTCCTGCGAGGCGTCAACGCTGCTAAGGCTTCTCGATCTGCGGACGCACATGCTTCTCGTAGCACTCAGGACAATAGCCGTGACTGAATTGCGCCTCCGACCGGTCTTCGACATAGCGCTCGATCGATTCCCACTGCTCTGACGCATCCCGAATGCGCTTGCAATACGCGCAAATCGGCAACAACCCTTCCAGTTGCTGCACATGCTGGCGCAGGCCGAGGATCCGCTCCGCGGCCTTGAGCCGGGCGCGCAGCTCGTCCATATCGACCGGCTTCGTGATGAAGTCGTCCGCGCCCGCTTCCATGCCCTCGAGGTAGCGCTTCTTTCCACCGGTGGCGGTGACCAAGAAGAAATAGGAGTAGCGGTCGGTGGCCCGCGCGCGCATCCGCCGGCACAGCTCGGGGCCGTCGACCTCCGGCATCTGCCAGTCGGAAATGATGATCGGGAAATAGCCGACCTGCAGGTTGGCCCACGCCTCGCCCCCGTGCTCGGCTGCGGTGACCTCGTAGCCAAGGCCCTTGAGCACGGCGCTCAGCGTCAGGCGCGCGACGGCGTCGTCTTCGGCGAGGAGCAGGTCCATGGAATGCGCCCGGGAGGATTCGAACCTCCGACCAACAGCTTAGAAGGCTGCTGCTCTATCCACCTGAGCTACGGGCGCGGGCCAAAGCAGCCCACAACTTAATGAGATCTTGGCGCCGCAGGCACGCCCGCCACTGCCGCAAAAACGCCCTGGTCCGTTTTACGGTCATATCGTACCATGTAGGCACTCATGGCGACCGCCCTCGTGAACGAAGCCCACCCGGAAGACGTCGTCGCCACCGACGAGCGTATTCGCGCGGACCTCGCCCGCCTGCTCCAGGAGCGCCTCGTGCGCGAGAGCAGGCTCGGCGTCTGGGTGCATCCGATCCTCATCGCCGTCATCGTGGCGCTCGCCTGGCCCGACGCCCCCCACGACCTGCTGCTCGGCTGGGCCGCCGCAGTCGTGCTCACCGCGCTGCTGCGAGGCGTGTGGCTGTTCATCTGCTCACGCCGCCGCCTCAGCGAGCGGGCGGTCCGCACCGGCGTGCGTGTCACCGTGACCCTGCTCGCCATCACCTGGGGGGTGGGCGGCGCGCTGGTGTTACCGATCGTCCCCTTCGAGACGACCGCGCTCATCCTCGTAGTCCTGGCCGGCCTCATCGCGAGTGCGCTGACGACGCTCGCGGCCGATCCCTTGAGCGTCCGCGGATTCCTCGCTGGCATCGCGCTCCCCGTCTTCGTCTCGCTGGCCACGAGCGAGCGGAGCCATGATCTGGCGGCTGCGACCGTCGTCGCCCTGTTCACCCTGGGAATGGCGATCGTAGCCCGACGCGCCCATCTGACGCTGGTGGATCACCTCCAGGTCACGGCGCGACTAGCGGTCAGCGAGGGAGCCGCCAAGCAGGCGGAAGCGGTGATGCGCGAGGCCCGCGACCTCGCCGAGCGCGTCGCGCGCGCCCGCTCGGCGTTCCTCGCGAACATGAGCCACGAGATCCGCACGCCGATGAACGCGGTACTCGGCTTCGTCGAGTTGATCCTCGATACCGAGCTCTCCAGCGAGCAGCGCCGAGCGCTCGAGCTGGTGCGCTCCTCGTCGGAAGCGTTGCTGATGATCCTCAACGACATTCTCGATTACTCGAAGATCGAGGCGGAGCACCTCGAGCTCGAAAGCATCCCGTTCGACGTCTCGAAAGTCGCGCATGCGACCGCCAGTCTCCTCGCCGTGCGCGCGCGCGAAAAGCATCTCGAGCTGCTCGCCGACGTGGCGCCCGAGGTCCCGCGCGTGGTGCGCGGTGATCCCACGCGCCTGCGGCAGGTGCTGATGAACCTGATCGGGAACGCCATCAAGTTCACCGAGCACGGCGAAGTCGTGGTCTCGGTCACGACGGGCGCACCGTCGAATGGCAACGCCCAGCTGCGCTTCGCCGTACGCGACACCGGCATTGGAATCGCGGCCGAGCATGTCGAAAGCATCTTCAAGGAATTCACCCAGGCCGATTCGACGATGACGCGCCGCTACGGCGGCACCGGCCTGGGCCTCGCCATCTCCCAACGGCTGGTCCGCCTGATGGGCGGCGAGATCGGCGTGAGCAGCGACGTGGGGCGCGGCAGTGAGTTCTCGTTCACGCTCGCGCTGCCGGTCGAGACGGCGCCGCCGACCCGCGCGAGCCCCCTCGCAGCGCTGGGTGGCCGCCGCATGCTGATCGTGGACGACAATCAGACGAATCGGCGCATTCTCCGGGAGATGCTCGCCGCGGAGGGCATCAAGGTGGAAGAGGCGTCGACCGCCGCGGACGGTCTCGCCGCCCTGCGCGCCGCTGCGTCCAAGCGAATCCCGTACGACATGGCGATTCTCGACGTGCAGATGCCGGACATGGACGGCTTTCAGCTCGCGACCGCCGTACGAGGGGAAAAAATGCTGCGGCGCACCAACCTCCTGATGCTGACTTCCGCCGGACAACGCGGCGACGGCGAGCGGTGCCGCGAACTGGGCATCCGCGGGTATCTGACGAAACCGATTTCCCGCGCCGACCTGTTGGAAGCACTCGGCACGGTGCTCGCCGGCTCGCCGGAAGAGGCCGGGACACCGGACGTCGTCACCCGTCACACGATCGCGGAATCGCGGACGTCGCTGCGCGTGCTGCTCGCGGAAGACAATCCGGTGAACCAGCAGGTCGCGGTCGCCATGCTGGTCAAGCGCGGCCACGAAGTTCACGTCTCGAGCAACGGGCGCGAGGCAGTGGACGCGGTCCGGGAGCGCGACTACGACGTCGTGTTGATGGACATTCAGATGCCGGAGATGGACGGCTTCGAGGCTACCCAGGCGATCCGCGCGCTGCCCAAGGGCAAGGATCTGCCGATCATCGGCCTCACCGCGCACGCGCTGTCGGGTGAACGCGAGCGCTGCCTGTCCCGGGGCATGACGGACTATCTCGCTAAGCCGTTCAAGGGCCACGAGCTATTCGCGCTGGTGGAAGGCACCGCCGGGCCGAAGGCGGCCGCCGCGCCGCCGCCCGAAACGCTCACGCCGCCCGTTGACCTCGAAGGGTTCCGCATGACACTGC
>Ga0210382_10000555_pt1 | contig 13237 bp, 13 predicted proteins | sample PLMedo_FD_155452 | JGI IMG/M metagenome (GOLD analysis project Ga0210382, IMG submission 155452) | Groundwater sediment microbial communities from an aquifer in East River, Colorado, USA - PLM0_60_coex redo | ecosystem: Environmental > Terrestrial > Soil > Riparian zone | place: USA: East...
CCGCCTCCCGTCTGCCCCACGATCGCCACGGACTCCCGCGGTGCGATCCGAAGCGAGACCCCCTGCAGCACACGGGTTCCGTCGAACACGTGGCGAACGTCCTCTGTGGCGAGTCCGAGCGGTCCGGCGGGCAGCGGCACGGGGTCTGTCGCCGGCAGCACGGTCACTGGCTCGCGGAAGACCTCCTCGAGCCGGTCGTACCCGACGACCGCGCGCGGCAGCTCGGCCAGGATCCAGCCGATGAACCGCATCGGCCACGCGAGGAGATTGAACAGGGCCACGAACCCGATCAGCTCGCCGAGGGTGATCGCCCCGACCGAGACCCGCCACGAGCCAACCACTAAAAGGAGCGCGGCCGCGAGCGCGGGGAGCGCGTCCAGCGCCGCCTCGAACGTCGCCCGGATGAACCCGGCTTCGGTCCGATCGTCCCGGAGCGCGGTCGCTTTGACCGTCAGCCGCTCGATCTCGGCCATCTCACGTCCGAGCGTCTTCACGACGAGCGCCCCGTCGATCGATTCGTGGGCGACGGCCGAGACCTCGCCGATCCGCTCTTGCGCCCGGCGGGCGGGTCCCTCCATCCGCCTGGCGAAGCTCTGATTCATGAGCGCCAGGGTCGGGAACAGGACGAGCGCCACCATCGCCACGAAGATGTCCGCCGCCAGCAGCTGGATCATCGCCAGGACGACCAGGACGATCACGCCGGTCGCGAACGGAACGGGCCAGAAGACGTCCACCGCCGCTTTCACGTCGGCTTCCATGTGCGCCAGGAGCTCGCCGGTCGGTGTTTCACGGTGATACGCGAGCGCGAGCCGGCGGTAGCGCTCCGCGATCCTCGTCCGAAGGGTCGCCATGACCCGCTCTCCGGCGACGCCGCTGAAGAAGCGGCGCGTCATGATCCCTAGCGCTCGGAGGCATCCGAACGCCATCAGTGCCGCGACGGAGAGCCAGATCTTGCGCGAGGAGACCCCGCCGTGGAACGCTGGGCGGAGCACGTCATCGGTCGCACGGCCGAGCGAGGTCGTGAGCGCGATCGACCCGAACGCGAACAGGACCGCGCCGGCGACCGAAATGAGGAACGGTCTCGGATGCATCCGTACGTACAGCAGGATCAGGCGCAGACCGCGCCCGAAGAGTCCTTCGGGCGCGGCAGGCGCCTCCTGCGCCGAGGTCGTCTGCGTGCTCACGGCCATCACCCTATGATGCGCACCATGACCGACCACCGTCCGTGGTTCCGGATCTGGCGCGCCGGTGTCCCCAAGACCGTGGCCCCGTTCCCGCGCCAGAGCGTGTTCAACCTGCTCGTCGACTCCGCCGCCGGATTCCCGGAATCGACGGCGATCGCGTTCCTCGGGAAGCACCTGAACTATCGCCAGCTCCTGCAGGAGGTGGAGCGCTTCAGCGCGGTCCTCGCCGGCCTCGGAGTCGAGCCGGGCGATCGGGTCGGCCTCCTCCTCCCGAACTCACCCCAGTACGTGATCGCGTGGTACGCGTGCCAGCGACTCAACGCGATCGCGGTCGGCAACAACCCGCTCTACACCCAGCGCGAGCTCGCACACCAGATCAAGGACCACTCGCCCAGTGTGATGGTCGTCCTCGACCAGCTCTATCCCGCATGGGCGGCCGTCCAGCACGAGGTGCAGGTCCGCGAGGTGATCGTCACCAAGCTCACCGACTACATGAAGTTCCCGCTGAACCTGCTCGCGCCGATCAAGTTCAGTAGGGACGCGAAGCACGAGGGGAAGCCCTGGCCGCCGGTGCCGTCCGATGCGCAGGTGCGCTGGTGGAAGCAGAGCATGAGCGCTGCGGGCGCGCCCCCTCCGGTCGCCGAGGTGGACGCCGAGCACGATCCGGCCACGTTCGTCTACACGGGCGGAACGACCGGCCTGTCGAAGGGGGCGATGCTCTCGCACTTCAACATCTCGTCGAACATCCGGCAGGTCGCGCCGTGCATCACGTTCTTCGAGCGCGGCAAGGACGGCGTGATGTGCATCCTGCCGTTCTTCCATTCGTTCGGGCTGGTGGCGATGAACTTCGGGATCTCGCAGGCCGGAAAGCTCGTCCTGCTGCCGCGGTTCGAGGTCCACATGGCGTTGAAGGAGCTCGACAAGGAGAAGCCCTCGTTCTTCCCCGGTGTGCCGCGACTCTTCGTCGCCCTGAACGAGGCGCCCGAGACGGCGAAGTACGACCTGAAGTCGGTGAAGGCCTGCATCTCCGGCGCGGCGCCGCTGCCGCGGGCGGTCGCGGAGAAGTTCCATCAGGTGACCGGCGGGGCCAGCCTCGTCGAGGGCTACGGCCTCACGGAGACGTCGCCGGTGACGCACGTGAACCCGTTCGACGAGCCGAAGCACGGGACGATCGGTCTGCCGATCCCCGACACCGACTGCCGGATCGTCTCGCTCGACGATCCCGACAGCGAGGTTCCGCAAGGAGAGCGGGGAGAACTCTGCATCAAGGGGCCCCAAGTGATGCTTGGCTACTGGAACAAGCCCGAGGCGACCGCCGAGATGATCCGGGGCGAGTGGCTGCACACCGGCGACATCGCGATCATGGACGACGAGGGGTTCTTCCAGATCGTCGACCGGATGAAGGACATGATCATCGTCTCCGGCTTCAACGTGTACCCGACCGAGGTCGAGGCGGTGATCTACCGTCATCCGAAGGTGTCGAAGGCCTGCGTCGTCGGCCTGCCCGACGACATCACCGGCGAGCGGGTCAAGGCCTACGTCGTGGCGAAGGAAGGCGAGACCCTCACGGGCGAGGAGCTCGAGGCCTGGTCCCGCGACCCCGCCCAGGGGCTGACCGGTTACCGGGTGCCGAAGGAGTGGGAGTTCCGCTCCGAGCTGCCGGAGACGCTGATCGGCAAGGTCCTTCGGCGCGTCCTCCAGGAGGAGGAGCGCAAGAAAGCAGCCGCCGTCACCGGGTCGTCCTGATCGTCGGAACGCAGATGCTTCCGGGACTAGGCGGCGCAGAATCATTCGGCGTGCGTTTGCTTCGGGAATCACTCGGTGTTCGCCTATGCCGGGTCGGCAGCGCGGGGCGCCTTCGTCGCGAGCCAGCGCGCATCCTCGACGTTCGACACGCGAAGGTGGACGCGGGTCTGGACCGGCGGACATACCCAGGCGATTGTGTGTACACCAGGATTGGTTTCGGAAGGACCATCGGCGAGAGAGAGCTGGGCGGTGAGCTCGATTAGCCGGTGGTGTTCAGTTCCATTCTTGGTGCGATCGAGGAACGAAGAGGAGACGGCTCAACGCTCGAAGAGTGGTGATCTGATTCTGGGTCTCTAGGGCTGCAACGAGTCTTGGCTGCGAGGACGACCCAAAAAACGTTGCAATTCTTGACGCGCTTCCTCCCGGGACGCTTTCGCCGTGCTGTAGATCGAAGGTTGGACTTTACGTCCCGTGACACATGCGGACAATGAGGTGTGATGGTTCTTGAGGTTACGCGGAGGTGTATCCAATGAAGTCTCGTAAATCCGCTTCGCGTCAGGTGGCCCTAGTTCTCGCCGCAGTCCTCGCGCTCATACTGGCGCCAGCTCAGGCTACGTCAGCAGCTTCACCACAATCGTGCGTGGTGTATCTCGAACCGATCGGGCCTCCGAATGCGGCGGGAGAGGTGCCAACGCGGCCTATCGATCGTGGCTGCTACCAGAGCATCCCAGAAGCGCTCGCCGCAACAGGCGCGGCGTTGGACGGCAGCGGTTCGGCGCCAAACACCGTCGTCATCGGCATCGAGTGGGATAGCATTGGCTACTCTGGCGCGAACACGACGTACGAGACCAGTTCTGGTTGTACCAGTAGCCTGAGCTGGACGATATCTTACGTCGGTGACTTCTGGAACGATCGCTTTGAATCCGGGAAGGGGTTCTCGGGCTGCAATCGAAACAAGAAGTTTGAAAACTCCCAATTCCTCGGAGCCGTTCTCACCTGCACGCCCAATTGTAGCGGGTATGGCGTCCTTCGGAACGAAGTGTCTTCTCTTAAGTGGTTGCACTGATTGGGCTTCCAGTCTTGAGGGGGCGCTGAGGAGCGGCACCAGCCTGACGGCGCCGACCCACGTGGGTGAAGCGGAAAGTTCAACAGAGCCTCCACCCTCAACCTTTCGACCCTCAACCTTTCGACCCTTAACCTTTCGCCCTCGAATTCACTCGTCAGTGGCGTGTTGACAGCGAATCGGGACTACACCGCCCTCTACCAGGAGGTTGGCCCCGCCCTCTGGCGCGCCATCTATGCCTATAGCGGAGGACTGCGAGACGTCGCCGACGATGCAGTCTCGGAGGCTTTCGCGCGGGCTATCCAGCATGACGGGACGATCCGACGACCCCAATCCTGGCTCTATCGCACCGCCTTTCGCATTGCAGCCGCAGAGGTACGCCGAAGGAACAGCCAAACTGAGCTGGGCGAACTCTCCTATGAGCAGCCCAGCGGTGCGGAAGAGGTGGTGATGGCCCTTCGGAAGCTGAGCCCGAACCAACGTGGAGCGGTATACCTCCACTACATAGGCGATCTGCCGATGCGAGAGATTGCTTCGCTCATGGGCATCTCAGTGGCAGCGGTCAAGGTGCATTTGCACTGGGGTAGGAAGCGCCTGCGTGAAATCCTCGGAGCTGAGAAGGAGACGAACGATGTCTGAGAAATGGCTCACCGCGCTCAAGACGATTGACTGGGTAGACCCCTCACCAGATCTGTTGGAGCGAGCCAACGAGCATGGTCCCACGTTACCGGACCCCGGTCCTCCGAGCAGGCTGCGCGTGACGACCTTGGTCATCGCGATCATTGTTGCTGCGGCCGGAAGCTGGGCCGCGTTCGCCGGGCTTAGCGGCTTGGATGGAGCCCGGCACGAAGTTGCAGATGGCCAGGAAGCGTTCAACGCGTTGTGGCCTGAGACGTCGCGCTCCGAAGCGGAGCAGGTCCAGGCGCTCGTCGATGCCGGTGATTCCGGTGTGCAGTGGCGAATCGATTCGGGAAGTGTGGCTCTCCGGTACGCCCAGGAGGTTCTTGATTGGCCCAATCCGATCGCAGGCTCAAGGGGAACGAATGACGCCGACACGGTCATCGTCGTTGTTCATGGTCCAGATGCATCGTGTTCTGGAATCGAGTGCCAGAACCCGCAGGCTCAGCAAAGAATAGTGACCCTTACCTTGGAGCGGCTAGTGCGGTCAGGCGACGTCGGTATCTGGAGCGTCACAGCGGCTAACGAAGGGAGCTGATTCCCGCTCGCGACGTGCGTCCTTCCCTGAGAAACGCGAGAGGACTCACCCTGAGCTAGCCTCACCGGCATGGAGGTGCAGCTCTTCCGCGACGCCGGACTCGGCAACGGCTCGTACCTGATCGAGGTGGGTTCGGGCCGTGCCGTGCTGATCGATCCCAATCGCCGCATCCGCCGCTACCTGGACGCGGCGAGGGACCGGAGCCTCGAGATCGTCGGGGTCTTCGACACCCACCTGCACGCGGACTTCGTGTCGGGAGCTCAGGATCTTCGGACCGAGACCGGCGCCGATCTGTACGAGCCCGCCGAGGCCGGTGTGTCGTTCCCGCACACGCCGGTGACGCCGGGTGAGCGGTTCGACCTAGACGACATCGAGGTCGAGGTCCTGGCGACGCCGGGACACTCGCCCGAGCACGTCTCGTACGTGTTCCGTCGTGAAGGCGACGCGGCGCCGGTGCTTTTCAGCGGCGGCGCCCTGATCGTGGGCGGCGCGGCACGGAGCGATCTCGCGGGGGCGGAGCTCACCGACCACCTCACGCACCACGAGTTCGAGACCCTCCAGCGCGCGTTCTCCGAGCTGCCCGACGACACGGTGCTGAACCCGACACACGGCGGGGGATCGTTCTGCGCCGCCGGCAGCGGGAAGCAGCACACGTCGACGCTGGGTGAGGAGCGGATGACGAACCCGCTGCTCTCGATGAGCGAGCAGGAGTTCCTGACGAAGTGGCCGGCGTCGTTCCCGCGCACACCGGTGTACTTCTCGCGGATGCGCGAGATCAACTGGTCGGGCCCGCGGCTGCGGAAGGACATCGAGATGCCGCGGCCGCTCACGCCGGAGGCGTTCGCGGCCGCGGCATCCGAGCCGGGCTCGGTCGTGGTCGACGTCCGGGATCCTGACTCCTACGCGGAAGAGCACGGGCAGGGTGCGCTCGCGATCCCGTTCCGCGATTCGTTCCCGACGTGGCTCGGGTGGCTCGTGCCGGCCGACGCACGACTCTTGTTCGTGCTGGGCGATACGGCGCTCGAGGACGTCATCGACGCGAGCCTTCTCGTCGGGCTGGAGCGGTTCGAGGGCTACTTGGACGGCGGGATGGACGCGTGGCGCGAGGCCGGTCTGCCGGTTCTGTCCCTTCCGGCGATCGGTCCCGACGACGTCGTCTCGTGGCTCGAGAAAGGCGCCCAGGCGCTCGACGTGCGGGAACCGGATGAGCTCGAGCTCGGAGGCGTCGCCGGCGCCGTCTCGGTGCCGCTCGGAGACCTGCCACAGCATGTCTCGGTCCTCCCGGCCGGTCGCCCGCTGCTCGTGTACTGCGCGTCGGGGATGCGCTCGACAACGGCGGCGTCGCTCCTGGAGCGCGCGGGCGTCGGCCCGGTCGTGAACCTCAGGGGCGGCTACGGGGCCTGGCAGGAGGCCGGGCGCGACTGATCGCGCGGCCGACCTGGGCGGTCGACCCCGATCCCAAGGCCGCGACGTCGCCGACGACGAGGGTGGCCGGGGGGCCGATGCTGGCCGCCTCGGCGAGCAGCGGCAGATCCGCGAGCGTTCCGACCACCGCCCGCTGTTCAGGTGTCCACGCCCACTGGACGATCGCGGCGGGCTCGTCCGAAGGACGGCCGGCCGCGATCAGCTCGGCGCAGGTCTCCGCGAGCCGGCCCGCGGCCATCAGCACGACCAGGGTGTCGGCGCCCGCGACCCGCGAGAGGTCCACCTCGTCGTCGTGGGCGGTGGACCCCGTGACGACCGCGAAGGAACGAGCCATGCCTCGATGCGTGACCGGGATCCCCGCAGCGGCGGGCGCCGCCACCGCGGCCGACACGCCGGGGACGACCTCACACGGGATGCCGGCGGCGGCGCAGGCCGCGGCTTCTTCGCCACCGCGACCGAAGACGAACGGATCGCCGCCTTTCAGTCGGACGACCGTCGCGCCGCCGAGCGCATGGTCGACCAGTAACCGCTCGATCTCGCGCTGTGGGACGGCCGCGCGACCCGGCTCCTTGCCGACGTAGATCCGCTCGGCCTCGGGCGGCACGAGGTCGAGCAGCGTGGGTGCGACGAGCCGGTCGTAGACAACGACGTCGGCCGCCGCGAGCTCCCGGGCGCCCCGGACCGTGATCAGCTCCGGGTCGCCGGGTCCCGCGCCGACGAGCACGACTCGGCCTGTCACGAGGCCGTCACCTCACCGAGCAACCGCTCCCGAAGGCGTGCCCGGAGTTCTACGCCGCGACCCTCCCGGACCAGCTCGGCCGCCTCGTCGAGATCGAGGGCGTCATGCCAACGCTGCGCGCGCTCCGTGAAGTCCGGAAGGGCGGACAGTGTTTCCCTGCGAACCTCCCCCACGACACGCAGGACCTCGACCCATTCGGCGCCGAACTCGTGCTGGAGTCGCTCCCGGACGAGCCTCGCGACGGTCGGCGACATGCCGCCGGTACCGATCGCGAGCACGAGATCGCCGCGCCGGACGACGGCAGGAGCGGCCCAATCGCACTGGGGTATATCGTCAATCACATTGACGAGTACACCGCGCGACCGCGCCTCCCGGGCGATCGCGGCGCGCGTGGCGGCATCGTCCGACGAGGCGACGGCGAGGTACGCTCCGTCCAGATCGCCGGGCCGCCACGCGCGCCGCTCGGTCCGTACAGCAGCCACACCTTCGAACCGGTCGTCGACGCTCGGCTCCACGACCAACACGTCGCTCGTGCCGGCCGCAAGCAATCCCTCGACCTTGCCCTCGCGGATCGCTTGGGCGCCGATCACGACGCAACGACGGCCCGCGAGCTCGAGCATCACCGGGTAGCCGAAGCTCATCCCGCCGCCTCCTCGCGTTCGCGGTCCTCTCGCTCACGATCCGAAGCCGATCCCAGCAGCCCCACTGAGCAGTGGATCCCGCACTCCTTGTCGGTCTCCTGCTCCCACCACCAGCGGCCGGCGCGCTCGGATTCGCCGGGGGCGACCGCCCGCGTGCACGGCGCGCACCCGATCGACGTGTAGCCCCGGTCGAACAGCGAGTGATACGGGACGTCGTGTTCGCGCACGTAGTCCCACACGCGCTCCAGCGTCCAGTCGGCGACCGGGTTGAGCTTCACGATGCCGCCGTGGTCGCGGTCCAGTTCCACCTTCGCGATGTTCTTCCTGCTGCGCCACTGCTCGCGGCGCAGGCCCGCGACCCATGCGTCCAGCGTCGCGAGCTTCCGCTTCAACGGCTCCACCTTCCGGACCTCGCAGCAGCGGAGGCGCAGATCGACACTCCCGTACATCAAGTTCGGGCCGTGCTCGGTCACCATCGCCGCGGCGGCGTCCGTCTCCGGGTACTCGAACTCCACCGCGATCCCGTACCGTTCGCGCGCCCGCTCGAACAGCTCGTACGTCTCGGCCGGGAGGCGGCCGGTGTCCAGCGTAAAGACGCGCACGTCGGGGTTCAGCCGCCACGCCATGTCGACGAGCACCATCCCGTCGACGCCTCCGGCGGCGCTGATCGCGAGGCGGGGATGGAACCGTTCGAGCGCCCACGCGAGCAGGTCCTCCGCGGCAGCGTCCTCGAAGCGCTCGGCCGCGTGTCGCACCCACACCACTTCCTCCTCGAAGACCGGGAGGACGGGCTGGTGGATCGGCTGGACGGGATCGCGATCGGCCATCACGAACCACCTCCGACCGCGACGAGCTGCAGCTCGAACGTGCGCTCGCAGACCTCGCAGCGCCATCCCGAGGGGTCGGCGGGCTGCAGCTCCTGTTCGCCGCAGAACGGGCAGTAGAAGGGGACGGCGCGCGGTGTCACGGAGCTCATCGGCCTGCCTCCGGCGTCGCGAACACCGAGAGCTCGTCGTCGTCCATGCCTCGGACGAACTCCGTGAAGCTCGTCTCCTCCTCGCCTCGGCGGGCGCGGTAGCGCTTCACCAGCGTCTCAACGTAGTCGGCGGCGTCCTCGGCGAAGACCCGAACGCCCTTGACCTTGCGCCCGAAGGACTCGCCGTCGCCCATCCCGCCACCGAGATGGATCAGGAACGCGTCGGACTTCGTGCCGTCGGGCCTTTTCGCGAGCGCCGACATCAGGCCGATGTCCGCCACCTGGAACCGCGCGCACGAGTTGGGGCAGCCGTTCACGTGGATCCGGATCTCCTCGACGAGTCCCGGGAGTCGCTTGTCCAGCTCCTCGGCGAGCCAGCGAGCCCTTCCCTTGGTCTCGCCGATCGCGAGCTTGCAGAACTCGATCCCGGTGCAGGCCATGACGCCCTTGCGGAACGGGCTCGGCATGGTGGGGAGGTCCAGCGCGTCGAGGGATGCGGCGAGCTCGGCAACCGCTTCCCGCTCCACGTCGACGATCACGAACTTCTGGCGGGCGGTCGTCCGGATCTTCCCGCTCCCGAAGCGATCCGCGAGGTCGGCGACCAACCGGAGCTGGTGGCCGCTCAATCGTCCTGCCCTCGGCGCGAACCCGACGAACGCGCGACCGTCGAGCTGCGGATGTATACCGACGTGATCGCGCACGTCCATCGGTGCGGGCGGTGGCGCAGGTCCGTTGGGGAGCGGCGAGTCGAGGAACTCCTTCTCGAGGACCCGCCGGAACTCCTCGGCGCCCCAGTCCTTGATCAGGAACTTGAGCCGTGCCTGGTTGCGGGAGCGACGGTAGCCGTACTCGCGGAAGAGACTCGTGACCGCGGCCCACGTCTCGGCCGCCCGCTCGGGCTCGACGAAAGCCTCAAGGCGTTGCGCGAACATCGGGTTCGTCGAGAGACCGCCCCCGACCCACAGGTCGAATCCGGGACCGAGCTCCGGATGCTCGACACCCACGAGCGAGATGTCGTTGATCTCAGGATCGGTGCAGCGTGCGACGCAGCCGCTGATCGACGACTTGTACTTGCGTGGGAGGTTCGAGAACTCCGTCGTCCCGACGAAGCGATCGCGGATCTCGGCGATCACGGGCGTCGCGTCAAGGATCTCGTCGGCCGCGATGCCGGCGAGCGGGCAACCGAGGATCACACGAGGCGTGTCCCCGCACGCCTCGGCGGTCGTGAGCCCCGTCGATTCGAAGCGCTCCCAGATCGCGGGGACGTCTTCGATCCGGATCCAGTGCAGCTGGACGTTCTGACGATCGGTGACGTCAGCGAGGTCGCGGCCGTACGTCTCGCTCGCCCACGCGATCGCGCGGAGCTGGTCGGAGGTGAGCCGCCCGCCGTCGATCCGGATCCGCATCATGAAGAACTCGTCCTCGAGCTCTTCGGGCTCTGCGCTCCCCGTCCGTTCGCCGGGGACGCCCTGCTTCCGCTGGGTGTAGAGGCCCCACCAGCGCATCCGGTTGCGCAGGTCCTGCTTTCCGATCGAACGGAACCCACCTGGGGCGAAGATCCGCTCGATCCGCTCACGGACCTCGAGCGGCTCGGCCTCCTTCTTGATCTGCTCGGCCGCGTTCAGGGGCTCGTGGTAGCCGAAGGCCCATTGGCCCCGTCCACGAGGGCGAGGGACCTTGCGTTCGGTGAGTGCCATCGACGATGCCTTCCGGAGATGGAGACGGCCGCCTCTCGGCGGCCGGCGGGTGCATCGGATGTCGGAGCGCTACGGCCGCGCGAGGGGTTCGAGGCCGGTGTCGGCCTCGGAGGTCACCTCAGGACAGCAGCAGAGGCGGTCGGGGATCATCGCCGCGACTTGCCCTGCCGTTCGCGTCCGGATCATCAGGCCGAATCCCATCTCGAAGGTCGGAGTTGCAAGTGCAAGAACCTATCGGCGGCGGCCCGGGTCCGTCAAGCCGTCGCGGAGACGGGTGGAGGAGCGCCCGTTCGATCGGTGGATGTGTCCTGAGAGGGAGGAGATAGGGACCAGGGCAAGACCTCGCTCCGATCCCGAGCCTGAAAAAGGGCAGTCCGGGTCAGGCGAGCTAGCGTTGATGCTCATGTATCCGCGTTGCAGTTTTTGCGGCGCAACGCCGCCCATCGCCTGGTACGAGGGTCCGGACTTCGTGAATTCCGTGCCCTCGTCCCAGGACGTGCGTTCCGAGGAGGCATGGCTCGCATGCAGCACCTGTGTTCGTCTCGTGAACGAGGGTGATCGAGAAGCGCTTGTACTTCGTTCCGCTCAGGACACGCTCATGGGTATTCGCGAGAACTTCGATCGCGAGTTCTGGGATCGCCGGGACAGTGTCGCCCCGAGTTGAAGGCGGCGTCAGGGCGCCCCTCCGCCGCACCCGGTGGGGCTGGACGGATACGGTGGCTTCCGGCGTCCGGCTGGATGCAAGGATGATCCTCGTGCGAGAGCTTCCGAGATCAACGCTGTTCGGGTTGGGACGGGTCATCGGCGGCGCAGCCGTCGTGATCATGCTCCTACTGGCAGGCTTCCACCTCGCGAAAGGATGGGGTGGATCGGCAGCGAAGACTTGTATCCCTGCGAGTCGGCGCGTGTCTATTGCGAACAGCCAGAGAGCGACCCGACCTAGGGCTTACCATCGACGTCCGTTTGCGATGAGGGTCCTCGCGCCGAAGGGATTGGAGGTCACGATGAACGAGGATGAGCTGATCGGGCTCCTCCGCGAACGACAGAACAACGGCAGGACCGGCTATCTCACCTTCGGCGATCTGGTGGCGTTGGTGCCCTCGGACCAGATGGATGAATGGCGAGCGGTCCTTGCCAAGGCTAGGGCAACCGATGCGGCGCGGGATGCCGAGGAGGACCGCGACTAGCACCCGGCTGAGACGGAATGCCGACTACGCGGTGAGGGCTGTCACGGCAGTTCGTTCCTCCAGGGTGAGTCCACGGAGCGGAGGTCGAACGTCAGCGTGGAGCAGTACACCGCGATCCGTGAGCACCTGCTTCAGAGCCGCTTGGAATGGGATCCCATCGAGTCCCTCGCGTAGCTCGGTGACACGGAGGTGGGCTTCCGGGCTGTGGTCGTGCACGAGGGCCGCGACCACCTCGGGCCATGCCGACGCGAGCCCGGAGACGGCACCCACCGCGCCTCGCTCCATCCCGGCGCGAACCAAGGGCTCGGAGCCGATGAACACATCCATGCCGTCGATGAGGTACGGCTCGATCGCGTCGAACGGCCTGTCGCTCACCTTCAATCCCACGACGTTGGTCTGCTCGAGTCGCAGTTGCTCGATGACATCCACCGGGATCGCGTACCCGCTGCGGGCGGCGAACTCGTACACGTAGAACGGTAACGGGTCGCACGCGTCGGCCGCGGAGCGCAGGTGGTCGAACAGCTCCCTCGACCCCAGCGGGTAATACGGCGGCGCGATCACCGCGACGGCATCCGCGCCGATCTCCAACGCGTAGGCGGCCAGCGCGACCGTGTCCCGCGTGGTCTGCGCTCCCGCGTGGATCGCGATCTGGAAGTCGTGGGGGCGGGCGGCAACGAAGGCCGCAGCGACATGCCGGCGTTCATCGACCGAGAGAAGAACGCCTTCGCCGGTCGTGCCGCAGGCGAGGAGCCCGTCGATGCCGCCACCCGCGAGGAACTCGACGAGCGCTCCGAAGCTCTTCGGATCGATCGAGCGCCCGCCGTCCTTGAGCGGCGTCACCGCCGCCGCGATCGCTCCGTGCAGACGCCGAGACATCGAGTCAGTCTAGGAGGCGGTCATCCGAGGCTCAGCGACGGGCGAGCAGGTTGCGGATCGCGAGCCACACGTTTCCCGGGTGCTCGGCGAGGCGCCGCATGAACCAGGGATACCAGTGGGTGCCGTAGCTGATCAGGACACGAACGCGGGATCCCTCGGCAGCCAGACGTCGTTGGTCCGCGACGCCGATCCCGTAAAGCATCTGAATCTCGTAGGCGTCTCGGCCCAAGCCGGCGGCGGCCGCCCGCCGCTCGATCTCCGTGAGCAGCGGGACGTCGTGCGTCGCGAGGGCGAGGCGGCCGCCGCCGGACAACCGGAGGAACTCGAGCGCCAGCTTCTCGAAGGTCGCCTGGATCGTGCGGCGATCCCGGATCACGACGTCGCCGGGCTCCCGGTACGCGCCCTTCACGAGTCGGATGGAAGCGCCCGCGGCGAGGAGGTCTGCGACGTCCTGGGGGGTCCGATGCAGGTATGCCTGGATGCAGAC
>Ga0210382_10000556_pt1 | contig 13231 bp, 8 predicted proteins | sample PLMedo_FD_155452 | JGI IMG/M metagenome (GOLD analysis project Ga0210382, IMG submission 155452) | Groundwater sediment microbial communities from an aquifer in East River, Colorado, USA - PLM0_60_coex redo | ecosystem: Environmental > Terrestrial > Soil > Riparian zone | place: USA: East River...
AATCGCGCGAGTGGCTCAAGCACACGAGCTTCGCGGGCATGGGCATCGACGCCGCGGATTTCAACAACGACGGATGGCCCGACATCATGCAGACGGACATGATGCCGGAAGACCTGGCGGACCGGAAACGGACGAGCGGAGTCGTGACGGACGCCGGCGACCTGGACCGCCGGCGACACCGATTTCAGGGAGGCTACACTCAGAACACGCTGCAATTGAGTAACGGGGTCACATCGACGGGCGACATGGTGTTTAGCGAGATCGCTCGCATGGCGGGCGTCGCCTACACGGATTGGAGCTGGAGCGCCCTGTTCGGCGATGTCGATAATGACGGATACAAGGATCTCTTCGTCAGCAACGGTTATCCCAAGGCCGTGACCGACTACGATTATCAAACGGCGATGTTCCGGCTGCGCCGCGTCGAGCGGTCGCGAACCAGTCCGTGGCAGCTGCAGACCCTCCAGGCGCTACCGAGTATTCGGGTTGCCAATTACATGTTCCGCAACAGTGGGGATCTCACCTTCACTAATCGGACCCGCGCATGGGGTCTGGAGGACCCCGGATTCTCGTATGGCGCCGCCCTCGCCGACCTGAACAATGACGGCAGGCTGGATCTCGTCGTGAACAACATCGATGCGCCGGCGTCGATCTATGAGAACGTCCGGCCGCGGAACGACTCCACGCATTACCTCGACATCGCACTGCGTGGTAACACTCCCAACACGCGCGGGCTCAGCGCCACGCTCACGCTGGTTGCCGGAGGGCAGCGACAGTATCTGTATCACACACCGTATCATGGCTACGTGTCGTCGATGGGCGACCGTGAGCATTTTGGTTTGGGCACTAGGGCGCGCGTCGATAGCTTGACGATCGATTGGCCGGATGGCGGCTCCGAGGTGCTCACGAATCTTGCGGTTGACCGTGTGGTCAGCGTGACGCAGGACACCGCCCGGTCACGGCGACTCGCCTCGAGCGCGCGCCAGCAGTTTTTTCAGCCTCTCGATGCGCGTCACGCTCCCCGCTACAAGCATGAGGAGAGCTCGGCGGACGATTTTTCCTTGCAGCCCCTGCTCCCCTACGAGCTCTCCAAGCACGGACCCGTGTTGGAGGTGAGCGATGTGAACGGCGATGGACTGGAAGACGTGTTTCTCGGCGGTAGTCTGTTCCTGCAACAGCGGGACGGTGGCTTCATCGAGACTCGCGCGGCGCAGCCGTGGCGAGCGGACCAGGGATACGACGTGACCGGCGCTCTCTTCTTCGACGCCGATGGAGACGGCAAGGCGGACCTCTACCTGGCGAGTGGCGGCTATCACCGGGCGCCAGTCTCAGGTTTTCTGCAGGACCGCCTGTACATCAATCGCGGTGGCGGACGGTTCGTCCGGGACACGGCGGCGCTGCCACCCATGCGCACCGCAACGGCCGCTGTCGCGGCGGGGGACTTCAACGGCGACGGGAGACGCGATCTTTTCGTCGGAGGCCGGCTGCTGCCGCGGAACTATCCCTCCCCGACGCGGAGCTACCTGTTACGGAACGACGGCGGCCATTTCACGGATGTGACGGAGCAGCTGGCACCCGAGCTGGTCAATCCCGGTGGCATGATTACCGCGGCGCTGTGGATCGATTTCGACGGCGACGGACGGCTCGACCTCGTGACCGCCGGCGAGTGGATGCCGCTGCTGTTTTTCCATAACGAGGGCACGCGCTTCCGCAACGTCACCGCGTCGCTGGGATTGGAGGCGACGCGGGGCTGGTGGTTCAGTCTCGCCGCAGCAGACTTCAATCATGATGGTAGGCCGGATCTGATCGCCGGAAATTTTGGGCGGAATCACACCTTCACGACGGCGGCAATGAGTCGCCTCGGTGTCTACGCAGGGGATTTCACGGGCAACGGCCGCACCGACGTCCTGCTCACCCAGGAGGTTCGAGGACGGGAGTTTCCTCTTTTCGGCCTCGCGACGCTCGGCGGGAACATCTATACCATGGGATTGCAGTTTCCGAGCTACGCCGCGTTTTCACGCGCGGACATCGAGCACGTACTGGGGCCGACCGCGCGGGCGCGAGCGCTTCACTACCAAGTCGACACGTTCGCGAGTCTCTATCTGCAAAACAACGGCAATGGCACGTTCACGGCCGCCCCGCTCCCCACGGCGGCGCAGGTGTCGCCGCTGCGCGGGATCATCGCGACCGATGTCGATGGCGATGGTCATCTCGACGTGGTGGTTGCGGGGAATCTCTACGACACCGCCCCGAACACCGCGCCCGCCGATGCCGGCATCGGCCTGTGGCTGCGTGGCGACGGCCGCGGGCATTTCGTGCCTGTGCCCTCCAGCGAGAGCGGCTTCCTCGTGCCCTACGACGTGACCGGACTCGCCGCAATCAAAACGCCTGCAGGGACCGCCGCCCTCGTTGCGAACAGCGGCGATTCCCTGCAGGCGTTTCTGATCAGGCGCCCCTAGCGGCGCACCCGTTCGCTACCAGAGCGGGTTTTGCGTCAGTCTCTTGACACCGCCAACGATACTCAGGTCGATCTCCGCGGTCGGAATGGGATACCAATCGTGGAGCGGTGTGGCGTAGGCCACCTGCCCGGTCTTGTAGGACCGACGCGTTTTTTCCTTGAGAAGAAAAGTACCCATAGTCTGCGCGGCGTACGCGCCCCCATACCGGCGCAGGTCGAAGAATCGCTGGCCCTCCATCGCCAATTCCAGCCGGCGTTCGATCCGTACCGCTGCCCTGGCCCTCGCCTGCGTGGGCCAATTGGCAATTATGTACGGCGAGACCTTGTAGGTTGCCCACCCGATGCTCGGATCGTTAAGAGGCACTGCGATCCGGTCGTCATTGGCGCACGCGGGATACTTCGCTACCAACGCGGCGTCCGTTGATCCATCGCCGCATCCCTGCCCCCGCTGTGCGGCCCGGTTTCTGACCAGATTGACGAGCGTGAGGGCGCCGGGCAGATCGTTCGTTTCCACTTTCGCCTCGGCATCGAGCAGCAGCAGATCGGCGTAGCGGAAAATGTGGATATGCACGCCATTCTCCTGCTCCGGCTGCCAACCGACCTTGCTCACGGCGCCGCTGATCTTCTCTTGCGCGTTTTTCTTGGCACTATAGCGCCCGCCGTTGCTGATCAACCGGATCCAGAGCGTGTCATGCATGCCCCAGTCCTTGTAGGGCGTCGAGTCCCGACCGATCGTAAAGTCGATGCGCGGATCGAGGGTATCGGTTATCGACGCGAGATACACCGAATCGCGATTGTTCCAGTTCGCCGAATCCGTGAACGCCTTGGGAAGACCCGTGAGGCCGTCCACCTGGAAGAAGTTCGCGAGATTCTGGGATGGCTGATGGAACCCGCAGCACACGAACGGGCTGGCGTCGCCGTAGGGGAGATTCAACCGCTCGCCGTAATTCGCGTTGTTCCCGTTCGGCTCGCCATCGTTCACCGACGCCTGGTAGGCGAGGATCGTCTCCGAGCCGTTCGAGTATGCCTGGATTCCCGTCCACACCTGATCGTAGCTGGGCTGGAGCGCGTACTTGCCGCTCGCGATCACGCTGTCGAAGACGGCGATCGCTTCCGGATACCGGTGCATCGAAGCGAGCAGCCGACCCTTATAAGCGCGCGCCGTCCAGGCATAGGCTCTGCCCTTTTCCCCAAAACGCGGCGCGTCGGGGAGCAAGTCAATCGCCGCATTGAGATCTTTGAGGATCTTGTCCGCCACCGAATCGGCGCCGCGAGCCGGATCGGTGTCGTTCGCCTTGCGGTAGTCGGTATCGGTTTCGTAGTAGTAGGGAACGTTGCCGAACATGCGCCACAGCTCGAAGTGGTAGTGCGCACGGAGGAAGAGCGCCTCGCCCTTGATCCCCATGGAATCGGCGTGGGTAATCTCGCCGGGCCTCGCTACACTCACCTTCTCCAGCACGCGGATCGTGGCGTTGGCGCGGACCACCCCTTCGTACATGCTCGCCCATTTCCGATCGATATAATCCTGCGCCTGATCACCGGCCCAGTTGTACAACTCGAGGTTTTGGGCCTGGTACTGATCGGTAAAGGTCGAGCCCTTGTAGGCGTCATCGCTGGTGATGCTGGCAAACGGCCAGTTGCTGGCCGCGCACCCCCAGTTGCCGTTCGTGGCGTTATTACAGTCGAGTGACCGGTATGCGGCGATCAGCGACCCCTCGACACCAGCCGGGGTCGCCAGGGCATTCTCATCCAGTGTCCCCTGCGCCGGCGTGTCGAGAAAGTTCTTACACGCGTACGTAATCGCGCCGATCGAGGCGAGAATCGCCGTACCGAGCACCAGTCTGGATCTTAGCAGTAGTTTCATCGTCGAGCCCCTAGAAAGAGGTGCTGATCCCGATCGTGAGCGTCTTGTTGGTCGGATAGACTCCTCTATCCACGTTCCGGAACTGATCACGGATGTCACCCGACGCGCCCGTGAAGTCCGCCGCCGGTAGCGAGGGATCGAGCCCCGAGTACCCTGTGATGGTGAACAGATTCTCGGCCTGCACATACACGCGCCCCGACGGGAGCCAACGGATCAGACTGGGGGGAATGGTCCACCCCACCTGGAGCGTGCGCAGCCTCACATACGTCGCGCTTTCGATGAAGAAGCTGCTGATATCACCACTGCCCAGGTCATTTTGATTGAGGCGCGGATACTTGGCGTTCTGGTCGCCCGGATGGGCGCAGCCTTCATCGCCGGTGATGCAGAACGAGTCGGTCAGCCGGTCCTTGACGACGTTGGTTTCGAAGTCACGGAACACGTAGAAGTCCTTCTGCGCGTCGTAGATCTGACCGCCAAACGATCCGAACACCGTCGCGCCGAAATCCCACGCGCCCATCCGGAACGCCAGATCCAAGCCGGCCGTGAAATCGGGATGCGGGCTGCCGATGATCGTGCGGTCGTTGGCGTCGATCTTTCCGTCGTTATTGATGTCCGCGAACCGAATGCCACCGACCACGGCGTTCGGCTGGCAGGGAGGCGTCGTGCACCCGCCGACCGAATCCGTCTTATGGGCAAGGGCCTCGGCCGCCGTCGCCCAATAACCGTTCGCCACCTTCCCGTAGAACGTGCCGATCGGCTGGCCGACCTGGTTCAGGACCGGATTCCCAATGCGCGTGACCTGCGGGCCACCCGGACCGGAGAACTGACCGATCTTCCCATCGATCCGGAGGATCTCGTTCTTATAGTGGCTGCCGTTGAACGAGACGCTCCAGACCTTCGACGCCCCGACCGTCCCGCTGTATGCCAGCGAGAAGTCGATGCCCTTATTGCTCATCTTTCCCACGTTTTGAATCGCGGGATTGGCGGCTCCCGCCGTGGAGGGGGGCCGCGGGTCGAAGAGGAGATTGTCGGTCGTACGATTGTACAGATCCGCCGTGAAATTGCCGCGGCCATGCAGGAACTCGAGGTCGACCCCCACGTTGCCGGACCTGTTCTCTTCCCACTTGAGGTTCGCATTCCCCAACGCGATCTGCCGGAAGCCGGGCACGATGCTCGTTCCCGATCCACCGATGTCGTAGAACGTATCGCCGGTCCCGCCGCCGAATTTGGCGACGATGCGACCACCCGGAATATTCTGGTTCCCGGTGACCCCGTACCCGAACCGTAGCATCACGTTGGAGAGGAAGCCGTCCTGCGGGAAGAACGATTCCCGCGAAAGGCGCCAGCCCACGTTGAACGCCGGGAATGTCCCCCACTGCTCGCCCTTCGCGAACTTGGAGGAGCCATCCCGCCGCACCGTCACGCTGGCGTAATACCGCTGGTTGTAGTTGTAGTCCGCCTTCCCGAAGAACGAGAGCAGCCGGTCGAAGAACCCCGAGCTGCTGACGGTCTTGGTCGATGCCTGGCCGAGGGTTTCATCGATGTAGCGGCTCGGCAGCGCATCGTTGAGCAGACCGGAGATGCCGCCGGACAGGAAGCGACCCGAGCTGGAATTCGCTTCCTGGCCGAGCAACAGCGTGAGATTGTGCCCCGCCGGCGTACTGCGGGCGTAAGTCATCGTGTTGGTCAACGTCCACGTCGTCGACCGGCCGTCGTTTTGGTTGATCCCGTTGGTGACATTCGCTTCGGCGTTCTCGGGTGTGATCGGGTTGAAGCCGGTAAACTGACTTTGTGTCAGATTGAACGAGAACTGGCTGCGGACCGCCAGCGACGGCAGGACGGCAAAGCTGCCGAACACGTTGCCGATCGCCCGGTCGTTGACGTTTCTGTCGAAGCGACGCGCCCAGGCATATTTGAGCGGGTTTGTGTTATTGCCCAGCCCCGACGCTTTCCCGGAAGCGAAATTCCCGCCGATGTCATAGACCGGCACGATGGGCTGCATGAGGATGTTCTTCCCGACGATGCCGTCCTCTCCAGCATCGTCGCCGAGTCCTCCGTAGCCCGACTCACGCGATACGGAGATGTTTTCGCCTAGCGTCAGCTTGTCGATGTTGAACGCCGTATTGACACGCAGCCCGCCGCGCTGGAACTGGTTGTACGCCGCCGTGCCGGTTTGCTTGAGATAGTTGAATGAGATGTTGTAGGAATTGTCCGAACCGCCGCCCGCGACCGCCAGATTCGCATCGGTGTATTGCGCGGGACTGAATACGGCCTTCCACCAGTTCGTCCCGGCACTGCCGGGCATGACCAAGGCATTCGGATAGGAATACCCGCTTGCATCGACGGTTACGGCCCTTCCCAACGAATCCCTGGTGAGAACTGTCACCGATGGGTCGATATACGTAAATGGCGCAATCGACGGGTTGAGTGCGTTGCCATAGAGCGTCCTGGCGTACCCTGGCAACGCCTGCCCGGCGTTGCCGTACTGCCGTCTGATCACCTGGAAGTACTGCAGGGGATCCAGCATGAGGAAGTCGTCATAGCCGCGGGTTGGCGAGGACACCCCCGTGCGCAGGTCGAGCGTCGCCGAGCGGCCGCCGGGCCGTCCCTTTTTCGTCTCGATGATCACGACCCCGTTGCTCGCGCGCGACCCGTAGATCGACGCGGACGATGCGTCCTTCAGAACCTGTACCTGCCCGATATCGGCGGGATTCAGGAAATTGAGGTACGAGTCCTCGACCGGGGTCCCATCGATGATGTACAGCGGATCGTTGTCATGAAACCCGCTGACGCCGCGAATGCGGACGGTCGAACGGGAACCTGGCGAACCGCTGTTGTTCACGGTTACGCCGGGCACGCGGCCATCGAGCCGCTGCAGCACGCTCACCGAGGTTTGCTGCTGGGTCGGCTCCAGGTTCACCGACGAAACCGCGCCCGTGATATCGGCACGCCGCTGCGTCGTGTAGCCGGTCACCACGACTTCCTCGAGCATCGTCGGCGCCTGTTCCAGCGCCACGTCGAGGGTCGCCTGGCCGCTGATCGGCTGTTCCTTTCCGCGGTAGCCGATCTGCGCAAACGTCAGCACGGCATCCGTCGGAGCCACGAGCGCGTACCGGCCTTGCTGGTCGGTGACGGTCTGGGTCTGGGTGCCTTTCACCCGGACAGTCACGCCCCACAACTTCTCGTGGGTCGTCAACGAGGTGACGGTACCTGAGACCTGTGTCCCCTGGGCCAGGGCCGTGCCGCAGACCGTGAGGATAAACAGGAATGTGATCCCTAGTGCTCGGTAGACCTTGTGCATTGAACCCTCCGGCGCGGCCGTCATTCGACGGGCCGGCGCATGGACTTGAGACCTTCTCTCGCGATCAGGTCTCGATACGTAAGGAGCTCCACGTTGCGCGCTTTGAGTGCGGCGGTGAATCGGGGTGAGGTCAGCGCCGTCAACTCCCCTTGACGGTTCTTGCTCATGTCGGGCAACGGCTGGTCGGTGTTCATGTCCAGCAGCGCGCCCAGCTCGGCGTCATCGATCCCCACGTGCGTGACGACGAGGTTGAGTCCCGGCTTCAGCCGGTTGATCATCGCGACCAGGCTGTCGCCCTTCTGTGCCGGCGCCGCGGAGTATTGCGGCGCGTCTTCCGCCTCCCCGAAGTACTCCGACATCCCCAAGCCGTACTCCCGCGCCAGCCGCTCCGTGACCTCGCGGAACTCCGGATAGCGCGTCGCCGTGCCCATGTGATAGTCGACGTAGTCGATCTTCACGCCGGAGCGGAGCGCGCGATCGATCTGGGCCCGCAATTCCTTCTCGACTTCGGCCACGCTGGGATTGTGCTGGTGCAACGCTTCGGAGGAGGGAAAGAAAAAGCCGTTCGCATCGACCAACGATGGAACGGCGGTACTGCCTGCGACGGGACCCCAGCGATAGTTCTTCCACTCCGAATTCAACGCCAGATGAATGCCGACCGACACATTCGGATGCTGCTTCAAGATCTCCACGGCCTCCTGGTACCAGGGGCACGCGAACAAGACCGACACCGAAATGGGCATCCCCGTCGCGACGAGCTTCTGCATCGCCATGTTCACGCTATGGCTCATGCCGATGTCGTCGGTGCGGATGACCAGGGAAACCGCAGTAGGCGTGGAGGTTTGCGCCGACACGAACGTCACCGAGCTGGCCGACAGCATCCAGCTGAGCAAGGTGACGGTTCGAATTAAGCGCATAGGGAACGGCTCCCGTTGGCGAACGGTCTCAAGCGTGTAACGAGGCCTAACATGTCCCTGCAGGATGGAACGACAAGACCCCTACTCCGGGTCACCTGATCAGGCTACAACGCCCGGTGCCTGGCGTCCTGCCGCTTGCGACCATTGCTGCCGCGCTTGGGGAGGGAGCGGAATTCGACGAAGACGCGCACCAGCAGCTCCTCGCGGCTCTGCACGTGAAGCTTGCGATAGATGCGCCACAGATACGTGTGCACGGTGTGCGGCGAGAGGCCGAGCCGCGCGGCGGTGTCTTTCTCGGAATGGCCGTCGAACACGGCGCGCACGATGCCGCATTCGCGCGGCGAGAGGCCGAGACCGCTCGCGAGCGAGCGCCACTCGCCCGGAACGAACACCGCCTGGCCGGTTCCCGTCACAACCGTCTCTCTCATGGCGTTCCAATATGCTGTGCGCTTCGTTCCCACCGCCAGACCGGACCGTCCTCGGGATCGATGACCGGACCGACGTGCACGAAGCCGCATTTCGTAAGGACGCGCGTGGACGCGTTCGCCTCAGGCTTGGTGTGCGCCCGGATGGTTCGCACCCGGGAATCGTTGCCGGCGAAGTGGATCAGCGCGCGGGCGGCCTCGGTCGCGTATCCCCGGCCTGCGCGAGACGGCACGACGCCGTAGGCAATCTCCACCATCCCGTCGGCATCGGGCGCGCCCTTGAATCCCGCGCCGCCGACGATCTCGCCGCTGGCCTTCTCGATGATCCAGAAGCCGTGACGCCACGGATTGGGGCCCCCCCCCTGCCCCACCGAGCGGCGCAGCGACTCCAGCCACTGCGGGGACACCTCCCCCGAAACGTAAAACCCCCGCAGTCCATCCGCGGGGGTCAGGGCGGCGATCTCCTCGAACGCTTGAGGCTGCTCGATCAGCGCGAGCAGCTGCTCGGGCGTGTACGCGAGCAGCGTCAGGCGCGGCGTGTCGAGCTCGGTCCGCTCATTCGGCATCGTAGCCGGCGTAATCTCCCGGTTGAATGACGTTGCCCTTGTACTGCTGATCGTCGTGGATCCCGATCTTCGACGTGTAGTAGGCGCGAATCGCCCCGCCCTTGATCTCCTTAAAAAACTTCTCGGCGTCCGTCTTCGGATCGGACTCGGCGGCGGCGATCCGCGTCAGGAGCGCAAGCCGCTGCGCCGGCGTCGATTCCATGAAGGCCTTGCCGTGCATCTCGCGCGACAACGCCTCGACCGCCCCGACCCCTGAGCGCCAGAGCTGCGGCTGCTCCTTCTCGAACGACTCGGCGAGGCGCCCGTCGATGTAGGCGGCCACACCGGCCGCGCGCGCGCCGCCCGACTGCGGGTCGGTCGGAATGATCATGTCGCTCATCTCGTCCACCAGCGCGAACTCGGCCGCCGTGAAGAACTTTGGCTCCGGTGGAACAACCGGCAATTTCACCAACGGCAGCGCGGCCGCGCCCGCAACGCCGGCGCCGGTCGCCTGGATCATCTCGCGACGCGAGATCTTCATAGGTTCCCCCGCTTGAATTCGTCGGCGAGATGCTCGCAGGAGCGCCACGCCAGCGCCATGATCGTCCACGTGGGATTCTGGCACGACGCGCTCACGTGACTCGAGCCGTCCACCACGAAGAGATTCTTCACGTCGTGCGACTGCTGGAACTGATTCAGCACCGACGTCTTGGGATCGGTGCCCATGCGCGCCGTGCCCAGCTCGTGGATCGACCAGCCTTCGGTGCGGATGGTCTTGTCCACGCCGACGACTTCGACGCCCGCCGCCTCGAGCATTTCCTTGCCGGCGTTCGCCATGTCCTCGCACATCTTTTTCTCATTGTCGCCGAACTCATAGTGGAAGCGCAGGACCGGGATCCCCCAGGAGTCCTTCACCGCGGGGTCCAGGTCCATGTAGTTCTCGTAGCGGGCCAGCACTTCGCCGAAGCCGCCCATACTAATGAAGGCCCCCGCGTGCTCGCGCACCGATTTCTTGAACTGACCCCCGAATCCCGGCGTGTCCCACGCACTGTCCGGGAAAATCGAGAACCCGGAGCCGCCCTCGAAACCGTAGCCACGGATGAAGCCCGGCTGCTTGTCCTGCAGGTTCCGGAACCGGGGCACGTAGAACCCGCCCGGCTTGCCGTCGTCCAGCGTGGGCGGCGCTCCTACCATCTCTTTCACGAGTCCCGTGACGCCCGGCCCCATCACATGCTCGCAGAAGTTGTGGCCGACGTGGCTGCTCGAGTTGCCGATGCCGTTGGGGTACTGTCGGGACTTGGAGAGGAGGAGCAGTCGCGCTGATTCGAGTGTCGACGCCGCGACTATGACGACTTTGGCTTTTGCGACGTAGGTCTTGTGGTTCACCGCATCGACGAATGAAATCCCGCGGGCCTTCCCGGTATTCGGGTCAACGAGCACTTCGTGCGCGATTGAATTCGTCCGCAACGTGAGATTGCCGGTGTCCATCGCGGGATAGATCAGCCCCGTGGGGGAATCGAAGGCGGCATGGATGTCGCAGCCTCCGGGCCGCCGGCCGCACGCCCCGCGGCCAAAACATTTGCTGCGGTACTTGTTGTGCTTCACGCCGTCCGTCGTCACGCCGGCGCGATATGGCGTCAGCGTGCGGCCCATCGTCGCGAGACTTTTGCGCAGCTTCACTTCCGCGCCGGTGAGCTTGTTGGGTCGCTGAAACAGGCTGTCCGGCAGATGCGGCAGATTCTCCTTGTGGCCGGAGATGCCGAGGTAGAGATCGACCTTGTCGTAGTAGGGCTCGATATCAGCGTAGGAGATCGGCCAGTCCTCGCCGTAGCCGTCGTGCGTTTTTCCCTTGAAGTCGTAGTCAGAGAGCCGGAGCGCGAGACGGCCCCAGATGTTCGTCTTGCCGCCCAGAAGCCGTGCGCGCACCCACGCGTACTTGGTGCCCGTGAACGGATGGTCCTTCTCGTCAACCAGGATGTTCTTGACGTAGTCCGATCCACCCCAGCCGCCGACGTACGAGAACACGTGCTTGAAGGCGGAGCCTTTGGCGTAGGGCGGTTTCCGGATGTTGTACTCATTGAAGCGGATCGCATGGTAGCCCGGCGGCGCCTCACCGCGCCGCGGGTGATCGTACGGCCACTCCATCGACCGTAGCTCCTGCTCGATGGGGATCTTCTTCCCCGCCTCGAGCAGCAGCACCTTCATCCCCTGAGATGTGAGCACGTGCGCGGCCATGCCGCCCGCCGCGCCCGAGCCAACCACCACGGCGTCGTAGGTGACGGACAGGTCCACGTCCTGCTCCTGCGAGGCTTTGAATCGAATCAGGGTCATCGCGCCTTCCTTATTATTGCGGAGTCACGGCGCCCTAACATGCTGTTCGAAAGTCACGAACGCTACGCGCCGGCTATCGGGTGACCAAGATGGAACGTTGATCGTGCCCTGCCCTCCGAAGAATTCCGGCGTGAGATCACGCACCGATCGGTCGCGCAAATCCATGAGCCGGAGCTTCACCTGCTTGCCGAACGGATGATCCTGCCCCTGATCCTGGATGAACGCCAGGAACACGACCCATCGCCCGTCCGGCGACGGATGCGGGAACCAGTTGGCGTAGGCGTCGTGCGTCAGCTGCTCGGCTCGAGTCCCATCCGGCCGCATGCGCCAGATCTCCATTTTCCCGCTGCAGAACGAGTTGTAATAGATGAAGGCGCCGTCGGGGGAATAGTCGGGCCCATCGTCGAGCCCCTTGCACGTCGTGATGCGCTGTTCCTCGCCGCCGTTTACGGGAATCGTGTAGATGTCGAACTCGTCAGCGCGACGCCCGACGAAGGCCAGCGTCTTGCCGTCCGGCGACCAGCCGTGCCAGAAACTCGGCGCCTTGCTCGTGATCTGCTTCGGCATCCCGCCGCCGATCGGCAGCGTGGAGACGCTCGAGGTCAGCCAGTCCTCGGTAGGCTCGTGGCTGATGACGAGTGACCGGCCGTCCGGAGAGATCCCGTGATCGTTGTTGATACGCGCGGCGGTCCCGGTCTCGACGGGATCGAGTTGCCGAGCGCCGATGCGCAAGCGATAGAGGCGGCCTTCACTATTGATGAGAAAGTACTTGCCGTCGTGCGACCAGTTGGGTGCTTCAAACCGGCGGTCCGCGGTATACACCGTTTCGATCCGGCCGGAAGAGATGTCGACGGTTTTGAGAAAGCTGCTGATGACGGTGTCCTGCGATGCTGCCCCGACGAGTACCATGAGTCCGAGAGCCGACCGCCGCACTTGCTTCTTGACCGCCCTGACCGCCGCCGTCGCGGTTTGACCGCCCATCAGAACTCCAATCCGTGCAGGTACTCGAAATTGCTGCGCGCGTCCGCGAGGTCGCCGGCCGCGTCAGTCGCCGTTTCCTGCTCGACGTGTGCCGGCTTCTGATCCAGCGCCGGTACCGCGGCGAGAAACTTCTTGAAATCGAAGATCCCTTTGCCGAGGCCCGTATCGCGGGAGCGATCGGGCAGCGCGTCCTTGAGATGGAAGCTCCAGAAGCGGTCGGGATACTTCTGGAGATACTGCAGCGGATCGCCGCCCCCGATGAGCATGTTGCCGACGTCGAGCTGAAGCCGGGTGACAGAAGGATCCAGCCGGCTGATGAACACGTCGAACGGGATCTGGCCGTCGATCGGCTTCTGGTGATACGCCTCGTTGTGGAACCCGAGCCAGATTCCCGCTTTGCGCGCGACGGCGC
>Ga0210382_10000557_pt1 | contig 13227 bp, 13 predicted proteins | sample PLMedo_FD_155452 | JGI IMG/M metagenome (GOLD analysis project Ga0210382, IMG submission 155452) | Groundwater sediment microbial communities from an aquifer in East River, Colorado, USA - PLM0_60_coex redo | ecosystem: Environmental > Terrestrial > Soil > Riparian zone | place: USA: East...
GCAATCTTCCGGTCGCGCTCGCGGGGGCCATGATGGATTCGTCCGCGTTTCTCGCGATCACCGGCAACGTGCCCACCACCCAGTTCAACCGCATGCCGTTCCAGGAAACCGGCCGCTATTTCCAGGGCGATTTCCCCTCGGTCATCCGCCCGCTGGTGAAGAAGAGCTTTCAGCCGACGCGCGTGGAAATGCTGCCGCTCGCCATCAAGCAGGCATTCGGCCTTTTGCGCACCGGCCGCCCGGGACCGGTGAACATCGACGTGCCGCTCAACGTTTTCCAGGAAACGGCCGAAGCCGAGATCCCCGATCCCGATCCGCGTGTGAACCAGCGCTTCCCCGGCGAATTGCCGGCGCTCGACCGGGCTCTCGAGCTGCTGCTCGCTGCGCGCCGCCCGGTGGTGCTGGTCGGGCAGGGCGGCTTGATCGGCGAAATCACGGACGTGCTGCTCGCGTTTCTCAAGCTCGTGCGTATACCCGTGGTGACCAGCCCCAACGGCAAAGGCACCATCGACGAAACCCATGAGCTCGCGTTCGGCGCAATCGGCCGAAACGGGCCGTATGCAGCCAACGAAGCCGCGCGCAACGCCGATGTCGTGCTCGCGCTCGGCTGCAGCTTCGACGACCGCACCACCAGCGCGTGGATCAGCGGCTACACGCTGACCATACCTCCCACCAAGCTGATCCAGATCGACAACGATCCGGCGGAAATCGGACGCAATTACCCGGTCCACCTCGGCATCGTGGGCGACATCCGAGCGAGCCTCGAGGTGATGACCCGGCGCGCGCAGGAAAAGCTGAAGTCGGCTGCCAAGGATTTTGAGGACTGGGCGGCGCAGTTGCGCGACTGCCGGGCGGCCTGGGACAGATACCAGGCGCCGTTTGCCGAGAGTGACCAGTCTCCGCTTCGTCCGGAGCGCCTGATGAAAGGCCTGTCTCGCGTGATACCTGAAAACGCGATCTTCGCGACCGACGTAGGCGTGCATCACAACTGGGTGGTGCAGCTGTGGAAGGCGCGGCGGCCGCGTCATCTGCTGCAATCCTGGGGCTTCGCGTCCATGGGGTTCGCCACCTGCGGTATTCTCGGCGCAAAGCTCGCGCAGCCCGAGAGTCCGGCGGTGGCCGTGGTCGGCGACGGCTCGTTCCTGATGACGCCGCACATTCTCGCTACCGCGGTGGAGTACGACATTCCCGCCGTGTGGGTGGTGTGGAACAACCACGGCTACTGTTCGATACGCGACATGCAGCTCGGCATGTTCGGCAAGGAGCTGGCGACGAGCTTCAGGAAAGACAAGACCGGCGATCTCTACAGCCCGGACTTCACCATGCTCGCGCGTTCGTTCGGAGTCGAGTCCGCCCGCGTCGCCCGCGCCGGCGATCTCGAAGGCGTGCTCGAAACCGCAATCAAGGCCAACCGTCCCTATCTGGTCGAAGTTCCCGTCGATCGCGAGATCCGGCCGGTGGGCACCGGCACCTGGTCCCTGCCGCCTCTGCCGCACGCGGAGCCGAACTTCAGGAAATTGGCGGCGCTCGACGGCAAGAAAAACTGAAGGCTCACTCGGCCTTGGCGCCAGAGTCCTTGACCACTTTCGCCCATTTGATGATTTCCTGCCGGACGTAGCGGCCGAATTGATCCGGAGCCTTCACCGAAGGCTCGGCCCCGAGCGCGGCGAGGCGCTCCTTGACGTCGGGCGCCGTGACGGCGCTGCCGATCTCGGAATTGAGTTTCACGATGATGTCCCCGGGCAGTCCCGCCGGACCGAACACGCCGTACCAGGACGTGACCTCGAATCCCGGCAGTTCCGCTTCGCTCACGGTCGGCACCCCCGGTAGCAGGGAGGAACGCGCAGCGCCGGTGACGGCGATCGCTCTCAGCTTGCCGGATTGAACGTGCGGCACCGCCACCGGCAGACCCATGGATGCGAGCTGCACCTGCCCGGCGAGCAGATCCCCGACGAGCTGTCCCGATCCCTTGTAGGGAACGTGCACCATCCTCACGCCCGCCATCGTCTGGAACAGCTCGAGCGAGAGATGATTTGGCGAGCCGTTGCCGGCCGACCCGAAACTGAGCTGTCCGGGCCGGGCCCGCGCCAGCGCAATCAGCTCCTTCACGGAATTCGCGGGCAGCGACGGATGCAGGACGATCGCGCTGGGGAATGACGCGATTTCCGCGATTGCCGCAAGGTCCCGGGCCAGGTCGTACGGCAGCTTCGAATAGAGGCTCGCGGAGATCGCGTGGGGAACGCCTCCCAGGAGCAGCGTGTATCCGTCCGGTGCGGATCGAGCGACCTGTTCGGCGCCGATGTTTCCGCCCGCGCCGGCGCGATTCTCGATGATCACCGGCTGCCCCGATCGCTCGGTGAGCTTCTGCCCGATGATGCGCGCGAGAACATCGGTCGACCCGCCGGGCGCGAACGGCACCACCATTCGAACCGGCCTGCTCGGGTAATCCTGCGCCGGGCTCGCGCTGGTGGCGAGAGAGGCGATCAGCAACAACGCAACTCGCGAGATGTCGCTCATGAAGCTCCCCATGCGGAATAATAAGGCCGAAAGAGCGGGATTGATTTTGCCATCGTTAATCCCCTATAGTTTCCGCCGCGGATCGTCCAACGAGGAGGGGCGCATGTCCGAATCCATCGATCGCCGTCAGTTCCTGCAATCGGCCACGCTGGCCGCAACCGCCGCGACCGCGGTCACGGGCGCCGTGACCGGCGCCGCTCTCGCCGCCGAGGCCAAGACCGGAGCCAGATCCGCCTCCCAGCACCCGGGACCGATGACGCGCCGCTGGATCGAGCAGCGCTGGCTGCTCGACAACACCATCCGCTCGGTCGGAATGGACTGGGACCAGCCGCGCTCGGTCTACCTGTCCGCGCCCTGCGGCCCGCAGGCGACGGCCGACTTTGCGGCGGTGCGCGCGCGCATCCAGAAGTACGCCGATGCCGCACCCGCGTTCGAAGCGGCGGCCAGGCGCCGCGAAGGCGTGGTCAGGGCCGCGCTGGAGGCGGGCGACACGATCACCGCGCGCGAAAACTATTTCATTGCGGCGGTCCACTGGGGCGCGGCGCAGTGGCCGATCGACGAGAACAACGCGCAGAACCAGCTCTACAACGCGCGCAAGCGCGAATGCTACGGCGCCTACGCGAAGATCGCGGACCACCGCGTCGAGGAAGCCTGGATCCCCATGCCGGACGGCAAGCGCCTGCCCGCGTGGTTCCACCTGCCGCCGCGCTACGCGGGTGGAAAAGTTCCGGTGGTGATCTCGGTGCCGGGAATGGACAGCTTCAAGGAGATGGGCGTGTCCCTGTACGGCGACCGCTGGCTGGAGCGCGGCCTCGCCGTGCTCGCCATCGACGGGCCGGGGCAGTACGAAGCGCCGCTCTTGGGCGTGTTCTTTTCGATGCCGGCGTGGCAGGCGGCGGGCAAGGCCTGCTGCGACTGGCTCGCAGCGCGCGCCGAGATCGACGCGCGGTGGATCGGCATCAGCGGCAACAGCTTCGGCTCGTTCTTCGCGACCATCGCCGCTGCGTACGAGCCGCGCCTGCGCGCGGTCGCGGTGAGCGCGGTGTGCCACGAGCCGGGCTTTCACACGATATTCGAAGAAGCCTCGCCGACCTTCAAGATGCGCTTCATGTTCATGTCCGGCTTCACCGACGAAGCGAAGTTCGACGAGTTCAGGAAAACGATGACCTGGGAAGGCCACGCCGACAGGATCCGCGTGCCGTACCTGTGCATGGCGGGCGAGCACGACGAGCTCTCGCCGCTCGAGCACACCGAGCGACTGCTGAAGGCGCTGAAAGGCCCGAAGCGCTGGGTCGTGTACCAGGACTCGCGCCACTCGGTGGGCGGTGTACCTTCGGCGAACCTCGGGCCGAACCCGGCCGTGCACGTGGCCGACTGGATGCTCGCCAGCCTGAACGGCAAGGCCAGCCCGAGCGAAAAGTGGTTCGTGACGGCGACCGGCCAGATCGTCAGGACGCCGCTCTAGCGCATGCAAGAGCGTTACACCCGCATCGCGATCGCGCTGCACTGGCTGATCGCCCTCGCGGTGCTCGGACAGATCGCGTTCGGCTGGTACCTCCAGCTCATCCTGCGCGGCGTGCCCGATCGCACCGTCTTCGTCAATTTCCACAAATCGACCGGGCTCGTGATCGGGCTGCTGATCGTGTTTCGCCTGGTGTGGCGCCTGACGCACAAGCCGCCGCCGCTGCCCGAATCGATGCCGGCCTGGGAGCGCAGCGCGGCGCGCGTGAACCATGTTCTCCTGTACGCCTGCATGCTGATCATGCCGATCGCGGGCTATACCGCCTCGAACTTCAGCAAGTTCGGGGTCAAGTTCTTCAACGCCGTGCTGCTCCCGCCCTGGGGCGTCGACGACCGCGGCATCTACGCTTTATTCAACGGCCTGCACGTGGGGACGTCTTACGTCTTCGTGAGCTTGATCGGCATCCACGTGCTGGCCGCCGCGAAGCACATGGTCTTCCCGCGCCACGGGATACTGCGCCGCATGTTGCCATCATGATTTCTCGCCCGCGACCACGTAAGCCCACAGCGCCTCGACCTCTTCCGGCTTCAGCAGGTCGCCCCAGGGCGGCATCTGATTCTTGCCGCGCGTCACCGAATTGATGAAGCGCTCGCGCTCGCCGCGCGGGAATTTCCTCAGGTCGGAGGCGCCCTGCGGGTCGAGCATGCGCGCGCCGTGGCACGGCGAGCAGTTGCGCGCGTAGATTTCAGCGCCGGTCCTCAATTGCTCCGGCGCGAAGTTCCGCGCTTGCGGACTTTGGGCCGTAGCGGGCGCGCCCGCAAGCGCAAGAGCCGCTGCGAGCGAGGCCGCAACGCGCCTGCGCATTTAGTTCGGCATCAGCGCGAAGGTCCAGACCGAGCCCCCCGGCGGCACCTTGTCCTTCAGCTGCTCGCGAGCGATGTTCCAGTACAGCCCGCCGATGCCCGAGAGGACGGTCACGTACTGCCGGCCTTTCTGGGTGAAGGTCACCGGCATGGCGTTGATGCCGGAGCCCGTCTGGAACTGCCACAGCTGCCTGCCGGTGTCGGCGTCGAGGGCGATGAATTCGCCGGTCTCCTTGCCGGTGAACAGCACTCCGCCGCCGGTCGCGAGCATCGCCGACCAGATCTGGAAATCCGCGAGCGGCACGCGCCACTTTTTCTCCGCGGTGAGGGGGTCGATCGCCTCGATATGGCCGACCGGCTCGCCGGCCGCGCGCGGCAGCGGCAGGTTCTCGATGTACATGTAGCGCTGGCCGAGGACGTGTAGTGGCGCCACAGCTGCTTGCCGGTCTCCGGGTCCCAGCCGTCGAATGAAGCCGCGCACCCCGAACTCGGCGCCCGAGATGCCGGTGATCAGCACGCCGTTCGCGACGAGGGGCGCGATGGTGAGCGAGAAGCCGTCCTTCCACTCCGCGGCCTTTGACTTCCAGAGCTCTTTTCCTGTCTTGGCGTCGTACGCCACCACGTGGGCGTCGAGCGTGGTGCGATAGACCCTGCCGTTGTAGATCGCCGCCCCCTTGTTGGATACGCCGCAGCACACGACGCGCGGCGTCTCGGGCGGCCACTCGAGCGTCTGCTTCCAGATCTGCTTGCCGGAGACGGCGTCGATCGCGACCGTCGCCCTCGCGTTGGTGACGTACATCACGCCGTCGTACACGATCGGCTGCGCCTGCTCGCCCCAGTTGTTGTCGAGGCTCAGGTTCCACACCGGCACCAGGCGCCTGACGGTGTTCTTGTCGATCTGCCTGAGCGGGCTGTAGCGCTGCTGGTGATAGCCCATGCCGTAGGTGAGGATGTTGTCCGTGTTCTTGCCGTCGTTCTTGAGGTCGTCGAGCGTCTGCGCGCTTGCTGCTGCGGTGGAGAGGCACAGAACGGCTGCAGCCGATGCGATGAATTTCATGAGTTCCCCCTGATTGCTAAGACTTGATCCGGAGCAGCCGCGACGCGGTCTCGCCCAGGATCGCCGCCCGCTCGGCGTCGGAGAGGCCCGGCGTGTTGAGGATGTGATCGACCGCGGTCTTCATCCACGGAAACGGATAGTCCGTCCCCATGACGATCTGGCCGGAGCCGACCTCCGCGGCGAGATGGCGCAGCGCTTCGGGCGTGAAGACGATCGAGTCGTAATAGAGCTGGCGCAGATATTCGGTCGGTCGTTTCTTCAGCGGTTTCGGACAACGATCCGGGAAGGTCACGCAGCCGGCATCCGATCGGGCGGCGTAGGAGGGCAGGTAGCCTCCGCCGTGGGCCGCGCAGATCTTGAGCCCGGGGAAGCGGTCGAGCGTTCCCTCGAAGATCAGGTGCGAGAGCGCGATCGTGGTGTCGAGCGGATTGCCGATGACGTTGGCGAGGCCGCCGCTGCCCCTCAGCCTCTGCTCGAGTCCCGCGGTTCCCCCTTGAGGATGGATGAAAATCAGGCATCCGAGCTGCTCCGCCTTCGCCCAGAACGGATGAAACCTGGGGTCGGACAGCTCTTCGCCTGCGACGTTGGCGCCGATCGAACCGCCGCGCAGGCCGAGCTTCTTCACGCCTTCCTCGAGCTGCTCGGCGGCCAGATCCGGGTGCTGCAGAGCTACGGTCGCAAAGGCGACGAAGCGCTCCGGCTGGGATGCGCACAGCTCGGCGAGCTTCTCGTTCTGGACCTTGATGAGCGTCCGCGCGAGATCGCGCTCGGCCTTGTACCAGTAGGGATTGATGCTGAGCGCCTCGACGTCGATGCCTTGCTCGTCCATCGCGCGGATGCGGTCCTGCCCCATGATCAAGGTCTGGGGCTCGACCTTCAGCCCCATCAGCGCCATCGCTTCGGGCACGGCGCAGTGCGCGTGCACGTCGACGGTCTTCACGCGGCGGCCGCTCACCACGACCTCGCGGCGCCTCCCGGCCGGTTGCGCCAGTGCGTCGCGCGCGGCGAGGAGCTCGCAGCCGACAAAGGCGATGCCGGCCATGGCGCCGGCCGAATTCCGGATGAAGTCTCTGCGAGTGGTCATGGGTCGGCGCGAATTCCGGTTTCCCGGATCATAATGCGCCTATGGGCTCGCCCGCAATTCGAGTGAAAGGCCACCGTAAATGAGCGATCTAGACGCCGTTGCCCTCACCCGGTCGCTGCTGCGATTCGACACGGTCAATCCGCCCGGCCGGGAGCGCGACTGCGCGCGGCATCTGGGCGCGCTGCTCGAGGGCTGGGGCTTCGGCGTCGCCTACCACGAGTTCGCCGACGGGCGCACCAGCGTCGTCGCACGCGCCGGCGGCGCGGATTCGCCGCCGCCCTTGTGCCTCACCGGGCACATCGACACGGTGCCCCTCGGTGCCAGGGCGTGGTCGCGCGACCCGTTCGCAGGGGACACCGACGGCGACCGGCTCTACGGGCGCGGCTCCTCCGACATGAAAGCGGGCGTCGCCGCGATCCTGCTTGCGGCGCGCAAGCTCGCAAAGAAAATTCCTGGCACGCCGGGCGTAGTCGTCGTGCTCACCGCCGCGGAGGAGGGCGGATGCATAGGGTCGGAGCATCTCGCCCGGACGCAGCTCCTCGGCAAGGCCGGGGCGATGATCGTGGGCGAGCCGACTTCGAACTATCCCTACCTCGGGCACAAGGGTTCGCTCAAGTTCCACGCGCGGTTCCGCGGCGTTTCTGCGCACGGATCCATGCCCGAGCTCGGCGTGAACGCGATCTACAAGGCGGTGCGCGCGGTGTCCAAGCTCGAGTCGTTCGACTTCGGCCAGCCGGCGCATCCGGTGATGGGCAAGCCGACGATGAACGTCGGCACGTTCGAGGGCGGCAACACGGTCAACTCCGTTCCGGACGCTGCGAGCTTCGGGGTCGACATCCGGACGGTGCCGGGGATGGATCACGCGGCCCTGCGCGCGAAGCTGCAGGCGACCCTCGGGAACGAGGCCGAGCTCGAAGTGTTCTCGGACATGAATGCGGTGTGGACCGAGCCGGAGCAGGACTGGGTGCGGCGCGTGTTCGAGATCGCCGGCCGCACGCTCGGCGTTAGACCTGAGCCGCGCGCCCAGACCTACAACACCGATGCGGGAAATCTCCTGAAGGTATACAAGGGCGCGCCGACGGTGGTGCTGGGACCGGGCGAGCCGCAGCAGGCGCACCAGACCGACGAGTACTGCAGCATGGAGCGCATCCGGCAGTCGGTGGAGATCTACGAAGAGCTGATTCGAGACTGGTGCGGAATCTGATGATTCGCAGATTGATCCCGTTCGTGCTCGCACTGGCCGCCCCGGCGGCGGCCGCACAGAGCACTGTCACGCGCATCGTCGTTCCATTCGGGGCGGGCGGGGTGCAGGACATCCTCGCGCGCTCGATCAGCGCGGAGCTCGGCGCGGCGCTCGGGCAGAAAGTGATCGTCGAGAACCGCACCGGCGCGGGCGGAACGATCGGCACGGCCTGGGTGGCGAAAGCCGCGCCCGACGGCCACACGCTCATTCTCTCGGCGGCGAGCCACACCATCAACGGCTCCCTCTATGCGAAGCTGCCCTACGATCCGATCAGGGACTTCACGGGCGTTGCGCACATCGGCACCGTGGAATACGTGCTGATGGTGAGCGCGGCGCTGCCCGCGAAGACGGTCGGGGAATTCGTGGATTACGCCAAAGCCAATCCGGGAAAGCTCAACTACAGTACGGCGGGCAGCGGCACCGCGACGCATCTTTCGATGGCGTACTTTGCGGGCCTCGCGGGAATCGACATGGTGCACGTGCCCTACAAAGCGACCAACGAGGCGGTCAACGAGGTCCTGGCGGGCCGCTCCCACGCCGTGATCGCGGCCAACATCGGCGCGCTGGGCTTCGTCAAGGACGCGCGCGTGCGCATGCTCGGCGTGACCTCGGCGAAGCGCTCGAAGTTCCTGCCCGAGCTGCCGACGATTGCGGAGTCCGGGGTGCCGGGCTATGAATTCGATTCCTGGCTCGGCTTGCTCGGGCCGGCCGGGATTCAGGTGGCTATCCTGGAGAGAATCAACGCAGCGGTCAGAACCCTGCTCGGGGACCCGGCGATCCTCGACCGCCTCGCGAAGCAGGGTATCGAGCCGCGGGCGCTCAGTCCCGAGGCGTTCAACGCGCTGCTGTTCGCCAATTTCGCAAAGATGGCGCGCGTGGTAAAGGCCTCCGGTGCGCGCATCGAGTGACTTGGCCTAGAATTCTGCATTCCCAGAAGAGAAAGGACCTCCATGCTGCACATCGCAAGCGTCTGTCTGGTGCTCGCTCTGGGGGCCTTCGGCCTGCCGCAGGTGGCCTTGGCACAAGCGTATCCTGCGCGGCCCATCCGCATCATCGTTCCGTTTCCCGCCGGCGGCACCACCGACATCATCGCGCGCCTGGTCGCGCAGCGCATGTCCGAGACCCTGGGCCAGCCGGCGGTGGTCGAGAACCGCGGCGGGGCGGGCGGCTCGATCGGCGCGGACGCGGTGGCGAAGGCGGCGCCCGACGGCTACACCATCTTGATGCACAACATTACTTTTCCGCTCGCTTCGGTCGCGCTCGCGCAGGCGAACCGCGCGCCGTACAACATCGACACCGATTTCGCCGGGATCTCGATCGCCGCCAACGTGCCGCTCGTGATCACCGCTCACCCGAGCGTGCCGGCGGGCAACCTGCGCGAGTTCGTGGCGCTCCTGCAGAAAGACCGGACCCTCAAGTACAACTACGGCTCGACCGGGCCGGGCTCTTACATGAACATCGTCGGCGAGGTGATGAAGCGCGACGAGAAAATCGACATGGCTCACATCCCGCTGAAAGGCGCAGCGCCTCTGAAGCAGGAGCTGCTCGCCGGGCGGCTGCAGCTCGGCGGCGACCAGCTTTCGTCCTCGCTCGCCGACATCAGGAAGGGGTCCTTGAAGGCGCTCGCGACGAACGCGCCGCAGCGCCTCGCGGCGCTGCCCGATGTTCCTACGGTGCGCGAGTTGGGCTTCCCCAAGCTCGAAGCGGACGGCTGGAACGGCCTGTTCGCGCCGGCGAAGACGCCGCGCGAGATCATCGAGCGGCTGCAGCGCGAGACCGCGGCGGCCGTGCGCCATCCCGATACTGTGAAGCGCCTCACCGATCTCGCCGCCGAGCCGGTGGGCTCGACGTCCGCAGAGCAGGATGCGATGCTGCGCCGGCAAGTCGAGCAGTTCAGGCCGATCATCCGGGAGCTCGGCGTGACGATAGACTGAGTTCATGAAAACCGATCGAACACTCGCATTGCTCACGGCGGCGTTCTTCGCGCTCGCCGCGCCTTTCGCCGCCGCGCAGGAATACCCGGCGCGGGAAATCCGCTCGCTGTGCAACTACGCGCCGGGCTCGGGCGCCGATCTCATCGTGCGCTTCTACAGCGACCGGCTTTCGAAACTCGCGGGGAGGCCGGTGATCGTCGAGAATAAAGTCGGCGCGAACGGCATGATCGCGAGCGACGCCCTGGCGAAGTCCAGGCCCGACGGCTACACGATCATGATCACCCCGGCGAGCGCCACGATCGTGTCGGCGCCGTACATGTTCAAGAACCTTCCTTTCGACTCCACGAAAGACTTCTCCGCGGTGACGACGATCGCCTCGCTCTCCTTCGTAATCCTGGTGGACGCCGCGGGTCCGATCAAATCCATAGCCGAGCTGGTCGCGCACCTCAAGGCGAAGCCGGGCGCGAGCTTCTACGGCGCAACCAGCAACACCGGCGTGATCGCCGCGGAGCTCTTCAAGACCGCTGCCGGCGTGAAGACGACTTATGTTCCGTACAAGCAGAACGTCCAGGCCCTGACCGACCTGCTCCTGGGGCAGCTCGACTTCATCTCCTTCGATGCGACCTGGGGAGCGGGACAGGCGAAAGGGGGGAAACTGCGCATTCTCGCGGCGACCGCCGCGAAGCGCTCGGCGGCCCTCCCCGACGTGCCGACGCTCGCCGAACTCGGCTACGGCGGAACCGACGTCTCGCCCTGGTGGGGCGTCGTGGTCGCTGCGGGCACGCCCAAGCCCATCGTGGACAAGCTCGCGGGCTGGTTCAACCAGATCACGGCTGCCGAGGACACGAAGCAGTTCCTCGCGGCATCGGCGTTCGACCCGTTCCCGGGTGCGCCCGAACAGATGCAGGCGCTCATGAAGAGCGACGCGGAGCGCTGGAAGCGCTACGTGGAACTGGCGAAGATCGAGCCACAGTGAGTTGCCTCGGTTGACTCGCGCTCCGGCGCGGCATACCGTGGCACGGTATCCTGAGGAGGTAAGGATGGAAGTCGACCGCAAGACTTTCGTTGCGGGCCCGAAGAGCGCAGCGCCGTCGTCCGAGGCGCGCGCCGACGCCCTCGAGGAAAGCATGATGAGGCAGCTCGACACAGCATCGCCGCGGACACAGGTGCGGCGCGGCACCGGGGTCCTGTTCGGGGGCCTGACGCCCGGCGGTCTGCCGCTTGCGCTGAACACGCTCGCTCCTATGCCGCCCAAGCCCACGATCGTCGATTTCTTCAAGCTGCGCCTCATGCCGCACACGGTGACCCACATGCTGCAGAGCGCGAACGATGCGCAGAAGAAGGGCGAGCCCGAGGAGACGGTGCTCGCCTGCCTGCTGCACGACATCGCGGTGAACCTCATCAAGGTGGATCACGGCTGGTGGGCGGCGCAGATGGTCGAGCCCTATGTGTCCGAGAAGGTGAGCTGGGCGATTCGCTATCACCAGGCGCTGCGCTTCTTCCCGGACCCCTCGGTGGGATACGGGTATCCGGAACGCTACGTCCAGATTTTCGGCGAAGGCTACGTGCCGGAGCCCTACATCAAGGCGGCCTACGAAAAGGCGCGCAAGCACAAGTGGTACATGGAGGCGCGCATGATCACCGTGCACGACCTCTACGCATTCGAACCCGGGGTGAAAGTGACGCTCGATCCCTTCATCGACGTGATCGGCCGCCGCTTCAAGCAGCCCAAGGAAGGGCTGGGATTCGACGGCAGCCCCGTCGCCCACATGTGGCGCTCGCTGATCTATCCCGACAACCCGCTGTGAAAAAAGCGGCCAAGGAAGAAAAGAAGCGCTACTGCAGCGCCGGAAGCCACTGGACGACGAGCGAGTTCCTCAAGATCGGACCCGTCCGGTTCATCTGCGTCGAGTGCAACAAGAGGAGAAAGGCCGAGTTGCGCAACCTGCCCGGCAACAAGCTGCTGGCCGCGGGCGGAAGCTCGAAGCGCTAGTCCTATTCGGGCTCGAGCCCGATCGCCTTGGCCAAGCTCCCAACGGCGTCGATTTCGCGCTTGAGGTGCGCCGCGAGTTCTCCGGGCGTGCTCCCGATGGTGGTGAGTCCCAGATCGCCCAATTTGGCGACGACCTCGGGCTGCTTGAGCGAGGCGCGCACTTCGCCGCTCAAGCGCTCGGCGATCGGGGCGGGCAGGCCCGTGGGCCCGAAGAAAGCCCACCAGGCGGGGAAACCGCGGAAGTTGGGAAGCGTTTCGGCCACGGTGGGAATATCGGGCATGCGGGCGCTGCGCTGGCTGTCCACGATCGCGAGCGGCTTGACCTTCGGCATGTTCGGAACGAGGAACGCATAGGTCGGGAACCACAGCGCCACCCGGCCGGCGGCCCAGTCGTTGACCATCTGGGGAAAATTCGCCTGCGCGTAGGGCACGTGGAGCAGGTCGATTCCGGCGTAGAGCTTCAGGGATTCGCCCGCCAGGTGAAACACCGATCCGACACCGCTCGATGAGTACTCGAGCTTGCCGGGATTGCGCTTCGCGTAATCGATCAGCTCCTGCAGCGAATTCACGGGCACCGACACATGGACCGCGACGTAGCTCGGCGAGCTGACGGCGAGGCTGATCGGCGCGAAATCCTTGAGAACGTCGAACGCAAGGTTCTTGAACAGGAAACGCGCGTTGACGTAAGTGCCGGAGGTGCCGTAGGTGATGGTGTAGCCGTCTGCCCCGGCCCGCGCGAGAGCCTGCGCGGCCTGCGCTCCGCGGGCGGCGGTCTTGAGCTCTACGATCACCGGCTGGCCGAGGCTCGCGCTCATCTTCGCCGCCATCAGACGCAGCGCGGCGTCGCCGCTCGAGCCCGGCGAGGCGGTGCTGACTACGAGTATCGGTTTCGCCGGATAGGCTTGCGGCCATGCAGGCGGCGCGGTGACGACGAGCACCGACGCGGCCGCGCAGACCGCAAGGCGGCGGACAGTCATCAGCTCTTCTTGTCGCCTGCGCCCGGCAGCAGACTGTCTTTCAGGTGATAGCGGAACATCGTTTTGCCGCGCAACTTGTACAGGTAGTCGATGATGT
>Ga0210382_10000558_pt1 | contig 13217 bp, 16 predicted proteins | sample PLMedo_FD_155452 | JGI IMG/M metagenome (GOLD analysis project Ga0210382, IMG submission 155452) | Groundwater sediment microbial communities from an aquifer in East River, Colorado, USA - PLM0_60_coex redo | ecosystem: Environmental > Terrestrial > Soil > Riparian zone | place: USA: East...
GCGCCCGGACACTGGGGTGGCAGGCGCTCCCTACCGGCGAGGACGTTTCGAGCGCCGGGACCCTGTTCGGCCCTCGCAGCTACGGCCACACCGGCTGGACCGGGACGTCGTTATGGATCGATCCCGATCGCAACCTGTTCGTCGTGCTGCTGACGAATCGCGCCTACGCACCGCGGGCACGGCGTCCGTTCACTGTGCTGAAAGAGGTGCGCGGCCGTGTCGCCGACGCCGCTGCCAAAGCACTCGATGGGCGCTGACACGGGCCCGACGCTGATCTACGACGGCGAGTGTGGCCTGTGCAGCGATGCGGTCGCGTTGCTCCAACGCTGGGATCGGGAACACGTCCTCCGGTTCGTGCCGTTTCAGGACGGAGCAGCCGTGGCGCGATTCGGGATCGCGCTGCCGGCGCTCGCGGCCGCGATGCACCTCGTCCTCCCCGACGGACGCGTGTTTGCCGGCGCCGACGCCGCCCCCGAGCTCCTGCGGCTCCTGCCGGGCAAGCGTTGGCTCGCGTCGTGGTTCCTGCTTCCGGGAGTGTTGCCGCTGGCGCGGCGCGTCTATGCGCGGATCGCCGCACGGCGGCGTTGCCTGGTGCGCGGGGTGCCGCCTCGCTAGGTTCGCTTTCAGGAGGCAGTCGTGATGGCTACAGTCGTGAACGCCGAAACCGTCCGCCAAGCGCTACGCCAGGTGAAGGACCCCGAGCTCGATCTGAACATCATGGATCTCGGGCTGGTCTACGACGTCGAGGTGGAGGACGGCGTAGTGCACATCGATATGACCCTCACGTCGCCCGGCTGTCCCGCCGGGCCGATGATCACCAACGACGCCCACAAAGCGGTGCGCGCCCTCGAGGGCGTGAAAGACGTCAACATCGACATTGTGTGGGAGCCGTACTGGACCCCGGAGAAGATCGAGCCGAAGGTCCGCGCGATGATGGGGTTCTAGCGCAGCGCCTCGAGCATCGCTTCGCCGAGGACGTCTGCCTGCCAGCGCCGGAGCTCCCCGACTTGGGCGAGCCCGGCGCGGTCTTTGGGGGCGGCCCGGGCAACCGCTTCGAGCGTCGTGCGGCCGCACAACACACCGGGATCGATGCGCAACTCCCCGGCCATCCGATTGCGGACTGCCTTGAGCCGTTCGACCCGCGCATCGAAATCCGGATTCTTGGGAGGCCGGGCGGAGCGCTCGAGGCGCGGCAAATCACTCTCGGGCAACGCGCGGGCCCGCGCCACGGCCTCGAGCAGGGCGGCACCGTGGCGCCGCGCGAGCGACGCCGGAACGTCCTTGAGCCCCGCGAGGCCTGCTGGGGTGGCCGGCAGGGCCTTGCTGATGGCGAGCAGCGAATCGTTGCCGATCACGCGGAATGGAGCCTTGTCGTCGCGCTGGGCGACCGTTTCGCGCCAGCGGTGCAGCTCCCGGAACACCGCGAGGGCGCGGGGCGGCAGGCCTTTCGCCCCCTTCACCCGCAGGTACCCGTCGGTGTCGCCCTCGGCGACGCCCGTCCACCGCAGCCCTTCGAGCCGCGTGAACTCCTCGTTCGCCCAATCCAGCCGGCCCAGCTCCCGCAGCCGCTGCTCGAGCGCGTCGCGCAACGCGAGCAAGTGTCGCGTGTCCTCCGCCGCATACGCCAGCATCGGCGGGGGCAGCGGCCGCTGCGACCAGTCGGCCTTCTGATGCTCCTTGGCGAGCTTCACGCCGGCGTATTTCTCGAGCAGCGCGGCGAGTCCGATGGCGGGCTCGCCCGCGAGCTGCGCGGCGATCCGGGTGTCGAAGAGGCGCGTCGCCCGGAACCCGTAGTCGCGGTCCAGGACCCGGAGATCGTAGTCGGCGTCGTGAAAGGTCTTCTCGATTCGCCGGTCGGCGAGGACGGCCCCGACCGGGGTGAGGTCGGTGACCGCGAGGGGGTCGATCAACGCCGTCCGGCTCGCGGTCGAGATCTGAATGAGGTAGATCCGGTCGCGGTAGCGGTGAAAGCTTGCCGCCTCCGTATCCACCGCGATCCGGGGCTCGCGGCGGACCGCGGTGATCAGCTCGGCGAGGCTATCCGGCCGCGCTACGTAACTATCCACTATTCCGGCTTCGCCAGCCGTTCCATACCCGCGGCGATTTCTTCGAGCGCTTTGGCCAGGGTCTTGTAGAATTCGGCATCGGGGGCTTGGGGGGCGGCGCCCAGCGGGTCGCCCGCACATTTGCGGGCCGCCCGAGCCGCATGACGGATGTAGTCGGTCGCGATGTGCATCGCGCAACTCCGCTTTCAGAGGATGTCGTGGACGCCGCAGCGTTCGCCACAAAGATACGCAGCGCCTTTGCGCCATGCAGTCTGGGGGCCTGGCCCACGCCGCTCGACGCGGCGCCGGCGCTGGGCCGCGCCATCGGCGCGGACGCGCTCTGGTTGAAGCGCGAAGACCGATCGGGCGGTAACAAAGTCCGCGGTCTCGAGTTTCTTCTCGCCGGCGCGGCGCCCAATGCGGTCTTCGTCACCGTGGGTGGCACGGGGTCCACGCATTGCCTCGCCACCGCCCGGCACGCGCGCCGGCTCGGCCACCGAATCGTCCTGGCGCAATTCCCGCAACCCGACACCGATGCGAGTCGCGCGGTGGCCGCCGCCACGGCCCAAACAGCAGACCTCGTGATCCGCGCCGGGTCGTCGCTCGGGTTGCCGTGGGCGCTGTTTCGCGCCTGGGTCCAGGCGCGCCGGTTGGGCGCACCCCGCTGGATTCCCGGAGGCGGGGCCCACCCGCGGGCGGTCCTCGGTCACGCTCTCGCCGCGCTAGAGCTGGAGACGCAGCTCGACGCGCCTCCCGATACGATCGTCGTGCCGCTCGGCACCGGCGGGACGGCGGCGGGAATCGCATTGGGCGTCGCGTGGATGGCCTGGCCCACACAGGTCGTCGCGGTGCGCGTCGCGCCCCGCCTGGTCGCGAACCGGTGGCGCATCACGCGACTGGCCCACCGCGCCGCGCAGCTGCTCGGGACGCGGACGCCGCGCCTTCGCGTCAAAGTGGTGGACGGCCTGGGTGCCGGTTACGGCCATCCCACGCCTGCAGGCGAGCGCGCCCGCGCCCTCGCCGCCGACCATGGACTGACCCTCGATCCGACATACGGCGCCAAGGCTTTCGCGGCGATTCCGGCAAAGCAGCGGGTGGTCTTTTGGAATACGTTTGCCTGGCCGTGACCGCGCTCCCCACCGTCGATCTGACCGTTTACCCGTTCGAGTGCGATGCGTTCGGGCATTTGAACGAGGCATCGTTCCTCGCGCTGTTCGAGCGGGCGCGCTGGGACGCCCTCGCCAAGGGTCCCGGGATGGACCTCTTCAAGCGGAATCACGTTTGGCCGGCTGTCCGGAAGGCGACGGTCGAGTACCGTGCCGGCGCATTTCCCGGCGACGTGCTCAGCATCGAGACGGTCCTGACCGACCGGGGCACGACGAGCTTCACGATGCAGCACGTGGCGAAACGCCTCTCGGACGGCACGCTCATCGCCGAGGCGACGCTGGTTTTTGTGTGCATTGACCGCGCCGGCCGTCCGACGCCGATCCCGGACGAGGTCGCCCGCGCGCTCGGCGGTCCCCGGGGCACCTCCCGCGACCCCCTGCGCATCTCGGCCGGCGGGGCCGATCTGGCCGTGGAGGTGCGGGGTGAGGGCGCGCCCATCGTCTTCATTCACGGCTTCCCGTTCGATCGGACGATGTGGCGGCACCAGCTCGCCGGGTTCTCCCGATGGAAGCGCATCGCCTTAGACCTGCGGGGCGCGGGCGCGTCCAGCGCGCCGGCGGACGGCTACTCGGTGTCGCGCTATGCCGACGACATCGTGCAGGTGCTCGACTCGCTCGAGATCGACCGGGCGGTGGTGTGCGGTCTCTCGTTGGGTGGGTACATCCTGTTCGATCTCCTGCGCCGTCACCCGGGACGGGTGCGCGCCGCGGTGTTCTGCAACACCAAGTCCGCCGCCGATACCGCGGAGGCGCGGCGGGGACGCGACGAGACGGCGGCGCTGGCTGAGCGGCAAGGCGCCGGCGCGGTCGCCGAGCGATTGGTGCCGCAGTTGCTCGCGCCGGCGACGTTTGCAGCGCAGCCCGACGTCGTGGCGCAAGTGCGGGAGATGATCAACCGCACGCCGCTCGCCGGACTCGTCGGTGCGCTGCACGCCTTGCGCGATCGACCTGACTCGACACCGATGCTCGGGTCGATCGGCGTGCCGGCGCTCGTGGTGGCGGGCGAGGATGACAAGATCACGCCCGCGGACGGCATGCGCGTGATGGCGCAGACGATTCCGGGCGCGCAGTTCGCCGTCATCCCCGCGGCGGGCCACTTAGCGCCGCTGGAACAGCCGTTGGCGACGGGTCGCATCGTGGCGGACTTCCTCGACGGCCTGCGCTGAGGTAGGCTTCACCATGGCCCCCCCACAATTCCCCGATGTCGAGCCGATGCGTCAGGGGTTCGTCGGCTACATCAACGTCGAGGGACTCCAGTGGCGTGTGATGCTGCGGCTGCGCCTCGAGGACGAGGCGTGGTGGCGCGGCCGTCTCTGGTATTCCGAATCGGGTGGAACCGAGGTGTGGGACAAGGAAGAGATCTTCGGGCGCAGCCCCGAGGAGTTGCTCCGCCAGGCGCGCGGCGTACCGGCGGATGAGCTGGTCGGCCGGTTCCGCGCCTCATACGACGACCGGCGCCGCTACTTCGCGCTGCGCGCCATCATGGACGACCTGATCGAGAAGGCGCGCGCCCTGAACCGCATCGCCGTGCGCGCCGCTGCCGGCGAAGCGGATCCCGAACGTGCGCGGGCCGACTTGGACCGGATCCAGCAGGAAATGCAGGCGCTGGTCGTGGGGCTGCGGCAGGTCGCTGCGAAAGAAGGCCGACTGGTCGGCTAGGAACCCTTGCGCTGCGGTTTCCCGGGCGGGTTGGCGCTCTGGAACACGTCGCGGTTCTTCGCGATGTAATCCTTCCACTGCGGCGGCGTGTCTTCTTCCGGGAAGATCGCAGTGACCGGGCACTCGGGCTCGCAGGCGCCGCAGTCGATGCACTCGTCGGGGTGGATGTACAACATGTCCGCGCCCTCGTAGATGCAGTCCACCGGACAGACATCCACGCAGGACCGATCCTTCACATTGATGCACGGCTCCGCAATGATGTACGGCATGTGTCGCCAAACCTAGATTAGCGCGTACCCCAGTCAAGGGCCGGTGGCTTCATGCGCATTCGTCTCACGGTGAACGGTCATCCCCGGACGCTCGACGTCGAGCCTCGCACCAGCCTTTTGGAGGCGCTGCGGGACGGGTTGGGCCTCACCGGAGCGAAGCTGGGATGCGATCGCGGCGAGTGCGGCGCGTGTACCGTCTTGGGCCGCGGACGGCCGATCTACAGCTGCCTGGCGCTCGCCTGCGAATCGCAGGACGTCCCCCTCGAAACGATCGAAGGCCTCGGCGCCGATGGTCTGCATCCGGTGCAGCGGGCCTTCATCGCCGCCGACGCGCTGCAATGCGGGTTCTGCACGCCGGGACAGATCCTGTCGGCCACGGCGTTGCTGCGGCGGGGGCGTAGGCCCACGGACGCGGCCATCGCACATGCGATGAGCGGGAACCTGTGCCGCTGCGGGACGTACCCGAAGATCCGTAGAGCTATCCAGTTGGTTGGGAGAGAACGGTCGAGATGATCCGTGCTCTAAGGAGCCGGCCCCTTCAGGGCACGGACAACACGGGACTCACCGTTCGATGATCCATTCCATCATCCCATCCGACCCGGTGACCGACTCCAAGCGCTTCGTCACGACCACGATCGAAATCGAAGGCCGCGAGGAGATCGCCGTCGTCGAAGTCCCGACGTTCGAACCGCCGCCGTGGGGGAAGGACGCGGTTCTCGAGACGGTCGGACACCCTGTGTCGCGCCTCGACGCAGTCGACAAGGTCACCGGTCGCGCGCGCTACACACACGACATCCGCCTTCCCGGAATGCTGCACGCCCGACTCGTCCGGGCGAGCGTGCCGGCGGGTCGGATCACCCGACTCGATCTTTCCCGCGCGCGCGCGCTCCCCGGCGTCCGCGCGGTGCTCACCGGCGCGGACCTGCCCCGGATTCCCTGGCTCGGCGGCGAGCCGTTATTCGGCCCCGCCGTCCACTATTGGGGGCAGCCGCTCGCCGCTGTCGCGGCCGACAGCGAGGCGATCGCGCGCGATGCCGTGCGCCAGGCTCGAGTGCACTGGAGGCCGGCCCCGCACCGGGTGGATCTGCCGGCAGGCAAGGCCTCGCTACGGACTGGGCACTTTGGCGTGACGCCGCCCGAGACCCGCCGAGAGGAGCGCGGCGACGTGACCACCGCTCTCGGCCAGGCTGACGTGACGGTGACCGCCACCTACCGGGTGCCCGCGGTGGTGCATCAGGCGCTCGAGACACACGGGTCGGTCGTGCACTGGGACGGCGACCGCGTCACCGTGTACGACTCGACGCAGGGAATCTTCCGCGTGCGGCGCGAGCTCGCCGAGCACTTGAGGCTGGGCCAGCATCAGATACGCGTCATCACCGAGTACATGGGCGGCGGGTTCGGGGCGAAGAACTCGTGTGGCGCCTACACGGTGATCGCCGCTCTGTTGTCCAAGGCGACGGGGCGTCCGGTGCGTTGCGTCTGGGACCGCCACGAGGAGTGCGTCGACGCGGGGCACCGGCCAGAGACGGAGTTCCGAGTCACCCTCGCGGCGCGTCGCGACGGCACACTCGAGGCGGTCGACGTCGACGCGAGCGTTGCGATGGGCGTGGTAGGGTGGCCGGGCGGACCGGGCAAGATCTTTCAGGAGCTCTACCGCTGTCCCAACGTGCGCGTCGTCCAACGGTTCTGGTACGGCAACGTGAGCGGCATGGAGTCGTTCCGCGCCCCGTTCCACGCAGAGGGGGCGTTTGCTCTCGAAGGGGCGCTCGACCTGCTGGCGCAGAAACTCGCCATGGATCCCCTCGAGCTGCGCCGGAGAAACCATTCGACTGAAGATCCCGCCAAACAGCGGCCGTACTCGAGCGAGCTGCTGGCCGAGTGTTGGAGCTCGGTGACGCAACGGATCGGATGGAGGGCGGCGCGCAAACGGCAAAGGAACGCGGGGCGGTTTGTGCGAGGCGTGGGGATGGCGAGCCAGGTTTGGGGCGCCGCGGGTGGGCCGCCTGCCTACGCCATCGTGCGCCTCAACCGTGACGGCACGGCGCTGGTGCAGACAGGCACCCAGGACCTGGGCACGGGGGCTCGCACGATCTTCGCCCAGATCGCCGCCGAGGCGCTGGGATTGCCGATGAAGGATATCCGCATCGTCATCGGGGACACCGACGGAGGCCCCTACACCAACAATTCGTGGGGCAGCATGACCACGCCGTCGGTGGGGCCGGCGGTGCGCATGGCAGCAGAAGACGCGAAGCGGCAACTCTTCGAGGTGGCCGCCGAGATGCTGCATGCCAAGACCGAGCAGCTCGAAGCGCGGCGGGGACGGATCTCGGTGCGTGGCGGCCCTTCCGTGACGATCCGGAAAGTGACGGAGCAGCTCGGCGACATCATGATCATGGGGCGCGGGCATCGCGGCCCCAATCCGTCAGGGGTGACGGTGCACAGCTTCGGCGCTCAGGCCGCCGAGGTCGAGGTGGATCGGGTGACGGGTCGCGTGCGGGTGATCCGCATCGTGGCCGCGCACGATTGCGGCCGCGTCGTGAACCCAGAATTGGCCGAGAGCCAGCTCCACGGCGGGATCATTTTGGGGCTCGGCTACGCGCTGTTCGAGCGCCTGCTCGCTGACGCGCGCCTCGGCCGGCCACTCAATCTGGGCCTGCACGAGTACAAGATCCCGACGTACGCCGACATCCCGGAGATCGATGCGCGGATTGTGTCCGTCGCCGATCCGGTAGCGAACCACGTCGGGGCGAAGGGGCTGGCCGAGCCGCCGATCATCCCGACGGCACCGGCGATCGCGAACGCGGTGTTCGACGCGATCGGGGTGCAGATTCGAGAGCTACCGCTGACGCCGGCGCGGGTGTTGGCGGCGCTCAGCGGCCGCTGATCGGGACGGGGATCCGGTTCATCGCGCCAAGGATTACCACGAGCAGGATGAACTCCCACAGCGTACGCGTGTCGCCCTCTTCAGGTGCTTCGGTACCCCACGCGCGCCACGCGGTGACGAGTGCCAACACCAGGAGAGTTCCCTCGGCTGTCAGGAAGTACACCCCCCCGAGCACCGCGGCGATGATCCAACGCTGGTGGCGGGTCAGCGCCTTGAAGGCGTGCCCGCCGTCCAGCTGCCAGACGGGGAGCAGATTGATGAGGTTGAGCCACGCCCCGGCGTGAGCGAGCGCCGCCCAAAAAGGCGCCGCCGTCGCGACGTAGATCAAGTAGCAGGAGATAGCCGCGCCCATCCCCCAGATTGGCCCGGCCAGTCCTACGCGCGCCTCGGCAACGGGTTCGTGTGGGTAGAACCGGGTGCGAATGAACGCGCCGATGCCCGGGATGAACATGGGCGCCGTGGCCGGAATGCCGAAGCGTCGCAGCATCGCTACGTGTCCCATCTCGTGCACGTAGATCGAGAGCACGAACCCCGCCGCAAATCTCCATCCCCAAACAGTCCAATAGACGCCCATCGAGAGGAGCATCGAAAAGAACGTCGAGCCCTTCGTGAGTCCCAAAAGCAACAGCTTGCCTTTGGTCAACAGGAAGGCGAGCGCCACCTTGAACTTCCAAATAGAGAGCAGGATTACGCCCGGAACGCCCGCCCGGCTGGCCCAGCTGGGCTTGTGTTCTGGTTTGGGGGTGGTGGTGCCGGCGACCTCGGCGCGGCGGCCGAGCTCCGCCACCTTGTCCGAGACCGCTGCGAACTGACGCGAGTTCGGAGGGAGCAGGTCGAGCGCCTGGCGCCAAGCGGCAAGGGCGCCACTCACGTCGCCGGCCGCGGTAAGGCGGTCTCCCTCCGCCGCTAGACGCTGCAGCACTTCGGCATGGATGAGCCGATGGCAGGCGGGGCAGGCGAGCAGCGACGGGGCGATCTCCGTCCCGCACTCTAGGCAGCGCGTCACGCGCGGTCTGTCAGGCTGGAGTGGGTCGGCCCGCCACCTGGTAGGGACCGGTGATTTTCAGCGCGGCCTTCTTGTTGAGTTTCCAGGCTTCGTACAGCGCGATCCCAATGATCAAGAGGGCGATGGGGCTTTCAAAGCCTACCGCGATTGGAGTCGCATACAAGATGCCGAAGAGAAACACGATGCCGAGGACGAACGCCCCTGCGCTGAGCGGCTCGGCTACAGCGGCTTTCTCCGAATTAACCTTCACGAGCGAGTCCGGTCTTGCGGTAGCCTCGTCCGAAACTTGGGCGGACCTTTCCCGCATCCCCTCGATGATAATCGGGACGTACGAGGATACGATCGCGGTGTAGGTCAGGAAGATAGCTAGCGTCTGATACCGCCAGCCGCCGCGACCGTTCGCGCCCTTGCTCACTGCCGCGCCCACGGCGAGACCGACGACGATGGCGAGAATGGCCCACTGGGCATCGGTAAGCTTCAAGACGGCGTACCACGCGATGGCACTGCCGATCGCCGCCAGCAGCCCGAGGCCAAGGGCCTTCCCGAACCGCCCCGCCGATCCGCCTCTGTTCCATTGATCCTCGACGATGTTGCGGCAGGACGCGCAGAGGACCTGACCGTTCACTTCGAAGTAGGTATCCGAAATCGGCCGTTGGCACGCGGCGCACGTCGAGCCGGCTGGGCCGCCGGTCGCCTCGGCGCGATCGAATTGGAGGTCGCCTTGATCGGGCACGGAACGCTCGCTAGAGGGGAGAGCGCCTCAATTCTTTGGGATGGCCAGCACAGATGCAAGCAATTGCAGATACTACTTGGTATCTGAGATACCGAAGAGTCTCCGTCTACGCGTGTCCCGCTCGTAAAGGTCCCGGTCCACCCAGGCGCCTTCGTCGTTGACGGCGCACGGCGGCGTGCCCATTTCCGCCGCCCGCAGGAAGTCGACGGCACGCGCGACGACGGCCGGATCCTTCACGATGTCGCGATGCCCTAGACCGGTCGTAGTGACCAACTCGGCCCCCAGCCAGGAGCCGGCGATGGCGGCGCCCTCCTCCCATGGGACCGTGGGGTCGTCGCGATCGTGCAAGACCAGGAGCGGCGTGTCGAGCGTCGCTGCCAAGCGGGGCACGTTGAGATCGGACCAGCGGAACCGGAGGCGCGCCTCGCTGCGCCGCCGCATTGCGGCCATCGCCACAGGGCCAATGCCGAGCAGCTTGGCGAAGTCCTCGGCGTAGCGTGCGGGGTCGGCCGCGGGCCCGATGAAGACCGCGCGCTCGACTTGGAGGCCTTCCGCCATCGCAAGAGCGCTGGCGGAGCCGCCCATGGAGTGGGCGACGAGGCCGTAGAGCGAACCGGCGGCATCGGCCACCGCCAGCAGCGCTCGGGCCACCTGCGGCATCGAGCTGAGCTTCCCATCCGAGGCGCCATGACCGGGCGCGTCAAACGTGATCACAGAGAACCCGCGGGCGACGAGGGGTGCGACGAAGGCCGCCGCCAGGCGCCCGCCGCGGCCGCCCCAGCCATGCACCAGAGCGACGGCGGGACCGTGTCCCCAGGCCCACGCGGCCACCCGCGCGTCGTCGACGCAGACACGGAACGGCAGGCCGGTCGCCAGGACATCGCGGATAGGCGGCGTGAGCGTGGTTCGCGGCGGCGTGAAGAAGAGTCGCTCGGCCAGGGCGGCGCCGAAGCCGGGGGCGGTGCGCTCGAGGGCGCGCATGGCGACGCGTGTCGCCGTGAGTTGGAGGCTCATCGTTCGGGGAGCAGTTTCTGGAAGGCGTGGCGCGCCCGCGCTTCAGCCTTCGGATCTCGAAGGAGGCGGTGCGCGTGATGGTAGGCGAGCATGACACCGTAGAGATCGTGCGCGAACTGCCCGGGGTCGTCGTCCTCGGGGAAGTGGCCTTCCTCGATTCCCTTCTGGAATGACGTCGCGATGACGCCGAGCCACTCCCGTTGCAGCTGCTGCAGCCGGTCGCGCACCGGACCGTCTTTGTCGTCCAGCTCGGTGGCGGCGGCGACAAAGAGGCAGCCGCCGGGCATGGGGCTCGAGCGCGCCCAGTCGAGCCAGCGGTGGAACAAGCTGCGCACACGGGGCTCCCCGCGGGGCTGCGCCAGCGCCGGTCGTACGACAGCCTCGACGAACCGCGCCGCCGCATGGTCCAAAACCTGGATCTGGAGGGCTTCCTTCGACCTGAAATGGCCGAATAGACCACTCTTCGAGAGTTTCAGTTCGTCTGCGAGGGTGCCTATCGTGAGACCGCCGAGCCCGACGCGACTCGCGAGCGCGACGGCGCGCTCGAGTACGGCTTGGCGCGTGTCGGCGCCCTTCGTGGTGAGCATCGTACAAAAAAGCACGACCGTTCGTTTTTGTCAACGCCGTTGTCTTGCTCAATAGATCCCGTTGGGTATCATTGATACTCATGGGGATCATCCGCCAGAAGCGCAAGGTCGAGACCCGGGCGCTGCTCATCGAAGCGGGCCTCAAGGTCTTCGCCGAGCGCGGCCTCGAGCTGGCAACCCTGGACGAAGTCGCAGCGACGGCCGGGTTCACGAAGGGCGCGCTCTACCGTCACTTCCCCTCTAAGGGAGCCTTCCTCCTCGGCCTGTTCGAGCAATACGCGGCGGTCGCTCGCTCTGGAGCGGCCGCAAGGCAAGCGCCCTGGTTCGTGCCCCTGACGGTTCAATTCGCCTCGCAGGCTTTGCGAGACCCGCTGCTGCGGCGCCGTTTCGCCATCGTGCTCGCCGAGGCCCCTGACGGCGGCACGGCCGACGGTCAGCTCCTCAAAGCGCTGGCGCGGATATGGCCCGCCTCGTAGACCTGAGTCACGAGATCGAGCACGGGATGGTCACCTATCGCGGGCTTTTGGCGCCCACGATCAGCGACTGGCTCTCCCGCGACGCGTCCCGCTCCCGTTACGCCGCCGGCACGACTTTCCAGATCGGCAAGATTGAGCTGCTCGCGAACACCGGCACGTACATCGACGCCCCGTTCCATCGGTACGAGGGCCGCCCCGACGTCGCCGGCTACCCACTCGACGCGGTGGCCGATCTCGAAGGACTTGTCGTGCGCGCCACAACTCGCTCCGGTCGTGGCTTGGACGCCACATGGTTTCGCGAGCGCGACGTGCGCGGCAAGGCGGTGCTCGTGCACACGGGTTGGGACGCGCACTGGCGCACCGACGCGTACTCGGCGGGAGAACATCCCTTCTTGATGCGCGAGGCGGCGGAGCAGCTGATCACGGCGGGCGCGCACCTGGTGGGGATCGACTCGCTCAACATCGACGATGACAAGGACGGAGCCCGCCCGGCGCACACCCTGCTGCTCGGTGCCGGGATCGCGATCGTGGAGCACATGACGAACCTGGGCGCGCTGCCGGCAACGGGGTTTCGATTCTTTGCGGTGCCGCCCAAAGTGAAAGGGATGGGGAGTTTTCCGGTGCGGGCGTTCGCGCGGGTAGGTGACTCGCGCTAGGTTTTCAATATCGATTTCACCCGGAGCACCGATGGCCGTCCGTCTACGCTCTCTCGCCGCCGCGCTTCTCTTCGTGCCCGGCATCCTCGCCGCCCAACGCACGCAAAAGCCCGCGCTCCACGGCCGTCACTGGGTCGCGATAACGGGCAAGCCCCTCGCCGCGACGGCCGGCGCCATGATGTTCCAGAAAGGCGGCAACCCCGTCGATGCCGCGTGCGCGATGCTCGCCGCCGTCACGACGATGTGGGACGTCTTGTCGTGGGGTGGCGAGACCCAGGCGTTGATCTACAACCCGCGCACGAAGAAAGTCATCGCGATCAACGCACTCGGTGTCGCGCCCACCGGCGCCACAGTGGAGTACTATCGCTCCAAGGGAATGCATTTCCCTCCCGAGTACGGACCGCTCGCCGCGATCACGCCCGGCACACCGGGCGGTCTCATGACGATGCTCGCCGAGTACGGGACGCTGAGTCTGCGCGAGGTGCTCGAACCGGCGATCCGTATGGCCGACGGTTATCCGATCGAAGAAGAAACGGCCAACTCGATCGAGCGGCAAAAGCGCTGGCTGAAGCAGTGGCGCTACTCGCGCGCGGTGATGCTGCCGCACGCGGGCGAGGTGCGCGAAGCACCGGAGGCGGGAGAGATTTTCCGACAGGCCGATCTCGCCGCCACCCTGCGCAAGCTCGTCGCAGCCGAACAGGAAGCGCTGCGCCGTGGCAAGA
>Ga0210382_10000559_pt1 | contig 13206 bp, 13 predicted proteins | sample PLMedo_FD_155452 | JGI IMG/M metagenome (GOLD analysis project Ga0210382, IMG submission 155452) | Groundwater sediment microbial communities from an aquifer in East River, Colorado, USA - PLM0_60_coex redo | ecosystem: Environmental > Terrestrial > Soil > Riparian zone | place: USA: East...
CCTGCTCGCTCGATCCGGGCTCTGATGGAGTGCGCGATCCCATGTCGATCGTCTCCGATATCACCTGGAGAGAACCCGCGACCTCTATCTCGGACGAACGCTTCGACACGATCCGGTCCCACTTCCACGAACACGGACACTGACGCGTCGCCCGAGTGCCGGGCGGCGTTCAGCACCGCTTCACCGCAGGCCTCCACCATCGCGAGCAGGCGGTCGTCCATCACGCAGTCGCCCACCGCGACCACATCGACGGACACCGCGTGGTGTTCCTCGACGCGGTCCGCCATCGCTTCCAGCGCTTCGCCGAGGCGGCCGTGGGACAGACCGATGCGGCGGCCGTACAGCCAAGAGCGAAGCTCGCGTTCTTGGCGGCGGGCGATCCTGGCGATCTCGGGCGACGAATCGGACCTTTGGATCAGCGCGAGTGTCTGCAGCACCGAATCGTGAAGGTGAGCGGCGACGGCCGCGCGCTCCTCTGAACGGATGCGCTCGCGTCGCTCGTCGGCGGTTTGCCGAAGAGCTCGCACGACGAAAGGCCCCACGCCCAAAGAGAGTGCCGCTGCCACCGCCGCAGCGAGGACGACCGATCCGAATGAGATGGTGAAGGGGCCCGCGGCCGCGACGAGCCAGATGATCCCGACGCCGATCATCCCGAAGCCGACGGCGGCGCGTACGACGCCGATCGCGGAGCCGAGCCGGCGCGCCCACTGACGTCCTGCGGCATCCGGGGCGACGCCGAGGACGGACGATCCGAGGACCGCGACGGCCGCCGGCACGGCGATGGGGTCACCGAACCACACACCGACGTCCCGCAGGACGAGGAGGCTTCCGAGGACGATCGACCCGACCGCGACCGTTCGACCGTGGCGAGGCGGCTGCGGCGAGGCCATCTCCGGCTCGGAGGACACCACGAAGCAAAGGCCGTACGCGAGGAGTCCCAGGCCGCCCGCGAGCGTCAGCAGCACGAAGCCGAGACGGATGACGGTCGGATCGACACGGAGTCGTTCGGCGAGGCCACCGGCGGTACCGGTCACGAGCCGATCCCGGGCGCTCCGGTGCAGGAGGGTCGGGCGCACCGCCGAGCCGTGCGTCTGCTGCATCAGATCCTCCCCACGCCGGGCGCCATGGTCGCACAGTCGCGCGCGCGGGAGCCACACGCCCGGACCCCGAGCTGACCCGGAGAACCTCGGGGTCGTCTCAGGGACATCCCCGATGGCGCCTCGTGTCCCTCTCCGCGAGGATCGTGACCGTGGCTGGATCGGGCGAACGGACCGTCGAGACCAGCACTTCCCCGCGGTCGGCGCGGCTCGTTCGCCGCGCCGACCGTCGGATCGTGGCCGGCGTGGGGGGCGGAGTCGCGGACGCCCTTGGGGTGGATCCTCTGTGGGTTCGGATCGGGTTCCTGGTGCTGACGCTCGGGGCGGGTGCGGGAGTGCTCCTCTATCTCGCTCTGTGGTGGCTGCTTCCGAGAGAAGACATGCAGGAATCCGGATCGGAGGAGTTCCTGCGGAGGTTCCCCGGAGCCCCCGCGTGGGCGGGCGGCGTCGTCCTGATCGCAGGGGTGGGGGTGCTGGCCACTCAGGTCGCGCCGAACCACGACGGGCAGGGTTGGAGTCCGCCGCTGGTGCTCGGGTTCGTGCTCATCGCGCTCGGCGTCGCCCTTTTCCGACGCGACCTCACCCGCGAACGGGAAAGCACGGACGGAGCGATCGACCCCGAGCCCCCCAGCGTGACCGCCACCGAGCCGGCTCGCGTGGATCCGCCTCCCCGGTCGATCATCGCCCGAGCGCCACATCGGGTCCGTCCGCCTCGCGAGCGATCCCGGCTCGGCGTCCTGACCGCCGGGTCCGCGATGATCGTCGTCTCCGTGGCTGTTCTCCTCGATGGTCTCGGCGCGATCACGCTCGACGTGGGTCGCTTCCCTGCGCTCGCGCTTGTCGTCTTGGGCGCCGGACTCCTCGTGAGTGCCTGGTGGGGGCGTGCGCGAGGCACCATCGTGCTCGGGATCCTGATCCTCCCCGTGGCCCTGGTGTTGAGCCTCATCCACTTCCCGTTCGGAGGCGACATCGCTTCGCGGACGCTGTACCCGCGGCGCAGCGACCCCTTCCCGGCCTCACAACGACTCCTCGCAGGAGAGCTGTTCGTCGACCTGACGCGCGCGGACATGGCCGGCTCCTCCCGGACACTCGAGATCGGGATGGGCGCTGGGTCCGTACGTCTTATCGTCCCGAGGGACGTCACCGTTCATCTCCTCGCCGAGGTAGGCCTGGGTGCCCTTACCGTCTTCGGCCAGCCCGATCGGCTCGGCGTCGACCTCCGCCGGGATCTGACGCTCCCCGGAAAACCCGGAGGCGGCGTGCTCGTCCTTCGGGTGGACCAAGGGATCGGCAGTCTCGATCTGTATCGACCGCCACCGCGAAGAGGATCGAAGTGAATCCGCATCGTTTCGATCCCGTTTCGTTCGCGTTCGGTCTGCTCTTCCTCCTTGCCGGCGGAGCTCTCCTGTCGGGAAAGGTCGACCTCGCCGATCTCTCCGGACGCGGCATCCTCGTCCTGCCCGTGCTCTTCGTCGGAGTGCTGCTCGTGGCGGTCGGGATCCGTCGCCTGCTCGGTGATCGGGTCTCCGTTCCATCCGAGGTTGGGGCCGATGACGCGGAAGCCGCGACCGGGACCGGGACCCTCGGCGGCTACACTTCCCCACCCGGGCCCCCGTAGCTCAGGGGATAGAGCACCGGCCTCCGGAGCCGGGGGCGCAGGTTCGAATCCTGCCGGGGGCGCAGAGTGGGCGCCGAGCACGACCAGACGCTGGAGCTCGAGAGCCTTCCGTCCGACCCGGTGGTGCTGTTCCGGCGCTGGTACGCGGACGCGGAGCGCGCGGGCATCCACCTCCCGAACGCGATGGCGCTCGCGACCGCTGGAGCCGACGGACGCCCCTCGATCCGCCACGTGCTGCTCCGCGAGATCGAGGATCGGGGCTTCGTCTTCTACACGAACCTCGGCAGCCGCAAGGGAACCGAGCTCGGCGAGAACCCGCGCGCCGCCTTCTCCATCTATTGGCGTGAGCTCGACCGCCAGATCTCGGTCACCGGGGACGTGTCGCATGTAAGCGACGAGGAGTCCGATGCGTACTTCGCCACCCGGCCTCGCGAGGCGCGCCTCGGCGCGTGGACCTCGCGGCAGAGCTCGGAGATCCGCTCCCGCGACGAGTTGATGGAACGCTTCGTGGCCTTCGATGCCGAGTACCCGGGCGACGACGTGCCGAGGCCCTCGTTCTGGGGTGGCTACCTGATCGATCCGATCACCGTGGAATTCTGGCAGGGCCGTCAGTACCGGCTCCACGACCGGTTCCTGTATGAACAGGCAGGCGACGGCTGGACGATCCGGCGACTCTCGCCGTAGCCGATAGGCTTCGCTCCCCATGAGCGACCCGACGAGCGCCGAAGAGAGCGAGCACGAGCTTCGCGAACGCATCGCCGCCGACATGCCTCGCGCCGTCGCCGAGCTCGAGCGACTGGTGCGCATCCCGTCGATGGGCTACCCGGACTACGACCCGGCCAACGTCCGGGCCTCGGCCGAGGCGACCAGAGAGATCCTCCAGGAAGCCGGCGTCGAGAACGCCCGCCTCCTGGAGCTGGATGGCGGACATCCCGCGGTCTTCGGCGAGCTGCCCGGACCCGCGGGCGCCCCTACCGTGCTGCTCTACGCGCACCACGATGTGCAGCCCGAGGGTCCGGTCGACCAGTGGGACACGCCCCCCTTCGAGCCGATCGTGAGGGACGGGCGCATGTACGGACGCGGCGCGGCCGACGACAAGAGCGGCATCGTGGTCCACGCGGCCGCGATCCGCGCCTTGCTCGCCGACGGCGACCCGCCGGTCACGATCAAGGTCGTCATCGAAGGTGAAGAAGAGTGCTCGACCGAGCATCTGCCCCAGCTCGTCCAGGGTCACGCGGACCTGCTCAGAGCGGACGTCGCCGTGATCGCGGACGGGGGCAACTACCGGACCGGCGTCCCCACGTTGAACTCATCGATCCGCGGCGTGACCGACATCGTCGTGCAGGTCCGCGTGCTGCCCAGCGCCCAGCACTCGGGCTCTTATGGGGGGCCGATCCCGGACGCGATCACGGCACTCTCACGGATGATCGCCTCGCTCCACGACGACAAGGGCGACGTCGCGATCGAAGGCCTCAAGCGCTTCGACTGGGAGGGCACGCAGATCCCGGAGGACGAGTTCCGCGACGAGTCGGGCGTGCTCGGCTCGGTCGAGATGATCGGGTCGGGGACGATCGCCGACCGGTTGTTCGCATCGCCCGCCGTCGCCGTGCTGGGCGTGGACGCCCCGGGGATCGCCGGTTCGTCGAACCAGATCGTGCCCGTCGCTCGCGCTCGCGTGAGTCTGCGGCTCGCACCCGGTGACGACCCGGGCGCGGCACGCCGGGCGCTCGTGGAGCACCTCCGTGGCCACGCCCCGTGGGGCGTGGAGGTGACGTTCGAGGGGAGCTCCGGTTTCGAGGCCGGCCACGGCTACATGGTCGATACGTCGTCTTCGACGAGCCGCGCAGCGATGGAGGCACTGGCTCGGGCCTACGGCCGCGACGCGATCGAGGTCGGCTCGGGCGGATCGATCCCTCTCGTCCCGATGCTCACGGAGACGTTCCCGGGCATCGAGGTGTTGATCTGGGGCGCGATGGACGAGCGCTCGCACATCCATTCCGTGAACGAGAGCGTCGACCTGTCGGAGGTCGAGCGCATCACACTCGCAGAGGCGCTCTTCATCAGGAGCCTGGGGGCACCGAGCGAGGCGGGTAGGGTGGACAGGTGAGCACTCCTCAAGACTCACCGCCCATCGAACCGATCCCGGCGGTCCCGATCGAGAGCCCTGCCGAGGCCGGAACGGGAGGACCCGGGAAAGAGGCGCCGGGAGCGGAGGGGCCACCGACGGAGACCATCACGGAGCCGGCCAAGCTCCTGAGGATCGCGTCGATGGTTCGGGAGCTCCTCGAGGAGACCCGGCACGCCTCGATGGACGAAGCGGGACGCAAGCGCCTGGTCGAGATCTACCACCGGTCCGTCGATGAGCTCGGCGACTCGGTCAGCCAGGATCTGAAGGATGAGCTCCAGGAGCTGGTCCCGCCCCTCGGGGGCGTGCCGAGCGAGTCCGAGATGCGCGTCGCGCAGGCGCAGCTGGTGGGCTGGCTCGAGGGCTTGTTCCACGGGATCCAGGCGGCGATGTTCGCCCAGCAGATGGCCGCGCGGCAGCAGTTCGAGGAGATCCGGCGCCGCGGTCTCATGGCGCAGAACCCGCAGCAGGAGCCACAGGAACCGGGGGCCGCGCCCCGAGGGCAATACCTCTAGATCGCAGTCCCCTGGGCACCTTGGGCCCTCGCCGCCGCGGCCGTGACGTCAGGACCGCCGGCGAGTCGCTGGGCGAGGTAAACGGGGATCAGCGTCAAGAGCACCACGGCCACCGCGACCACGTTCACGACGGGTCGGTTCCGCGGCTGCCGCAGGTTGTTGTAGATGAACTTCGGGATCGTCATCTCGCCCCCCGACGTGAAGTTGGTCACGACGATCTCGTCGAACGAAAGCGCGAACGCGAGGAGGGCACCCGAAATCAGGGCGGTCCGGATCGCGGGGAACGTCACGTATCGGAAGCTCTGCCAACCGTTGGCGCCGAGGTCCATCGACGCTTCCACCAGCGATCCCGGTGTGCGTCGGAGCCGCGCGATCACGTTGTTGAACACGACCACGATGCAGAAGGTCGCGTGGCCGATCACGATCGTCAGGACGCTGAACGAGATCCGGAACGTGTTGATCGAGGAGTTGAGGGCGATCGCCGTCACGATCCCGGGCAGGGCGATCGGCAGGACCAGGAGGAAGGAGACGGCGTTGCGGCCGAAGAAGGAGAAGCGATGCACCGCGAACGCTCCGGCGCTCCCGAGCAGGAGCGCCACGCACGTCGCGATCGACGCGACCTGCAACGACGTGGCGAGCGCCTCGCGCACGAGGTGGCTGTGCCACGTGGTCGCGAACCACTTGGTCGTGTAGTCCTTGATCGGCCAGCTCTGACCCACGGCGTCGTTGAAGGCGTAGATCACGACGATGAGGAGCGGCACGTAGAGGAACACGAGCGTGACGATCGACCCCGCTCCGATCAGCCAGCGCGTCTTGCGACTCTCCATGCTGACCTCTACAGCGCCTCGAACGCACCCAGCCGTTTCGCGACGACTAGGTACACGGCCATGATCGCGACCGGCACCAGCGCGAAGGCCGCCGCGAACGGGAGGTTCCCGGCGACCCCGACCTGGGCGTAGATCACGTTCCCGATAAACTGCGTCTTGCCCACGAGGGGCGGCGTGATGTAGTCCCCGAGCGTGAGCGAGAACGAGAAGATCGAGCCCGCCACGACCCCCGGGAGGATCAGGGGGAAGACGATCCGGCGGAAGGTCCGCCAGCCCCTGGCGCCCAGGTCGCTCGAGGCCTCCAGGAACGATGAGGGCACGCGCTCGAGCGCCGCGTAGATCGGGAGCAGCGTGAACGGCAGCCAGAGATATACGAACGTGAGCCAGATGGCCCAGTTCGAGTTCGCGAGGTGCAGCCCGCCGATCCCGACCTTGTCCAGGACCCAGTTTAGGAAGCCCTCGGGCGTGAGGATGAGCTTCCACGCGAAGACGCGGACCAGGTAGTTGGCCCACAACGGGATCACGACGGCCATGAGGATCGCGCTCCGGACACGCGGCGTCGCGATCCTCGCCGCGTAGTACGCGAGGGGGAACGCCAGCACGATGTCGGTGACGGTGACCACCGAGGCGATCCCCACGGTCCTGAGGGTGATCGTACGATAGACGTCGTTGTCCCAGAGGTCGCGGAAGTTCGCGAAGCTGAGCCGGTGCACGATCTCCCCGCTGAACGGATCCAGCCGCCAGAGGGCGTTCGCGAACAGCACGACGAGCGCCCCGAGGTAGATGATCAGGAACCATGCGAGCGGTGGGCCGAGGAGCGCCCCCAGTCGGAGACGCGGATGGCGGAAGAAGAAGGACGAGATCCGCTCGAGGAGCCCTCGATCGCGGCTCGGGACGGTCGCCGTGCTCATCGACCCAGGCGGGTGGGCGTGAGCCCGGCGGCTGCGGAGCAGCCGCCGGGCTCACGACACGGGTGAGCGATCAGCCCTTGACCTCCGTCCAACTGGTCAACCACTGGCTGTAGTCGACGCAGACGTTCCCCCGGTCGTCGTGGCAGTTCGCCTCCGGCGTCTTCCAGAGGTGGAGCGAGTTCAGGAACTCCTCGTTGCCGCAGAAGGAATACTCCACGGTGTTCACGAGGTCCGTACCACCCTCCCCCAAGCCGTCGGCGATCAGATCGCACGACTTCGTGTTGCTCCCCGCGGCTCCGTAGAAGATCCCGACCTGCGCCTGGATGTCGGGTTTCATCGACCATTGCATCCACTTGAGCATGCAGTTCGGATGCGGAGCGTTGGCCGAGATCATCCACGTGTCGGCCCAGCCGGTCACCCCTTCGGAGGGGATCGCCGCTGCCGCGGGTGCATCGTCCTTGGTGTAGGTGAGGTTGACCGGCCACGCGGTGCCGACCAGCATGGACCCGTCGTTGAACCCGTCGATCTCGTCGGTGTAGAGGGACCAGTACTTCGTGATCATCGGTTGTTGAGCCTTCAGCAACGCGATGGCCGCATCGAACTGCTCCTGCGTCAGCTCGTACGGATCGGTGATCCCCAGGTCCGGGTTGTGGGTCTTGAGGTATAGCGCGGCGTCCGCGATGAAGATCGGATCGTCGTACCCCGTGATGCTCCCGCTGTAGGGGTTCGGTTGCCCGTCCAGGGTCGGCTCGAACGTGATGTCCCAGCTGGTCGGCGCGGGCGTCACCTTGTCGGTGTTGTACATGAGGAAGTTCGGCCCGTACATCCACGGCGTGCCGTAGATGTGATCGTCGACGATGTAGTGCGATGTGCTGGTTCCCCCCTCCGGGTTGAGCGGGCCGATCACGTTCGCGAAATCGGGGAAGAGCGACGTGTCCACCGCTCCGACGTCGTGTCCGGCGATCAACTTGTTCGACGCATTCCCGGAGGCGGACACGCCGTCGTAGACGGTGCCGCCGCCCTGACGCATCAACGACACCATCTCGTCGGAGGTGTCGGCGTACTTGATGAAGTCCGAGGTCTCACAGCCGGACTCCTTCTCGAACGGAGTCACCCAGTCATACGCCGGGTCGTAGTCACCGAACTCCGTGTACCCGTTCCACGCGATCAGGTGCAGCTCGCCTTCGCCGTCCCCGATCGAGTCGTACGTCTTCGCCGGCTCGATCGTGCCGCCGTCGCCGCCGCTCGGCGTCGTGTCATCACCGCACGCCGCCGCGACCAACATCAGCGTCGCGATGACGACGAGCCATCGGCTCACCTTCCTCATGCGGTCCCCTCCCCCGGATCCGTCACGGACCCCTCGTTCCCTCCCGTTGTCTCCACGGGACGGTTGTTGCTTCGATCCCACCGCAGTCGCACGGCCTTGCCGCGCACCTTCAGCGCTTCCATCGAGCTCGTCTCGAGGTTCTGCTGCATCACCACCAGCTCCCCTCCTCCGTCGAGCTCGACGACGTACCGGGTGATCGCACCCAGGTATACGACCTCTCGGACGCGTCCGGTTGCCGCGCACTGCGACTCCCGAACCTCCTCGTCCAGCTGAACGATCTCGATCTTCTCGGGCCGGACAGTGAAGGGGTGCGAGCTCCCCGTGATCCGCGCGGCGGCGTCACCGTCGAGGACGTTCGACACACCGATGAATCCCGCGACGAAGGCGGTCGCCGGCCGCTCGTAGACCTCGGCGGGCGACCCCACCTGCTCGATCTTCCCCTGATTGAAGACCGCGAGCCTGTCGCTCATCGTGAGCGCTTCTTCCTGGTCGTGCGTCACGTAGATGAAGGTCAGGCTCACCTCCTGCTGGATATCCTTCAGCTCGATCTGCATCGCTTGCCGGAGCTTCAGGTCGAGCGCGCCCAGCGGCTCGTCGAGCAGGAGGACCTTCGGCCGCAGCACCAGCGATCGCGCGAGCGCGACGCGTTGCCGTTGCCCGCCGGAGAGTTGCCCCGGCTTGCGGCTCCCCATCTGCTCGAGACGAACCATCTCCAGGGCGTCCGAGACCCGCCTGCCCCGCTCCTCCTTCGGGATCTTCCGGACCATCAGGCCGTACCCAACGTTCTGGGCTACGGTCATGTGCGGGAAGAGCGCGTAGTCCTGGAAGACGGTGTTGACCTCGCGCTCGAACGGCGGGAGGTCGGACACGTCGCGACCGCCCAGCAGGATCCGTCCCGACGTCGGCTGCTCGAACCCCGCGATCATCCGCAAGCACGTCGTCTTCCCGGAGCCGGATGGCCCGAGCAGCGAGAAGAACTCCCCCGGTCGGACGTCCAGGGAAACCCCGTCGACGGCGACGACGTCACCGAATCGCTTGACCACGTCCTCCAGCGAGACGGCCGACGATGTGCCGGCCCTCTCGGAACGAGCGTCCTCCACGCGGACGGCCTCGGACACTCGCTGCTCCCCCCTTCCTGCCCCCGGCGGCATCGCGAACGCGGCAATACTGACGGCGAAGCCAGAGTCGCGCAATCGACGCTGGGGCGACCCCCCACGCTTGGATGGTTTCAGGAGGCGGCAAACAACCCTCGGGTGAGGTGCCTCACGATGCGCGGCCCCCGGTAGATCAGGCCCGTGTAAAGCTGGACGGCGGTGGCACCCGCCTCGAGACATGACTTCACATCGTCGGGCGTGAAGATGCCGCCACAGGCCACGATCGGAACCGAGCGGCCGGTCGCGGCGGCCACGTCGGAGACGATCTGCGGCGTCAGCTCCCGAAGAGGCGCGCCGGACAGGCCGCCGCGACCGGCCGCCAGCCGTGGCTCCTCGACCGGGATCGTGTTCGAGCAGACGAGTCCCGCCGCCCCCGCCTCGACCGCGGCACGCGCCAGGTCCAAGACGGTCGCTCGCTCGTCGGCGCTCGTGAACGGCGGCACCTTCAGCAGCACCGGCAACTCCGTTCGGTCGCGGAAGGCCGTCAGCAAGCTGCTCATGTGCGCCGCGTCGTGACGCCAGGGCGCGTTCGGACTGCTGGCGTTCAGCTCGAACCCATCGACGTGAGGGGCGAGGAGCTCGACGGTCGCGGTCGCCGCTTCGAGGTCCTCGTCCGCGACACTCGCGAGCCGCGGCGCCGTCCGCCTGCCTCGTGCCAGGTTGGCGGCTGCCGCGACCGCCCCCGGATTGGGCAGCCCCATCGAGTTCACGATCGCGCGGCGACGACGCGACCTCACGATCCTCGGCTTGGGATTCCCGCTCCTCGGCGCCCGGGTGATGGTGCCCCCCACGACGAACCCGAAGCCCAGCCGCCCGAGCGCGTCGAGATGCCGACACGACTTGTCGAAGCCCGCGGCCAGGCCGATCGGGTTCGGAAGCCGGATCCCGCACAGGTCGACCTCGATGGATCGATCGCGGACAGCTCCGCCGATCCGCTCCCATGGGAGGGGCAGGGCCAACGCGGCGGTCGCGGCGCGGTGGCTCGCTTCGGGGGGAAGTGCGAAGAACGCCGGCCGGCCGACGGCTCCGTACCATCCGCCCCGACCCACGTCCGTATGCTAGCCGCCCATGAACGACGACCTCGTTCGACGGATGGTGACCGCGTCCGAGCTGCACGGTGACTTCGTCCTCTCGAGCGGGCAACGATCCTCGGTGTACTTCGACAAGTTCCGCTTCTTGACCGAGCCGCGATTGCTCCGCGATGTGGCGAAGGCGACGGCATCGCTGCTTCCGCCCGGCGTCACGATGCTCGGAGCTCCCGAAGGTGCCGCGATGCTGCTGGTGGCCGCCGTGGCGCTTGAGACCGGCCTTCCGGTGACCGTCGTCCGCAAGGAGCCCAAGGAGTACGGCACGAAGGCGCAGGTGGAGGGTGTCGTGGAGCCGGGGGCCCGCGTCGCCTTGATCGAGGACGTCTCGACCACCGGCCATCAGGTTCAGCGAGCGGCGGAGATCCTCCAGGCCGCCGGCGCCGAGATCGCCACGATCGTGCTGGCGATCGACCGCGGGGGCGCCGATCATCTGCGTGACGCGGGCTACGTGGTCGAAGCGGTCGCGGTGCTCAGGCCAGATGCGTAGCGCTGGCTAGCGCTCGCAGCGCCACACGCGAAGACGCCACAGGAAGCGAGAGCCGCGCTTGTGGAGGTTCAGGAGCCCCTCCTTCATCAGGCGCGCGGCGGCGAGCGACTTGCCCACGACGTCCGGCAGCGGGAAGTCGCGCTCGATGACGGCCTGCATCCGTTCGCCGAACAGCTCCCGCGCCTTCTCGAGGATCGTTCGCTCGTCCTGGATCGTGCCGGTCGGCAGGTAGAGGTGCCCGCCGTGCTTCAGTGTTTCGCCGATCGAATCGAGCATCGCCGAGGGAAGCTCCGCGCCTGTCGGGCCGCCCGCCCTTCCGTCGGGGAACCACCCGGCCACCTGCGCGATCTCATCGGGGATGCCCGAGACGTCGCCGATCACGACATCGGCTCGGAGGTCACGGACCGGGTCGAGCAGGCTTCCGACACGGAACTCGCAGGTGTCCTCCAACCCCAGGTTCCTCGCGTTCAGCCGCGCGATCTCAACCGCTTCCTCAGATATGTCACAGCCGACAACCCGGCGGGCGCCGAGCCTCGCCGCCACGAACGAGAGCACGCCGGAACCGCAGCCCACATCGATGACGGTATCGTCCGGACCGATCTCGAGCGCTTCGGCGATCGTCTTGCTCGTGTGGGTCGGCGCGAACACGCCCGGATTCACCCGGAACTCGAATGGGCCCGTGACTCCGGTCCAACGGATCTCGCTGATGGCCTCGCTCATGGGCTGCAAGGCTACAACTCCACGGGCGCCACCGTCGCTCCATGACCCGGCACGATGTCTCCACGGTCCACTGCATCGGCATCGGCGATCAGGCGTTCCGCAAGCGTGATCGTGGACACACCCCGGGTCCCGTCCTCGTAACGGGAGACCCGCATGGCGGCGCGCCGGAGGAGCGTGGCCGCCCCGTGGGCATTCCCACGGAACAGATGGACATAGCCCGCCCCCATCTGGGAGAGACCCTTGAACAGCTCGGCTTCGTCGGTGTCCCGGGCTTGCTTCCAAGCCGTCTCCCACGCCTCGTGAGCGGCGAACCACTCCCCGGCATCAGCGTGGGCCTTACCGAGATCATGGTTCTCGTCGAGGCTCAGGGAGTCGAAGTCCTCGAGCGTGAGCGAGCCCTCGGCTCCCCACGGGAGCGGCCGGCCGAGGAGATCCCGCGGCCTCTCGGGCTTGTTCCGCGTCTCGGTCGGTTTGCCGGTCTTGCCCGCTGCTTCCTGCGGCCCTCGTCTCTTGCCCGGCTCCTCGCCCGGCTCCTGGCCCGGCTCCTGGCCCGGCTCCTGGCCCGGCTCCTGGCCCGGCTCCTGGCCCGGCTCCTGGCCCGGCTCCTGGCCCGGCTCCTGGCCCGGCGTGGCGGCTTCGTCCCCGGCAGACACGGGCGCATGCTACCCGCGACGCTTCCTTAGTCGGTCCTGGAGACGGCGCACCATCCGCTGCCGGGCGCTCGCCCTCGCCCGTGCATCGGCCTTTGCCTCGGCCTCCGCGCGGTCGTGCTCCTCGAGCGTTTCTTGCGCGATGGGGTCGCCCTCGGCGACCCGATCACGCAGGAAGAGCTCCACGATGATGACCTTGATCGTGGCAGCCGCGGGCAGCGCCAAGACGGCGCCGGCGAACCCGGCGAGCGAGCCGAATACCAGGGTCGAGATGATCACCGCGGCCGGCGACAGGTTGACCGCGTTCTTCATGATCCGCGGCTGGATCACGTAGTTCTCGACCTGCTGGTACACGATGAAGTAGACGAGGACAACCACGCCGGTGAGGCCGGACTGGAAGAAACCGACGATCACGGCGGGCGCGGCGCCGATGTAGGCGCCGACCGCCGGGATGAGCCCCAAGAGGCCTGAGAACACCGCGAGCGGCACGGCGAAGGGGATGCCCAGCCCGATGAGGCCCAAGATCGTGAAGAACGTGAGCGCACAGGTGCCCGCGATCGATGCCGTTGTGAGGATACCGGCCACGTACGCGCCGATCCGAGAGATCGCCTGATCCATCACGTCCTCGGCACGTTCGCGCGTCCCAGGCGCGAACCAGATCGCCGCGGTCCGCCGCATCCGTGGTAA
>Ga0210382_10000560_pt1 | contig 13195 bp, 16 predicted proteins | sample PLMedo_FD_155452 | JGI IMG/M metagenome (GOLD analysis project Ga0210382, IMG submission 155452) | Groundwater sediment microbial communities from an aquifer in East River, Colorado, USA - PLM0_60_coex redo | ecosystem: Environmental > Terrestrial > Soil > Riparian zone | place: USA: East...
AGCTCGGGGCTTGCTACCAGCACATCGTCCTGTCCGTCGGGATCATCTGGATTCATGCCAAACGGATTCTTATCGGTGATGTACCGGGCATCTACGGTCCCCAGCTTGCCGTCCTTCCCGGGGAAGCGAAAGCTCCAGTTCCACTGCTGGCCCACGGCCTCGAACACCGCTGCGTCTTTCGGCACTTCGACGAAATTCGCCCATACGAACAAGCCAGGGGCCAGCATGGCGGCGACGCCCACCGTGGTCAATCCGGTGAGCCACAATTCCAGCTTCTTGTTCTCGGGTTCGTACGCCGCCTGTCTGCCCTTCCGGTAGCGGTAGCGGATCACGGCATAGGCCATGAACAAATTGATGGCGACGAAGACAAACCCCGTGACCCAGAACGTGATGCTGATCGTGTCGTCCATCGCCTGCCAGTTGGAGGCGATCGGTGTGAAATACCACGGGCTCAGGAAGTGAAACAGGAGAGAGCCAAGGACCAATAAAACCAATACGATTGCTACGACCATGGCAGCGGCCCCACGCTCACGAGGAAGCCGAAATTACCACAAATCGAGAAGCGCCTCTCAAGGAATACGCTTGAAAACTCGCACTGTTTTGACTTCCGCGGCGGCTCGTGGCGCGGCTTTCCAGGCGTGGCCGTAGACCACTTCGAACGTGGCGTGCGACCCGAGCGCCGAGCGCAGACGCGCGCCGAAGCCCTTGCCCGCAAGCCCGCGCGGCCGGTCGGCGCGCGCGCAGCTCTGGCCGCTCGCGCGCAAATCGGCGAGAAGACCCGAAGAGTCAGGATAGGTCAGGCTAAGCAGCTCCATGTCCATCACCGGCGCCGAAAATCCGGCGGCGACCAGCATGTCGCCGAGGTCGTGCATGTCGAGAAAGGCATGCACGCGCCGCTCGCTCGCCGCGGCGCGCAGCTCCTTCAACGTGTCGGGCCCCAGCGTGCTGAACATGAGCAGCCCCTCGGGCGCGAGCACGCGCTGCAATTCCTGGAATGCCGCGAGCGGCTCGTTCAGCCAGTGCAGCGCCATGTTCGACCACGCAAGGTCGATCGTTCCTTCCGGCAACGGCAGCTGCGTCAGGTCCGCGCACACCGCCAGGGGCGCACGCCCGCGCATGCGCTCGAGCAGGCCTGGCCGGGGCAGCATCGGCAGTGAAAAATCGAGCGCGATGACCGCGCTGCCTGCATAGCGGGCCATGAGCGCTCTGGCGTCGCGCCCGGGCCCGCTGCCGGCGTCGAGGATGCAGCGCGGCGCGAGCTTCACGTAGTCGAGCCGCTCGAGCATGCGCGAGGCGACTTCGGCCTCCATGCGAGAGGCGCCAGCGTAGGTTCGCGCAGCGCGAGCGAAGCGCCGGCGCGCGACCCGCCGGTCAATCGCCGGAAAGGGCCTGCTCAACCGCGGCCGCCACCGCGAGGATGCGGCGATCGCTCATCGCTGGCCCGCACACCATCAGGCCAACCGGCGCCGTGCCTTTCGCGTGGCAGGGCAGCGTGACCGCGCAGCCGTCGAGGAAATTGATCAGCCCGGTATTGCGCATGATGCGGAAGTTCCAGCGGAAATAGTCCTCGTCGCTGCGCTCCGTCTCGGCGATCGCCGGCGCGACGCACGGCACGCTCGGCATGACGATGGCGTCGTACGGCGCGGCAAGACCTTCGACTTCTCGGATGTACGCAGTGCGCAGCTCGGTGATCAGCACATAGTCTGGGCCCGAGATGTCCTTGCCGAACAGCACGCGCTTGCCGACGCGCGGATCGTACTCGGCGAGACGCGCGAGGTAGGGCCGGTGGATATGGTAGGCCTCGGCCCCGGCGAGGCCGCCGCCCTTGAAGTATTCGCCCTGCCGGTCGAAAGCCGGTACTGGAACTTCAATCACCAGCATTCCCGCCCTGGAAAGACCTGCCACGGCGACGTCGAATGCCTTCCCTACCTGAGGATCCAGATCCTCGAGCGCCGAGGAGCGAGGCAGGAGGAGCCGCAGGCCCTTGGCCGGCATCTCCGGCAACGGCAACGGCGGCTCCCCGGCGAGAATCGCGTCGTACATCGCGCAGCAGGCCGCCGAGTTGGCGAGCGGCCCGATGGAATCGAGCGTGAAGGAAAGCGGGAAGGCGCCTTCGCGCGGGACGCGTCGCGCCGTCGGCTTGAATCCCGTGACGCCGCACAGCGCCGCCGGCTGGCGGATCGAGCCGCGCGTGTCGGAGCCGAGCGCCATCACGCACATGCCGTCGGCTTGAGCCACCGCGGCGCCGGAAGACGAGCCACCGGGAACGCGCCCCGTTTTCCTGTCGTAGGGGTTCTTTGGCGTGCCGAAATGCGGATTCAAGCCGACGCCACCGAAGGCGAACTCGACCATGTTGGTGCGGCCGAGGATCACCGCGCCCGCCGCGCGCAGCCGCGCCACCGCCGGCGCATCGGCTTTCGCGGGCGGGGCCTCGGCGCGGATCCTCGAGCCGGCGCGCGTCACGTCCCCCGCCACGTCGAACAGGTCCTTGAGCGAGATCGGCAGGCCGTCCACCGGCGAGCGGCGGATGCCGGCGCGGCGCAGCCGGTCCGAGAACTCGGCCTCGGCGCGCGCCGTGTCCGTGTACAGCTTGAGGAAGGCGCGCGCGCCTTCGCCCTCCGGGGCGGCGATGCGCGCCAGCGCCTGCTCGACGAGATCGCGGCTGGTGATCCTGCCCGCCGCCAGATCCGCGGAAAGCTGCGCTACAGTCCACATGCCGAGACGATAGCATGCGCGAATTCCTTTCGAATCTGCTGTTCGGCGGCAGCTGCTTCCTGTGCCGCGGCGCGGCGCGCGGCATTCTCTGCCCGGCCTGCGACGCCGATCTGCCGCGGCTCGCCGGCACGCTGTGCCCGCGCTGCGCGCTGCCCTCGCCCGGAGCCGCGCTCTGCGGGCGATGCCTCGCCGATGCGCCGCGCTACGATGCGACCGTCGCCGCGCTCGCTTACCGCTTTCCGGCCGACACGCTGGTTCACGCGCTCAAGTTCCGCAGCCAGCTCGCCCTCGCACCGCTCATGGGAGATCTCCTGATTGAAGCAATCAGGGAACGAATCGATCTTGTCGTGCCGGTCCCTCTATCTCGCGAGAGGCTACGGGAGCGCGGCTACAACCAGGCGCTGGAGATTGCGCGCCATGTCGCGAAAGCGCGCCGCGCGCGCCTCGAATTGACGATCGTAATTCGAGAAAGAAACACGCGAGCCCAGGCCGATCTGCCGTGGTCGGAGCGGGCGCGCAACGTGCGCGGCGCGTTCCGCTGCGAGCGCTCGCTCGACGGCGCGGCGATCGCCGTGGTCGATGACGTCATGACCACCGGCGCGACGCTCGATGAGCTCGCGGCAACGCTCAAGCGCGCCGGCGCGGCGCGCGTGGTCAATTGGGTCGTGGCCCGGACCTTCCCGCCCGATGCTTGAGATCGTCCTCGTGCAGCCCGAGATCCCGCCGAACGCCGGCAACGTGATCCGGCTCGCGGCGAATACCGGCGCGCGCCTGCATCTGGTCGGGCCGCTCGGCTTTTCGATGGACCACCGGCAGCTCAAGCGCGCCGGCCTCGATTACCACGAATTAGCCGAAGTGAAGGTGCACCGGGACTGGAATGCGTTTCATGCCTCCTTCGCCAACCGGCGGATGTTCGCCTTCACGACCAGGGCAAAAAGAATTTTCACTGAAGCAAAATACGCGGAACATGACGCCCTGGTCTTCGGTGCGGAAACCGCAGGCCTGCCGAATTCCTTGCTCGATCAGTTTTCGGAGGAAATGCGCCTCAAGCTGCCGATGCGGGCAGGCAATCGCAGCCTGAATCTGTCGAATGCCGTGGCGGTAGTGGTGTACGAAGCCTGGCGCCAGCTCGGCTTTCCCGGCGGCGCCTAGCGCTCCATCTTCAGGTCGCGCGACAGCAGCAGCTCGACGGCCGCCGCCGGCGTGAGCCGCTCTTCCAGCACCGCCTTGACCGCGTCGGTGACCGGCATCTCGACGCCGCGCGCGGCGGCGAGGCGCGAGACTTCCTTCGCCGAGCGCACGCCCTCGGCGACGTGGCCGAGGCTCTCGAGGATCTCGCGCAGCGCGCGGCCGCGCGCCAGCTCAAGCCCGACGCAGCGATTGCGCGACAGGTCTCCGGTCGCCGTCAGGATCAGGTCGCCCGCGCCGGCGAGGCCCATGAAGGTCTCGGGCGCGCCGCCGAGCGCCGTGCCCAGGCGCGCGATCTCGGCAAGGCCGCGCGTGATCAGCGCGGCGCGCGCGTTGTGCCCGAGCCCGAGACCATCCGAGATACCGGCGGCAATCGCCATCACGTTCTTCACTGCGCCGCCGATCTCCACGCCCACCAGGTCGGCGCTGTAGTACACGCGCAGGCGCCCGCCGTGCAGGAGGCCGGCCGCCTCGCGCGCGAAAGCGGCATCGCGCGACGCGAGCGTCAGGGCGCACGGCAGCCCGCGCGCCACTTCCTGCGCGAAGGAAGGACCCGAGAGGGCGCCGCAGCGCGCGCTCTTGCCGAGCGTCTGCTCCGCGATCTGGTGCGGCAGCGAGCCGCTGCCTTCCTCGAAGCCCTTGCACAGCCAGACGAGCGGCTGCGCCGCGGGCAGGCTTCTAAGGAGCTCGCGCAGCCCGGCTACCGGCGTCGCGGCGAGCACGAGCCCGGCTTTGGAAACCGCCTGTTCGAGCTGCGAGGTGACCTGGACCGCGGCGGGCAACGCGATGCCGGGCAGATAACGGTCATTCCTGCGCGACGCGGAAATCTGCTCGGCCTGGGCGCGGTCGCGGGCCCACAGCGCAACCTCGAGCCGGCTCGAGAGAGCGCAGGCGATCGCGGTGCCCCAGGCGCCCGCGCCGAGCACCGCGATGCGCGCCATGCCGCCTCCTCAAATTCCCCAGACCAGCGCGGCGCGCAGATACCCGTCCGCACCGTCGGCGTGGCGCACGTGCACCCATCCCGCCGGGGCGGACTCGAGCAGCTCGAGCGCGACGTTCTGCGAGGCGACGAACGCGACCGGCGCGTCGTCCTCGGGCCGCAGATGCGCGTCCGCGCTCGTCGCGGTGACGACCACCGTGCGCCGCTCGCCGAGCTGCCTCTTCTCGATCCAGCTGATGGCGCCGGCGGCGTCGCGCACCTTGGCCCAGGCGTCGAGCTCGACCAGCACCTCGAGCGGATAGTCGCGCGACAGGACGTAGACCGGCGTCGCCTCGCGCGAGGGCGCATCGTAGAGCACCGCGCCGCTTTCCTCGACGGCGCGGAAATTTCCCGCCGCCGCAGTGAAAGTCGCAAAGAACAGGATTGGCAGCAAAAGCAAACGCATCAACTCGCGACCTCGATGCGCGGCCCCTCGCCGCCCTGCTGTTGCTGCCGCTGCTGCAGGCGCTGCAGGTAGAGCGCCTCGAACGAGATCGGGCTGAGCAGCACCGGCGGGAAGCCGCCGCGCGCGATCAGGTCCGAGATGGTCTCGCGCAGGTACGGGAACAGGATCGTCGGGCACCCCACGCCGAGCAGCGGGTCGAGCTCGCCGCTCGGCACGTTGCGCACCGAGAAAATGCCCGCCTGCACCGCCTCGGCGAGAAACAGAGTCCGCTCCTCGACGCGCGCGGTCACGGTCGCCGACACCGTCACTTCGAAATAGGCCTCGGCGAATTGCGACGCTGCGGTGTTGATTTGCACTTCGACCTGCGGCTGCACCTGCTGCACGAACACCTGCGGCGCGTTGGGAATCTCCAGCGAGAGGTCCTTGACGTAGATCTTTTCGATTTGAAAACTTGCTTGCGGCTGCTGCGCTTCGCTCATGGCGAGCCCTCGAGGAGTGGGTCCAGCCTGCCCTCGCGTTCGAGGGCGTGGAGATCGTCGCAGCCGCCGACGTGGCGCTCGCCGATCCAGATCTGCGGCACGGTGCGCCGGCCGCTCCTTTGCACCATCTCGGCGCGCCGCGCCGGCTCGAGGTCGACGCGGACTTTCTCGATGCGCACGCCCTTCTCAAGCAGCAGCCGCTCCGCCGACCGGCAGAACGGGCACGCTGCGGTGATGTACATCAGCACCCGCGCCGTCACTTTTCCACCGGCAGGCCGGCCTGCTGCCAGGCCGGCAGGCCGCCGGAGAGGTTGACCACCCGCGTGAAGCCGAGCTTCCTCAGCGCCGCCGCCGCCTTCGGGGTGCGATCGCCGGTGTCGCAGTACACGATCACCGGCTTGTCCTTGCGCTTGGCGGCCTCGCCGCCGCGCTCGTCGATGTGATCGAGCGGCCAGTTCTTCGCGCCCAGGATGTGGCCGGCGCCGTATTCGCCCGGGTCGCGCACGTCGACCACCAGCGCGTCCTCGCGGTTGATGAGCTGCGTCGCCATGGAGGCGTCGACCCACGGCCCGCCCGTCGTGCGGCGCAGAAGCGGCCAGATCAGCATCGCGCCGGAAACGACCGCGACGACGATCAGCAGGAGGTTGTTGCGTACGAAATCCACTGGGGTCGGCCATTATAATTCAGCGTGATGCACAAGCTTGTCCTTTTGCGGCACGGCGAATCCGACTGGAACCGCGAGAATCGCTTCACCGGCTGGACCGACGTCGACCTGTCGCAGAAAGGCGTCGAGGAAGCCCGCGCCGCGGGCCGCCTGCTCAAGTCGGGCGGCTACGCCTTCGACCTTGCGTTCACCTCGGTGCTCAAGCGCGCCATCCGCACGTTGTGGCTCGCGCTCGACGAGTTGGACCGGATGTGGCTGCCCGAAATGAAGGACTGGCGGCTCAACGAGCGCCACTACGGCGCGCTGCAGGGTCTCAGCAAGTCGGAAATGGCGGCCAAGTTCGGCGAGCAGCAGGTCCTCACCTGGCGCCGCAGCTACGACACGCCGCCGCCCGCGCTCGCGCCGGAGGACCCTCGCAGCGAAGCGCGCGACCCGCGCTACGCCGGAATTGCCGTGCCGCGCACGGAATGCCTGAAGGACACCGTGGCGCGCGTCGTCCCGTACTGGGAACAGGCGATCGCGCCGCAGGTCCGCGCCGGCAAGCGCGTGCTGGTCGCCGCGCACGGCAACTCGCTTCGCGCCTTGGTCAAGTATTTGGACAATATTTCCGACGCAGCAATCGTGAAAGAAAACATACCCACCGGAATCCCCCTGGTCTACGAGCTCGACGACAACCTGAAGCCGCGCAAGCACTATTACCTCGGCGACGCCGAGGAAGTCGCGAGGCGCATCGCCGCGGTGTCGGCGCAAGGCAAGGTCAAAGCCTGACGCGGCTCCTTCTTCCCGCGCTCGCGTTTGCCGCGCTCGCTGCGCAAGGCGCGCCACGGGAGGAAGATCTGCAGGCGCTTCGTTCCCGCATCGATTCGCTGCAGCAGGAATTGGAGGGCAAGGAAAGCGAAAAGCGCGAGGCGCGCGATGCGCTGCGCGATTCCGAGCGCGCGATCTCCAACGCCAACCGCACCCTCGCCGCGCTCGAGGCCGAGGGCCGGCGCCTGCGCGCCGAGGCGACGCAGCTCGCCGAGCGACGCCGCGCGCTCGAGGGCACGCTCGCCGGGCGCCAGGCCGCGATCGAGCGTATGCTCGCCGCCCGTTACGCCGGCGGCGGGCCCGATGCCCTGCGCGTGGCGCTCTCCGGCGATGACCCCTCGGCGCTCTCCCGTTCGCTGCACTACCTTGGCTACGTCTCGCGCGCCGCGGCCTCCCTGATCGCCGCCCACCGCGCGGGCGTCGCCGAGCTCGAGCGCCTGGCGGGCGAGGCCGGGGCGCAGCACGCACGGCTGCTGGCGGTGGAGCGAGAGAGCCGCGCCGACCGTCAAAAGATCCTTGCCGAGCGCCGCGAGCGGCGCCGCGTGCTCGAGCGCGTCGCCGGCGAGGTCCGCAAGAGCCGGAAGGAAATCAGGGTGCTGCGCGCCGACGAGGCGCGGCTGGCGCGGCTGATCGAGCGCATCGGCCGCATCCTCGTGGAAAGCGTTCCCGAGCCCGGCGGCGCGCGCGTGACTTTTTCCACGCTGCGCGGCCAGCTGAGGCTGCCGGTGCGCGGGGAACTCACCAGGAGGTTCGGCGCTCCAAGGGGAGCGGCTGGAACCGAGGCAAAGGGCGTGTTCATCCGCGCCCCGGAGGGACAGCCGGTGCGGGCGATTGCCGGCGGCAAGGTCGTGTATGCCGACTGGATGCGCGGGTTCGGCAACCTGCTCATCGTCGACCACGGCGAGGCCTACCTCTCGGTCTACGCCAACAACGAGTCGCTGCTGAAGCAGGTGGGCGACGGCGTGGCGCTCGGCGACAGCATTGCGACTACCGGCGCGAGCGGTGGCAACGAGGAATCGGGTTTATACTTTGAACTGCGGCATCTTGGCCGCGCCTTTGACCCGCTGCGCTGGGTCAAGTTGAAATAAGCGATCCCTATGCATAAGTTTCGGAACATCGGTCTGATCTTCATCGGCGTCATCGCCGGGGTGCTGATCAGCCTCAATTTCCAGGCCGTCGCCGACCGCGCGACGCGCACCGTGCTGCCGATCGAGGAGCTGCGCGCCTTCACCGAGGTGTTCGGCGCCATCAAGACCAACTACGTCGAGCCGGTCGAGGACAAGAAGCTCATCACCGAGGCGATCAACGGCATGCTGACGGGCCTCGACCCGCATTCCGCCTACCTCGATCAGGAAGCGTTCAAGGAACTGCAGGTCGGCACGCAGGGCCAGTTCGGCGGCCTCGGCATCGAGGTCGGCATGGAAGACGGCTTCGTCAAGGTGATCTCGCCGATCGAGGACACGCCGGCGTTCAAGGCCGGCGTCAAGCCCGGCGACCTGATCGTCAAGCTCGACGAGACGCCGGTGAAGGGCATGACGCTCACCGATGCCGTGAAGAAGATGCGCGGCAAGCCGAACACGCAGATCACGCTGACCATCTCCCGCAAGGGCGAAACCGCCCCGATCGTGGTGACGCTGACGCGCGCCATCATCCGCGTGCAGAGCGTGAAGTCGAAGACCATCGAGCCGGGCTATGTCTGGGTGCGCGTGTCGCAGTTCCAGGAGGCGACCGCCGAGAACCTCGTGAAGCAGCTCGATGCGCTGTTCAGGTCGGGGCAGGTGAAAGGCCTGGTCCTCGACCTGAGGAACGACCCCGGCGGCCTCCTGCACGGCGCCGTGGCGGTTTCCTCTGCGTTCCTGCCGGCCAAGTCGCTCATCGTGTCGACCGACGGCCGCGCCGAGGACGCGAAGAAGAAGTTCTTCGCCACGCCGGACGACTACGTGCGCGGCAGCCGCGGCGAGGACGTGCTGAAGAGCATCCCATCGGCGGTGAAAACCGTGCCGATGGTGGTGCTGGTGAACGGCGGCTCGGCGTCGGCCTCCGAGATCGTCGCCGGCGCGCTGCAGGATCACAAGCGCGCCACGGTGATCGGCACGCAGACCTTCGGCAAGGGCTCGGTGCAGACCATCATGCCGCTCGGCAACAACACCGCGATCAAGCTCACCACGGCGCGCTACTACACGCCCGGCGGCCGCTCGATCCAGGCGCTCGGCATCACGCCCGACCTGATCGTCGAGGACCCGTCCGACACCGCCACGGCGACCCGCGTGCGCGAGGCCGACCTGCAGCGACACCTTGAGAACGGTAAAGCCAAGATCGAGAAGGCCGAGCCGGCCGCTCAGCGCGCGAAGCCCGCCGCCCCCGGCAGCAACGCCGCGCCGGGCGAGCAGAAGCCGCCCGACTTCGGCGGCAAGGACGACTTCCAGCTCCTGCAGGCGGTCGCCTTCCTCAAGGGCGAGCCGGTGAAGGGCCAGTCGCCGACGGTCGCGCAGACCAAGCCCGCATCGTCCAACTAAGCTAACTGAACGACCAGCAGCTCCTCCGCTACAGCCGGCACATCCTGCTCCCCGAGATCGGCATCGAGGGGCAGGAACGGCTGCGCTCGGCAGCCGCGCTGATCGTCGGCGCTGGCGGCCTCGGCTGCCCGGCGGCCCTCTATCTCGCCGCGGCGGGAGTCGGCCGGCTGACGCTGGCCGACTCCGACAAGGTCGATCTCACCAACCTGCAGCGCCAGATCCTGTATCGCACCGACTCGGTCGGCGCGAGGAAAGTCGAAGCGGCACGCGCGGCTCTCAACGCCGTCAACCCGGAGGTTGAAATCGTCGAGGTCGCGGCGCGCGTCGAAGGCGATCAAATTATCGAGCAGTTGATCGCGAAAAACGATGTCGTTCTCGACTGCACGGACAACTTCGCCACGCGTCACGCGCTCAACCGCGGCTGCGTGCAGCAGCGCAAGCCGCTCGTCTCCGGCGCCGCCATGCGCTTCGACGGCCAGCTGGCAGTTTTCGATTTAACTAAAAACAGTTCCCCTTGTTACGCGTGCCTCTTTCCCGAGGACGCGCAGGTCGAGGAAGTCCAGTGCTCGGTGATGGGCGTCTTCGCCCCGCTCACCGGGGTCGTCGGCGCGCTGCAGGCGATGGAAGCGATCAAGCTGCTGGCGCAGATCGGCGCATCGCTCAACGGCCGGCTGCTGCTGCTCGACGCCAAGAACGCCGACTGGCGCAGCGTCAAGGTCGCGAAAGACCCCGGCTGCAAAGTCTGCTCTAGAGCAGGAAGCGGCGCTGGGCGTTGAAGCTCTCGATGGGCTTCTTCACGAAGCCGCTCTTGGCGAACTGGTGCAGGCAGCCGATCGAGTAGCGCAACAGCGTCCCGGCGCGGCTTGCCGCATCCCCATCCTCCGTGGCGCGCAGCGACTGCTTGAGCGTGGCCTCGAAGCGGTCGAAGAACTGGTTGATCCGCGCCTGCAGCCGCTCGTGCTCGCCGACCAGCGCATCCCCGGTCATCACGCGCACCATGCCGGGGTTCTTCTCGGCGAACGCGAGCAGCATCTCGACCAGCTTGTCGGCCTGGCGGCGGCCGTCGGATTCGTCCTCGGCGATGCGGTTGGCGAGGGTGAAAACCGAGCTCTCGATGAACTCGATCAGCCCTTCGTACATTTGCGCCTTGGAGGCGAAGTGCCGGTACAGCGCGGCTTCGGAGACGTCGAGCTTCTCGGCCAGCGCCGCGGTGGTGATGCGCTCCCATTTCGGCGCCTCGAGCATGTGCGCGAGCGCTTTCAGGATCTCGAGCCTGCGTTCGCCTTTGGCGCGGGGCATGGGGGAAAAGGACCGACCGGCGCAGATTCTAAGCCGAGCCCTGGCGGAACACCAAGCGGGGGAGTTCTGTCACCGAGCCCACGCGCCAGTCCACGAAGGGCGCGCGGCGCCGGTCGCGGCTGACCCACACGGTCGACATGCCGAGGCGGTGCGCCGTGCGCAGGTTCTCCAGAGCATCGTCGACAAAGGCGCAGCGACGCGGGTCGAGGTCGTGGTTGCGCAGCAGCACGTGGAAGCAGGGCGGGCTTGCCCAGATAGCGCGCGTCTTCAATGCTGTACACCGCGTCGAAGAAACGCCCGACACCGAGCGCCCGCAGCACCTGGTCGACGTAATGGCGCGGCGCATTGGAGAACAGCAGCTTCCTGCCGCCGAGGCGTGCGAGCGCATGCCGCAGCGCTTTCTCGTGCACCACCATGTCCGCCAGCCCCGGGAAGCGGTGCGTCTCGCGCAGGAAATGGCGCGGGTCGGTGCCGTGGTGGCGCATCAGGCCCTTCAGCGTGGTGCCGTAGCGCAGCCAGAAGCCGCGCCGCATCGCATCCGCCCCGGCATCGTCGACGCCGAAATGGCGCTTCAGGTAGGCGTTGATCTGCTCGTGCATCGACGGAAAGATGCGCGCCGCCGCGTCGTGCAGCGTGTTGTCGAGGTCGAAGATCCACACCCGCCGCGAAGGCTCCAGCCGGGCGATTCTCACAGCCTTATTTGCTTCGGATTAGGGTGCCGACGCCCTGGTCGGTGAGGACTTCTAGGAGCAGCGCGTGCGGCACGCGGCCGTCGATGATGTGCACGCTCTTCACGCCGCTGCGCGCGGCGTCGAGCGCCGAGCCGATCTTCGGCAGCATGCCGCCCGAGACCACGCCTTTCGCCACCAGGTCGTCGATCTTTTTCGGCGTCAGCCCCGTCAGCAGCTTGCCGGCCTTGTCGAGCACGCCCGGGGTGTTGGTCAGCACCACCAGCTTCTCGGCGCGCAGCACCTCGGCGAGCTTGCCGGCGACCAGGTCGGCGTTGATGTTGTAGGTCGTGCCGTCCGACCCGGTGCCGATCGGCGCCACCACCGGGATGAAGCCGCCGGCCTCGAGCGCCTGGATCACCGAAGGGTCGATCGAGTCGATCTCCCCCACCTGGCCGAGGTCGATGTGGCCGTTCTCCTTCGACGGCAGCAGCATCTTGCGCGCGCGGATGAACGCGCCGTCCTGCCCCGTCAGGCCGACCGCCTTGCCGCCCGCCTGGTTGATGAGCTCCACCACCTCCTTGTTGACCTGGCCGCCTAGCACCATCTCGACCACGTCCATGGTCTCGCTGTCGGTGACGCGCATGCCCTGCACGAACTCGCCCTTCTTGCCCAGGCGCGCGAGCAGCTGCTCGATCTGGGGCCCGCCGCCGTGCACCACCACCGGGTTCATGCCGACCAGCTTGAGCAGCACCACGTCGCGCGCGAAGCCGGCCTTCAGCTCCTCGTCGGTCATGGCGTTGCCGCCGAACTTCACCACGATGGTCTTGCCGTGGAAGCGCTGGATGTAGGGCAGCGCCTCGGCCAGGATGCGCGCCTTCTCCGCGGCCTGCGGGCTGTGGTTGAAAGGTGCGTTCATCCCGGGGCATTCTACAAAACAAAAGGGCCGGCGGTGGGCCGGCCCTGTGAGACTTTGCTGCGGGGAAGACTTACTGGATAGTGATCCGCTTTTGCGCGGCTGCCTGCTTCTTCGGCAGCGTCAGCTCGAGCACGCCGTCGTGGTACTTGGCCTGGGCCTTCGCCTCGTCCACTTCCTGCGGCAGCGTGAAGCTGCGCGTGACCTTGCCGAACACGCGCTCGGTGTGGAGCACGCGCTCGTCCTGCGAGACTTCCTTCTCCCGCTTGACATCGGCGGACAGCGTGACTTCCGCGCCATCGATGGTGACCTGGATGTCTTCCTTCTTGACGCCCGGGACCTCGGCGGTGACAACATAGGCGCCGTTTTTCTCGGCCACGTCGACCTTCATGCGGGGCAGCTCGACGCGCCCTTCGACGGCGACGGGACGCACCAGAAAGCCCTTGAACAGATCGTCGACCAGCTCATTGAACGGATCGAATCGGGTAATGTTTGCCATTTGCTTTCTCCTTTCCTGAAACATCGTACGTTCCATGTAGGGGCTCCCTCTCCGGTTTC
>Ga0210382_10000561_pt1 | contig 13195 bp, 11 predicted proteins | sample PLMedo_FD_155452 | JGI IMG/M metagenome (GOLD analysis project Ga0210382, IMG submission 155452) | Groundwater sediment microbial communities from an aquifer in East River, Colorado, USA - PLM0_60_coex redo | ecosystem: Environmental > Terrestrial > Soil > Riparian zone | place: USA: East...
TTAAGCTGCGGCGCGCTAAAAAAAGATTCATTCCCTAATCTACGCGCGCCGCCAGCTTCAAGGGGATAAGAGAGAAGGGGTCCCGACGCTTCTCCCCTAGCGCACACGTCAGTAGCGATCCGCATATCCGCGTTGCATAATCACGCTATGGAGGGTGCATCGATACCGACACCTCGGAAGATCTACCACCGATCCTACCGTGAGGTGGTCCTACCAGCTGTGACAGCGGCTGCACTTGTAGGCTTGTTGTTGAAGCACCCTGTTCTCAGAAGCGTCTCGTGGTGGGGTTGCGTTGTCTTTGTTCTGTACTACTCGGCCCAGCATACTCGGCACGATGACGCTAAAAAGTACGGCCTTCTGAGCTTCCTTTTGGATGTCCTCGGCGTACTCATCTTCTTTTCTGCAACCCGAAGCGTTGGCCTCTTCGAGCCGGGGCCGGATTTGAGCAAGAATCCTACCTGGTTGTTTCTTGGCATTTTGGTCGCCATACCACTGTTGTCGGTAGTGTCACGACTCGCCGCGGGCCACCCACCTCGAATCTTCCTAAGCGCGCTGGGAGGCTCTGCGGCGGCTGTTGGATTTATCGCCTCAATCCTCGGGTGCCCATCAACGGTCGGCTCTTGGATGATGGGTGTTCTAGTCATCGCCCTGATAGTCTATCTCGCGTGCAACTTCATCGAAGACGGTGGTGAGCCCAAACCCAACTGCTGGTGGTGCAAGTAGCTGCCCCAAACAGGCGCTTGAAGCCCCCCCTCCCCATTAGTAGTGCCCAGGCAGCGCGGGGTGCTGTTCAACCCTCGATTGGGGGGGGGGTTCGAAATACGGGCGCGCGTTCTTTTTAGCGCGCCTCGTAGACCGATAGCTGTCCGAGTGAGCGTGATCTTCCCGAGCAGGCGCTTCAACCAGCTCCGCGTCCTTAATTCGTGTTCCCAAACCCGGAGCACACGGTAACCTAGCCTAGTGAGCTGCGCACGTACGCGCCGATCACGGGCCTTATTGTCTTCGATCTTGTTTCTCCAGAACGTGGCTCGAGAGCTTGGCGTTCTGCGGGCGCAACGCGGGCAGGCATGCCAGAAGCAGCCGTCGATGAATAGCGCGACCTTCTGACGGGGAAAGAAGAAGTCCGGCTTTCCTGGAACATTCGCCGGGTGTTTTACCCACCCACTGATCCCGTACCTTATCAGGGCCGCCCGGACGCGCACCTCTGTCGAGCGGTTTCCTTTCCCGCGTACCTTCGACATCAACGCCGATCGCTCGGCAGCCGTCAGGGGGTCACGCATCCCTTGGAGCGCCTTAAATGCTCACTCAACGCCGCCGGGAGGCGCTGGCGCCGGGAACTCGAACCTCGGAAGATCGAGCTTCGGATCGTCCTCCCGCAGAAATAGCGAGGCTTGGTCGAGCATCCATTCTCGGAGGAATCCGCCTGCGGAACGATCGCTAAACTGCACGAGCCGATTCCCGAGGCCCAAGTGTTCGATTGATCCGCCGCGCACCGCCCTGTCAAGCTCGATGACCTCTGCGACTCGCCTCAGGTCTGTGACGAAATCCATGACGATCACGTTCTCCTTCCCAGGACTGATGCGCAGACCCCTGCCCAACTGCTGCACGAAGATCCGACGACTGTGCGTCGAGCGCATGAACACGATCAGATCGACATCCGGCACGTCCACGCCTTCGTTAAACAGGTCCACCGTCGCTACCAAGTCGAACTGGCCGGCGCGAAAGGCGGAGAGAATCTTGTACCGCTCCCGAGGGTCGATCTCCCCCGAGATCACCTCGGTCTGCAGACCATACGTCCGCAACGTGCCGGCAATCTGGTGCGCGTGAGCAATACTCGGACTGTAGATGATTCCACCGCGTCGCTGCTCCCGCTCGAACGCGTCCTTGATCGCTCGCGCAGCCTCGTCATCTCGCGTGGGAAGGATGAGTCGCCGGTTGAGCTGCGATAAGGAGTAGCGATAGCGCGAGGCGTCCTGCACAATGCCCCAATCGATGTTGTCCGCTAGCAACCGGTAGTCAACTTCGGTAAGAAATCCGCCCTGTAGGCCTTCAGCGATTCCGATCCTGACGATCGCCGGTCCGAGAATCTGGTCGATGTCGTAGCCGTCACCCCGCCACGGCGTGGCCGTAACGCCGCCGAGCATCGGCGGCTCGAGGGCCGCGATGGCAGCACGAAAGACCTCGGCTCCGACGTGATGCGCTTCATCGACCAACACGAGGCCGAACGTCGGTAAGACGTCTAGCCTCGCCTCAATGCTTTGCACCGTGGCGAATGTGATCCCATCCCAAAATGTCGGCTCCTCCCCTCCCACGAGCTGGTGAGTCGCGACCCACTTAGGCAGCTGATACCAGAAGCTGCGCTGGAGTTGCTCGACAAGTTCTCGGGTGTGCGCTAGGACGAGGACCCGTCCCTCCCGAATCACGCCGTCGCGCAGCAGGTCGGCCACCACCTCTGCCATAACCACTGTCTTGCCAAGACCCGTCGCCATAACGACCTGACCCCGGCCGGTGTCGAGCAGCGCTTCGCGGAACCGGGCTGCCGCATCCTCCTGGTATTCCCGCAGCTTCTTTCTCACTGGCGCGTACTCGGGCGTCCGGGCCATCGCGGATAGAAGAGCCCGCGGGGCGAGGATGTCGATCTTGAGTCCGGTCCGCTCGTATCGAGCCAGTTCCTCTCGGAACGCGTCGCCCGGCGGGCGTGAGGTCGCCACCATCATTCGTGTGGCCGCATAGAACCGCGCGGCCTCCACAACCTCCCGGAGCGCTTCCCGCGGCGGCCCGGATGTGGTCGTGTGCTTGCACTGGACCACCCAGAGCTCGCCGGAATGCACACCGAGGATATCAGCGCCACGGTCGCCGCGTCCGCCGACCACGCGCACGTCATCGAAGCCGTTCATTAGGAGGAGCCGAGCGACATCGCGTTCCAACGCCTGCCACGGTCCACGAAGCAGGCGGCGCTCGTCAAGAAAACCCTGCTGCGGCATGGTCAAGCGTCTGTCTCACGCACTTGGTCGGAGGCGAGCAGTTCAAGGGCGAGCGCCCCCCTGAGCAAGCGCGCTCTGCCGACTCGAGCGAGATCGTCCGGATCGTTTTCGGCGAGCCAGACGGCGTCCACTAACAGGGAAAGGTATCGGCGAACCACTCGCGCGCGGGCTTCCTCGGTCGCCTGCGCGTCACCGAGGTCCAGCGTCTCGTACGCGTCATCCCAGTACAGTCCGTCGAAAAAATACTCTGGGTTTCGCTCAAAGAAGCCCAACAATGTCTCCTTCGGCGCGTATTCCAGGAACCGGCCCTCGCCTATGATTCGAGCAGCCTCACCGCCAGCGACACCGTGAACGCGCGCTAGCACGGTGGATCGCTCCGCCATCGACAGTTCCTGATACAACGCTTCAGCGTCTCCCGGCTCGATATTCCGGGAAACGGCCCGAGCCAAATTGCGAAGTGCCGCAGCGGCTTCGGCCGACAAGGTCACCGGGTCGAGTTTGGTGGTGGTCGCGTATCGTTCTCTGAGAGCCGTGAGCACCGAAGCGAACGTGACGTCCGTCCGCTGCCCCCGGAGGAAATCCATGGCGGACCAGGCGAGCTCCGCGAGGAGCGCGTCGAGCGGCGTCATGGTCGCCGATCCGAACACCGGATGGTCCGTGTTGATCAGGAACTCGTAGGTCCCCGCAGTTGTCCTGACGAGACGCCAAGGATTCGCCCCACTCGCGAGCGCGGGATCATCGGGTTGCACCGAAAACGCGGTCACGTTCCAGCGCTGGTCCGTGGTGTCATCGCGATACTCGCGGGTGAGCGACGGCACGGGGACGCGAGGCGGCGCCGGCGGACCGGGCGCCGGCGCGGTACCGGGAACCGGTTCACCAGGCGGCGCGCCGCCGGGGAAGGGCCCACCCCCGCCTCCTCCAGGCCCGCCCTCTCCGAGTAGGAGCGCGCGGTCGGCTTCCTCGACGAGCTCCCACCATTTCGTGTCCGGCAGATAGAGGGGATCACTGGCGTAGAACCGCTCCGTCATTTCCCTTGCCCGGTCATTGTCAGGCACGAGCAGCAGGTTCGCGTAGCACCCCGCCACCTTGGGCTTCGGGCTGTTCCGGCGAAAGGCTTGGAACAGGCGAAACAGCGGAGAATCGTTATCGCCGAAGCCGAGCTGGGAAGCTTCCTGGGGCCGGAGCGGACCATCGCCACGAACGATGCGCACCATCTCCGCCCAAGCCGGGTCGTTGCGATCGAACTGGTCTTTGGTGTAGTGAACGCGGCAGTGATCCAGATGGATCTCGCCGACGATCCGGCCGCGATGGCGCGGGTCGTCGATCGGATACTCGCGCTCTCTCCCGCCCTGGTTGTTGTCCCATTGGAAAAGGTCGAGACTCGCGATCTCGATCTTCCGGCCATGGCGTACGAAGTCGATCCCATACTCATTCTCGTCGTAGTACCGCTGCAGTCCCAGCCATCCGCGTACACGGCGCTCGCGAACGACGACGTTCTCAGCCGATTCGCAAGCGGGGCAGACGTCTTCGTCGGCCCGAAGCCACTGCCAGCACCGACCGCAGAACTTGCGCTCGGGCAGTCCCACGTTCAGGGTCTGATACGCGCTGATGTCCCCGAACCGCGCGTGATGGACGATCCGGTCGGCGTTCCCCGGTCCACCCCACACGCAGTGCTGCCGTCCGCGGAGGGCGGTGCCGTTCATCAGCAGCCGGATCGTGAGCGGCGTGCCCTCCCGTCGCAACATGGCCGCGTAGACCCGCTCAAGCTGATCCTTGAGCTTCGAGCGATTCGCGGCGCCGGCGAACCATTGTCCCTGCTCCGGCTTCAACCGCTCGATCGAAATCTCAGTCCCGTGAACGGCTGGATTCGTCTTGGGACGCGTGAGCACGGGGGTCCGAAAGTGCCGTTGCCGCAGCAGGCTGTCGAAGTCGATCTCAAGGCCATGCCAGACAGGGTCGCCCTCCCTGGTGCTCCAAACGCGCGTCAGGGTTCCGAGTCTGGCGGTCGCGATGTTGAACCCCATCCCGAACATGCCGAGGTAGTTGACCGGATCGTTGCCGGTCCATCCCGCGCGCACGGCGTTCTCGAGCTTGTCCGGATCCATACCTGGCCCGTTGTCGAGCACGGTGACATGCGCATCCCTCGCTACACGCGTAGGTAGAGTCACGTGGACTTCGGGATCGCGCATTGCTCGACCTTCGCGCTGCGCCGAGATAAACCCGTCCACCGAGTTGTCAATGAGTTCGCCGATGCACTGCCACTGTTTGAGGTTGATCTCCCCGAGCATCGGAAGGATGCGCGGGTGTGGCTGGAGGTCAAACTCCCTGCGGGTTTCGGCGGGTCGATTCGGCATAAGTCGAGTTTCCTTTGCGCGCGCTATCGATCGCGGCTCGAGAGCAGTCGGCGTAGATGCCTCGCCACCGCCGCCGCCAGGCGAGCGGGGATGGCGTTCCCGATTTGACGCGTTACCTGACTCCGCGCGCCACTGAAAACGTGGCCATCGGGGAATGTTTGCAAACGTGCCATTTCGCGGAGCGTGAAGTATCTAATTGTGCCTCTTTGGTTGGTCACCGTGTTCTCGCCCCCCGCCACGCCGTGAACTCCGGCTTTGATGGTCTTGGATGGCCAGTCGAGCTTGCTGCCGTCGTGGCCATGATAGGACCGCGCTCCGGTGATAAGCCAGTGGTTCCTCTCAGCGTCATCCTCGTTTCGCGCCGGCTCGGGAAGCCCAGCGAGCGCGTCGCGCACTGTGACCCAGGCCTTCAGCCCGTTGGACTCGGGGAGTTCGTGCTTGCCGTTGCGTCTCGGCATGGGGAGGCTGCGTTCCTCCCAATACTGGCCAGATGCCTGACTTCTCACCAATGCGTCGCGACTGTGCGTCGGATCGGGAAAACGATAGACCGAAAGGTCGCTTCGCGTAGCGACAATGAATATTCGGCGCCGGTTCTGCGGTACGCCGTAGTCGGCTGCTTCGAGCAGTCGCCAGACAACATTGTACTCGGGCTCGTAGCCCGCAGAGCATTGGTGCCGCCTTAGTCTTCTGTCGTGCGACTTCCACAGCTCATCGTTGCGTGCCTTCATCGACGGGATCTCAAGCCGACGGAGGATATACTCGAAGTACGGCTTGAAGCCGTCACGCAGAAACCCTTGTACGTTCTCGACCAGCACGGCCTTCGGTCGCAGGTATCGCACCGCTCGAAGCAACTCCGGAAAGAGATTTCGACCATCGCGGTCCGCGAGATGTTTCCCTCCCAGGCTAAAGGGTTGGCAGGGGACGCCAGCTGCTATCAGCCGGACACGCCTCTTGATCTCCTGCCAGCGAACGAGCTCCACGTCGCCCTTATGCCGCTCCCAGCCGGGGGGATCCCGTCGCGCGATCTTGTTGTCTTTCAGTGTGCTCCAGGCGTTTGCATCGTTCTCAAAGAGCAGCGTCGGCCCCAGCCCGACCCGCCGGAGGCCGAGCGCCAATCCGCCCGCGCCCGCGAACAGATTCACGTCGAGTTCGCTCATCGATGTTCGATCATTTCGCCGGTCGAACGTAGCGAGTGCGCCCAGCGCTCGAAATGTTCACCGGTTCTCGCCCTCCTCACGCTCCTCCTGCCTTCTGAATGGGTCAATCCGGTTGACGTAACCAGTCGCCCAATCAACCCATTCTCCGAGCGTCTTCATTTCTACAGCCTCTTGGGTGAGATAGACGAAACCCGTCTCCTGAGCCTTTGCAAGATACGCGCGTATCTTGCTGACTGTCTCAAAGGCTTCGGCCTGGCGATGAAGTTCTTTGGCTCTGAGTTCCTCAAGTGCTCTAAGCCTGTCGCGCTCAATCCGTCGGAGCGTTTCCTCATGTCTTCGCTTTTCTGCCTCTGCCAACGCTACGCGATGCCTCTTGATCGCGTCGGCGGCCTTCACCAGGCCGATGAAAAAGTCGTTGAGCGATCCCTCGAGACGTTGCTGCCGCTTCTCGCCGTCCGACCAGAGAGTTCGAATGCCCATGTAGCTCGCATCGGCTATCTGAAGTCGCAGAAGTCCTGATGGCTTGAAGTCCCACTTCGGGGGTGTGCGCCAACTGAAGTCTTTTGCCTCGCGCCTCTCCTCAGCGGTCGGGGTATGGTCAGAACGAGCAGTCTTCTCATCCAGGAAGAAGAACACTCGCTCATCAAGAACGACGGCTGACGTTGAATGCTTGCCTTCGTCATCGACTTCGACTGACCAACCCCGTGCCTCTAGCGCTTTCAGCAGAGCGTCCATGATCCTCAGGGCACGATCAACGCTCGCGGGATAGACGCTCACATCAACCCGCGGCCTCACCTTGGGACTAAGAATGCCCGGACGTTGGGCGTTGCCGAATCGCTCGGCACACAGACTCTTCGCGAGCTTCCGCACCTCGACATGAGGATCAAGCAGCTGGTCGGCGACCTGGATTGCTGCTCCTGGTTGCTTCTCGGCCTCAATCAATTTCAGAGCCTCGTCGCTTATTTCAGGCGAAGGTCCGCGCTGGTCTCCTTCAATTGCAATCGTTTGAGACTCGCCGTCGGGCAAACGTGGCAACGGAGGTCTCGTCATCCGATGACCAGCTTTGACCTTTGACCAATAGCCGCGGGGAGGAAGCGGAACTCTATACTTCCTGCACGCCTTAGCGAGTGCAACATCGGACACTCGATATCGTCCAGCGACTGTGCGAACCGGTTCGTTCCAGATTTCTTGATACAACTGTGATCGAGAGATCGTCGTCATGCAGCTAAAAAGTGGCCGCCTGAGGAGCCGTGGCAAGGGCGCCCGGAGTGGAGTTGGGTCAGTTGATCCCGGAATTGCTGGGGCAGTGCCTACAACGGCTCGCGGGCGTCGTTCAGCCGGCGAGTGTCGATCTCAAGATGGATGAGGGGCCAGCTCTCATCGAAGAACGCCCCCCGCAACTTGGAGTCTCGCTCGAGGCGTTCCACAGTGAGGGGGTCAAGCGCCGATACAGCAGCGCGCCACCGCTTGACGGCGAGGTCAAGCTCCAGAAGGCTCATGTGCCGTTGGCGCTGGGCCGCGCCCAGCTGTCCTACGCCCCAGTCTAGCAGGTTAACACCTGTCTGGTCTCCGGCGTGCACCAACTGCGGCGAGACACCGTGCGTGTGCCGCCGCACTGTTCGCTCAGAGCAACCGAGCTGGTGCGCGATATCGACATGCGAGACCCCCTGTCGGCGCAGGGCGATCATCCGATCGACCATTCTCTGGTTTACCGAGCGCACCGTTAGTCTCCAGGCTCATCGCTGTCCTGAAGCGGACCAAATTCCATTTCGAACCTCCCAACAATACGCATCGTCTGGATCGTTCGTGCAGCTGGCGGCCACACGACTTTGAAAAGAAAATCGAGCCTCAGCTGCCGATCGTCCGGGAGCCGCTGTCGAGTGAGCGGGTCTAACGTTGACACGGCCGCCCGTGCTTGCTTCATGAACGCGTCGGCCTCCCGAATGCTGAGTTCCAAACGATCCCTGATCCCGAAGACGTTCACGCAGCACCAACGCAAGAGATCAAATGCTTTCTGTTCACCCGCGTGCACCAAGCCTCGCGAAACTCCTTTGGTATGTCGACGCACGGTGCGCGCCGAACAGCCGACCCTCTTGCCAATCTCCTGGTGTGAGAATCCCTGGCGGCGCAGCTCGATCATACGATTGATGACTTTCTGGTGTACGCGCCGCACACTCGTGCGGACGTCGCGGTCAGATTTGGGCTGAAGCCGCATTGTCCGAGTCCGTGGCACGACCGTTTCCCGACCGTTCTGAGGCCGCCGACTGGCCGGTTTGCGTCCGCTTGGGCTCATCACTGTTCCTTGCGTACTGCCCGTGGTTCCCCGCGCGTGAGCACGGGAGCCGCGACAGGCGAGCGGAGCAGCCGGTCAGCGAGCTGCCGCAGTTCGGGGTCGGCCTTGGCGGATCGCAAGACGACACGGGCGCGCTCAAGGGCGACTCGTAACAGGGCCTTCCGGGTAGCGTGTGACGGCGTCCGGTCGTTACGACTCGCCTGCACCGTGCGCGGGGTCAAGCGAGCACGACGGGCGATGTCTTTCCGAGGCAGCCGGCGCAGGAACGGCACGACCACGTGCCGCCAGGGATCTTGTTGAACGTCTGTGTATTTTGCCTGCACGTCACGCACGTCGTGCACGAGTCCATGCAGCACATCCTCGAGGCGGTTGGACTCCTTGCCGATATAAGTCTTCACTCCGACGCGAACCGGCCGACGGGCGAGCAACCCACTTGTGGCACGGTCGCACGGGTGTCCGTCGGTGCCCAGGCTTTTGGGTTCGGGATGGGTCCGATACTCCATGACGACATCCAGGTAGGACTTTACCTGCACCCGATCCGCGGGGGCGTCACGACCAATCGCGATGCGGTAGGTCTCGCCGCCGTACTTGTTAAGCCAATCCATTGCCAGCCAGCGCGCGGGGTCCTTTTCGTAGCCAGCGACGAGGTGAAAACGCGCGGGGTCGACGCCAATCGGATATCCCAGCGGCGCAGTCGAAACGCTCAACCCAAAGTTCGTGGGCTTGATCTGGTCTGCGTAGGGCCGTCCGACATTCAGCGTATCGAAAGTGGCCCAGAGATCGGCAGTACTCACGCTCACACGGCTGACGGCTGGCTGATGCACCCAGGTAGGCCACACCAGCGGATGTCCCAACGCTTCCCGGACAAGAGCCGTCCACACGTCCGTGATCCAGTCGATGTCATCGCGGTCGACGTCAGCCGGGTTCCGGAGATGTCCGAGTCCATGTTCCTTGCGGGCGACAATCGTGATGTGATCGCGCGTGTCGCGAGTAAAGAGGGCGTAACGCTTCGCCGAAATCGCGTAGGCGTAGATCGTGCGCTGCGTCCCTGCGGTGCTGAAGTTCACCTCCTCACGACGCAGGATGGATCCATCGACGATGTCGGGGTCGTAGGGATTCAGGCGTTCAAACGCGGCGCGAATCTGCTCGACGTCCTCCCACGACAATGCTCGGACGGCTTGCGTGCGGTCGCGTTTACTCTCGGGACCGCCAGGGCACGGCACCAGGCCACCGCGCGGCAGCGCAACAATCGCGGCGCTGTCGGTGTCTCCGAACGCAATCGTGCCCCCGCGGTCGTCGACGGAGCGCTCGAGCAAGGCGAGCATTAGGCGGGCCGCCGAGGTCGTGAGCGCCGCGAACGGTGGGAAGCAGAACTCCCCAGGGTCTTCGGGCGCCAGCGTGCGACTCGGAAACGGCGCCTCGCCGCCAAAGACGAGCACTGCGTCCCCGGTCTCATTCACCGGCGGTTGCACGTTGAGTTCCGCGAAGATTCCGTAGGAGCCACTGTTGGCCAGCACCTTTAGAAACCGCTGCAGCCGTTCGCGCTCCTCGGAGGGAAGATTGATCCGGCGTCTGATTTCATACCGGGCTTCGATCACACGGCGGAAGAAGTCGTCCTTCAGCGGATCGATCGGAATCAGCCCTCGCAGGGCGACCGGAGCCAACCCTGCTTGGCGCCCGACGGGAACGAGCTCGATTGCTTCCTCAACATCTGGACAGCGGCCGGTCAGCAGCCAAGAAGCCACGAGATCTGGACCGGCCACCCAAACCGGTTCATCGCTCCACACCGGATTAACGCCGATGGATGTGGTTTGGGCAGCGGGATCATACTGCGCGCGCACGGGGAGTACGTCGCCCGACGGCCGAATACGCGCGAAGAACCGCAGCTCGGTCCAGAAGTCCTTCGAGAAACACCGCTCGAGGCTCAGTGATTGGCCCAGCTGCCGGACGCGGGCCGTCGCATCGACCACGCGCAACCGTTCCGCGATGAGCAAGGGCCACAACTCCATCAGAGCATTCACGGTCGGGTACATCGACAAGAAATCGAGGTGTACGACCGGCACAGGGGTGCGCCGTACACGAACCTCGGTTCGACCGCCGTAGTACGCGCTGAGCGCGACGCCGAGCACGTTCGGCGGAACATCGGAGAACTTGACCGCGGGAGGTGTCACGCCGAGGGCCCGGAGATAGCCTTTCGCGAGCCCAGCTGGCGACATCACGCGGTCGGGTGAGAGTGCGAGCGGATGCCGATCCCATTCTGCGCGCACGGCCTCAAGCAGCTGAGCGGTGAGTGCCACATCTTGGCGATTGTAGTCCAGGCTCTGCGTGGTCAGGTCACCATGTGTTTGGATCACCAGTTTGCGCTCACTTAGTCCGAAGCGCTCCGCGGCCTTATCGAGAGACAGGTGCTTGTCAGTCAAGGCAAAGACCAGCCCCTTGAGATCCAGAAAGCGTCCGAGGGCTTGGTTCGGGTCCCGGCGTTCCTCCGGCCGTGCGCCGCGACGCTGGGCCAGTCCCATCAGCGCGCGCTTGCTGTCCAGCGCTTTGAGTCGAAACCGCGGCCGGTAAGGATTCTCGCGCCACGAACCCGACGCGTCCTGGTATTCGAAGTGGGCAATGGAAAACCCGCCGCCGAACATCGGCCCGCGCGCGGGGCCCGCACTGATCGCGATCCGAGTGAGGTCGAACGGAAGATTGTACCCGACGATGAGAGTGCCCCCTTCCATCGCCTTCCACAAACGCTCATTCACAAACTCTCGACGGGAGAGGAGCCGGATCTCGGGGCGCCGCCGGTTGAGGGTGTCAGCCCGGCGTGAGTCGACGTACTCCTGCAAACACTGCCACCCGGCTGGGTTCATCTTGGGAAGCGCATCATCGTGGAAGAACCCTTCTTCGAGGCACACGAACGTCCCGTTCTCATTCCAGTGACCGAACCGATAGCTCCCAAACAGCAGTCGCTGCGTCGGGTCAGTGGTCGTTTCCGTGTCGAAGACGAGCACACTCTCGGGCCAGCCCAGCGCCTGTCGACCTTTCGCCTTGCTGACTTTGGGTGGAACGCGCTGCACAAACGCCCGGTAAGCCACGGGCAGGATGTCCGCCTCACTATCAGCGGGTCGATCCGCTATCGATTTCATGGCCGACTCCAGGGACGCTTGCGCCATTCCGGGAAGTCTTTATCCAAGCCGCGGACGATCGCCCGACCGCGTTCGGCGCCTTCGACGAACGCGTCACCCATGACCTTCAGAGATGAGCCCGCAGCCGTCATCATCGCGAGACCACGCTCGAGGAGGTTGTCTTCGGGCTTCAGGGGGACCCCATCATCCTGCTGCGCTGCCGAGAAGCGCGCGTGACAATTGAGGCAGACCACAATCGTCAGCTGAGCGTCGTGAGCTGCCCCGAGCGCGTGGTGTCGCTCCAGGAGTGATCGTGAGATGCGTGTAAGCTTGTCCGGATTCCGTTCGCCGCAGGTAACACAGACCGCGTCTGGCCCGAGCCGCTGCTGACGCCGATGTCTACGCCGAGCAGCGTCCATAGGATCGTATGGCATCGCTCGGTCCTCACGTGCTCGATTCATAGAGATCTTCGAATGTCACTTCGCCCGCGTGGGCGAGTCGATCAAGAAGCCGCGGATCAGTGACAAACGACATGCGGTGACCTTCGGCGGTGAGGGAACGTCCCGCGTATGGAGCAAGCGCTCGCCGGTCGCCTGTTCTCAAATACGTATCCACAGCATTCCAGTACTTCGCGAGTCTCGAGGCGGCCCGGGAGCTCGTCACATCGAGTACGACGAGCCCGCGTTCCGTCAGCACGCGCATCGGACGTCGCAACTCATCGAGCGGCACTGCGGAGTACCGACCCTCACGCTTACGCAGTGCCTGTCGCGCCTTCGCCAAGACCGTACGTGGCGCAACACCCGCTCGGCTGGCTGCGGCTTGGAGAGACCGGCCTTCGCGTCGCATGACCGCGACTGCGTGGAGAGCGCGCAGACGCGCGTCCTCGCGGTCGACACGGGCCCGCGGTCGCGCACGTGAATGAGACCGTGACCGACGACGGGTCTTCGTCACAACCCGACGGCGTCGCTTAGCGGCCACGATCGTCTCGCCGAGAAGTGCGCCGCTTCGCGGCGCGTTGCACATCAGATTGTCTGAACAGCCTGATTCCGCCTCTTGTCCTCCCGGCTGCAGGCAGCCGCCCGGCCCTCTCCATGGCGCGTATGGCGGCAGGCGTGACGCCCAGGATGCGCGCGGCGTCGGCTGTGCTCAGGAACTGGCTCATTTGCTTCCCCCGGTGGTCTCGCTTGCATGCGCGTCTAAAGGTCCGTCTTTGCAGTTCTATCAGCCCGAAATTCGCCTGTAGAGGGAGCCTCCTATCCAGTCTCGCGCACGTATGTTATTGTTGATGCATGCA
>Ga0210382_10000562_pt1 | contig 13185 bp, 15 predicted proteins | sample PLMedo_FD_155452 | JGI IMG/M metagenome (GOLD analysis project Ga0210382, IMG submission 155452) | Groundwater sediment microbial communities from an aquifer in East River, Colorado, USA - PLM0_60_coex redo | ecosystem: Environmental > Terrestrial > Soil > Riparian zone | place: USA: East...
GTTCCGCGGCACGCTGATCGCCTCGATCTCGCCCGACAACAGCAGCATCGATGTCGAGGAGGGGTACATCCAGACCATCGGCCTGTCCCACGGCTTCACCATCAAGGCCGGGCGGTTCTTCTCCGCGGTGGGCTACCAGAACCAGATCCACGCGCACGCCTGGGACTTCACCGACACGCCGCTCGCCATGAAGGTGTTTCTCGGCAACCAGCTGAACGAGGACGGCATCCAGTTCAAGTGGGTGGCGCCGACCGACCTGTACCTTGATGTCGGCGTGGAGTTCGGCCGCGGCCGCCAGTTCCCTTCAGGCGTCGACCGCAACAAGAACGGTTTCGGCTCGACAAACTTGTTCACGCACCTCGGAGGAGACCTCGGGCAAAGCATCGCCTGGCAGACCGGTTTTTCGCACCTGAGGACTTCGCCGCAGGACCGGACATACGATGACGTCGATTCCGCCGGCACCGCGGTCACCAACAGCTTTACCGGCAAAAGCCGGCTCTGGGTGCTCGACGGCGTGCTCAAGTGGGCGCCGAACGGCAACCCGACCTACAACAACTTCAAGCTGCAGGGCGAATACTTTCGACGCAACGAGGACGGCAATCTCACGTTCGACACCGCGGGCGTGGCGTTGACCGATGGGCTTAACAGCCGCCAGTCGGGATGGTATTTGCAGGGCGTGTACCAGTTCCTGCCGCAGTGGCGCTTCGGCTACCGCTACGACCGGCTTGATTCGGGCACGACGAGCATCGGACTGGTGGAGTCCGGTGCGCTAAGCGCGGCGGATTTCCCGATCCTGGAGGCCTACCGGCCGAAGCGCCACACGGCGATGATCGACTGGAACCCGAGCGAGTTCAGCCGCATCCGGCTGCAGTTCGCGCGCGACTACTCGCGGCTCAACCAGCCCGACAACCAGCTCCTTCTCCAATACATCGTGAGCCTCGGCGCGCACGGCGCGCACAGGTTCTAAGGCGATACCCATGAAAAATCTTCTCAAATTGCTTCTTGCATTAGGAACGGCCACGCTCGCATGGCCTGCCGGCGCGGCGCTGAACGTCTTCGCCTGCGAGCCAGAGTGGGGCGCACTCGCGCAGGAGCTCGGCGGCGACAAGGTCGCGGTTTTTTCCGCGACCACGGCTCTGCAGGATCCGCATCGGATCGAGGCGCGCCCAAGCCTGATCGCGCGCATCCGCAATGCGGACCTGGTGGTGTGCTCCGGCTCGGAGCTCGAAGTCGGCTGGCTGCCGCTGCTGCTCACGCAGTCGGGCAACGACCGTATTCAGCCCGGCTCGCCCGGCTTTCTCGAGGCATCGCAGTACGTAGTCAGGCTCGAGATCCCGAAAGTCATCGACCGCGCACTCGGCGATATCCATCCATCCGGGAACCCGCATATTCATCTCGATCCGCGCAATATCGCGAAAGTCGCGGAAGTTCTCACGGGGCGGTTGGTCGAGCTCGATCACGCCAACACCGAGCTGTACAAAACGCGTGCGGATTCTTTCGCCAAACGCTGGCGCTCGGCCACCGAAGGCTGGGCGACGCGTGCCGCCGAGCTCAAGGGCATTCCGGTCGTTGTGTACCATAAAGACATGTCGTATTTCATCAATTGGTCGGGAATGCGGGAAGCCGGCGCGCTTGAACCGAAGCCAGGCATTCCTCCTACGCCCAGCCATCTGGCAGAGCTCGTAGAGCGCATGAAGCGAGATCCCGCCAAGGCGATCGTCTATTCGCCTTACAACAATCCCAGGGCGGCGGAGTTCCTCTCCGAGCGCGCCAAGATTCCCGATGTGATGCTGCCCTTTACGGTCGGAGGGACCGAGAAGGCGAAGGATCTCTTCGGACTGTTCGACGACACGATCGACCGGCTGCGGGCGACCGTGAAGTGAGCATCGACGCGGCGACCTTCAGCATCCTGTGGCCGGCGTTCATCGCCGGTCTGCTGGTCACCGCCACGCACGTCCCGCTCGGCATGCAGGTGCTCGAGCGCGGCATCGTGTTCATCGACCTCGCCATTGCGCAGATTGCGGGGGTCGGCGTGATCTACGCCGACTACCTTGGCTGGCAGCCAACCGGCGCCGCGGTGCAGATTGCCGCGCTCAGCGCGGCGCTGGCCTGCGCAATGTTCCTGACGTGGACCGACCATCGCTGGCCCGAGGTTCAGGAAGCCATCATCGGCGTGGTGTTCGTCGTTGCCTCGAGCGCCGCGATCCTGATCCTCGCGAAAAATCCGCGCGGCAGCGAGAACCTGAAGGAGCTTCTCGTCGGGCAGATCCTCTGGGTCAACCCGGGCTCGCTTCCGCTCGAGGCCCTGTTCTACGGCGTGATTCTCGCGTTGTGGTTCGGCATGCGCGAGCGGCTGGGCCGCATCGGTTTTTACGTCCTGTTCGGCTGTGCGGTGACCGTATCAGTGCAGCTCGTGGGTCTTTTCCTGGTCTTTACCACGCTGGTGGTCCCGGCCCTTGCCACGTTTTACGCCAGGCGGCATCGTTATCTGAAGGCCTATTCAATCGGGGTTCTAGGCTATGCTGCCGGGCTTCTGGTCTCCGCCGTGGCCGATTTGCCTTCGGGCGCCATGATCGTGTGCGCGATAACGATTGTCGGAGCGATGTTTGCGCTGGCGAGCGGTCGCCGCACCCCAAGCACCGTCCAACGTTGAATGGCACATTATCGAAAACCGCTAGCCGCTGCAGCCGCGCTCAATTCCGCAATCTTCCTCGTAGAAGCATTCGCCGGATTCCAGGCGAATAGCCTGAGCCTGATCATGGACAGTGTGCATAACCTGTCCGACGAATTGGCGCTTGTGCTCCTCTATCTCGCGTTTGTTCTTCCGCTCGGACTTTCCCGTAACCTTCTTCGATCTGCCAACGTCTTCAACTCGATTGGCATCGTCGTCCTGAGCGCACTGCTGTTTTGGCAAGCGACAGTTCGCTTTCTTAACCCAGCGCCGGTATGGGGCGGCGTGACGATCGTGATCGGGCTCCTTGCCGCACTGGGCAACTGGGGCGTCGCCAGATTGCTGCGAAACCCTGGCCGCAACAATCCTGCAATTCGGCTGGCTTACATTCACAATCTTGGCGACATCCAGGTGTCACTCGCGCCGGTGCTGTCCGGCCTCCTGGTAATCGCCACCGGGTATTCTTTTTTTGATCCCCTGATCGCTGGCGGTGTCGCATTGTGGCTCATGGTCTCGACGCTTCGAGAAGTGATCGGCTCGCATAACGAGCTGATCTCGCCCGAAAAGCTGGGTTGCGGTCATGAGCGCGATGCGTGAGGCCCGTAGCGATCAGGCCCGCTCTACCGGCAGCCCAGCCAACCGCCACTCCGGCAATCCCGCTTCAAGCCTGCGAGCCTTGACCCCCTTCTTGCGGAGCAGCGCTACCGCATCGTAGGACATCAGGCAGTACGGGCCGCGGCAGTAGGCGACGATCTCGCGCCGCTTGGGCAGCTCCTTGAGCCGCTTTTCAAGTTCGTGGATCGGGATGTTGACCGCCCCCGGCAAGTGGCCCGCGGCGTACTCCTCAGGCGGCCGCACGTCGAGGACCGTCACCAGGCCGCGTCGCGCGCGGGCCAGCAACTCCCTGGCGGGTACCGGTTCAAGGTTGTCCTTCTGGGCGAGATACAGCCTCACGATGCGCTCGACCTCCGCCAGGTACGTCTCGCCCACATGGCCGAGGGCGGAGAGCAGGCCGACCACCTCGTCGCCCGCGAGACGGTAGAAAACATACAAACCCTGTTTACGCCCGGTGATCAAACCGGCCTGGCGCAGCTTCTGGAGGTGTTGCGAGGTATTCGCCACCGTCGCCCCGGTCAGCGTCGCGAGCTGCTCGACGCTGCGCTCCGTTTGGGCAAGGAGCTCGAGAAACTCGATGCGGGTGGGGCTGGAGAGCGCCGTGCCGATGCGCGCCAGGTTGGCGAAGATGTCGCGCTTGGCGTTGGTTGACATGGCGTGGCTGCTTGTTCTAGTATTCAAGTGATCGCTTGAATATACCATGACCGAGTTCGAAGGGGCAATCAGGTTTGCGATGTTCCTCGCCGTGTTCGGCGCCGTAGCGCTATGGGAGGCGCTCGCTCCGCGCCGCAAGCGCTCGTTCGAGCGGCTGGCGCGCTGGCCGCACAACCTGGGCCTTCTGCTGGTCGACGTGGCCCTCGTGCGGGTTCTCGCCCCGGGTGCCGCCATCGCCGTTGCCATGACGGCGGCGGGAAGCGGATGGGGCTTGCTCAACGCCTTGGCCCTGCCGGGCTGGGCAGCGATTGCCGCCGGGATCGCGCTGCTTGATCTCGCCATCTACTTTCAGCACGTCATGTTCCATGCGGTGCCGACTTTGTGGCGCCTGCACCGGGTGCATCACGCCGACCTCGATTTCGATGTGACCACCGGAGCGCGCTTTCATCCGATCGAGATCCTGATTTCGACGGCGGTCAAATGCGCGGCCATAGCGGCGCTCGGCGCGCCGGTCATCTCGGTTTTCGTTTTCGAGATGCTGCTTAACGCGACCGCCATATTCAACCATGCGAATGCCTCCCTGCCGCAGCGCCTGGAGCGATGGCTGCGATGGCTGGTCGTCACGCCGGATATGCATCGCGTGCACCACTCGGTCCGCTATGAGGAGTCGTCGAGCAACTTCGGCTTCAACCTGCCGTGGTGGGATCGGCTCTTCGGGACGTACCGGGCGCAGCCGAGGCTGGGCCACGCGGCAATGACTATCGGGGTGGACGCATTCCGTTCATCCCAGGAGTTGCGGCTGGACCGCCTGCTCGTCCAGCCGCTGCGGGACACTCCCGGGCAGTACCCGATCACCCGGCGACAGGCGGCTGGATGATGCAGCTTGAAAGCACGCTGACCTGCCCGCGGTGCGGGAAATCGAGCGTCGAGACGATGCCGAGCGACGCCTGTCTATTCTTCTACGACTGTCCGCATTGCGGCACGCGCCTCAAGCCCAAGACGGGCGACTGCTGCGTGTTCTGCAGCTACGGCAGCGTGCCGTGCCCGCCGGTCCAGCGCGCGCGGGAGGCAGGCCACAAGGCAAGCGGGGGAATGAGCAACCACTGAACGAGCGGCGATAGACCAAGCTCAATGTCGCCGAGCGAAATGCGCGGCATGAGTGCCGAGTATTCCCAACTGCGCAGCACGAAGGTGTTCATCCATTCGCTGAATGCGGTATAGCTCGTTGCGATAGCAGCAGTAACAAACGCAATGCGCGGCCACCGCCAGGCGGCGAGCGCCGGCGCCTGCGTGATGACCAGCGCTGCAGCCAGCGCAGCGCCGCCGATCAGGACATCGCCCGCCGTGCAGTGCAGGACCGCGAAGGCGATATAGGCCGGGCGGCCGTCGTTCCAGATGGTGTAGAGCGGCAGCGGGGCGATTTCCCACGCCAGGCTGAGGCCTGCCAGCCAAGGCAGGTAGCGACAGAGGATCAGCGAGCGCGCTGCAGCATCGCGGTACCACGGCGCGCCGTCTGTACCCATGCGGACGATGGAAATGTCGATCAGGGCAAGCTCTCCATGCGGCGTGCGCGCCTATCGCGCCGCTGCGAGAACGCGCTCTACCGCCGCGATCAGCGCCTCGGGCGGCTGCGCCCCGACGATCATTTCAGTCGCTCCGGTGCGATTGTTCCGGACCAAGGTCGTCGGGGTGCCTGAAATTCCCGCGGTTGCGCCATCGACCAAGTCCTCGTTCACGCGCTTGGTGCTGACAGGATCTTCCAGGCAGCGCATGAACCGGGCGCGGTTCATGCCCAAGCGCGCGGCGATCACTTCCACGGAGTTATCTACGGGCAGCCCTTTGCCGTCCGACTGCGTCTGGTTGAACATGGCATCCGCGTACCGCCAGAAGGCTTCCTTGCCGCCGATTTGCGCAGCGCATTCGCTCGCAATGGCTTCCCGGCGCGCGGCCGGGTTGCGGAAGTCGAGCGGATAGTGGCGATACACCCAGTTGATCCGGCCGGCGTAGCGCGCCATCAACGCCATCGGCGTGCCGTGGAAGCTCTTGCAGAACGGGCATTCGAAGTCGGAGTACTCGATCAGCGACACTTCCGCCGATGCTTCGCCTCGAATATGGTCGCGGCCGGAATCGACTTTGCGAGCCGCTTTCGCCTCCTGCACCTGCGCTTTCTGCTGGACTTCGGTGCCGCGGCGCGCTTCTTCCTGGCGCTGGATCCCCCGCGTGATCGCGCGCTCCACTGCGCGCTCGAGTGTCCCGTCGCTTTCGAGCTTGCGGACGATGGCGTCAACCAGCGCCGGGTCGGGAGTGGCGCTCGCCTGCGGTTCGGCCCCTTGCGCTAAAGCGCCTATAGCGGTTAGCAGCACTAGCAGAACGCACGTTCTCATTCAGTTCTCCTCAGACCCTCGCGATCGACCAGTACTGTGGTCGGAATTCCCACGATCCGCAAGCCAGAATTGACCTGCAGCGAGCGATCGGCATCATTTGCCCTGTCCTCGCTCGGCGATCGCGGTCCACGTGCGTCCCGCGTCCTTCGACAGGTACACGCTGCGGCCGAAGGTTGCGATCGCGTACTCGCCGTGTGCGACGGGGTTCTGTGCGATATATCCAACGGCGTCCTTGGTCAGCGGCGGCAGCTTCACCTGGGCTGTCGAACCGCCGTCGAGCGGCGCCTGCGCAAGGCGCGGCTGGCCGTCGAAGGTCCCATACCAGAGGTGCATGCCGTCGAGATCGAAGAACACGGACAAGCCTTCCGCAGCTTCCGCCACCGGCGTGAAGCGCTCGCCAGAGTCGCGCGACACGAACACTCCGCTCGAAGTGGCGACCGCTACGGTCGCCGCGTCATCCGGGTGCACCGCGAGCGCGCGCGGATCGCCTTGCAGCCCGGCGGCACGGGCGGCCTTCCAGGCAAGACCGTCGTTCAGCGTGTAGTGCAGGCCCGGCTGGCGCATGCGCGAGCTGGGCGCCGGGTTCCAGACGTAAATGGCGTTGGTGTGCCAGCTCGTCGCGAGAACGTGAAAGTCCGTCTCGCCTTCCAGGCCGAGTTTGTCCCAGGTCTTGCCGCCGTCGCGGCTGCGCAAAAGACCGAACGGGTTCACGAGCCCCGAGCCCGGCGCCGGGTGGCCGCTGCTATAGACGCCCTGCGCAGTCGCGGCAAAGCCCATGTAGTCGTGCTGGGGCCCGGGCGCCTTCGACCACTTGCCGTTCTCGTACACCGCCAGGCCGTGATGGCTCGGGATCATCAGCCGCTTGCCGTCTGCGCTGTAGGCGAGGCCATGCACATGAACGAGCGTGACCGGACTTTGGGCTGTCGCAACCGCAGATACAGCAATCAAGATCAAAGCAAGTAATCTCATGGCTTCCTCATATTGCGGGTCATCTCGGCGCGCGCATCGAGGACTTCCCGCGAAGTCCAATGGCTCTTGATGAAGGCGAGCACCGCCCGGATCTCCGCGTCCGAAAGCTTGCCGCCGAAAGCAGGCATGTCGCTTTCGTAATTCGGCGGGGCATAAGGCGGCACCAGGCCGCGCTTGGTGATGCCGAAGAGTACGTCGTCCGGGTGATGCCAGCTATGGCCGCTCTCGTCGTGCGGCGGCGCCGGCATGCGGCCGTTCGGCAGCCGACGGCGCCAATCCGGTTGTCCTTCAAGCTTCGCGCCGTGACAGACGGCGCAGTGCTGTGCATAGACATTGGCGCCAAGGGCGACGTTGCCGCTGTCGCGCTCATCGCCGCAGCCTGCGAGCATGGCGAGCGCTATGCTATGGGCAAGCTTGCTTGATCGATTCACTGATCTCTTTCGGTGTGGCGAAGACGATGGACGCGCGATCGCCTTGCATGCCGGCGCCAACGACAACCGGCTTGCCTGGCGCCGGGCCGAGCTTGCTCGTGTCGGTCTTGAAGCGCAGGTTGAACTCCCAGATCTTCTGGCTCTTGCCGTCCGCGGTGTCGATCGTGTAGGTATCGCCGCAATGCTTGATCGAAGTGACCTGGCCTTCGGGCGGAGCCTTGCGCAAGTCGAGCTTCCCGCCTCGCTGAGCCGGAGGCGCCTTGCCTCCCGAAGCCGCTTTCAAGTAGGCGATGAGATCCTGGCGCGCCTGCCTCTGTTTCAATCCGGGAAAGGTCATGCTTGTTCCAGGAAGGAACGCCTCGGGATCGCTCAGCCACTTGTCGAGCGTTGCCTCGTTCCAGATCACATCGGCGCGTTTCATCGGATCCGAATAGCGCAGAAAGCCTTCGACGCTGCCCGCTTTCCGATTCCAGATATGCGCGAGACTGGGCCCGGTCATCTGCTCGCCGGCCGCGACGGAATGGCAGGCCATGCATTGCCGGAACACCTGCGCTCCACGCTTGGGGTCGCCCGCGGCGTGCGCGGCGAGGGTCATCAAGAGGACTGAGGAACAACCCAGCTTTTGCCATTTAAGCATCTGCATCTCCGATTCGCTTCGAAGGCCCGCAGCGCGGGCCGCCAAAAACAATGCCTGCCGCCGCTCTGGCGGCGCGGAGATCAGATCAGGAAGGAGTGAAGCAGGATGCGGCGCGGCGGAGCGCCGGAAGGTGGCGCATCAAGCCCGGTGGGAAGAAGTGCTGTCGGGCGACTAACAACAAGCACCGGCAACGGCGCCGGGCCGCGCACCAAGGACATAGTCAACCCAGCAAGCTGAAGATCTGAAGTGCAGTGCGCGACGCAGAGGTTCCCACTCTGCGCCTGGGCTGCGGGAGATGGACAATTCGCGCAGGGCTCGTCCGCTGCCATCGCGATGTGCGCGGTCATCCCGCGCTCCATAGAACAGGCAGCGAGCGCAACAGTGCCCTGGGCAAAGACCAGTAGCCCGATGAGGAGCAGCGCGACGCGGCGCTTGAGAATTACTGCCATGGGTCGACGGAGATTGTACCTCGCGGTCAGCCTTTATAGCTTGACCCGTCGCAGTCGCAAGGCGCTCGCCACCACCGAAACGGAGCTCATCGCCATGGCGGCGCCGGCGAAGATGGGCGAGAGCAGGATGCCGAAGAACGGATAGAGCGCGCCGGCCGCGATCGGCACGCCGAGCGCGTTGTAGACGAAGGCGAAGAACAGGTTCTGCTTCACGTTACGCATCGTGGCGCGCGACAAGCGGATCGCCTTTACGATCGCGCGCAGGTCGCCCTTCACGAGTGTGACCGCCGCGCTTTCGATTGCGACATCGGTGCCAGTGCCCATCGCAATCCCCACATCGGCCTGCGCGAGCGCGGGCGCGTCGTTGATGCCGTCTCCCGCCATGGCGACGACGCGGCCCTGCGCCTGGAGCTCCTTGACCTTCTCCACCTTCTGCTCCGGCAGAACCTCGGCGATGACCTCATCGATGCCAAGCAGCTTTGCGACCGCTTCGGCGGTCTTGCGCGAGTCTCCCGAGAGCATGACGATCCGGATGCCTTCGGCATGCAGCGCGTTCACCGCCTCGGGCGTGGTTTGCTTGATGGGATCGGCCACCGTGAGTCCTGCGGCCACCCTGCCGTCGATTGCCGCAAAGATGCTTTTATCGGCGAGCGCCGCCGGCACGCCGCCGAACTCCTCCATGTAGCGCCGGCTTCCGACTGCCACGCGGTGTCCGGCGACCTTCCCCGCGACGCCCTGGCCGGTGACCGAATTGAACCCCTCGACCGGTGAAAGAGGTACCCCGCGCTTCTCGGCTGCCTGCACGATCGCCTGCGCGAGCGGATGCTCGCTCGCGCGCTCGAGACTCGCGATGAGCCCCAACGCCTTGTCTTTTTCCATTTCGCTTACAACAATGAAATCGACAAGCTGCGGCTTGCCCACGGTCAGCGTGCCGGTCTTGTCCACGACCAGCGTGTCCACATCGCGCAGCTTCTCGACCGCCTCGGCGCTGCGGAAGAGCACGCCGTTCAGCGCGCCTTGCCCCATCGCCACCGTGATGGAGATCGGCGTAGCAAGGCCGACCGCGCACGGACAGGCGATGATCAGCACCGCCACCGCGTTGACGAGCGCATAGTTCAATCTCGGCTCCGGGCCGAAGAAGTACCAGGCCAGCGCAGTCAGGATCGCGATGGCGACCACGACTTCGACGAAGTATTCGGCGACCTTGTCGGCGAGCCGCTGCACCGGTGCCTTGGTGCGCTGCGCCTCGCTCACCATGTGCACGATGCGCCCGAGCAGCGTGTCGGAGCCGATGCGCTCGGCGCGCATGACGAAGCCACCCTTGGCGTTGACCGTGCCCCCGACTACGCGGTCGCCGGGCCTCTTCGGCACGGGCACCGGCTCGCCGGTGACCATCGACTCGTCCACGTTCGAGGAGCCTTCGACCACGGTGCCGTCGACGGGGATCTTCTCGCCGGGCCGCACGCGTAACCGGTCGCCCACCCGCACCTCTGAAAGAGGAATTTCCTTTTCAACCCCATTTTCAATCCGCAAAGCCATGGCCGGTGCGAGCGCGAGCAGCTGCCGGATGGCGTGGCTGGTCTGCCCCATGGCGCGCAGCTGCATCACTTCTCCGACCGAAACCAGGGTCACTATGATGGCGGCCGCCTCGAAATAAGTGCCGACCTGGCCGCCGTGCATTCGCAGTTCCGGGGGGAAGAGCGCGGGCGCTGCGACCGCCACCACGCTGTAGACATAGGCGAGGCCGACACCGAGCCCGATCAGCGTGTACATGTTGGGGCTGTGATTCTTCAGCGACAGCCAGAACTTGCGGAAGAAGGGCCAACCGCCCCACCAAACCACGGGCGTGGCAAGAAGCAGCTCTACATACCTGGAGTACTTGAATTGCGCCGCGAATCCCAGCATCGGCGCCATCGCGACGAATAGCAGCGGTGCGCTCAGCACCGCGCTCACCCAAAGGCGGCGCGTCAGGTCGCGCAGCTCCGAATCGTCCTCGACGCCGCCTTCCATCGGCACGAGCGTCATGCCGCACTTCGGGCACGAGCCGGGGCCGATCTGCACGATCTCCGGATGCATCGGGCAGGTGTACCTGACACCTTCCTTTGCGGACTGCGTGTGTCCTCCCTTTGGCGACAAATACTTCTCGGGGTTGGCGCTGAACGCTTGCAGGCAACGCTGCGAGCAGAAGTGGTAGGTCGTTCCCTTGTGCTCGAAGTGCCCCGCCGCCTTGGCCGGATCTACTGTCATGCCGCAAGCTGGATCGAGTGCCACGATCAGCGCGCCAGGTCGATGATGGGAAGGTTCAAAGTCCGCCTATTGTGGCAAACGATAGGCTTGGCGGGTTTGTCCGTGATTTCAGCATGCAGCCTGCGCGTTACAACGGAAATGCAGAAGCACGTATTTAGCGCCGCGCGACGAGACGGACGCGGATATCGAGCGCATCGCGAACCCGCAAACCCCCGTTGAGAGCGGTGAAAGGCTCGATGCCGAACTCCGACTGGTTGATGCGGAAACCCGCGATCACTACGAGCATGCCGTCCTGCCGCAGTACAGCTGCGGCGAAGCGCAGATCGCGCGTCACTCCACGGAGCGTGACGCGTGCCGTGACCGTCGGACCCCACTGCGGACCGACGAGCGCGATCGACTCGACCCGGATCAGTGGATGTTTCTCCGCGTCGAGCACGTCCCTTCCGAGCATGTTCTCGCGAGTGTCGCGGCGCGCGGGCTCCGAGACCTGTGCCGCAAATTCGTCGCCTTCCTCGGCGCGCGCGGCGGGCGGATCCACCGCGAAGGAATCGACTGGAATTTCGAGCCGGAAGCCGCTCGCTGCCGCGGCGTCACCGGCGCGGATCTCGCCGTGCACGCGGCCGACGACGACGTGGTTGTGGCCGAAGCGCGCGAGCGGGCCGTCGCGGTAGACGAGGAGGCGGATTTCGGACGCCTGCGGATCGACGCTGTAGCGCGGCGCAGCGGAGGGAACATTCACGTCCGCCCTCACCGGCTCGGCGAGCACTGCCGTCTCCCCGGGCGGCGGCAGCGTCTGGCATGCCGCGGCAAGCAGCAGCGGGAATAATAGGAGTAGCGCGCGTGTCTTGTGAACTACAAGGAGCGCTGTTCGGGTGCAAACTGGGTGCATGGGCTTGCGGAATTCGACCGAGTCTTACGGGATCATAGCGCAGGCGTTTCACTGGCTCGTTGCCTTGCTGGTGCTTGCTCAGCTCGGCATCGGTCTGTACGCGGCGAACCTGCCAGTGAGCCTGGCGAGGCTGCGGTGGCTGTCGCACCACAAGTCGCTCGGCCTCTTTATTCTGGCGCTGGTGCTGTTGCGGCTCGGCTGGCGCGCATTGAATCCGCCGCCCGAGCTGGCGCGCTCGATGCCGCGGTGGGAGCGCCGCGCGGCGCTCGCGACGCATCGGCTGTTCTACCTGCTCCTCATCCTCGCGCCGCTCGCCGGCTGGCTTTACGCCTCCGCCGCGGGCCTGTCGGTCAACTGGTTCGGGCTGTTCCAGGTGCCGGACCTCGTCTCGAAGGATCGCGAGCTCGCCGCACTGTTCAAGGCGCTGCACATCGGGCTCGTCGCGTTGCTCGCCGCGCTCGTCGCGCTGCACGTCGGCGCGGCCCTGCGGCACGAGCTTCTGCTGCGCGACGGCGTGATGCGCCGCATGCTGCCCTGGAAGCCGCGAAGAAACGACTGATGCCGCGATTGCTCCTGGTTCTGCTCGTAAGCGCCGCGCTCCCGGCGGCCGCCGACGAGTGCTACTCGGTGGATCCCGCCGGCGGCAGCGTGTCTTTCGAGTTGAGGCAGGCGGGCTCGCCATTCCGCGGCGCCTTCCACCGCTTCGGCGGCGAGCTCTGTATCGCGCAGGGTCAGGTCGCGCGCATCGATGTGTGGCTCGAGCCCGCGTCCGTCGAAACCGCGCTGCCCGAGATCGATGCAGCGCTCAAGGCAAAGGAATTCTTCGACGTCGCCGGCCATCCGCGCATCGCGTTCGCCAGCGAATCCGTGCAGGTGCGGGACGATCGGCAGCTCGCGCGCGGCACGCTCGGCATCAAGGGAAAGCGCCGCAACGCGGAGGTCCCGTTCCGGCTTCACGAGAGCGGCGGCAAGCCTCTCGTGTCCGGTTCATTCAAGCTCGACCGGCTGGACTACGGCATCGGCACCGGCGAGTGGTCGGACACCCGCTGGCTTGGCGCCGAGGTGAAGATCGATTTCAGCGCCACCCTTTTGCGCAGGTGACCGCTCGGCCGAGACGTCCTGGATTGTATGGCGCGTGGTTTGCAAGTAGTCTTGAATATCCCGGTTTCATTCCCCAGATAGGCTTTCCCCTCCATGGAATCATTCCACGGCACCACCATTCTCTCCGTGCGCCGCGGC
>Ga0210382_10000563_pt1 | contig 13173 bp, 7 predicted proteins | sample PLMedo_FD_155452 | JGI IMG/M metagenome (GOLD analysis project Ga0210382, IMG submission 155452) | Groundwater sediment microbial communities from an aquifer in East River, Colorado, USA - PLM0_60_coex redo | ecosystem: Environmental > Terrestrial > Soil > Riparian zone | place: USA: East River...
CCTGATTCAGGGCACGAAGGGCCTCGTCCAGAAGTATCCGGACCCGAAGATCCACGTCGAGGGGCGCAGTCCCCCCCATCAGTGGGAGGACCTGGAGCTGTATCGCGCCGAGTACGAGCACCCGGTGTGGCGGGCGCTCGAGGAGCGCTCGCGCGGTGCGGGGCACGGCGGGATGGACTACATCGAGGACTACCGGCTCATCGAGTGCCTGCGCGCCGGGACGCCCACGGACATGGACGTCTACGATGGCGCCGCGTGGAGCGCGGTGTCGGAGCTGTCCGAGCGCTCGATCGCGCGGCGGAGCCGGCCGATGGAGTTTCCCGATTTCACGCGGGGTGCCTGGAAGACCCGCCCTCCGCTCGGGATCATCGCGCCTAGCCCCTAGCCCCCGCCCCGGGGAGGTTGGTGGAGGCTAGTGGAGGCGACCCCCACCACCCTCCCTATGGGTTTGGGGGTTGGGATGCGGCTGCCCCGTTATTAAGGCGTGTACATACGTAGTCCACCGTCATGACCGTCTGCGTCGGAGAGTAGACTCATGTACCGCATTGCCTTGCCTCATCTCGTGCTGATGTGTGCGATGTCGGCGCTCCCCCTCTCCCACCGCATCGGTGCGCAGCAGCCAGGCGACCCGACCGAAGGCCGGGGTCCGCGATTCCTCCTGGCCATGGCCGAGCGCGCCAAGCCGGTACCCGTCGATCTGAAGCGATCGGCGGTCATGCGCCGGCCGCTCTCGCTCGCGTTCGACGGCGCCACGCTCAAGGAAGCTCTGGCGGAGATCTCCCGGCAAGCGGGACTGAGCCTGGCGTACGCGGACGACATCTTGCCGGTCACAACGCTCGTGAGTTTGCGCGCGGAGCACATCACCGTGGCCGCTGCGCTGATGGACGTGCTGCTCGATGCGGGCGTAGACATCGTGTTCACGCCGGACGGCCGGGCCACGCTGGTGAAGCGGCCGGCCGGCCCCGCCCTGCAGCTGGGCTCGATCGCGGGGACGGTGACCGCAGCGGAAGCCGGAACGCCCCTGGTGCGCGCCACGGTGGTCGTCGTCGGGACGCGCCTCTCCGCCGAGACCGATGCCACGGGACGCTATAGCATCAGCGCCGTGCCGGTGGGGACGCATCGCGTGCGGGCCCGGATGCTCGGCTACGCACCCGTCGATTCGAGCGTGGTCGTCGAGGACAACCAAGAGACGGTGCTCGATTTTCAGCTCAAGGCACACGCGATCGAGCTGGAGGCGGTCGTCGCCGTGGGCTATGGGGAAAAGCGCCGCGAGGATCTCACCGGAGCAGTGACGACCGTTGGCCCTGAAGTCCTGAATGGACGACCGGTCACCAACACCTTGGCGGCACTGCAGGGCGCGCTGCCTGGATTGATCGTGCAGCGGTCTGGGGGCCAGCCGGGGGTGGAAGATTTCGATCTGAATCTGCGGGGTGTCTCATCGGTCAATGCGGGAGATAACAATGCAGCGAATACTCCACTGGTTTTGATCGACGGGGTCCCCGGCAAACTTGATCTGCTGAACCCCGCGGACATCGAATCGATCACGGCGCTGAAGGATGCCGCGGCGTCGATCTATGGCGCGCGGGCGGCCGACGGAGCGCTGCTTGTCACGACCAGGCGCGGCTCGCGCAGCGCGCCGGTGTTTACCTACAGCAACAACACCGCCGTCACCAAGTTAACGGGAATGATGGATACGCCGAATAATTATCAGATGGCGGTGATGGACAATGAGGCGAACATCCACAACGGCGCCGCGCCGATGTACACCCCGGATCTGCTCAACCGCGTGCGTATCGGCGACCCGACTCCCATCCCGCATCCGATCTACGCAAGCTCGGGGTGGATGCTCTTCTTTACGAACACGGATTGGCGCAAAGCCCTGTTCGAAAACGGATTCCAGCAGAAGCACACGGTGTCGGTCTCGGGTGGAGGCGAGAATTCCGCCTACTACGTCTCGGCCGCTTACGCGGATCAGAACGGCGTGATTCGCTACGCGAACGACAACAACAAACGCTATCAGCTCAGGCTGAATTACGATTACGACTTCTCCCGGCGCGTTCGTCTCGAAACACGCCTCGGCGTAGAGAATCAGGACCGGTCGGACATCGGCGGCTTGACCCACGGCTCCTGGTGTAGCTGTCCGTGGGTGGTCGTGGAAGGGATCTTTGGGATGCCCAATCATCCCATCTACACGGAGAGCGGTCAGCACTTTTTTGCGCAGGGGGGCTGGGGCAACGCGGTGGCTCAAGCGAAGGACGCTGCGACCGCCACGTTTGTCACGCGGAACGTCAATACCAATTTCAAATTGATCGTCCAGCCGCTGGATGGCCTGAAGTTGAATCTCCAGTCCGGCATCGATTACCGCACGGAGGACAACACCGATATCGGCAAGTCCTACCCGTACTACCAGTGGAATGACAGCAACATCGCCTACTATTCGACCAATCCTGATCAAAACTGGGTGGGCCGGTACAATGCAACCACGGTGCACCGGAACTACGTCGGGTATGCGCAGTTCAGCCGGACGTTTGCGGACCGACACGCATTCGAGTTGATGGGCGGTATCTCGCACGAAGACGACGACGTGGACTGGTTCCAGGCAGGCAGATACAACTTCCCGAACCAGGACGTGTGGGGACTCAATCTCGGCGGGACCGGCAACACGTGGACCGGCGGCGGTGGCACGCAGTGGGCGATCCAATCGTTCTTCTCCCGCTTGAGTTACGGGTTCAACAACAAGTACCTGCTCGACGCCACGCTGCGCTACGATGGCAGCTCCCGCTTCCGCCCCGACAAGCGCTGGGGATTGTTCCCGGGCGTGTCGCTCGCCTGGCGGATCTCCGAAGAGCCCTTTGCGCGCCGACACCTTGCCGTATTTGATGACCTGAAGCTGCGCGCCTCGTACGGAAAAAACGGGAATCAGGAAGGCATCAACCTCTACGACTACCTGCAGCTGATCACCATCGGCCGTGGGGTTCCGTATCCGTTCGGAGCCGGTGGCCAGGATCAATCGGCATTTCTGTCGGGCATGGTCTCGAAAGACAGAACGTGGGAGACGATCGCCACGACCAACGTGGGGTGGGACGCCACGCTGTTGTCATCCCGTCTCAACGTGACGTTCGACTACTTTGTCAAACGCAACAAAGACATGCTGGTGCCCGTCACTTACCCAGCTCTGCTGGGGGCGACACCGCCGTTCTCAAACGCGGGTGCGCTCAAGGCCTGGGGCTTCGAAACATCGGTTGGCTGGAAAGGAGCGATCCGAGGGCTGCGGTATGCGGCACGGCTATCGCTCAGCGATGCGCAGAACAAAGTCGTGAACTATGGCGGCCAGGACACCTATGTCCTGGGTTACAACTTTGTCCGTCAGGGCTATCCGGTGAACACGTACTTCGGCTACGTGTTCGACGGGGTGATCCGCACGCAGGCCGAGCTCGACGCGTACAAACTGCTCGGCGGCGTTCCCAGCGACATCGGGATCGGCGACGCGCGGTTCAAGGACGTGAACGGCGATGGCAAGATCAGCCTGTACGGGGACAGTCCCGGTCAGGATGGTGATGTCGTCGATCTGGGGAATCTCGCGCCGCGGTACACCTACGGGATAAACCTGGATGCCGCATGGAAGCGGTTTGATCTCAGCGTGTTCTTCCAGGGGGTGGGCAAGCGGACGCTCTTCCGGGATGGTGACTACCGCATGCCCTGGAGTGACTGGTGGAGACAGCCGCCGCTGTTCTACTATGGCCAGACGTGGAATGAAGATCGCCCCAACGCGCCCTATCCGCGGCTGTCGCACGGCGACATCCGATTCTGGAATTACCAGCCGTCGACGTTGCAGGCGATCAATGGGGCCTACGTGCGGTTGAAGAATCTGCAGATCGGGTTCTCCCTCCCGGAGCGTCTGATCGCGCGGGCTCGCATGACGCATGCACGAATCTATTTCAGTGGGTTTGACCTGTGGGAGAAGCATCATGTGAAGGGCGGCTGGGATCCTGAATCGCCGCCGCTCGGCTTCAACTATCCGTTCCAGCGGCTCTACTCTTTCGGCATGGATATCACCTTCTAATGGGGCGCCCATTCATGAACCGGCACACTGTCGCATATACCGGCGCCCTCCTCATGCTGGCGCTGGGCTGCAAGGACCTGAATCTCGGCCCGAAGGATCAAGTCTCGGACGCGTCGTTCTGGAAGAGCCCGGACCAGTTCAAGCTGGCCGCCAATGATTTCTATTTCGCGCTGCTCGGCCCTGACGAACCGCATGCACGCCATACCTACATCGAGCTCAATTCAGATATCGCCACCGGCAGCGGGAACTCGGCGATGTCGTCGATGAGCAATGGGTCGTATCTGCCGCAAGCGAATTCCGACCGGTGGAATGACTCATACGCGGGGATCCGAGCGACCAACTATCTGCTCGACAAGGCCGCACAATCGGGGTTGGGATCGCAGATCGATCGCTGGGTCGGCGAGGCCCTTTTCTTCCGGGCGTATCACTACTGGAACCTGGTGAAGACGTACGGCGGTGTGCCGCTCATCACCACGGTGCTCGACGTCAACTCGCCGGAGGTGTACTCACCGCGAGCCACGCAACAAGAGATCATCGATTTCATCATCGCCGACCTCGACAACGCGGTGCCGAAACTCGTCAAGCAGAGCCAGCTGGCCCCCGAGGAGATGGGGCGGGTGACGCAAGGCGCGGCGCTCGCGCTGAAGGCCCGGGCCGCGCTGTACCAGGGGACCTGGCTCAAGTATCACAACGAGGGATCGCCCACGGCGATGATTACGGCATCGATCAATGCCGCGGAGCAGCTGATTGGGTCGAGTGAGTACGATCTGTATCGCGACCACGGCACAGACAGCGCCTACAAGTTCCTGTTCATCCTGCAAGGTGATGATAGTAAGGAAGTGATCCTCGCTCGACGCTACTACGCCGGCCGCGCGACCCACAATTGGACCAGAGAATTGTGGTTCAATTACATGATTCCCACGAAGAAGCTGGCCGACATGTACCTGTGCAAGGATGGCCTGCCGATTACGATCTCGCCGCAGTTCCTGGGATATGATTCGCTGGAGACAACGGAATTCCAAAACCGGGATCCGAGAATGGCGATGACATTCGTCGTCCCCGGCAGCGATGTCCACCAGGAGAATGGGTTCAACCCGATCATTCCAGGCTTTTCGGGCACGAACGCCACTCGCACCGGCTACATGCTGCGCAAATTCCTGGACGAAACGGACGAAGCGGCGCACTTTGCCGGTCAGTACGATTTCAAAGAGTTTCGTTACGGGGAAGTGCTGCTGATCCTCGCCGAGGCGCTGTTTGAGCGGGACGGGGTCGTCTCCGATGCCGATCTGGACCGGACGATTGGCGAGCTGCGCCGCCGGGTTGGCATGCCGACCCTCACCAATGGTGTTGTAAGCACCAACGGGTTGGACATGCTTACGGAGATCCGGCGCGAGCGGACCGTGGAATTGGCGTTCGAAGGATTCCGGCGTGACGACTTGCGGCGCTGGAAGACGGCCGAAACCGAGATGCCGCAGGGGCTGCGCGGCGTGAAATTCGTCGGCACAGAATATGAGCAACGGGATTCTACCCTCGTGATCGGTACGGATATCCAGGTCGACGCTGGCGGTTTCGTCGTCGCGGAGCCGGCGGCCTCACGCCAATTCGTCGTCCCGAAGCACTACCTAGACCCGATTCCGTTGCAGCAGATTCAACTCTCACACGGCACGGTCACCCAAAATCCAGGCTGGTAATTGTGGTTTCCTGCACATGAGAAAGATCCTGTCGATCTCGTTGCTTTATTGCTTCCTTGGCGGCGGGGCTTCCGGGCAGCTGCAACGCGCACAAATCGATCCCGCGAAAGCTCCCGTACCGCAGCAGCATTTCCAACCGGAATACACGTTCGATGCTCCGGCTGATCCGCTGCGGTGGTCGACACAAAAACGCGGGTTGAATGTTTCGTTTGGCTCGACGGATGAGTTGTACATGAGAAGTGACGCCCCAGACCTACCGAACGAATCCCACCTGTGGGAAGACACCGGATGGAAAGGTGAACGGCTCAATGCACAGCTCCTGATCTGGTCACCCGACACATTGAACCAGATACGGATTGCAACGGGTGATCTCGTCAATGCTCGAGGCAGGGTCTTGAGCAAGAGCAATTTGCAGGTACATCTGGTTCGCTATGTCTTGTCGAATTATCCCTATGGCGCCAAGGACGTCAGCTGCGATGTGACGGCGACGAACAACGCCTATCTCATGCCGGACAGATTCGAGACCTTCGAGCGGTTCGATCTGCCGGGGAGAACGGTGCGACCCATTTGGCTTTCGCTCGACATTCCTCCCGGCACCGAATCTGGAATCTACCAGGGGACCATCGACGTCAGCTCGGAAAAGAGTCGTGTCTCGTTACAAGTAAAAATACGAGTGCAAAACCAGGTTTTACCGAAACCGGCGGATTGGAAATTCAGGCTCGACTTATGGCAAAACCCCTGGGTCGTGGCATGGTACTACCACCTCGAGCCCTGGTCCGCCGAACATAAGGCGCTGTTGAAACAGCACCTTCGCTTGTACGCCGATGCAGGTGGGAAATACATCACCACGTACGCGGTCCATTCGCCCTGGTCGGACAATTCGTACATGATCGAAGGGTCGATGATCGAATGGACCAAGCGTGCCGATGGTACATGGAAGTTCGACTACAACATCTTCGATCAATACGTGCAATTAGCCATTGAGGCCGGAGTGAATAAGGCTATCACCATCTATACTCCAGTTCCCTGGGGGCACCGGTTCCGTTATCTCGATGCCAAATCCGGGAACTATGTGTTCGAGGAATGGTCGCCGGAATCCGTCGAATTCAAGTCTGTTTGGAAGGTCTTTCTCGATGATCTCAAGGCCCATCTGGAAAAGAAGGGGTGGTTTGACAAGACCTATCTGGGAATCAATGAAAATCCTTTGAACTTCACCATGGCAGCTGCCAGGGTAATCAAGGATCATTCAAGCAAGTGGAAAATCACCTATGCCGGAGACTGGCATCCGGAGTTGGCCAATCTATTGGATGACTATTCTCCCATCATCACCAGTGAGCCAAGCCTCGAAGAGACCAGAGCACGTTCGGCCAGAGGGTTCACCACCACGTACTACGTGTGCTGCAATCCACAGAAACCCAACACCTTTGTTTTCTCTCCACCGATTGAAGCCAGGTATATCGCTTGGTACTCTGCCGCACACGGCTATGATGGCTTTCTCCGCTGGGCATACGATGCCTGGCCCGCGGATCCGGTGCGTGATGCACGGCATACGCTGTGGCCTGCGGGAGATGAGTTTCTCGTCTACCCCGGCGCGAATAGCAGCATTCGGTTCGAGAAATTACGCGAAGGAATCGTCGACTACGAAAAGATCAGGATCATACGCGAGCTGGCGGCCAAATCATCCGATGGCAAAATCAAGAGCCAAATGCAGGAGTTTGACACTCATCTGGGCACCTTCATCGGAGATCGTGATTACAGTAAGCGTGATTATGATCAACAACGAATAACGGAGGCCGTTCATAAAGGAAAGCACATGCTGGAGGCGCTCAGCGATGGTCTGGCGCGATGACGGAGTTGGTGTGTACAGAGGTTCAAGATTATGTCTTGACGCATGAACTGTTACCAGCTGGTCCGGTCCCAACGGCCTTCGATCCGAATGGTGTTTATCCCTACGTAAGTTATTCCGAGACCTCCAACCGATCCGTACTTAAGAAGTACAGGTTTGTCGTTGTGGAAAATGACAAGATTAGAGTAGCGATTTGTCCCGACCTTGGAGGAAGAGTAACATCGATAATTCATAAGGGATCGGGCAAGGAAGTATTATATGCTCCGGGAGTAATCAGACCTACGCGAATCTTACCTCGGTTGTGTTTCGTGGCCGGCGGCATCGAAGTAAGCTTTCCCATTTCTCATTCTCCCACGCAGAACGACGCAGTCCTCTACAGAATCGATCGAACGCAACAGCGTGTCTATGTAACGTGTGGAGAGCGGGAATTACGTTTTGGCATGCAGTGGTCAGTGGAGTATTCGTTGGGTGCTGGCGATGAGTTCCTGACGCAGCGCGCTGTGTTTCATAATCCCGGAACCGCACCATATCCCTGGATGTCATGGTCGAATGCGGCGTTGCCCTGCGCTGCGGACACGGAATATCATTTCCCCAGGGGCAATGTCCTATCTCATTCGTCACGACTTGAGACCATCGATTGGGAGCAAGCAGGACCGAAACGCGAGTCGGATATAAAGGAGATGACGGGCTTCTTTTGGAAGACGAAGGACGTCAATGCGTTTGGTGCCTTTACACCGTCATTCGGCACGGGGTTATATCACGTCGCCGATGAAGCGATCTCGCCCGGCATGAAATTGTGGAGCTATGGTGTTGGTCCAGACCGCGCGTGGGGTACGTTGAGTACGGCGAATGGCGATCCGTACATTGAGATCCAGGGCGGACCGATTCGTGATCAATCGATCAAGCTGGAGTTGCAACCCCAAGAAACCCGATGGCACGTGGAGTTTTGGATCCCCTCGAGCAGACCATTGAACATCTATTCCTTGAAGGTTCCGACGGTCGAGCTCAGAGCTGTCAGCGAAGTTCCTCTCTTCGATTGGGCAAGGGAGGAAGAAGTGAAGGTATGGAAGGATCTCTTGAGTGCTCATGAAACAAGAGGGAGGTTACCCGAACCCCCTGAGATTCATCGGTGTCTTTGGGCTCCTTCCGGCATGGAACACATGGACGCCGCTTTTACATGGGCTATCAAGACCAGCAAAGGTGACAAAACAGAACGATGGAGATTTCACTACGGGACCTGGCTGGCCGGAACAGGAAGAAAGAAAGAAGCGATCCAGGTTCTATCGACGAGTAGCCTCGGGGTGGCGCGGGCGTTGTTGGCCAGGGTGCTTGAATTGGAAGGTGATACCGAGGGTGCCGGGAAGGCGTTCGGATCTATTCGGGAGAAATGGGTGCAATTGCATCCGCAGATCACTGTCGAGCGCGATACAGTGCTTCGCAATGCAGGAACCCACACGATCGCCGAACGTGAGAAATGGTTGAACCAGGTAGACGCCGTTCAGGATGAATGGGTAATAGAAAGACGCGTGCAGCTGTTGATTGATAAAGGTGAATTTCAAAAGGCTAAAGAACTCCTGCTGTCCGTTTCGTTTCAGAAGGTGCATCAACGGTATGCCCGCACGGCATTGTGGAATCAGGTATGCGAGAAATTACATGAACCGTGTTTGCCAATCCCCGCCGAGCTGGGAGAAGATCAGTTAGCCGCTTTTGGTGCCTATCGGGAGTTTGGATGAACCGCCGCACAGAACGAGGAGCGCGCGGCGCGGCGACACTACCGCGCTCCCGCGCCGCGCAGATACTCGCCCGCCACCGTCGCGAACTGCGCGATCGCGACCTCGGGCTCCGGGATCTCGGGGTGCCAGCGTTTTTCCCACTCGAAGCTGTACACCCCGCGGTACCCGATCTTCACGAGCGCCTCGATCTGACGACGCACCGGCACCTCGCCCGTCCCCGTGAGCACGTACCGCCGGTCGGTGCCCGCGGGCACCGAGTCCTTGAGATGCGTGTGGCGGATATAGCGCCCGACCTGCAGCACCGTGTCCTCCGGTGCCTCCTGCCCCGACACGAACGTGTGGTGCGCGTCCCAGAGCAGGGCCACCGCCGGGGAGTCCGCCTGTTGCAGGATGGCGAGCAGTGTGGGCGAGTCGGTGAAATCGCCGTGGGACTCGATCAGGACCGTGACGCCCTTGGGCCGCGCGTAATCGCCCAGCCCGCGCAGGCCGCGGGCGATGTGCGCGATCATCACGTCGCGCGGCACGCCCTGGACATAGTTGTTGCCGAACACGCGCACATACGGGGCGCGGAGCGCCTCGGCCAAGTCGATGAAGCGCCGTGCCTCGTCGAGCTGGGCGGCGCGCTTCGTGGGGTCCTGCTCGTGCATTTGGGCCGAGGCGCCGAGGCACGATACCCGCAGTCCGCGCTCGCGGAGCGCCTGCTTCGTCAGGTCGAGCCGGCCGCCTTCGCGCGAGAGCTCGGGGGCCTGGCTCAAGTCCATCGTCTTCTGAAGACCCCGCAGCTCGACGGCGACGTAGTCGTGCGACCTGGCGAAATCCAGGATCTCCGTCAACGTCCATTTCGGACAGCCGAGCGTCGAGAAGCCGAGCGGAAGCTGGTCGCCGCCGGTCGGCAGCGGCCGATATCGCGCGGCGAGCGCCGCGGCGGAGGTTTGCAGGAATTCGCGGCGGGTCGTCATGGGCCGACTCCGTTGTCCGGGTTGGTCTCCCCGTCGCGGCGCACGTACGGGCTGTCGGGGCTCTGCGGATAAACCGGCGCCGCCACCATCGTGAGCAGGAGAACGAAGCCCATCTCAGGGCTGGACCGAAAATGCATAGACGGTCCGGGAGCGGTACTCGCCCCCGGGACGCAGGATGGTCGACGGAAACCCGGGCTTGTTCGGAGAGTCTGGAAAATGCTGGGTCTCCATTGCGAAACCGTAGCGGCGGCGGTACACGACCCCCTTTTTCCCGAGCAGCGTGCCGTCGAGGAAGTTGCCGGAGTAGAACTGGAGTCCCGGCTCCGTCGTGTGGATCTCCATCACCCGCCCGCTGGTCGGCTCGTACACCCGCGCTGCCAGCTTGAGCCCGTGGTCCCCGCCCTTGTTCAGCACGAAGTTGTGATCATAGCCCCGCCCGTACCGGAGCTGGACGTCGTCCGCGTCGATACGGGCGCCGATGGGGGTGGGTGAGCGGAAGTCGAAGGGCGTGTTCGCGACACTGTTGATCTCCCCCGTCGGAATCAGTGTGGAATCGACCGGAGTGAAATGATCGGCGTTCAGCGTGACGACGTGGCGGAGAACGTCGCCGCTGCCATCGCCCGCCAGATTGAAATAGCTGTGCTGTGTGAGGTTGACGGGCGTCGCGCGGTCGGTGGTGGCGTGATAGTCGAAGATCAGCTCGTTGCGGTTCGTCAGCGTGTAAGTGACGGTCGCGTGCAGCGTGCCCGGGTAGCCCTCCTCGCCGTCCCGGCTCGTATACCGTAAGATCAAGCCGACCGAGTCCGGGCCTTCGAACGGCGCCACGTCCCAGACTACCTTGTCGAAGCCCCGCACGCCGCCGTGGAGGTGATTGGGGCCGTTGTTGGTGGCGAGGGTGTAGGTCCGGCCGTCGAGCGTGAACCGGCCGTGAGCGATACGGTTGCCATACCGCCCGATGATGGCGCCAAAGTAGGGGGATGCCCGCTCGTATGCTGCGAGCGAGTCGTGGCCCAGGACGATATCGTCGAGCTTGCCCGTCCGGTCCGGCACCTTGAGCGAGACGATGATGCCGCCGTAGTCGAGGACCGTGAGCTCGATCCCGTGGGCGTTTTTGAGCGTGTACAACCTGACGGTCTCCCCCCGGTCGGTGGTACCGAATGGTTCCCCGGTCACGGATGGCCTTCCTGCACACGCGATACTCCAGGCGAGGATCACGCACCACCCGGACACTCGCGGATCGAGGACGCGCCGCATGCTCGGTCTCCTTCGAAAATTCATATGCCGCGCGCTACTCGGGCCAGTGCTCTTCGTCCCGCTCGAGCAGCCGCAGCCGCCCGCCGCCATTCCGCTCGCCGAGTATCCGCGGCCCGACTTCCAGCGGGAGGAGTGGCAGAATCTCAACGGCCCCTGGCAATTCCAATTCGATGCCGCGGACGCGGGTGAGCGCCAGGGCTGGGCCCGGAGCGGGCCCCCTGCGGCTCGCCCGATCGTCGTCCCGTTCCCCTGGGGGAGTCCGCTCTCGGGGGTTCCGGACAGTGCGTCCATCGGCTGGTACGCGCGCACCATCGAGGTCCCCGCGGGGTGGTCGCAGGGCGGGCGGCGCGTATTCCTTGTCGTCGGCGCCGCCGATTGGCGCACCACCGTCTGGCTCGACGGCCACGCACTCGGCGCGCATGACGGCGGGTACGTCCCGTTCGAGTTCGAGCTGACGCGGTACCTGAGGCCCGCGCAAAAGCAGCTGCTCGTCCTCCGGGTCGATGACGCGCCGCGGGCGTTCAAGCTCGAGGGCAAGCAGGGCTACGGCAACGCGCGCGGCATCTGGCAGACGCCGTACCTCGAAGCACGCGGCAGCATTCCCCTGCAGGCGCTCCACTTCGCGCCGGACGTCGACCGCAGGCGGGTGGCGGTGACGGCCCGGCTGCTCGACACGGCGACGCGGGACCTCACGCTGACGCTCCGCTTCAAGAACGCCGAGTTGCCGGTGCTGACCCGGCGCGTCCCGCGGGGGACTGACCGCCTGACGTTCGCCGTGCCGATCCCGAACGTCCATCTCTGGTCCCTCGATGATCCGTTCCTCTACGAGGTCGAGGCGAGCGTGGGCGACGACCGGGTCGAGAGCTATTTCGGCATGCGGAAGATCTCGGTCACCACGCTTCCCGGGACCGATTACCGCTACGTTGCCCTCAACGACGAGCCGATCTACCTGCAGCTCACGCTCGACCAGGCGTTCCACCCGGAGGGGTTCTATACCTATCCGAGCGACTCCTTCGTGCGCGCCGAGATCCTGCGCGCGAAGGCGATCGGCCTGAACGGGCTGCGCGAGCATGTCAAAGTGGAATCGCCGCGCAAGCTGTACTGGGCCGACCGGCTGGGACTGTTGATCATGGCCGACGTGCCCAACTCGTGGGGCGAGCCCGATTCGGCCATGCGACACGAGGCGGAGTCCACGCTGCGCGGGATGATCGAGCGCGATTTCAATCACCCCGCCATTTTCGCCTGGGTGCTGTTCAACGAGACGTGGGGCCTGCTCACGAAGGTAGGGCAGCGGCAGGTGTACCGCCCCGAGACCCAGGCGTGGGTAGCGTCGGTGTACCGCGAAGCCAAGACCCTCGACCCCACCCGGCTGGTCGAGGACAACTCGCCCTGTTGCGGCCGCGGCCACACCGAGACCGACATCAACTCGTGGCACTCCTACCTGCCGGGGTGGGCGTGGGAGCGGCACGACGAGATGGTGAGCGACAGTACTCGCCCCGGCTCCGCGTGGAACTTCGAGGCGGGGTACCGGCAAGCGAGCCCCCCCCAGCCGAACATCAACAGTGAGTTCGGCAGCGTCTGGGGCTACGAGGGGAGCACGGGCGACATCGACTGGAGCTGGGACTAC
>Ga0210382_10000564_pt1 | contig 13157 bp, 14 predicted proteins | sample PLMedo_FD_155452 | JGI IMG/M metagenome (GOLD analysis project Ga0210382, IMG submission 155452) | Groundwater sediment microbial communities from an aquifer in East River, Colorado, USA - PLM0_60_coex redo | ecosystem: Environmental > Terrestrial > Soil > Riparian zone | place: USA: East...
GCAGGTCGATGTATTCCTGGGCGCTGATGCGGCGGTGGTGGCCACAGTTGGGGCACACGTTGAGCGCGCGAACGAAGCGTTCGCGGATATCGACGTGCCCGCACTGATCACACTTCTCCCAGGCGTCCGCCGGGATCTCGAGCTTTACACGCTCGGAGGTGCGCGGCTTACGTTCCTTTTTGAACCAGGCCATTCGTGCCATATAGTGATGAAGCGCACAATTTGTGACCGCAGCTTTACCGCCGCTAGTCCCGCGGAGCTAACCTATTGCCCGAGTTCGGCATAGCCGGACTGCCGGGACTCCCACGCAACCCGCAGCGCAATACCCACGCTGATCGAGCAGACCAGAAGGAAGGATCCACCATAGGAGAAGAACGGCAACGGAATGCCGGTGATCGGCATGAGGTTGATCGTCATGCCCACGTTCTCGACGATGTGCGTAAAGAAGAGGCCGGCGATGCCGAAGACGCACAGGCTCGAGAACGGATCCGTGGCTTTGCGGGCCACACGCAGCAGGCTGAAGAGCATCCAGGCGAAGAGGCACAGCGCAACCAGCACTCCCACGAATCCCAGCTCCTCGCCGACGACCGAAAAGATGAAATCGGTGTGCTGCGCCGGAAGAAACGCGAGACGCTTTTGCGTGCCCTCCGTGAATCCCTTCCCAAGCAACCCGCCCGAGCCGACCGCGACCTTCGATTGGATGACGTGCCACCCCGCCGCCCGTGGGTCGACGTCCGGATTGAGGAACGCCAGCAGGCGGTTTTGTTGATACGGCGCCAACCGATTCCAGAACGGCAGCGCCAGCACGCCCCCGAGCACGTTCAGGCCCATGATGGCGACGCCTTCCCACAAGTAGGGTCGCCACCACAGCAACAGAGCGGCCAGGACCGCGATCCAGATGCCCCACGCGACAGTCGAAAACGCCAGTCCGAGCCCGATCACGGGTGAAGCGGCGAGCACCAGCAGCGACGGTTTCGTTCCCGCCCAGAACAACATAAAGAACAGAATCGCGATGAATACAATCGCGCTGCCCAAATCCGGTTGCTTGAGCACCAGCAGGCCGGGCAAACCGGCGATGATGCCCGGGATAATCAGATCGCGCAGCGTGGCGGGTGGCTCGCGCAGCGTCGCGAGCCAGCGGGCGAGCATCAGGATCGTCGCCAGCTTCGCGAGCTCCGCCGGCTGCCCGAACCGATGCCCGCCGATCGCGAGCCACGACTTGCTGCCCGCCGCCGTCCCCGCGCCAGTTCCAATGAGCAGCGTGAGCAACAGGAGAAACAACGCGATCGCATACACGAACGGCGTCGCCCACTCCAACATCCGCGGGGACGTGCGGAAGGTGAGCCCGGCAATGACGAGGCCAAGTCCCAGCCACACGAGCTGACGCTGCCAGATCGTGGCGACGAACGTCGGGACATCGGTCTGGCCCGCCGAGTACAGGGTCGCGAGGCCGTACAGTGCCAGCGCGGCGACCGACACGACGACCGCCTTATCGAGTTGGCGGGCGCGCGACAGCACTGTCGACCGGAATGATGGGAGGAAGCGTATCGGGGAGGACGGGAATCTGGAATGGTGCTGGCGCGGAATCGTTGGGCAGCGCGACCCGCATTTGCGACGCCGTACGCTCGTCGATGCCGAGGTAGTGCGCGATGCTGCGCGACACCAAGGGCGCCACGGCCGTGCCGTGTCGCGAGAACTCGATGATCGCACCGACCACGATCTCCGGCTTGTCGGCCGGTGCAAAGCCGATGAACCAGCCGTGATCGAGGCCATGGGGATTCTGCGCGGTCGCCGTTTTGCCGGCAATCGTGAGGTTGGCGAGCCGGGATCCGCGCGCGGTCCCCTGCTCCACCACCGCGATCATCGCGCGACGTAGGACGGCGAGCTGATCGGCGGTCAGATCCAGCGATGCATTCGTTCCGGGCTTCGTCGTCGCTCGCACGACGAATGGGGTTCGCACCCGGCCGTCACTGGCGAGCTGCTGGTAGAGCCGCACCATCTGCACGAGCGTCTGGGCGTTCTCGCCCTGGCCGATCGCCAGGTTCAACGCGACCGCCGACGTCCAGCGGCGCGGGCCGTACAAGCGATCGTAGTACTCCGGGCCGGTGGGAAACTCGGAGGAAATCTCGTCGGGCAAATCGATGCCGGTGCGACCGCGGAAACCCCACTCATTCGCGTCTTCAAGCAGGGAGGTCACGCCCAGCTTGATGCCAAGCTGGTAGAAGTAGACGTCGCAGCTTTGCGCGATCGCCTCCGTGAGCGTGAGATCCCCATGCCCGTGCGCGTCCCAGCAGCGGAAGAACCGGTTCCCGTATTGCAGCCCGCCCCGGCACGGAATGGGCATATGGCTGCGCGGTCCCACGATTCCACGCTTCAGCGCCATCGCCGCGACGGCGAGCTTCCACGTCGATCCCGGCGGGTACCGCGCCTGAATCGCGCGGTCGAGCAGCGGGTGCGCCGGACTTTCGTTGAGAGAGCGCCAGTACGCTGTCGAGATGCCACCGACAAAGGCATTGGGGTCGAATCCCGGGGCGCTGTAGAGCGCCAGGACCTCGCCGGTATTCGGATTCAGCGCCAGTACCGCGCCGCGCTGTCCGGCCGGAAAGGACTTCGAGATGTACCGCTGCAAGTCGAGATCGATCGTCGTGTGCAGGTCGGTGCCGGGCACGGGCGCGAGGTTCGCGGCGGCTTCCGCTTCACGGACCATCTGTCCGCGCGCGCTCACTTCGACGAAGCGCACGCCCTCGGAGCCACGCAGCGTGTCGTCGTATTCGCGCTCGAGCCCATACTTTCCCACCAGGCCTCCCAAACGAACCGTCGCGAAGCGCCGTGTCGCCCGCTCGGCTTCCGTCACTTCGCCGACGTATCCGACGAGGTGTGCCACGACGCCGGTGTCCGGATAGTAGCGCTTGGGCTCGGACTGAATGAGCAGTCCGGGGATCGCGACGCGCCGCTCCTCGAGCGCAGAGACGACACTGAACGGCGCGTCTCCGAGGACCAGGGAGGGCTGGTACGGTGCGCGCCGTGCGCGCTGGAGAACGCGTTCGATTTCCGCGCTGTCGATGTTCGCGATCGACGCGATGCGGGCCAGGGTGGAGCGGAGGTTCGCTTCAGGGCCGGGCAGCAGCGACACCGTATACCCCGGCACGTTCTCCGCCATCACGTGGCCATTGCGATCGTAGATGACGCCGCGCGGCGCCGGGAGTGGAATCGGCCGCAAGCGGTTCGTCTCCGACTGCAGCTGATACTTGCCGTGTCCGAGGATTTGCGTGCGGAAGAACGCCATCACCATGATGCCCAGCACGATCCACACGCCCCTGCGCGCCGTCCCCAGGCGGCGATCGAGCAGGTGCGGATGAAACGCGTTCATGCGGAGGTCCTGCCCAGGGCCCCCGAGGCTCCTGGCCGCCGTGGCGACAGCCAGCCGCGGAAGAACCACAGCACAACGACACCGACGACGGCGGTCGTCAGACCCTGCAACGGGGACCAGACGAGCAGCTCCCACGCGACTTGGGAGCTCTGCAACCGCCCCGAGACGAGCAGCACGATGCAGTTGCGGAGCCAGGTGCCGGCGAAAAACAAACAGCCCTTGACGAGCACGTGCTCGGCAAAGAAGACGGCCTTCGCCCACGAGGACATGAAGGCGACCAGGGTGTGCGCCAGCGCCCCCGCCCCGAAGCTCGCGGGCGTCAGCGCATCGCGCAGCAAGCCGAGCATGAATCCCGCCGCGGCGCTCTTTCCCGGTTCCGCCCGGATCGTGTAGATGAGCAGCGCCAGCAGCAGAAAATCTGGCGCGATGCGATCTCCACCGAGCCGGCTGCGCACCGTGAACTGCAGCACAACGAGCACCGTCATGATGATGGGGTAGCGATAGCGATCGGTCCGTCTCATTGTGGCGGTGCCTCGCTCGGAAGCGCACTGTCCGGCGGCACGGTGAATGCGTTACGCAGATCAGACCCCGCGGGACGCGAAGACGTCAGAATCATCACATGCGAAAGCTCGGCCGGATGAATGACGGGCCGGACGAGGTAGGTGCGTCCCCACCCCTTCTCTTCACCCGCCGGACCAATCACGACGCCGATCGGGATGCCGCGGGGGAACACACCGCCGAGCCCCGAGGTCACGATCACCGTCCCCGCCGGGACTTGCTGGCGGTACAGCACGCCCTGCAGCTCGAGCAGCCACACGCTGGGCCCTTCGGCGCCGTGCGGAGCGGCGATGCCGACGACGCTGCCGTTTTGGGCCACGGCGCTGGCGCGAAACTCGGGGTGCGCCCAGCTCAGCACGACGCTGGTGTGCTCGTCGACCGAGGCGACCAGGCCCACGAGCCCCTCGGGACTGACCACCGCCGAGAGGGGACGAACGCCTTCGCGCTTCCCTGCCGATACCACGAAGCTCAGCGGATTGGTCGGTTCGGGCTGATGCAGGATCTCGGCGGAGACGTAACCGCCCCCAAGGCGGGCGCTCAGACCGAGCAGGCCGCGCAGGCGGGTGTTCTCGCTGCGGAGCTCGGGGAGGAACGTGGCGGCGAGGGCCACGGAATCACGCTGTGCCACGACCACGTCGTAGCGGTAGCGCGCCGCGGCGAGAAGCTCCGTCTGACGCTGTAAAAAGAGGAAGGGCGCGAGCACGCTCTGCCGCAACCCTTGCGCGAGCGGGTCGCGCCATTGATCGGGGAGACTCAGCGCCGCGATCGACAATCCCACGCAGGCGATGAACAACAGCGTGTCGCCCCGGGACGCATAGCGATCTGTTCCGATCGCCATGGCGCTAGGTGGTCAGGACGTTGCGGTATTTCTCGGGCGAGTCGAGGATCCGCCCCGCCCCACGCACGACGCAGGTCATCGGGTCCTCGTCGAGGTGAATCGGCAACCCCGTCTCCTGCTGCAACAGCAGATCGAGTCCGCGGATCAAGGCGCCGCCGCCCGTCATGACGATGCCGCGATCCACGATGTCGGACGCGAGCTCGGGCGGCGTGATCTCGAGGGCGCGACGGACCGCGTCGACAATCTGCTGAATCGGCTCCTGCACCGCCTCGCGAATCTCACTCGAATGCACGCGCACGATCTTGGGAATGCCGGATACGAGGTCGCGCCCCTTCACTTCCATCTCGCGCTCTTCGCCGATGGGCGCCGCCGAGCCGATCTGAATCTTGATTTGCTCCGCCGTCGGCTCGCCGATCAGGAGGTTGTAATTCTTGCGCATGAACTGCACGATGGCCTGATCGAGCTCGTCGCCGCCGGTGCGGATCGATGTGTCGGACACGATGCCCGACAGCGCGATCACCGCGATTTCCGTCGTGCCGCCGCCGATGTCGATCACCATGTTGCCGGTCGGCGTCTCGACCGGGAGCCCGACGCCGATCGCGGCGGCCATCGGCTCGGCGACCATGTACACTTCCTTGGCGCCCGCCGACTGTGCGGAGTCGCGCACGGCGCGCTTCTCCACTTCAGTGATGCCACTGGGCACGCACACAATCACTTTCGGACGAACACGAAACAGATGACGGTCGATGATGGTCTTGAGGAAAAAGCGCAGCATCTTCTCGGTCACGTCGAAGTCGGCGATGACGCCGTCCTTCAACGGGCGGACGGCGAGGATGCCGTCGGGCGTGCGGCCGAGCATGCGCTTCGCTTCGAGGCCGATGCCTTTGACCTTGCCGGTTGCTTTTTCGATCGCGACGACGGAGGGTTCGTTCAACACGATCCCTTCGCCGCGGACATAGACGAGAGTGTTAGCTGTGCCAAGGTCCACGGCGATTTCATTCGCCGGGCTCCAGGCACCCATTTTGAAATTCAGCCAGCTTGGCGCCAAGTGATCGTCGGTGAAAGAGTGAGGCGGGTTGATGCGAACGGGCTCAAGGTAATGAAATGCGTAACCTCAAGCAAGGATGAAGCTTGACGGCCCTTTCGCGCCCGGCTAGGCTTTCGCCCATGCGGCGCGTGACGCCCGACACAATTGCCGTGGTAGACCTCGCGGTGTGCGACCGTTGCGGCCTCTGTTTACCGCTGTGCCCTCCCGAAGCGATCCATCTCGAGCTGAACGTCCTCACCGTCGATGACGCAGCCTGCACCGGCTGTGAGAAATGCGTCGGCCCCTGCCCCGTCGGAGCCCTCGCCATGGTCGCCTATGCCTGACGTCGACGTCCTGGTGGTGGGCGCCGGACCGGCCGGCGCCGTCGCCGCCTGGTATGCGAAACAGGCGGCGCCCGGTCTCGACGTCGTGTTGCTGGAACGCGACAGGGCGGTCGGGTCCCCCGTGCGCTGCGCCGAGGGCGTGGGCGACGCCGGCCTGCGCGAGTTTGCGAATCCCGACGGTGCCGAATGGGCGGCGCGGAAGATCACGCGGGTCATCTTCCAGGCCCCCGACGACACCGAGGTGCTGGTTGCCGAGCGCGGGATCGGCTGGGTCCTCGACCGCACGCGGTTCGATGCGCACCTCGCGGCGGAGGCCGCGGCCGCGGGTGCCCACGTCCTCGTGGGAGCCGAAGCGACCGGCATGTCGCGCAACGGTGACGAGCGGTGGCACGTGCGCGTGAAGGAGCGCGGCCAGGACGCGGTGTATCGCGCCCGAGTCGTCATCGGCGCCGACGGCGTCGAGACCATGGTCGGTCGCTGGGCCGGGCTCGACACGCGCGTGCCGGCGCGCGACATGGAGTCGTGCGCGCAGTACGTGCTCCAGGGAATCGAGTGCGATCCCGATGCGATCTACCTGCAGTTCAGCGAGGCGATCGCGCCGGGGGGCTATGCGTGGATCTTTCCCAAGGCCGTCGGCGTCGCAAACGTCGGGCTGGGACTCGTGGCGCTGAAGACCGACGGGCGCAACGCGCGCCAGTATCTCGATGCCTGGGTGGACCGCCGCTTCCCCGCTGCGGCGCGCACGGGCTATACGGTCGGCGGCGTCATCGTGCACACCACGATCAAGCAGACGTACGCCGACGGCGTGCTGGTCGCGGGCGATGCGGCGCACATGATCAATCCTCTCTCGGGTGGTGGGATCACGAACGCGATGAAGGCGGGACGGCTGGCCGGGCGCACCGCAGCCGCCGCGATCTGCGCCGGTGATACGAGCGAACGCCGGTTGGCGGCGTATCACCACGCCTGGATGGAGCTACTCGGCGAGGATCATCTCAAGTACTATCGGATCAAGCAGGCGTTGGAGAGCGTAGACGACGTGTTCTTCAATAAGTTGGCCCGTACCGTGAACAAGATTCCGCAGGAGAAACGCTCGATTGGACGGATCTTCGCGCATGCGCTGATCAGGCACCCACAACTAATCCCGGTGGCCGCGAGATTCTTCGTCTAGGACCTAGGGCCTGCATTACCGTCGTCCCCACAGCACACCGATTCGCTGCATGATTGACGCATCTCCCCAGCGATCCGAGTGCATCAGTTCGCAGCCCGAACGGCACATCCCCGGCATCCCAGAAGTAGACCGGTATCCGCGAGACCTGCAGCCGATCCCCGTTTCCCCTCACTCCTCCGAAGCCCAGCTCATATCCGGCCTGTTGGGCGAACTCGAGCACGCGCTGATTTACCGCCCCGAAGGGATACGCAACGGCGCAACCCGCTGCGGGGCCGAGGCGCGCCATTAGAGTCTCGCGTGAGCTTCGTAGCTCGGTCTGGATTGCCGCATCATCCAGCCACGTGAGCCGGCGATGGGTCGCTCCGTGGGAGGCGAAGTCGAATCCGCGCGCGCGCCACCGCTCGATCTGCGGCCAGGTCAGATGCTGCAGGCGATTCCAGGTGTATGGGACGTCCCAGGTGTTCGTCTTGCCCACGTAATCGGTGATGAGAAACGTGGTGGCGATGAAGCCGAGCCCCGCGAGAATGGGATAGGCATGCTCGGCGAGCGATGCGTAGCCGTCGTCGAAGGTCAACAAAAACGTGCGGCGTGCGGCACGCGGCGTCTGCGTCGCAAATTCGTCGAGCGAGAAGGTTCGCCATCCCGCGCGCGCGAGCGCAGTCATCTGCCGTGCAAACACAGACCGGCCCACGCGAGTCACGCCCAGCTCGAGCGGGCCGCCGATACGATGATAACAGAGGACGGGGGGGAAGGTCGTCAGTGCGGCCACATCCACGTGAATACCGCGCAGGTGACGAGCGCGAAAATCACGCCGTCGAACGTCGACTTGAGTGTCATCGTCCAGGACCGCCGGTACCAGATCGACATCTGCCACAGCGCCAGCGTATAGCCGAGGAACGCCGTCGTTCCTGCGAAGCGGCAGACCGCGCTGAATGGCGGGGAACCAGGCGGCAGCGCGGAGCCGGCGATGAAGGCGGCGAACACGCTGACCACGAGGCAGTACAGGAGCCACTGCGACAGATTCCCTGCCATCGACCCGGTCCAGGGCGGCAGCACCGTGAGCAGCACCGCCGGCCCGCGCTTCATCTTCTCCTTAAACTCGGGCGAGCGCATTTCGGCGGGATTGGCCGGCCGGGGCATCAGATAATCGCCGGGTGGGATGGCGATGGGCCGCAACGCGTCCAGCACGCGGTCTTCATGTGCGAACCGCGGGTAATCCGTCTTATGCCACAACGGCGTCATGTGGATGATGGAGCTGACGACAAACACCGCCACCGCCGACACGAGGATCGGCAGCCACAGGGCGGTCAACGCGGTCATTTAGCCTCCCGATTTCAGGGGGGCGTCAATCGTAGCCTCCATCAAGGCGTCGAGCAATGTCTTGGCGCCCCCGTCGTAGCGGAGCCCATTGATGAAAAAGGTCGGGGTGCCGTTCACACCGCTCCGTACGCCGCTGGCAAAGTCTTCGCGCACGCGCGGCTCAAAGCGTCCCTCCGCCAGCGCGTCCGCCGCCCACGCCGGATCGATCCCCAACGACTGCGCGTACACGATCAACTGCTCGTCCTCGAGTGCGTCCTGGTGCTCGAACAGGAGGTCGTGCATCTCCCAGAACTTGCCATGCTGCCCCGCCGCCTCGGCGATCTCCGCCGCGTGCTCGGCGTGCGGATGAATTCTGGTCAGAGGAAAATGCCGGTACGCGAACAGCAGCTGCGACCCCATGGCCTGCTGGATCGCTTTGACGATCGGATACGCCGCGCCGCAATGGGGGCACTCGAAATCGCCGTACTCGCACAGCGTGACGAGGGCTCTGGGCGATCCCAGCGTGTGATCGCGCGGCCCCAGCTGCGGTGTCAGGCGGCTCATGCGTGTTGAGCGACGAGAGCCTCGAGGGCGGCGAGCACACCATCGGCGCCGGGATTCTTGGTGACCTCGGAGAGATAGCTCCAGCGAATCACCCCTTCGCCATCCAGGACGAACAGTGCCCGTTCAGAGAATCCGTCTTGTGCGCGATAGGCGCCGTACTTCCGGGACACTTCCCCTTTCGGCTCGAAATCGGAGAGCAACGGAAAGTCGAGGTTGCGCGCCTGCGCGTACGCTTTGTGGCACCACACCCCGTCGACCGAAATGCCGACAACCTGCGCGCCGTAGCGCTGGAATTCGGGTAGCACCTCGTTGAACAGGGCGAGCTCATCACCGCACACGGGACTCCAGTCAGCCGGATAGAAGACGAGCACACCGGGCCGGCCACGCAACTCCGACAAGCTCAGCGTTTCGTCAGGGCTTTTCTTGAGTGTGAAATCGGGGGCCTTCGTGCCGGCCGACAAAACCATGGGGACCTCTCCTTTGCTCGCAACCTAGGGAAAGGGGTCGCGGAGCCTATCGGTCTAAAGGATTAACTTAACCAACCCTGAAATAAGCGGTAGCTTTGCCCCGTGACGGCTTCCCTCCTCGCCGTTCTCATGCTGGTCCAAGTCGACACCGCGCACAGGCCTCGCACGGTCATGGCCATCAGCCAGGTCGCCCTGATCAACACGTTCGTGAATCGCGTCGACGCGTGGGTCTTTCAGCAGGATTGGGCGCGCTCGGGAACGCGGGTCTGGGGCCGGCATCTGCGGCTCGGCTGGGAGTGGGATGAAGATGCCTTCACCACCAACATGTTCGCTCATCCGTATCACGGCAGCCTCTATTTTAACGCGGCCCGCTCCAACGGCGTCGGCTTCTTTCAGTCGGTGCCGTACGCCATCATGGGCTCCTGGACCTGGGAGTATTTCGGCGAGAAGTACCGCCCATCGCTGAACGACTGGTACATGACCAGCTTCGGCGGCATCACGCTCGGCGAAGTGTTTCACCGTATCACCGCCACGATCCGTGACAACCGCGCCACGGGGCGAGGACGCACCCTGCGTGAGATAGCCGCCTTACCCATGGACCCCATCGGCAGCCTGAATCGTCTGGTGCGGGGTCAATGGCAGGCGCGCGGCGCCAATCCACCCGAGCACGACCCGGGTTCATATGTGATTCGCATCGGCGGAGGACTGCGCTTCGCAAAGGGATTGATCGCTGATAGCGGCGTAGCCAGGATGGGCACGATGCTGGTCGACCTGCTGTACGGTGACCCGTTTGCCACGGCGTATCGGAGTCCATTCGACCAGTTCGGCGTGCGATTGATGCTGAGCTCCAACGGGGGGTTCAGCTCACTCCGGGCCTCCGGCCGAATCTATGGCACCAATCTCAACAACCCTGCGCGGACCGCCCGGCATGTGCTGGCCGTGAATACGCGCTACGACTATTTCAAAAACACGGCACAGAGTGTGGGCGGCCAGAGCGTCGAGATTGGCATCAACTCGCGCTTGCCGATCGGCTCGCGTGGGTACGCGTTCCGCACCTCGTTCTTCATCGACGGCATCCTTCTAGGCGCCATCGATGCGCCAGGAACCGGCCTCGGGCCCCGCACGTATGACTTCGGCCCCGGCGGGGGTGCGCGGTGGGAATTCGCGTTCGACCGTCATGGCGCGCGGTTCGTCCGGGTATTCGGCCAGTGGGAGTACATCCACGCGGTCAGCGGCGCGAGCGCCGGCCACATCGTGGACTTCAGCGGGATCGAGGCCAATATCCCCATCACCCGCGGATTCGGCATCGCCGCGCACAGCACCATCTTTCACCGTATCAGCCGCTACTCCACCGCCCCCAAGGACGAGCGGAATTATCCCGAAGCGCGCCTCCTCCTCGTTTGGACCAAGGCCGGCGGGTTCAAACCCTGAGACGCATGATCCGTGGGATCGTCCTGAGCATGTTGCTCACCGCTCCCGCATGGGCGCAGCGGACGGACCGGCCGCACCGGAGCGGGTTGTGGGGGGAGCTCGGCGCCGGACCGGGACGCGTCCGCATCGCGTGCTCTGGGTGTACCGACGTCGTCACCGCCAGCGCGCCGACCAGTTACGTCAGAATTGGTGGCACCGTGTCGGACCACGTCGTCATCGGGCTCGAGGTGTTCTCCCTGCTCGATCGCGCGTTCGGATTGTCATTGGGGGACACGACTACGACGGCCGAAACCGCGACCGCCGCTGTCGTGGTCCTTTGGTTCCCCAGCCGGCGTGGCTTTTTCTTCAAAGGCGGCGCCGGCCTCGCGGTGGGCCAATTCACAATCCCCGGAACGGCCGGGGCCGATACCAGCAACGGCGGAGGAATCGGGCTGACGTTTGGTTTCGGATGGGACTTCGCGATCTCTCGGAAGTTCGCCGTGACCACGAACCTCGCGGCGTACGTGACCGCGGTGGGTGACGTCGTGGTCCCCGGGCGACGCGTCGATGATGTGATCGCGACGATGTATCAGGGGTCCATCGGCTTCACCTTCCGCTAGTCGGTCGCGCCCGCCGCGCGCAGCAGCCGAGCCGGCTCCGGCGTAGCGCGCTCCGTCCAATACGAGTCAGTGCAGGCCTTGTTTGCCAGGACGAGGGGCGTTCGTCCCTTGCCGTCCTGTGCCTTCACATCGGCACCACGTTCGATCAAGAGCCGCACGAGATCGGGGCGGCTCTGCCACGCCGCCACGTGCAGCGCGGTGCTGGCGTTTGCGATGTCGAAGTAGCCGTCGCCCTCGTAACGGGCATTGACCGGGACACCCAGGTCGAGCAGGTGGCGCACGCCGGCGGTATTCCACGTTCCCGCGAACTCGGCAAGCAGAGTCGGTCCTTGCGCGAGGAGCTCCCGCACGAGCTGTGGCTCTCGCTCCCGGATCTCGCGGACGGTGCGCGCGTCGTCTATGGCGCAAGCCGCGATCAGGCGATCGACGCCCTGGAGCGCGATTGGGAAGCCGCGCTCCTCGAAGAGCTTCAAGAGGTCGCCGCGTCCCTTGCGCGCGGCCCGCTCGATCCCGGTGGCGCCGTCCTTCTGCGCGCGGGGGTCAGCCCCGTGATCGAGCAGTAGCTTCATGATCTCCTGCGAATTGTTGCGCGCGATCGCGTGATGCAGCGGGTTCCAGCCTCGCTCCCTCTTCCAGTTTGGATCGACGCCCCGCTCCAGCAAGTACTTCACGCCTTCGTAGTCGTGCCAATCGTGTTTGCGGATCAACATCAGCGAGAGGTTTTCGGGAGTCACCTTCCCCGTTTCCACCAACAGCTTCATCGCGGCATTGTCACCCGTTTCCGGCGAATGATAGACCGCCTCGATGTCGTTCGGATCCGCGCCACGCTCCAGCAGTAACCGTGTGAGTTCAGGGTTATGGGCGACGCCCGCGGCGCCGTACAACGCGGTCTCGCGCTCGGGAAACTGTCCAGTCGTCCAGAAGCCGGTGTTCGGATCGGCCCCCGCGTCCAGCAACGCCGTGGCGGCCCGCAGGAAGCCGGGCGTGCGTTTGGGTTCGAGGCGCAGGTACTTGGAGAGCCCGAGGTAGTTCAGGGCGTCGCCGCCGAACGGAGGGCTCGTCGCCGTTGCGCGGCTCGGATCCTCCGCCAGCAACCGCTGCACGGCCCGATCATCGCCGAGGATGGCGGCGGTGTGGATGTCGCCGGCTCGAAGCTCGGGATGTTGCGCCAGCATGGCCTCGGCGTCGTCGAGCGTGCCGTGCCACGTGGCCGCCCTGATGAACTCGGCGCGCACGTCTTTCATAGCGGTATTACCTCCACAACCTCCACCATCCTTCACCAACCTTCACCAACCCTCACCAACCTCCACCAACCTTCACCAACCTTCACCGTCACTCTCATCCTACCGGAATACTTCGTCGCCATCCCTCGCGTGCGATTCCATCTGCCGCTTCACCATGTCGTAGTAGATACCGCGCGCCCGCATCAGCTCCTCGTGTGTGCCGCGCTCGATGACGGCGCCGTTCTCCATCAGCAGAATCAGATCGGCGC
>Ga0210382_10000565_pt1 | contig 13154 bp, 12 predicted proteins | sample PLMedo_FD_155452 | JGI IMG/M metagenome (GOLD analysis project Ga0210382, IMG submission 155452) | Groundwater sediment microbial communities from an aquifer in East River, Colorado, USA - PLM0_60_coex redo | ecosystem: Environmental > Terrestrial > Soil > Riparian zone | place: USA: East...
GAGAGCATGTTCTCGTCGTCCACCGGAACGCGCCATTCGAAGTGCTCGCCCAGGAAAAAACCGTTCGGCCACAGGCACACGCGGCCGGTGGTCCACAGCGGATCGGCTTCGTCCGAGCCTTCGCGCACGCGCTTGTAGACGAAGCCGAAATCGAACTCGTCGAAGCCGATCTTCAGATGCGCCGGGGCGTAGGGACCGGTGCCGCCCTTCAAGCGCAGGCTCCAATTCTCGTGCATCCACTCGAAATGCACCGGGTCGATCGAGTTCTCCTGCGCCTGCAGCCAGTTGCACGGCACTTCAGCGAACACGATCTGCACGAAACCGTTCTTCCACGAGTAGGGCTCCCAGTCGGGCAGGAGCGGAGCCGGCTGCGGGCCGAGATAGGTCCACAGGAGTCCGGCCTTCTCCTGTACCGGATAGGCCGCAGTGCGGATTTTTTTCTTGAGACGCTCCTGCGGGTCGAACTTCTCCTCGAAAGGCTGCGCGATGCAGTGCCCTTTCTCGTCGTACGTCCAGCCGTGGTAGTGGCAGCGCAAGCCGCATTTCTCGACGTAGCCGTAGGCGAGGTCCGCGGCGCGGTGCTTGCAATGCCGCGCGATCAGGCCGTAGGTGCCCGAGAGGTCGCGGTAGACGACGAGGTCCTCGCCCATGATGCGCACCGGCCTGATCGCGTTCGTCCCCAAATCGCTCACCGCGGCGACCGGATGCCAGTAGCGGCGCAGGAGCCCGCCCATGGGCGTGCCGGCGCCGACCTGCGTCAGCGTGCGGTTTTTTTCCGCGGTCAGCATCGTTCCGCCGTCACTCCACTTTCGCGCCGGAAGCTTTGATGAGCGCCTCCCATCGAGGGAAATCCCTGCGGTAATTCTCGGCGAACTCCTCGGGCGTGTTGCCGATCGGAAGCTGCCCCATCGCGATCAGGCGTTCGGAGACTTCGGGCATTCTCAGCACTTCCACGATCTCGCGCGAGAGCCGCTCGACGATGGGCCTGGGAGTTCCCGCCGGCAGGTACGCGCCGCCCCAGACCGGCATCTCGAATCCGGGGAAGCCCTGCTCGGCGAAAGTTGCGAGCTCGGGCCAGGCGACGAAGCGCTTCGGGCCGGTGATCGCGAGCGCGCGGACTCTTCCCGCGGCCGAAAGAGGCTTCGCAATCAGGATGCTCACCCAGGCCACATCCAGAACGCCGTTCATCACGTCGGTGGTCGCCTGAACTTCGCCCTTGTAGGGGACGTGGTTGAGCGGAACGCCGTATTCCTTCTCCAGGATCAGGCCGAAAAGATGCAGCGAGGTGCCCACCCCGATCGAGCCGTAGCTCACCGGCCGTCCGAGCTTCTTCGCCCATTCGACGAAGCCTTTGAGATCCCGGTAGGGCGCGCTCGCCGGCCCGACGAGGAGCACGTTGCCGGTGCTGATCTGCGTGACCGGCTCGAAGTCCTTCACCGGATCGTAGGGGAGACTGGCGCGCAGCACGCGGTTCCCCACCATCGAGCTCATGATGGTGATGAGGAAGGTGTAGCCGTCGGGCGGCGCTTTCGCCGCTTCGGCCGTGCCGAGCACGGTCGCCGCGCCCGGCCTGTTGTCCACTACCACCGGCTGTCCGAGCCGGACCGAGAGCTTCTCCGCGATGATGCGGCACATGACGTCGATGTTGCCGCCCGCGACCGAAGTCGAGATGAGGCGCAGCGGGCGCGACGGCCATTTGTCCTGTGCGTGAGCGCCGGCGGCGAACGCGGCAGCGGCGACGGCGAGCGCGAGTTCTCGCGCGATCCTGCCCTTCATGGATTCCTCCTTTGCACTATTATTCCCGGCCTGCCGCCCCATGACTACTGTCTACAAAATTCCCCGCTCGGTGCTGGTGGTGATCCACACCCCGGACCTGCAGGTGCTGATGATGGAGCGCGCAGGCTGGCAGGGTTTCTGGCAGTCGGTCACGGGCAGCCTCGCGCACGAGTCGGAGCCTCTTCGCGACGCCGCGATCCGCGAGGTGCGCGAGGAGACCGGCCTGGACGCGACCCGTTACGATCTGAGGGACTGGGAAATCGAGAACCGCTTCGAGATCTTCAAGAAGCACCAGAGCCGCTACGCGCCGGGGGTCACGCACAACCTCGAGCACGTGTTCAGCCTCTCCGTGCCCGGGCCCCTTCCGGTCACGCTCGACCCCGCGGAGCACCTGAGCTACAAATGGCTGCCCTGGCGCGAGGCCGCCGCCCTCACCCTCTCCTGGACCAACCGCGACGCGATCCTCGCCCTGCCGCAAAGGCTAGGCGTCAGCACCGGGTAAGTCTGGCATGCTGTTGGCATGTCCGTGACCCCAACGCGCTTCGGCGCCGCCCTGTTCTTCACCCTCGCCGTCGCGCCGGGCCTTGTGCGCGCAGCTGCCGCCGAGGCAATCGAGACCCGGATAGAGCGGCAAGGAGAATACATCACGGTCAACGCATCGGCGCTGATGCAGGTCGATGCGCGCATCGCCTGGGAAGTCCTCTCGGACTACGACCATCTTGCCCAATTCATCCCGGACATGAAGAGCTCGCGCGTCGTTTCGCGCAGCGGCGACCGCGTCCTGGTGGAGCAGAAGGGAGAGTTCGGATTTTTCTTCTACAGGCAGCCCGTCGACGTGACGCTCGAGGTGCTCGAGCAACCGCAACACCGGATCGACGCGCACCGCATCGCCGGAAACATCCGGGAGCTGGAGACGCGCTACGAGCTGCGGACCTCGGATGCGGGCGTGCGGTTCGACTACACGGGTCGCTTCATCCCCGCCTTTTCCCTGCCTCCGCTGATCGGCATGCCGATCGTCCGCAGGGTCGTCGAGCGCCGGTTCCGCGCCATGGTCGAGGAGATCGTGCGGCGCGACGCGCTCGCGCGCGGCCGGCCGAAGGACTGAGAAGTCCCCCGGCCTGCTCGCGCTTGCAACTCGCCTTGCCGCCCCTTCCGGCGGGTCAGAACTTGTAAATGCCCTGGAGACCGAAAGTCTGCAAGGTCTTCGCGGTCGAGCCGTTCGAATTGATGAAAACGCCCTTGTCGGACCGGTCCCCGCGAACCTCCCCGCGCAGCTCGACGCTGCTGTTCGGCAGGTACGCCAGCGTGGCGGTCAGCTCGTTGTACTTGACATCGGTACCGGCTGCGACGCTGGGAGAGTTGAAGTGGAAGTTGTTCTTGTCGTCGAACATCTCCGCGCGCGCCGCGACACGCCACTCCCGGTTGAGGTTGTAGGTGAAGTAGCCCGCGAGGCCGTTGTACTTCGCCGACCCGGCGGGTCTGTCCTGGGTGACGTACAGGATCTCGCCGCCGGCGCTCATGCGGTTGTTGATGGTGTAGGTCGCGACGACGTTGAGGAGGTTGCGCGTGTCCTGGGGACCCCCGCCGGGTGCTCCTCCAGGTGTCGTCGCCGCTTCCTTGCCGGAGTAGGCGGTGACGTTGATGGTCAGCGGCTTGATGGGAGTGATCGACGCCCCGAGCTCGAGCGTCTTGCCCTTGTTCGCGTCGTTGAGCTGGTCCCAGCCGTTGTTCATTCCGCCGTAAAGGGTAACGATGTCGCTCAGGGCATAGCCCGCGCGCACGCCGGTGTGCGTGAACGGAACTGCGCCGAAGAGCATCGAGCGCGTGAAGTTCATGTTGCCCGTGCTCGCGATCACCTCTGTTCCCGCAAGCGTCACGAACTTGCCCGCCATCAGCGTGAGGGAGCCCATCGAGTACTGCCCGTAGGCCTGGGTGAGGTCGAAAGTCGACGCGGTCACCTCAGGGAAGGAGTGGATGAGCCGGGCGTCCGATCCCACCGTGATATTGACCACGCCGCCGAAACCTCGGGTGGGCTGCTTGGCGACGGTCAGCCCGAACTGGTGCAGCGCGAAGGAGTTGTTCTGCGCGTCGAACACCCGGTTCGTAGAAGCGGTTTCGACGTTCCTGTTGGCGTAGGAATATCCCGCATCGAGGTAGCCGCTCACGCTGATGCCGGAAGCATCGAGCACCTGCCCGAGGGTGGGAGCCCTGGCAGCCTGCGCCAGCGCCAGCGTGGGAGCCGCGAACGCGGCCGAGACTGCCGATGCGATGAGAAGCTTCTTCATAGAGCGTCCTTTCGTGGGTGGGAAAAATATTTCCGCTGCCTTTATTTCGGCTTCAAACCTGCCAGGCTGCTTGATGCCGGGTCGCATCGGACTCTCGCCCGAAACGCCCTCCCCCTACTTGCCTGATCCCGACCTACGTTTACCTGGTTTCGCTCGTCCTGCACTCCTCGAGAATGTGAAAAATTGCCGGAGCTGCAAACCCCGGAAAGCGGCGCAAGGATAGACTAAAAAAGGATTTTTTCCAACTGCTGTATTACAGGGGTCCGCTTTGGGCCGAGCGAGGGCTGTTATGATGGATGCGATTTCGACCTTCCGGTCGGCGTGTTTCCACCTCAGGTGCACAAGATTTCCAACGTGAATTTACACGTCTCCACCTACAACATCCACAAGGGCTTCTCGCAGTTCAACCGCCGCATGATGATCCACGAGCTGCGCGACCACCTGCAGGTGCTCGGCGCGGACATCATTTTCCTGCAGGAAGTGCAGGGAGTGCACCGCCGCCACGCCGCGCGCTTCGAGGACTGGCCGGACGAGCCGCAATACGAGTTTCTCGCCGACCAGGTGTGGCCGGAATTCGCCTACGGGCGAAACGCCGTCTACGACCACGGCCACCACGGCAACGCTATCCTCAGCCGCTACCCGATCGTGCGAGCCGAAAACCAGGACGTCTCGCACCATGCCCTGGAGCGCCGCGGCATGCTTCACTGCGAGATCGAGCTGCCCGAGATGACGCAGCGCCTGCACTGCATCTGCGTGCACCTCGCGCTGCACGAGCGCGGCCGGCGCCACCAGGTCGGCGCGATCATCGAGCGCCTCAATCGCGAGGTGCCCGATGACGCGCCGGTCGTCGTCGCGGGCGACTTCAACGACTGGCGCAATCGCGCCGGCAAGCGCCTCGAGGAGGACCTGGGCCTGGAGGAGGCCTGCCGCGACCACCGCGGCAAACCGGTGCGCACCTTCCCGAGCGCCTTCCCGATGTTGCGTCTGGACCGCATCTACGTGCGCGGATTCCGCGTGCGCCACACGCACGTGCACCACGGGCCGATATGGCGGCGCCTGTCCGACCACGCCGCCCTTTCCGCGCATCTGCAGCTCGAGTAAGTCGCCCGCATGGCGGTCGAGTTCCTGTCCGGAAACCGGCTGACGCTGCTGCGTTCGGGCGTGGAGTATTTCCCCGCGCTCGAAGCCGCGATCCGCGAGGCGCAGCGCGAGATCTTCCTCGAGACCTACATCTACGCCGGCGACGCCACCGGGGAACGCATCACCCGGGCCCTGTGCGGGGCCGCGCGGCGGGGAGTGGCGACACACGTGCTCGTGGACGGCTTCGGCTCGAAGGACATGCCGGCGGAGTTCGTGCGCGAGCTGCGCGACGCGGGAGCGCGCCTGCTGGTGTTCCGCCCCGAAGTCTGGCGTTTCCCCTTCCGGCGCGATCGGCTGCGGCGCATGCACCGGAAAGTCGCGGTGGCGGACGGTCGCGTCGCCTTCGTCGGCGGCATCAACATCATCGACGACATGGACACGCCGCGGCAGGTCCCGCCGCGCTACGACTACGCCGTGAAGATCGAGGGGCCGCTGCTCGCGCCGATCCAGGAGTCGGCCGTGCGCCTGTGGAACCGCATCGCGTTGGCGAGGCTCCAGCACGCTTGGCGCGTCAGCCACCCGGTCCCGCCGCACCTAGCGCACGCGGGAAGCCAGCGCGCGGCGCTCGCCGTGCGCGACAACCTCCGCCACCGCCGCGACATCGAGGAGGCCTATCTGGCGGCGATCGCGTCGGCGCAGGAGGAGATCATCGTCGCGAGCGCGTATTTCTTTCCCGGCAGGCGCTTTCGCCGTGCGCTCATCGGCGCCGCCGCGCGGCGCGTGCGCGTGGTGGTGCTGCTGCAGGGGCGCGTCGAGTACGTTCTGCTCTATTACGCCTCGCGGGCCCTCTACGGAACGCTGCTCGAGGCGGGCGTCGAGCTCTACGAGTACCACAAGAGCTTCATGCACGCCAAGGTCGCGGTGATCGACGGCCACTGGGCGACGGTGGGCTCATCCAACATCGATCCGTTCAGCCTGATGCTCGCGCGCGAGGCGAACGTGGTGGTCGAGGACCGCCGCTTCGCCGCCGAACTGCGCGCCAAGCTCCGCGCCGACATCGAGCACGGCGCCCGCGTGGTGGCGAAGACCCGCTGGTTCAGGCAGCCCCTGTGGAAGCGCGTCCCGAACTGGATCGGCTACGGGCTGGCGCGCTTCGCGATCGGCATGTTCGGCTTCGGCGGGCGGTTTTGACGGGGCGCTTTGACGACCCGTTTGCGGCACGGGTAGAGTAGCAGGCGCAGCCGTTCGGCTCATCCGGGAGGAGGAAAGTCCGCATGCCCAAGTATTCGACGGAATCCATTCGTACCGTAGCGCTGGTGGGCCACACCGGCGCGGGCAAAACCACGCTCACCGAGGCTCTGCTCGCCAAGGCCGGAGCGATCGCCTCGGCCGGGAGCGTCGAAAAAGGCAACACGGTCTGCGATTTCGATCCGCTTGAAAAGGAGTACAAGCACTCGCTCAACTCGGCGCTCGTCAATTTCGCGTGGAAGAACGTTCACATCCACCTGATCGATACGCCCGGCTCGCCGGACTTCATGGGGCAGGCGATCGGCGCGCTCGCCGCGGTCGAGACGGCGGTGATCGTGGTGAATGCCGAGACCGGAATCCAGCTCGCCACCGACCGCATGCTCAAGTGGGCGGCGAAGCGGAACCTGTGCCGCATGATCGTGATCAACCGCATCGACGCGGAAAACGCCGATCTTCCCGCGATGCTCGCCAGGATCCAGCAGGCGGTCGGGAAGGAATGCCTGCCGATCAACCTCCCCGCGAAAAACGGGAAGGACGTGGTGGACTGCTTCTTCAATCCCGACGGCGAGGCGGATTTTTCGTCCGTCAAGGAAGCGCACGCCGCGCTCGTCGACCAGGTCGTCGAAGTCGACGACGCGCTGATGGAGAAGTATCTCGAGCAGGGCGAGGTGAGCCCCGAACAGCTGCACGCTCCCTTCGAAAAAGCGCTGCGCGAGGGGCACCTGATCCCGGTGTGCTTCGCTTCCGCGAGGAACGGCGCGGGCGTCGCCGCGCTGCTCGACGTCTTCGCGGACCTCGCGCCGAACGCGACCGAGGGCAACGCGCCGCCGTTCCTGAAGGGCGATGGCGCGGAGGCGCAGGAGTTCTACGCCGTGCCCGGGGCCAAGGCGCACGTGCTCGCGCACGTGTTCAAGGTGATCGTCGATCCCTTCGTCGGCAAGGTCGGCATCTTCCGCGTGCACCAGGGAACGATCACTCCGAACACGCAGCTCTTCGTCGGCGACGGACGGCGCCCCTTCAAGGTCGGGCACCTGTTTACTATACAGGGCAAGGATTACGTCGAGACCGACGCGCTCGTGCCGGGGGACATCGGCGCCGTGACCAAGGTCGAGGAGATCGAGTTCGACCGCGTGCTGCACGATTCGCACGACGAGGACCACATCCATCTCAAACCCCTCGAGTTCCCCACGCCGATGCACGGCATCGCGGTCGAGACCAAGAAGAAGGGCGACGAGCAGCGCCTGTTCGAAGTGCTGCACAAGCTCGAGATGGAGGATCCCTGCTTCAAGCTCGAGCGCCACGCGACCACCAACGAGACGGTGATCCGCGGCCTGGGCGACCTGCACATGCGGGTCAAGCTCGACAAGATGCTGCAGCAGTACAAGATGGAGCTCAGCACCAAGCCGCCCAAGATCCCGTACCGCGAGACCATCACGCGCCTCGCCGAAGGCCATTGCCGCCACAAAAAGCAGACCGGCGGCGCGGGGCAGTTCGGCGAAGTGTTCCTCCGCGTCGAGCCCCTTCCCCGCGGCAAAGGCTACGAGTTCGTCGACAAGGTGAAGGGCGGCGTGATCCCCAACGTCTTCATCCCGGCGGTCGAGAAGGGCGTGCGCATGGCTTTGGATACGGGCGTGATCGCGGGCTACCCGGTGCACGACATCCGCGTGACCGTATACGACGGCAAGCACCACGCGGTCGACTCCAAGGAAGTCGCGTTCGTTTCGGCGGGCCGCAAGGCCATCATCGACGCGTTTTCCAAGGCCGGAGCGATCGTGCTCGAGCCCATCGTCAACATCGAAATCGCCGCGCCCGACAAATTCATGGGGGACTTGACCTCGGACCTCTCGGGCAAGCGCGGGCAGGTCACCGGCACCGACAACGCGGGCGGGGAGCTCACCACCATCAAGGGCATGGCGCCGCTGTCGGAGCTTTCCGATTACCAGACGCGGCTGAAATCGGTGACCGGCGGGCAGGGTTCGTACTCGATAGATTTTTCGCACTACGCGCCGGTGCCGCCGCACACTCAGGCGCAGCTGGTATCGAAGCACAAGCAGCCGGTGGAGGAGGAGCAGTAGCTTTTTCGTCCGGGGGACTGAATAGTGGAAATTGCAATAGCGATTATTGAGCATGCATTGTGGCCGCTAGTTGTCTTCTTGTGCGTATTGATGCTCAAGAAGCAACTCTCTGCGCTTCTTGAGCGAATGACAGGACTGAAGGCAGGGTCTATTGAACTTCAATTCAAGCAGAGAATAGAACGACAAGGCTTTACTCCGGAGCAGCAAGTGGCATTCAGAAATTTGAGCGCCGATGAGATAGATCTTTTCTTACTTGTTTCTTTCTCCGACGACGAGACATTCAGGTACACGACGAATATGCCTTTCCCGACCTATCGTCTTCGTATGCTGCAACTCCAGGAGGCTGGCCTGTTGGCCCTCACGAATCCGGACGACCCCGGAACCAATCTCCTCCATAACTTGACGCCTTTAGGAAAACGGGTGCGCGCGTTAATTGTTGACAGTACCGTCAGTCTTCTGCGCGGAGTGCCTTCCTAGTTGGGGACGGGCGGGGCAGTGATCGTATTCGATCGATTTTTCGCACTACGCTCCCGTGCCGCCGCATACGCATACGCAACTTGTATCGCTGAACTGAACGGCGGGGGGGAAGAGCCCGGGTCAACCCGGGCTCAGCCGTAGCTACTTCTTACCTTGCTTCTTGTCGCGCACCTGCGTCAACGCAGACGCCGCGGCAGACTTCTCGGCGGGAGTGGATCTCGGATCACGCAGAACCTTCGACGCCAAGCTCGCCACCCGAGGGGTAGTACGCTCGTTCTTGGCCATAGTTGCCTCCATAGAGTTGGCCGGTTGATCACACGAGGAATGCTCTCGTTCCCCTCAGCTTGACGACCTCGCAGAGATGGACAATTGCTATTTTAGCTGATTACTGTGAAAATATACAGCTAAAAGGTAACTACCTCCACAATGATAGGAGGGGGAGATGGATCAGCTGGATGCCGATGGTCTACCGGCAAGCGAAGTCGGCGCGTGGACCGAGGAAAAGCACGAGCGGCTGCGCAAGTACGTAGACGCCTCGCACGCTGCACGTCGCCAGTACACGAACCGCAGCTATGTGGATTTGTACTGCGGCCCCGGCCGATCCTGGATAAGCAAGACTGGCAAGTTCATCGACGGGAGTCCGCTGGTCGCCTTTGGCTCGGCGGCCAAGCACGGGGACCAGTTCACCGACATTTTTATCGCCGATGCGCGACCAGATTACCTTGCTGCTGCCGAAAAGCGGCTGCGGGCCCGAGACGCGAGTGTGCGTTCATTTCCGGGCGAGGCGCACGCTGTTGTTGACGAGGTGGTGAAGGCAATCAATCCGCGCGGGCTCCATTTTGCGTTCCTCGATCCATACAACCTTGGAGCGCTGCCATTCACGGTTATCCAGAAGCTCGCTTCAGTCAAACGAATGGACCTGCTCATTCATGTGAGCGCGATGGATTTGAAGCGGGACCTTCACAACTACATCCGTCCGGGTGGTCCCAAGGACCTGGATGATTTCGCTCCAGGCTGGCGAGAGAACATCAATCCCAAGGGTAGGAAGGACGTCGTACGCCAGGAAATCTTCGACCATTGGCGCTCACTCATCAAGAAGCTCGACACATCGCCGAACGATTGCATCGAGGTCGTCGAAAACAGCAAGAGCGCCGATCTCTATTGGCTGGTCTTCGTCGCGAGGCATCCACTTGCTCACAAGCTCTGGCAAGCAATTGCGAACGTGTCGACTCAAGGTAGACTATTCGGGTGAACGTCTGATCCGCGTGTCAAACTACAGCAGTATCCGATAATTGCCATGCCGACCAAGTCGAACATCGAGTGGACCGAGATGACCTGGAACCCCGTCACGGGGTGCACCAAGGTCAGCCAGGGCTGCAAGCACTGCTACGCCGAGCGCATGGCCAGGCGCTTGGAGGCCATGGGCAACGATCGTTACCGCAACGGCTTTCGGGTGACGTTGCATCCCGATCTACTGGATGTTCCCCGCGGCTGGCGGCAGCCGCGGGTCGTGTTCGTGAATTCGATGAGCGATCTCTTTCACGACGATATCCCGCTTGCGTATATCCAGCGCGTGTTCGCGACGATGCGCGATTGCCCGCACCATACTTTTCAGGTACTCACGAAGCGTAGCGAACGGCTTGTGGAGCTTGCGCGGCAGCTTTCTTGGCCGGCAAATGTCTGGATGGGCGTAAGTGTGGAACACGCTCGCGTCGTCCAACGGGTGCACGATCTTCAGCGAGTTCCGGCTGCGGTGCGATTCCTGTCGCTTGAACCATTGATCGGTCCGCTCGATGCGCTACCGCTCGACGGAATTCATTGGGCGATTGTCGGTGGCGAATCTGGCCCGAAGGCACGCCCGATGCGCAAGGAATGGGTGACCTCAATATTCCGTCAGTGTCGCGCCGCTCGCGTGCCGTTCTTCTTCAAGCAGTGGGGTGGCGTTCGTAAGGATTTGACGGGTCGCGAGCTCAACGGGCGAATCTATAACGAAATGCCCGCAGTCCTGCAGCCGGCCTAGTCTGGAACGTTCCCCTCAAGCTTATATTTCCGTACTGGGTTGCTTTGGCTTTGCGGATTTGCCTTGTAGGCAATCCTGACAGATACTTCCGCCGTATATCCAAGTTAAACCTCTATAGCAGCGAAGGCACCTGATTCCGGAATTTGGGCGCAACGTGGGCCGAGACATTGGAAGTTTCGGCTGAAATTTTGTGCGATTCATATGTGCGCTTCGGACCTAGACTTCACCTCAAAAGTACCCATGTTTTGCCTTCTAACTAACCTTGTAACCTTTTACAGAATCGCCGAAGGTTCGCCATCGTCCGATATGGAGTAGAACAAAGGAGAGATGCAATGCGTACACATCTTGCTGTGGCGATCCTCGCAATCCTCACCGCCTGCACCTCCGCCCCTTACGCTCTCCGCGACATGGGCTCGTTCCACGTCGGCGGGCGCGATGTGGAGATCACGGGCAAGCCGGTGAAGGAGGTGGTGTTCACGCCTGGCGGCGTCCCGGCGAAGGTCGATCTCAACGGCACGTACGCGGTCGAGGCGATGTACGTGCAGTATTTTCTGCCCGCGAACCGCCGCGGGGCGGTGCCGCTTCTGATGTGGCACGGAGGGGGCCTGACGGGCGTGACGTACGAGACGACGCCCGACGGGCGCGAGGGATGGATGAATTTCTTCGTCAAGCAGGGCTGGGACGTGTACAACTCCGACGCGGTGGAGCGCGGGCGCGCGGGCTGGGCGATGAGCCCGGACATTTTCAAGGGCGAGCCGGTGTTTCTCGCCAAGGCGAATCCCTTCGAGCGCTTTCGCATCGGGCAGGGCGCGGGCTCGTATAGCCCCGATCCGGCGAAGCAGAAGCTGATGCCGGGCGTGCTGTTCCCGGTCGAGGGCTACGACAATTTCGTGAAGCAGAGCGTGCCGCGCTGGACGACGACCGACGAGGCGATCATCCGCGCCTACACCGCGCTCGTCGACAAGGTGTGCCCCTGCGTGATTCTCTTTCACTCGCAGGCCGGACAGTTCGGCTTCAAGGTGGCGCAGGCGCGGCCCGACAAGGTCAAAGCGCTCGTCGCGGTCGAGCCCGCGGGGGTCGGCGACGCGAAGCAGGCGGCTGTTCTCAGGAACATTCCGACGCTCGTCGTCTACGGCGACAACATCGCGCTCGACTCGCGCTGGCCGCAGATCAGGAAGAACGGGGTGGATTTCGTGAACGGCATTGCGGCGGCCGGCGGCAGGGTCGAGATCGTCGATCTGCCCAACGCCGGCATCCGCGGCAACTCGCACATGCTGATGATGGACCGGAACAACCTGCAGGTCGCCGCGCTCATCCAGGAGTGGCTGGCGAAGCAGGGGCTGGTTCGCTAGGCGAAAGGCCTCCTGAAAAGGGAGGAGAAGAATGCACCGCACGCTCATTGCAGCAATGTTCGTTCTGGCCGCGCCTTGAGCTCAGATCGAAACAAGATTGCCGGGGCCCGCAAACTCGACTTGGCGTCGACCTTTGCGGTACTCGACTCCGATCATTTGGCGACCTTGGTCGATGTCACGCCTACGATTTATGAAGAGCTGGATGAGCGCTTCGACAGGTTCAAGGGCAGGCTGCTTGTCTCGTGCTATGGCTTTGAGTCGGACTGGCCGACGTGGGAAAGGCATCCCGCGGGGGACGAGATTGTCTGCCTGCTCTCGGGCAATGCGAGGATGGTGCTCGATCGAGACGGCGTGGAGGAAGTAATTCATTTGCGCGACCCCGGTTCTTATATAGTTGTTCCGAAGGGAACGTGGCATACGGCTCGAACGTCTGTTGCGACGAAAATGTTGTTCATAACGCCCGGTGAAGGCACGGAAAACAGGCCGATCTGAAGCCTTGGGTGGCATTGACATATCGAGGTAGCGCTTATGTGCAGAAACATCAGGACCCTCTTCAACTTCGAACCGCCGGTGGCGGACGAGGAGATTCGTTCGGCCTCGCTGCAATTCGTGAGCCGCGAGCCGGATCTAGACAAGGCGTGCGCGGCGGAATTCAAGCGCGCCGGGAACGATAGATCGATGGCTCGGTAGCCGCGCCGATACCGCGCGTCGGAAAGAAAAGCATGAACACGGCGAACGCCGGCTTGCCGCAAAGCCGCTGGCGGTACTTTCTGCTGGCGATCGTCGCGATCGGGTCAATGGCGCTGATGCTCTCGTCCCCGCCGATCGCTCAGGATCCCCA
>Ga0210382_10000567_pt1 | contig 13138 bp, 13 predicted proteins | sample PLMedo_FD_155452 | JGI IMG/M metagenome (GOLD analysis project Ga0210382, IMG submission 155452) | Groundwater sediment microbial communities from an aquifer in East River, Colorado, USA - PLM0_60_coex redo | ecosystem: Environmental > Terrestrial > Soil > Riparian zone | place: USA: East...
GGAAGAGCGCGATGTTGTGGCGTTTCCAGACGGACCAGTCGGTGTTGCCGATCAAATACTGATAGACGGCGACCAGCGTCATGTACGACGGGTCCGTCATCGGATCGTACATGTTGTCGCTGTGCACGGGATCGGCGCCGATGCGCTGCGCCAGGGCGGTGTCCGACTCGATCAGGAATCCGTAGCGCGTCACGGTGTCATGGCGCGCGGAGTCCACGTACGTCACGTGCGCGAGTCGCACGCGGAAACTGCTGTCGGTCAGTGCGTTGAAGGCACGATACAGCGCGTACTCGCGGAGCAGGTTGCGCTCGTAGAAGCGATCGCCCTGGCAGTGGGTGACCAGCTTCAGCTTGTCTTCACCGGCGAAGGGCGTGTTGTCGAGCTTTGGGGCGGGGAGATCGAGGCGGATCGGAGGAAACCCGCAGGTCTTCAGCCGAAAGATGCCGCGTGTCCGCAGCTTGACGCCGATGCTGCCGGTGTCGGCGTCGGTCCCGAAGCGGAGGATTGCCGGATGGTCCTTGCGGTGCGGCCCCCGATCGCGAAACAGGGCGTGCAGGTCGCCCTCCAATCGCAGGGTGAGCGGCGTGCGTTCGAGGAAGAGGCTTTGTGCGCTCGCAACGGCGGGGGCACATAAGAAGGAAAGGATCAGGTAGAGACGCGGTTTCGTCCTGCCTCCTTGGCCCGATAGAGGGCCTTGTCCGCCGCCTGCACGACCTGGTCGGGAGAGGCGTGCCGGTGGTTCCGTTCCGCCACGCCGATACTCACGGTGATCGTGATCGCCTGCCGGCTCTTCTTGCCCTTGTCGTTCTTCGGCTTGACCCGCGGACGGAACCGCCGCCGCATGGTAAATCGGCTGGTCTCGACGATTTCGCGCAACTCCTCGAGATGCGCCAGGCACTCGTCCTGGCCTTTGCCGGGGTAGACGAGGGCAAACTCCTCGCCACCGTAGCGATAGGCGGTTCCGCCGCCCGCCGCCTGCGCCAGCCGCGCGGCGACCAGGCGGAGCACGTGGTCGCCGGCGTCATGGCCGTAGGTGTCGTTGAAACGCTTGAAATGATCGACGTCGACCATCGCGACCGTGAACTGGCCGGAGAGGCGGGGCAGGGCTTCATTCAGCGCGCGGCGGCCCGGCAGCTCGGTCAAGCCGTCGCGGTATGCCATCATGTACGACGCTTCGATCACCGCGATGACCAGAATGAGGCCCGCCGTCGCCAGCCAGATCTCCTGACCGAATCCCGCCGCCGGCCACGACAGCGCCGCGAACACGGCGATCAGCGCGTAGCAATAGCCCCGGACCGGAGACTGCGGCTCGCGCAGCCAGGCCATGAAAAGCAGCGCGCCGATCGCGATGAACGCGATGATCGACGGGTGCTGGACCGGCGTCCAGCCGGTGAGTCGCGCGGGCAGCAGCCGGGCCGTGAGGAACTGGAGAGCTTTGTCCGGGAAGGACTGCGCCAGGAAGACGACCACGAGTACCTGCACACCAAGCAACACCCAGCGCAGCAGCCCGGCCGGGGTGAGTGTGCCGCGCTCGGGGAGGAGCGCAACGAGTGCCAGGTTGATCGGCAGCAGGAACGTCACCGTATGGAAGTAGAAGCGATCCCGTGGGGTCGCGACGCCCTTCAGCAGCAAGTACTCGGTGAGCGCCAGCAGGGCGATCGCGAAGACCAGTCGCGAGCGGTTGAAGCGCCAGCCGAGCAGCAGGGCCGCGGCGAGGACGGTGAAGGGGAAGACTGTAGCGAGGCCGGTCGCCGTGCCGCGCAGCGCCGGCATGGTCAGCAGCATCGCGGCGGCGACGAGAATCGGGACTTCGGGCACGAACTTGGAGAAGAGGCGTTTCATCGGGCCAGTAACGGTACGTTTTCTGGGAGACTGGAGCTAGGAGTCAGGAGCCTTGGGAACCCCAAGCCCCGACTCCCAATTCCTGACTCCTTTTTGTCGGGTTGACCGAGTCCGCGCGCACTGGCGATATTCACGCGCCCAGGCGGTATCGTCTAGGGGACTAGGACGGAGCCCTCTCAAGGCTCAAACACGGGTTCGAATCCCGTTACCGCTACTCCCAAATCCCTCGCACACCGCCCCCATCGTCTAACGGCTAGGACACCACTCTTTCAAGGTGGGAACAGGGGTTCGATTCCCCTTGGGGGCATTCTGGGAGCCAGGATTTAGGAGCCCGGATTCAGAATCCCGACTCCTGACTCCTCACTCCTCGCTCTGATACTCCCGCTGCACGACGCAGTTTCCGCCGGAATTCTTCGCCGCATACAGCGCATGGTCCGCCACCAGCATCAGCTGCCCTGCGGACACCTCCATCGCATTCCGAGGCAGCTCGACCAGGCCGCCGCTGACGGTGACCATGGTGGACGCGCCCTCGATGAGGTTGCGGCGAATGCGTGTGGCCACGATCAGCCCGGCGACGGCGTCGGTGTCCGGCAGGATGATGGCGAATTCGTCGCCACCCAGCCGCGCCGCGATGTCGGTGCCGCGCAGGCTCTGCTGAATCGCGACGGCGACGCGGCCCAGCGCCTGGTCGCCCGCATGATGGCCCCAGCGGTCGTTCATCAACTTCAGACGGTCGACGTCGACGAGCAGGAGAGAGAGCGGCACGCCATAGCGGCGACAGCGCGCGATCTCCCGCGTCATCGTCGCGTCGAAGTGATAGCGATTGAACAGGCCGGTGAGCGGATCGGTGACCGACCGGTGCTCCAGCAGTTCGAGCGCGTCGTGCTCCACGATGGTTGGGGAGACGAGATCGCCGCTGATGTTGAGCATGTAGTCCACGGCGGCCACGACGGCGCCGACGTTGCGGCCCAGGCGCGAGCCCAGCTCGCGGCGGTGCACTTCGATCGCGGCGGCGCGCTCGGCGGCTTCGCTGTCGCTGAGCCGGGCGTGCGGGAAGACGTGCTGCAGAGGCAGCGTCGCGGCTGCTTCGACCGTGAGCTCGCGGCGGTCGACGCCGGAGCGGCGCTGGACCCCGCTGCGCCGTTCGTCCACGGGATTACCAGCCGATGGCATAGTTCGAGAGCTTGTGGCGCTGAAAACTCATGCAGTCTCCAGCAAGTCGTCGAGCTTGTCGATTTCGGCGCGCGCCGAGAGCCGCTGGAACGAAGAGCGAGCACGCTGGGCAGCCGATTTCCCGCCGGCGGCGTCGCCCATCTGGATCAGCAGGTGCGCGAGGTCGCGCTCCGCCATCGCGAGCAGCAACGGACGGCCGTGCTCGGTCGCGCGGGCGATGACGTCGCGCAGCAACGTCGCGGACTCGTCACGGCCGCCATTCAGCGCGAGCGCACCGGCCTTGATGCGGAGGTCTTCGGCTTCGCGAACCGGATCCTTGAGGTCGCGGTGGGTCGCGATCGCGCGCTCGATGGCTACCATCGCGAGGTCCCGTTCACCGCGGGCCACGTGAATCTCGGCGAGGCCCGCGACGGCCTGGGCGGTGAGCTGCTGATCGCCGATACGCTGGGCTTCCTCGATCGCCAGCTGCGCGGTTTCGAGAGCGCGGTCCAGCCGTCCCTGCGCCCGGCACACGATGCCAAGGTTGTGGCGCGCTTCCGCGACGCCGCGGCCGAAATGAGCCTGTTCGTACGACGCAATCGCGCGCGTGTACGCGATGACGGCTCGCTTGTAGTCGCCCTGCATGTTGGCGATGATGCCGAGGTTGTTGGCGCAGCGGCCGACGGTGGCCATGTCGCTGTCGTCGGTCGCCTCTTCCTGGGCGCGCGTGAAGAAGTAGGTCGCCTCGTCGATGCCGCCCCGCTCCAGCGCGATGGCACCGCAGACGTTCAGCGCCCGCACTTCCATCATTCGGTCCTTGAGCGACCGGGCGCGCAGCTGCGCGACCATGGCCCACTGCTGGCCCACCTCGAGACGGCCGAGGCGGCTGTGGGCGATCCCGAGCAGCAGCGTGAGCAGGGCCGATTCTTCGAGCTCGTCCTTGGACCGCTGCTCGAGATAGGTGAGCAGCTCGGCGTAGCGGCCGGCGTCGGCGAACTGCTGCGCGACATGGATCGGCGCGAGCGACCCGCGGAGCTCGGCGGCGAACGCCTCGTCCCAGCCCTGGTCGGCCAGCTTCCGGATTTCGCTTTCGGCGCCCATGCGGGCGAAGATGCCCTTGGCGGCTTGCGCCGCGGCCTGCGCTTCGGCCATGCGGCCGGCGCGCCGCAGTACGACGGCGAGATCGCGGGTGGCCTCGCCCTGGAGGAGCAGGCGCGCGTGCAGCTCGGCGCGACCGATCACCTCGCGCAACGACTTTTCGGCGCGGGGCAACTGGTTCTCAACCGCCAGGACCAGCGCCAGAATACGCAGGTCCTCGGCTTCGGCGACGGGGTCGGGCATTTGGCCGCGGATCACGCGGATGCGGTCCAGCTCGCGGTGGGCGAGCTCCGGCTCGCTCCGCGCGGCGCGGATTTCAGCGCGGCCGCGCAGCGTCAAGGCATACAGCGTCTCATCGTGGCTCGCTTCGGCGGCGGCGACGGCCTGATCGGCAGTCGTCATCGCCTTGTCCAGCGCGCCCTGCTCGCGATACGCATTGGCGAGGTTGTGCATGCAATCGGCGACGCCCGCTTGCATGCCGGCGCGATGGTGCGCCGCGGCGGCGATCTCCCATGAGGAGATGGCTTCGGCGTAGCGGCCACGCAGATGGCTGATGATGCCCAGGTTATTCGAGGCGCGGCCGGTCGTGGCGTGATCGCCGTCGCGGCTCGCGGCCATCAGGGCCTGCGTGCAGAAGTCAGCCGCTTCGGTGAGGTTGCCGCTGACGAGGGCAATCGCGCCCCGGGCGTTGAGCGCATGACGCTCGACGCCATGCTCGCGGCGCTGACGCGCAGCGGCGAGGGCCTGATCGATCCACTGGAGACCTTGTTCGTGCCGGCCGAGCCGCGCCTGCGCGATGCCGTAGAGCAAGGCGAGGGTCGGCTCGGCGAGCTCGCTCTGGTCGCGCGCGCCCAGGAACTCGACTACCGCGGCATGGTGGCCGGCGGCCGCGAGTGCGCGGGCTTTGGCGATGACGGGCGACGCCTCAACGAGGCGCTGGTCGCGGGTTTGATCTTTGGACATTGGGGTGCGGTCTCGCGCTTACCAGGCCACCGACCAGTCCAACAACGATTCTGCGATCTCGTACTCGCAGAAATGCGGCAGCGCGTACGTGAACGAATTCTCGTCGAGCGACTGGCTCGCGCCGAGTTTCGTCCACGGTTCGCTGCCGTCTTCGCGGTACCAGAGGCCGAGCAGCTTCGCTTCGATGACGCTGTCGCTGCTGTCGGCGACGCCGTCGCCGTTCAGGTCGCCGCCCGCGCCGTCATACCAGATCTTCATCTGCGCCGGCTCGCCGAATTGCAGGCCGCTCGGCTCGAGGATTACACCGATCTTGCTGGTGTCGATGGCGACGGTGATGAGGACCGAGTCCCCCATGGCGAGCTCACCGATACCCGGGACGAACTGAGGATCGGTGGTCGTGAGGAGGAGGAACGGGTGCGTCTGGTTATCGATGGTGCTGCTGTAATTGATTTGAACCGAGCGCGACTCGCCGCGCACCGCCCAGAACGACACAACGTACTGGTCGAGACTCAGGGGAGGTGTCTGGGCCATCGTTCCGGAGCGGCGCGTGCGAGCATCAGTTCGAGCCGTGAATTGCGGAGCACTTGCCCAGCGCAAAGCCTGTGGAGACGCGGGGGCGTGCACCGCTGTGGGTTGATCCGCGCAGCGCGCTACTGATAGCGCCAGGGCGAACACCATCAGTGAGCGGCGAACGAACACGAACATCATGAGGATCTCCAAGGGCTGGGCGCTTGACTACGTTGGGGCGTTGAGACAGCTTGTGGGACGTAACCGGTCCCTCTGCTGCCTTTGTACGACACCGAAAGTAGGCATATCTTGTCACCTGTCAAGCCCGAAACTGGCCCGAAACGAGTCCCCGTAGCGAACCGATTGGCCGTGCTACTCGACGTATTCAGCCCGTGGGAAGGCATCTCGTTGAGTTATCGGCAGTTCGCGGCGGCGCTGGGCGGTGCTGTAACTGAGGCAGCTATAAAGAAATGGCCGCATCGGGAGAAGTTTCCCGCCGACGTGGCGCGGCTGATCGTGGCGAAGGCGAAAGAGCTTGGGATCCCAGACGTTACGCTAGAGTGGGTACTTTGGGGCGAAGGTTCAGGTCCCAAAAAGGGAACCAAAAAGGTCCCACAACAAGGACAGCAGCACGAACATCAGGAGTTAGCGGCGAGTATCGCGGAGGCGTTGGGGACCGATCTGGCCCATAACGAATTCGGGCAGTGGTCCTCGGTCGAGGTGCAGCGCACGGTCATCTGGTCGTTGAAGGATCTGGCGCGCCGTTTATGGGTGTTGCGGTTCCCGATGAATGAAACGTTCAAGCTGACCGATGAGTGGGGTACCAAGATCGGATTGCCGAGCCGTTCCCTTGCTTCGGCACCGGGTCCTGATGATTTTTCCGCCGCCCCACCCGCCTCGTCGACGGGCCGATAGCTCAATTGGCAGAGCAACTGACTCTTAATCAGTAGGTTCTCGGTTCGATTCCGAGTCGGCCCATTACTAAAGACGAATGTAGAATATCGAATACTGAATACTGAATTTCGCAATTCGACATTCGATATTGGACATTCGACATTCGTTTTTCATCGCCGAGTAAGGCTTGCTCCCACCTGAAAGAAGCTCACCGTCGCGCTGCTCGCGGCCTGGCCGCCGTTGAACTTCACGTCGCCGCCGAAGACGCCCACGGAGTAGTGCGCAAACGGCGCGAGCCGCCACTTGCGATTCAGCGGATATTCGTAGCCGACACCGAGCTGCGGGCCGATTCCCGATGACGAGACGACGTCGGTGCCGTCGTTGGCGCGGTGCATCACGAGCGTGGCGCCGCCGCGCAGGTACAACTGCCGCCGCACATTCGGATACCAGTAGGCGGCGGCCCCGAACGACAGCAGCGTCTGTGTCACTCCGCCCTCGCGCTGGCGCCAGGCGGCGAGCTCCGCGCCGATCCGCAGCGCACGGCTCGTGCTGCCGCCCACGCCGACGAATGCCGACGCGCCCGTCTTCCGGCGGCCCGCACAGATGTCGCACGTGACGCGCGCCCATCCCGGCGCCACACCCACGCTGTACCACAAACCGGACGCCTCGCGACGCTGCGCCGCCGCGCTGCTCGTTCCAGCCAGCAGGGTCGCCACCAGAATCATCGTATCGGTTCGCATATCGCCACTATAACTCAACTACTGTAGCCCATTTCGGAGTGACAACGGTCACGGCTGATCGCAGCGCTCCGGGGCGAACGTGATATAGAGGAAAGCTCGTGAAACGCGTGCTCGTTCTATTCGTGTTCGTGGCGGCATGCCACGACGGCCCGGCGGCGCCGGACTACGGTCCCGCCACCGGCAACGCCGCGTCTTTTGGACTCTGGACGCCCGGCGCGAACGACGATTGCACGAAGGCACAGCACGACGCCTACGCCGTGGTGGGTGCCGACCACAAACGCTATCCCACGTGGCATCCGCCCATCGATCCCGTGACCGGCTGCTCGTTCGGTCACGATCACGGACGCGATCCGCGCGGCTCGGCGCTGTACCGCGAAGTCGGCCCGATCCCGCTCGGCTACGCGAACGAACAGCTCGACGTCTACGATCCGCTCACGACCCGGCACGAAGATCACTTCGGACACAAAGTCGAATGGCAGAACGACGTCCCGATGCATTTCGGCAGCGACGCGGCGGATGCGTTGTTCGACGTGCGGTGCGACGTGCTCACGAAGCTGCATCAGGGCACCCATTCGAAGGACGCGTTCACCAACAACCTGCACGAGCTGGTCTACCACATTCGCTGCACCGACGGGACGGAGATGCACATCACGATGCTGGCGGCGATCGGCACCCCCGGCCAGTTCGAGCGTAGCTGCGACGGCACGACCGTCGTGGTCGGACCGGCGACGCCCGCGAACTCGCCCGACGGCGGCGGTGTGCGGATCATTCCCGATCGGACCTGTGTGGATCGCCAGATTCTCGTGCCCGCGGGACAGTTCTCGAATTTCGGCGCGCTGCACGAAAGCTGGCAGACGTCGAACTCCATTCGCCGCGAGGATGGCCACACTCTCGCGTTCTTCAATCCGTATTACCAGGTATCCCTGCCGAGCCGGTTCCACGATCCGGCCCTGGCGGGCATCACCGGACGGCCGATCGACGTGTGCTATGAAGTCACGCCCGCGGGCAATGCGGCGCGGGGCGGGGCATGCGGGCGATCGACGAGCAACGGGACGATCCTCGGTATCACATTCGACGATCCGCGCTCGGTATTTGACGGCACGGACCGCACCGTGGATGTGAATTTGAACTTCATCGATAACTCAGGCGGACCCGAGGTGTGGTACACCGACCCCTTCGGCAGACATGGCCGCACGGCGCCGTTCCCGGGTTCAGTTCGTCAGTTCATCGCGCGGATCAATAATGACAGGGGTGGGCTGGAGTTGGCGGGTCCGGGCATCGGCGGCGATCGCGATTACGGGGGCCCACGAGTGCACGCACCGAACTGATAGAGCCAAACAGACGCAACAGACGCAGCAGGTCTACTTCTTACGCGACACCGTCCCGATCGCATTGATCAAATCGCCTAAATCGTATGGCTTCGTCACAGAAGGCTGCCCGCAACTCTCGAGAAATGCACGCGTCTCACCCCGCGCCTGGTCCCCGGTGACGAACACGAAGCGCTTGGCGACGAGCGGCCGGCTGTTGACGAGCTGCTCGTACATCGCGCGCCCGCCGAGCCGCGGCATCTGCAGGTCGGTGACGATGGCATCGAACGTGTTGTCGCGATCGCCGAGCCGCTCCATCGCCTCCAGCCCGTTCTCGACCGCGACGATCTGATGACCCTCGCGCTCGAGCAACAGCACCATCGCCTGGCGGTTCACCGCGTCGTCATCCACGACGAGGATGCGCAGGCGCGGCAGACTCTCCGCCGGCGTCGACAGCGGCGCCTGCGCGCCCAGCAGGCTGCGCGGCAGCGTCACGACGACTTCCGCGCCCGTGCTGCCGCCGCGCGGCCGCAGCCGCAGGTTGCCGCCGGCCGATTGCGCCAGCGCGCGGGCGAGCGCGAACTCGACCTCACCACCGCCGCCGGACTGCGTGAAGCGGAACGGCGACGTGAGCCGCTGCTCCGCTTCGACGGCCAGGGGTATGCCCGAATCCCATACCGAGGCGACGATCGACGGTCCCGTCGCGATCACATCGAGCCGTAACTCGCGCGGCGGCTGCGACGCGCGCAAACGGCGCAGCGAGAAATCGAGCAGCTTGGTCAGCATCTCGGTGAGCTGTGCCATGGGGCAGGCGACCATGGGCAGGTCGCTCGGGATGGCGCGAATGATTTTGACGCCGAGCTCGCGGAAGGTGGACTCGCGCTCCGCGAGGACGCCGTTGATCACAACCGCCGCGTCGCATGGCTCGGCGGCTCCGGCCGGATGCGCGGCGAGCTCCAGGAAATGGCTGGTGATCTCGGCGGCGCGCCGCACCTCGCCGTGCAGCAGCACCAGCGCGCGGGCGCGCTCGGGGTCGAGTGGGCTGCCGTGCAGCAAGTCGGCGAGCGCGCCGATGGCGGCGAGCCGGTTGTTCAGCGCATTGAGTACGTTGGCCGAGCCTTCGTCGAGAACAACGTGCTTAACGTCGGGTGAAGCCGAGGGAGGTTGGGAAGGGGGCGCAGGACGCGCGCGTAATGGTGGTGGGACCTGCTTCTGACGTCCCAGCAGATAGCCGATCAGCGCGCCGACCGCCGCACCAAACCCGAACGCGACCCAGAGCTCCATGCCGAAAAGCTATGCGCCGCGCGAGTTTGCGCGAGCAGCCCCGGGTCACGCCTGCACCGAGACCCCCGTCACGCGATGCCCTGGCTCGGATTCGAACCGAGACGCCTTGCGGCACTGCCCCCTCAAGACAGCGTGTCTACCAGTTTCACCACCAGGGCGGGCCAGAAACATAGAAACGTTCCGCCGTGAAGTACAGGCGGCCTCACCCAAATCGTTTCGCCGCGCGTTCCCGAGCCTTGCGGGCCTCCTCCTCGCGGTTCCTGGGCGGAGCCTTGATCGTCAACGAATCGATCAGCCGGCGGGCGATGTTCGTCACGTCAGCCACCGCGCCGTTGAAGGCCGCCGCGTTCGCGTGCGACGGGTGTGTCGCGCCGCTCAGCTTGCGCACGAATTGCAACGCCGAAGCACGAATTTCCTCGTCGGTCGCGGGCGGCGCGAAGTTCGCCAGCGTCTTGATGTTCCTGCACATGTCAGCTCCTCGCGATGCAAGGCTAAATAGGGCTACCACAATGACATTGGAATATGTCGATTTCTTGGAGTCTCGTTCGTCGCTTGTATACAAGCAGGACGATGCACCACGAACCTAACTGGAAAGCGAGACGGCAAATGCGTTTCATCGTGATGGTGAAGGCGACCAAGGACTCCGAGGCGGGTGTCCTGCCGACCGAGGAACAACTGAAGGAGATGGGCAAGTTCAATGACGAGCTGGCCAAGGCGGGTGTGATGCTCGCCGGCGAAGGGCTGCAGGCGAGTTCGCACGGCGCTCGCATCAGCTACGCGGGCAGCAAGCGCACCGTGCGCGACGGCCCGTTCGCGGAGACGAAAGAACTGGTGGCGGGATTCTGGATCTGGCAAGTGAAGTCGAAGCAGGAAGCACTGGAATGGGCGAAGCGCATCCCGTTCACAGACGGCGAGGAGGTCGAAATCCGCCAGGTCTTCGAGGCCGAGGATTTCGGAGAGGCATTCACGCCTGAGCTGCGCCAACAGGAAGAGCGGCAGCGGGCCGCGATCGAAAAGAACAAGCAACGCTCGGGGAAATAACCATGCGATTCATGACGATTGTGAAGACTCGTGAGGGCGCTCGGCCGTCACCGGCGCTCATCGAGAAGATCGGCAAGCTCGGCGCAGACGCCGCCAGCAAAGGCGCCATGGTTGGGATGGGAGGACTCGGCCCGACATCACAGGGAGCGCGCGCCCGGCTCGCCAACGGCAAGATCACCGTCACAGACGGTCCGTTCACCGAAGCCAAGGAAGTGATCGGCGGCTACGCGATCTACGAGGTCGCCTCCAAGCAGGAAGCGATCGCGTGGACTCGGGCGTTTCTGGAAGCGCACATCGGGCTCTGGGACCACGAGCTGGAAGTCGAAATTCGGCAGATGATGGATGACCCGACAAAAGGCTGCTGACGCCATCGATGCGGTCTGGCGGATCGAATCCGCCAGACTCATCGCGGGGTTGGCGCGCATCGTCGGTGAGATCGGGGTCGCGGAGGATCTCGCGCAGGATGCCCTCGTCGCCGCACTGGAGCAGTGGCCCGAGTCCGGCGTGCCGGACAATCCCGGCGCCTGGCTCATGGCGACGGCAAAGCATCGTGCGATCGATCAGCTGCGGCGCGGCAAGATGCAGGACCGCAAACATGAACATCTCGGTCGCGAGCTCGACGAGCGTCAGGTCAGTCCGGAGCCAGAGCTCGCGGCGGCGATCGACGATCACGTGGGCGACGACTTGCTGAGCCTGATCCTCACCGCATGTCACCCGGTACTCACCACCGACGCGCGCGTCGCGCTCACGTTGCGGCTGCTCGGCGGGTTGACGACCGACGAGATCGCGCGCGCGTTCCTCGTCCCGAAGGCGACGATTCAGCAGCGGATCGTGCGGGCCAAGCGCACGCTCGCGGCGGCGCGAGTGCCGTTCGAAGTCCCGCGCGGCGCCGAGCTGGCGCAGCGGCTCGAGTCGGTGCTCGAGGTCGTGTATCTCATCTTCAACGAGGGCTACTCGGCGACGGCGGGCGACGAGTGGGTGCGGCCGGCGCTGTGCGAGGACGCATTGCGACTCGGCCGCATTCTCGCCGAGCTGGCTCCCGCCGAGGCGGAGGTCCATGGTCTGGTCGCGCTGATGGAGATTCAGGCGTCGCGCTTGCGGGCGCGGGTGGGGCCCGGCGGCGAGCCGATTCTGCTGCTGGACCAGGACCGCGGGCGCTGGGATCATCTGCTCATCGGGCGCGGTCTCGCGGCGCTGGCGCGCGCGGAAGCACTGGGCGGCGCCTACGGACCCTACACGCTCCAGGCCGCGATTGCCGCGTGTCACGCGCGGGCGCGGACGGCAGAGGAGACTGACTGGACCCGCATCGTGGCGCTGTATGACGGCCTCGCGCAACTGATGCCGTCGCCGGTGGTGGAGTTGAACCGCGCGGTGGCACTGGGCATGGCCTTTGGGCCGGCGGCGGGACTGGAGGTGGTCGATTCCCTGACCACGGACCCGGCGCTGGCGGGCTATCATCTTTTGCCGAGCGTGCGCGGGGATCTGCTCGCCAAACTTGGCCGTTTCGATGAGGCGCGCGCCGAATTCGCACGGGCGGCTCGACTCACCCAGAATGTCCGGGAGCGGGACTTGTTACACAAAAAAGGGGAGGCTCTGTGAAAAAGGAGTGGGCGCCGCAGCTGCTCAGCGTTCTCCGCATCGTCGTCGCGTTCATGTTCATGCAAGTCGGGACCGCGAAGCTGTTCGCCTTTCCAGCGGCCATCATGCCCGGGGGAGGGACGGCTCCGTTCGGCTCATTGCCCTGGTTCGCGGGTGTGCTGGAGGTTTTTGTCGGCGTTTTGATCCTGCTTGGGTTGTTCACGCGCCCCGCCGCCTTTATCCTGTCGGGCGAAATGGCCGTCGCGTACTTCCTTGGCCACTTTCCGCAAGGTTTTTGGCCGGTGCTCAACCAGGGCCAGCCCGCCGTCTTCTACTGCTTCTTCTTTCTATATCTCTCGGCGGCGGGTCCGGGGCCGTGGAGCCTCGACGCGCTGCTGGCCCGGCGCCGCGGCACAGTCCCGGTTCTCTGAGTGGCGGCAGGGGAGATTGCATCGCGGTACGATCGCTCGATCGTAGAGGGGCCACTCCGTGCCGCGGTCTGGAAAATTGCGTGGCCAACCCTGCTCGCCAACGTCATCGCGGGGATGCAGGGCATCGTCGACCACGTGCTCGTCGGCAATCTGAGAGGCTACGAGGCGAACGCTGCGATCGGCGTGAGCTGGCAGATCTTTCTCGTCGTGATCGTCTTCATCTCTTCACTGTTTACGGGGATGAGCGTGCTGGTGGCGCGGTTCGCCGGGGCGGGGGATTCCGAGACGGTCGATCGCGTCG
>Ga0210382_10000568_pt1 | contig 13101 bp, 32 predicted proteins | sample PLMedo_FD_155452 | JGI IMG/M metagenome (GOLD analysis project Ga0210382, IMG submission 155452) | Groundwater sediment microbial communities from an aquifer in East River, Colorado, USA - PLM0_60_coex redo | ecosystem: Environmental > Terrestrial > Soil > Riparian zone | place: USA: East...
TCAAAGACTCGCTGTTGGAGCGACAGGCGTCTGGGGATCTTGGCGGGACTGTTGTACGTAATCACCGTCAGGTTCCCGGCTTCCCAGTTGTCGCCATCCGCCGCCGTGCCGCCGGAGTAGCCCGTGACGCCTCCCCAGCCCGAGGGAATGGCGCTATCCACGAAATCCCCAAAGGAGGGCGCCGCGCCGTTCCGCGTCGGATGGAGCGTCGTCCCATTCACTTCGAGCCGCAGCACTTCGCCGCCCGCGATCCCAAAGTCGTTGCTGCCAAACTGGGTCCAGGTGCCCGTGATGTTCTTGAACAACTGGAGCCAGCCGCCGCCTTGCGTCGACGCATAGAGCCCGTAGTAGGTCGCCACCGCGCCGGCCGCACAGCGGCAGGACGGCCCGATGCCGTTGTCGCCGGTCGAGTTCGCCAGGATCGTGATGAAGGCGTACTGGTTGTTGTCGAACGTGTCGCCGACCCAGTGCGCGCAGGTTTCGGCGCCGCCGGAGTTGGACTGCACTTTGTTCGACTGAATCTGGAACGCCCCGTTGTTCTGGACCCAGTTCGCGTTGTGCGCGGGCAGGGTGGTGCCGTTGGTGTCGGTAAAGGCGTCCGTAATCGGGAGCGCCATTTACCACTGCTCTCCACCGAACACGAGCAGGGCGACGGGCCACTGGTCGTAACACAGCTTGAGAATCTGACGGACCGTCGTCGCGCCCGTGACGCCGCTCGTGTCGAACCCGAACGACGTCGCCATGTCTTGCAAGGCGGTTTTCGTCGCCTGACTCAAGGCCGAGAACGTGGTCGCGAGCGTGACCCCGCCGCTAAAGAGACTCACCCCTTGGCCGTCCATCCGCTGGGTAAACTGAAAAAAGATGATGAGTCCCCGAATGAGCTGGCGATACGTCCACCCGGCCGGTACCACCGTGCCGGGAATGTTGCGATCCTCGAGGGCCGTCTGCACTGTCCCGAGGTTGGCGCCGATGGCTTGCGTCAGATCCGCAGGAAACGCCGCGACCGTGGGGTCGGCGACGATGGTCGCGTCGGTCGCGGCATCGAGCGACGCCTTGACGAGCATGGTCGGTTCCCGGCCGTAGTCGACCATCCACCAGCGTTGCCCGGGCACGCTATCGATCAGGTCGGCGTACTTCGGCTTGCGCGGGTCGGCGTGACCCGATCCTGAGCCCGTCGTCGGCATCAGGTAGAAGCGATCCATCTACACCGATCCTTTCGCGGTGCGGCGACAGGTGTCCTGTGCGAGCCAGTCCAACCGGCCTCGATCGGCTCGCGCCGCGTGGCGATCTCTACGCTTCTTGCAGGTTGATGGTCGGATCGAACGTCACGCTCGCCGTGTTGGCTTTCGTCGCGATCTCGAGCTGGCCGTTCGCGCCGGCGTTGGGCCCCATCGCGTAGCCGTCATCGGTTTCGAGCGCGACCCAGCCGCCCATGCCGCCCGTCTGCGCGAAGCCCACCGCTTGCTGTTGAATCGGGGTGGCGCCGGGCGTGATGGCCGACCCGTCGTCGAAGAACGTGGTGTCGGCGGCGCGATTGAGCGTGCCCTTCTTGGACGCGGGCGTGTTGGCCGTCCCGCCCGATCCGATCGTGCCGGGCCGAATGAGATACAGCGCGGCGCCGCCGGCGGTGCCGAAGCGGGAGGCCGCAAAGAGGCCCATGATGCGGGCGATCATCTGGTTCGCGACCGTCGCGCACCGAAAGTGCGTGCTCAACGTGTTCGCGGATCCGTTGGTCGTGCAGGCCGTGCCGGGCGTGCCGGGCGTTTTCGAGACCGAATAGTAATAAGGCAACGCTATCCTCCGAGATCCTGGCCTCGCGGCCCGTTGACGATGGCATCGGGGAGTTCGATCGCGCCGACCGGCTTCCCGTGCGTGAACACGCAGTCATCACAGAGACAAAAGACGTACGCGGCCCACTCTTTAGAAATCATTCCGTGGGGTTTGCCGCAGTTGACACAGAAACACTCTTCCATCCAGCCGAGGAGGACGGACTTCTTCTCGTTGCGACTGCGCTGGGCGCGCGCGTCGGGTTCGTCTTTGGCGACCGGGGCCCAGAGGTTATGGAGGGGCATCAGTGCGCCCTCCGGGCCGGTGCACGACGTGCGCGCATGTGTCGCGGTCCTGAAAGCCGTCGCACGAGCACCACCAGCCGCGCGCCGCCGTGTAGCGCAGCTCGTAGGAGTCGCCCGTGCCGTCCGCGCGCCCGAGGACCGTCACGACCACCGGCCCGTAGTGCGCCTCCAGCCAGGCGGCCTGGTGCGTCATCGCCGTCCAGTTCGAGCAGGGCCGATCGGCCTGCAGCACCCGAGGCCCCGGTCATCGCGGCCGCACATCGGCCTTCGCCATCCGCAGGGTCAACGACTGTCGGCGTGCGCCGGGTGATCGTGCGAGCGCGTCGAGCCACGCGCGCGTGGGGTGGACGTGGGCATCCTCGATGAGGCCGTGCTCGTCGAGGAAGCGCTGGTGCTTCTCGAGGGCGCGCGTCAACGCCTCGCCGGCGAGGATCGTCTTCATCACGCGGCGGCCTTTGCCCCAGCCGAAGCCCAATTGATGGGATCGCACATCTAGAGACGGACTCCAGACGGTGACAACGATCTGGCGGCGCGCGGGGTCGGCGTTCCCGACCGTTGGGCATGGGGATCTATCGCGTTTGTTGAGGGGGGTCGGGCGTGCGCCTGCCGATAGCACTAGCCCCACGCGCCCGGATCGCTCGCTTCGTCAGCGGCGCTCAGGTCGGGGGTCACGTCGACGCCGTCGATCAGGAGCATCAGATCCCCTTTCGGGGCGCTTCGCAGTGGACGCGGGCGAGTCGACGGGATCGCGGGGAGACCTCGACTGTAGCGCCTCCAGGGCGCCCCCTAACCGCTGTCGGGACGGCTAGATACACGGACGAGCGTCTAAGTCGCGCCCCGCGGTGCGAGAATGGGCAGAGAGGCTGTCAGACTGCTTCCTACACCCCGAGATGCCGCTTGACCCCTTCGTCATGCCGGTGGCCGTGCCCGTCCCCCATCTCCTCGAGGTGATGCACGTCGCCCACCGGTTGAGCGCGTCGCAGGGCTTTGTGCGGCGGCTGATTCGCGAAGGGAAACTCGCGGCGATCCGCATGGAGCAGCGCTGGCGCATCGATCCGCGCGACCTCGAGGCGTATATCGAGTCCTGTCGGACGGCCCATCGGCGGCCGGATGATGACCGCAAATCCCCCCGCGCGGCCGTGCGAACCGCCTAACATGGCGACTCGCGAGCTGGACGCCGTCCTCGCCCGCCGACCCCCGCGCCTGCATGCCCGAACGTACTTCGTGGGCCCGCTGAAAGATCTGTACGACGGCCTGCCGCCGTTCGCCTGGCCGGCCGTCAGTCGCGCGTATGCCCGAGGCCTCGCGGATGCGAAGGCCGTCGCGTCACCGCCGCGCGTTCCGCCTCGTGAGGCTGATGCGCCGCTGCCGTTCGAAAGGACCGCCTGATGGTGACCCGCCGGAGCTTTCTCGGGGTGCTCGCCGCGGCCGTGGGCCTCCGCCTGAAGCCGAACGCTACGTACGTTGGGACCGATTGGGCAACGACGCCGGACTACTCCGTCCTGCGGCTGTCAGCACACGACGCCGTCTTCCTGGAATCGCAGCAAGTCCGGTATGACGACATCGTTCGCGCCGTCCATGCGCTCGACGCCCACTACCTGAGGCCCTGATGGATATCGAGGACCAAGAATTCTGGGCGGCCTGTCGCCGGTGGACGATCGGCGCGGTCCTGACCCTGATCGTGCTGACGACGGCGGGGATGTGGGGGTGTCCGCGCTACGACGTCTACTCGCGCGAAATGACCGGCAAGGCCGAGCTCGCGCAAGCCACGTCGAATCGGCAGATCAAGGTCAACGAAGCCCAGGCCGCCGAAGAAGCGAGCAAACATCTCGCGCAGGCGGAAATCGAGCGCGCGAAGGGCGTCGCCGAAGCCAACCGCATCATTGGCGATTCGCTCAAGGGGAACGAGGACTATCTCCGCTACCTCTGGATCCACAACCTGAGTGAAGCCGAAAAGAACGGCGCGCAGATCATCTACGTCCCCACCGAGACGAACCTCCCCATCCTCGAAGCGTCGCGCACGCGGCAGGTCCCGAAGCCATGAGCGCCCGCGCCACCTGGAAAGGCGTCCTCAAGATCGCCCTGGTGACGATCCCGATCAAGGTCTACCCCGCCACCGAAGCGAGTGCGAGTCTCTCGTTCAACCAACTCCACGGCGAGTGTCAGTCCCGGATCTCCCAGAAGAAGTGGTGTCCGATCTGCGCGCGCGAGGTCAAGGCCGACGAACTCGTGAAGGGGTTCGAATTCGAAAAGGGGCGCTATGTCATCCTGCAGCCTGAGGAATTGGACGCGGTGCAACCCGAGTCGACGAAGGTGATCGACTTGGTGCAGTTTGCGGACGCCGGGGAGCTCGATCCGACGTCCATCGATCGGAGCTACTACCTCGCGCCAGACGGCCCGATCGCCGTCGAGGCCTTCGCCGTGCTGCGCCTGGCGATGCGGCGCCGGGTCGGGGTGGGCAAACTCGCGATCTACGGCCGCGAATATCTGGTGGCGGTGCGGCCGCGGGCGACAGCGTTGATGCTGCACACGTTGCACCACGCCGCGGAAGTGCGGGCCGTGGAGACGATCGACGAGCTGCAGATCGCGGCGTCGGCGCCGGTCGCGCAGGTGAAGCTGGCGCAGCAGGTGATCGCCGCGTGCCTGGGGCCGCTGGACCTGGCCGACTTCACCGACGCGTACCAGACCGACCTGCGCCTGCTCATCGACGCGAAAATCGCAGGTTCTGAAATCGTGGAACCCGTACGGCTGGACGCGCCGCCCGTCGTGGATCTCCAGGTGGCGCTCGAGCAGAGCCTCGCGGCGGTGAGTACGCGGAAGAAAACGCCGGCGAAGGTCAAGCCGCCGTCGTTCCCGCCGAATCGGGAAGTCCGCGAAGGCGATCTCCCGAAGCGCACGCGCGCGTCATGACCGATCAGCCGTCCTCCTACCAGGGCCACGTCACCGTCAGCATTCCGCAGGCCTGCCGCGTCGCGGGCGTCTCGCGCCGGACGATCTACAACTGGTTGCACGCGGGGAAGTTGGTGTGGGTCCGCACCGCCGGCGGATCGATTCGGATTGTGCGGGATTCGCTCTTCCGCCCCGCGACGTCCGCATGAGCCTCCCGCAACGCGCGTGGCGATCGGGTGGTCGGGAAGATCGGGGGACGACGACGGCCGTACTTGGTGCTGGCGAGGTAGATGGGAAAAGTTTCCTTCAGACTCTGAAGAGTTTCCTTCAGACTGTGGCGCGCGTAGACCGCTGACAAATTCCCCTCCCCGACCGACAGGATCTACCGCGTCAACCGCCGGTGACGTTTGGCGCTCTTGAGAAATGCCGTCAGCGCCTGCCATTGCGCGGGCGACAGTAACACGCGACTCTTCACGCGGTCCCCTTCCAGTTGGGTGATGCCCACGTAGCCGTCCGTCACATCAAAGCGTACGGACAGGTAGTGATTCTGGGGGTCGCCTTTTTCGAGACGACTGTAGTCCGTGATTTCACGGCCGACAAGGTTGCTCATGGCCATCAGGTTCTCCCACCGTTCGAGAATCACGCGCGTGTCGGCACCGCATGCACCTTGCCGGTGCGGGCATCGATCACCGCGCGCGTCTCGCCGAACCGCACGATCAAGCGCTCAATCCAGACGTGGTGACACACGTCGTCGCACGTCCATTGACGCGAACGCTTCGCGAGCGGCGGCAGTGGCTCACGACAGGCGGCGCATCGGCCGTCCAGATGCGCGAGTTCGTCAAGGACGACGCTGAGATTATTCATCCGACGTTCTCCCCCGTCCGATCGATCACGTCCAGATTCTCGCGCACGCTGAACTTCGCCAACGTGATCTTCTTGCCTCGGAGCATCGGGTCGCGCTGGATGTAGGCGCGTAGGCCGTCGATGCGGGCCAGGTCCGCCCCCATCATCGGCAACAGCGTCGGCCCGTGCAGCCCGAGGACTTCGCCCGGCACGACCATCGCGGGCACGCCTTCCGTGCCGTCGATGTCGAGGACGATGAACGCGTACATGGTGTCGATGCGCAGTTGCCCCTTCATGCCGATCCTCTGGATGGCACGTCCTGCGTCGGATCCTCCCCCGCGTCCAACACCGTGAGCACCGTCGGACAGTCGGCGAAGTATTGACGCACGGCGTCCAGCAGGCGCCAGGCCACGTCGCGATGTTCGGCGCCGACGTCGGGATGCCGGAGCGCGAGCTGCAGCAGGCCCGCGATCTGGAGCACCGTCAACGGCCGCCAGGCCATCTCCATCGGGGTGCCTTCGAGCGCCTGGAGCTCGAGCGCCATCAACTCGACGGCTTCGGTGTGCGTGAGGGTGCGGCCGATGGTCATTCGGCGTTCTCCCGCGTGTCGCCGCGCCGAGGGAAGGGTGTCCGCAGGCGCTGGCCGTCAACCGCCCGCATAATCGCGCCGGTCAACATGCCCAGGTGGAGATACATCTGACTGCGGGACGTTCGATCGGCGCGGTCGTTGTCGTGGTAGTACTCGAAAATCCGCGCGGCGAGCTGCTCGGGATCGGGCGTGTCCATAATTATTGTCAGCAGCTTCTTGTCGTGGGCTGTCAACTCCATTCAGATCGCCTCCCGATCCGTCCGCCAGCCGATCCGCGTGAGCGCCCGGTGCAGCCGTCGCCGTTCGTCGGGCCGCAAGGGATACGTGTCGAACGCGGCGCCCCACTTCTGCAGCGCGCATTTCGTTTTGCGCGGGGTGGCGCGATACGCCTCCACCAGCGCCACCGCGAGGGCATGCCCACGCAGCGCATCCAACCGACTGCTGTAGCGATCCTGAAACCCATCGAACGGCCCGCCGAAGATCATCGTTTCCCACAGCACCGGATCGTGCGGCCGGCCGTCGAAGAACCAGTGGCCGTGATCGAGCCCGAGAAACACCGTCGAGACCAACACGCGGCGCGCGGCGTACTCCTGCAGAACCACGCGATTTTCGGTCTCAAAGGCCTGGGCCCACACCAGCACGTCGTTGACCGGCACGGGCTCACCGGTCTCGGTGTCGAGCGTGTAGTAGCGCGGCATCAGAGCTGCTCCAAATCCGTCCGCCGAATCCGAATCCCCCCGCGCCCGGTCCGGCGATGATCGAGATCGCCGTCGGCCAGGAGCCGCCGCACGTCCGCTTGCGGGAAGCCCAGGATCGCGGCCGCCTCCTTCACCGTCACCCACAGCGTCGGTGTCTGAGACGTCTCAGACATGACGGGTCGGGCCGCCGTGACCAGCACGCGGAGCAGATCGTCTCCGGGGCCGAGTAATTGGTCTCCGGCCGCCGGGACTCGGTCGAGCGCGGTCGAGGGGGGGTGCCCATTCCCGTTCGCCGGCAGCGCCGTGCCCACCGGCAACACGAACGGCGCGAGGCCTGGCGTTCGTTCCTGCGCGAGTTTGATCACGTCGTCAGGGAAATAGACCGCCACGTGCGGCGAGCCCGCCTGCGGCCGAAAGCGCTGCTCCAGCTTCCCCGCCCGCGTGAAGCCTTCGATCGCCTTCGTCGAGACGCCGAGCCGGGCGGCGGCTTCCTGCTTGGTGAGCCAGGTCGAGAGGTCGATCGTCATGTCTGAGACACCGTCGTGTCTGAGACGTTTCCCGTGGAACGATCGACCCGTCGCAGTTCGAGGTAGCCCTTCAGATCCTGACTGAGCGCCCACAGCCGGTCAGCCTCCTCGGGATAGTCGTGCGAGAGCCAATCGGCCAAATCGTCAAGGGCACACACCACGTCGAAGAGATCGCGGGGTGCAGTCATGACGACGAAGACGCTTTCTCGCGCAGAGGAACGACGGGTGATGCGACGTCCTCCCGTACCGCGTCGACGGACGGGGGTGACTCATGGCGGTCGATCGGCAAGAATGCGCGCGCGGCGATCACTTGCGTTTCAAGCGCTTCCACCGCGAACCGTCCATCGCGCCGGGCCGCGGCGAGCAGAATCGGCAAGCCGCTCGCGATGGCCTCGTCGACTTCGGCGCGGGTGGCGGCGCGGCCTTCACGCCACCAGGTCACGCCTTCCGGTTTGCCGATCGTGATCAGCGCGCCGCCGCGGCCGTCTCGGAAGAGTTCGTATTCCCGCGTCATCCACAGACACGCGACGCCGGGATTGCGTTCGATGCCGAACCCGGCCGGCGCGCGGGCGTCGGCCGGCACATCTGCGTGATCGCGGACCGCGCGCGGATTATTCAGGAAGGGGCAATTCCGGATCGACCATTCCGCGCACTCGCGGTGCGACGGCGGTTCGCTGATGGTCCGGGTGATGACACACATCGCGCCGATCGGGAACGCGAGCCAGCGGCCGAGGGGCTCCCCACACACCCAACAGAGCCGCTGCTTCACCGCGTCGCGAAACTTCTGCGCATCCATCGCGCGAAATTCCGGCACGTCCACGCCATCCGGGCCCGGCACCCAGGCAACAAACCACGGCACCGGATAGCCGCGCGCATCGATCGGCAGCTTGCGCAAGCGCGGGGGGAGCTGTTCCAAGTCCGGCCGAAGGTTCATGCTCATGACGGTTTCCTCCGTGTGAACTTTCGATAGTCGGCGGCCGCCAAGGATTTGAGGGCCCGGGCGCGTTCGGTCTGATCGACGAGCGCGCGATCGCGAGTCTGACGACGGCGCACGTATCGGAGGAAGAGCCACCACTTCACGCCGACGGCCACCAGGAGGCCGACGATCCCGAGGACGAGCGCCGTGAGGACGAGCGTGGGGCTCATCCGAATTTCCTTTCCTGCGGCATCGCGCGCACCGCGAAGCACCACTCCACCCGCGCGCCCGGCCGCACGACCGCGAGCGCCTCCGTGAGTTCGGTCGCGAAGTACTTCTGAATCCAGTCGGCCGCGAGCGCATGTTCCTTGCTGCCATTGTTCGCGCGCACGACGAGGACGGCACCCTGGTCCTCGAGCAGCACGCTGGGTTTCCACCATTGGACGAAGAGATGCCGGGGAATCTTGGTCTCGATGATTGCGAGCACGTCGGTCCAGACGTCCGCCGCGGCCGTCGACGTGCGGGGTTCCTGGGGTTCCTGGGTTCGGATGTCCGTGGGACCGAAACTCAATTGCTGCGGCGGGAGTGTGCCGGCGCCCTGCGCCGGCGGTACCGGGGATGTTTGTACAGGGGATCCGTACGTACTGGGGAATGGAGCGCAAGAATTTGCGCTCAGATCCGGGGGTTGAGCGCAAGAATTTGCGCTCAGATCGGGGTCTTGCGCGCAAGAATTTGCGCTCAATTGAGCGCAAGAATTTGCGCTCAGATCCGGAGCCTCCACCACGGTCGCACCGACCCAATTAGTGGCGAGACGGTCGAGGTTGATGTCCCACGCCGTCGGGTGGCGATGCTGCCGCCGCGGCACCGCCCACCGCTCGGCCGTCAGCCGGGTGAGCGCGTACTGGACGCGGCGCCTTTTCAGTTTCGCGCGGGCGACGATTTTCTTCAGGGACACCGGCACGCCCCTCCCGGTCTTAAAATCCGCGAACGTGGAGAGGGCCTCGAGCACCGCCTTGTCCGTCGCGCTGCGAAACCCCGTCGTCCATGCGATGCGTTCCGGCACTGAGGGATAGCGCCGGTCGGGATCGCGCCGCTCGGTCATCCGCCCTCGACGCGCCGACTTCCACGGGCGTCTGATTTTTTGTAGACTAACGTCATCGACGCGGCCTGCTCCAGACTGCCTCCGCGCGAAACCCTGCCAGGGACGTTCACGCGCGGGGGCGGTTGATGGCCCTCTCCTAGAACAATCCGATCGTCCCCGCGCCGCTATCCGGCGCGCTGCACCAGCGTCACCGCCATGACGGCGACGATCGCGATCCCCATCGTTAGGTCCGGAGCCACGCGTCCGCCGCAGCGACCACGATCGCGTCGTTTCCGTCGGGGCCGTCCCTCGGCTCCTCCGTCTTCCGCCAGTACCGCTGCGGCGCGCGGTACGATCGATCCGTCGACGTCTGCAAGCGGCCCCAGGCGCGGAGCCGATAGAGCGCGTTGTTGACCGCGGCCGGCGTTAAGTGCGTCTCAGTCACGAGCGCCTGGAGCGTCAGGCCCGCGGCGTCACTCGTCGGCAAGGCGTCGTACACGATCGCGGTGCCATCCCGCCGGGGCGACGGCGTGGGCTTCTCGGGGATCGCGGCCGCGGTCAAGAGATCGGCGTCGCAGTGGTGATGGGCGCCATCCCAGATCACTTCCAGCTCCACCGGCTCAGCGGGCGTTGAGGGCTTCGGGATCGTCGGCATCGTCGGGATCGAGTTCGACTTCTAAGTCGTCGTCGTCGTCCGAGAATTCGTCGTCGTTGTCGTCGTCGACCGAGTCATCATCGTCCTCGATGATGTCCTGGGCGCGGACGTTGCGTTCGCGGATCACCATTTAGTGCCGCCGTTCCGCGTCCACGTCGCCGTCGACGCCGATCGCAAAGTTCATCTCGCGGGCCGCTTTCACCTTCGCCAACATGTCTTCGTGCAACGCCGCGACGGCCTCATGGCTCCGGCGTTGCGCGTCGAGGATCGCCTGGTGCCCCCGTCGCCAGTCCTCGACCGCGACCACGCCGTACGCCGTCGCGGCGTTGACCGCCGCCACGAGCATCGAGGGCCAGATCACCCCGCCGCTGGCCATCGCCGCCGCCAGCAGCACGAGGTTGAGGGCCCCGAAGATCGCGTTCAGGCTCAGATTGATCACATAGAGGCGACGTCTCATGATCGTTTCGCCAACCGGTCCAGGTGCGCGATGGCTTGCTCTAACACTTCCCGCTGGGCCTCGGGATCGAGATCTTCGATCGGTTTCAGCACGGTCACCACGCGTTCGGCCAGTTGCACGGCGCTCAAGGTGCGATTCCCCATGTCATGACGAGGCGTGCATCAGTCCCCCCTCGGCTCGATCGGCGCCAACTCCTCACTCTCGTACGCCCGCCGCAGCGGCGCGGGAATGCCCTCCACCACCGTCGCGGCCGTATGCAGCCAATGTTCGACGTGGACCCGTGACTCCGGGTTGGTCAACAGATCGGCCGCGTCCCGCACCAGTTGCCGCAGGACGCCACTCTCGGTCCCCCAGGCGTCCCACTCATCGGTCAACACCGCCACCAGTTGCAGGACCGCCCGGGCGACGCCATCGGGGGTGTGGGCCACTAAACAGAGATCTTGGACCTCGACCAGCCGGGCGCGCCAGTGGGGATCGCGGGAGGGGGTCATCGCGATCGTTGCTCGCGCGTGGTCAGGAGCTGCGCGATCGGCCCCACCCCGAAGATCGCGACCAGGTGATCCCGACTCAACGGCATCCCCAGCAGCAAGGCTTCGCACACCTCGGCCAGCGCCGTCTCGTTCACGACGCCCCGGTCATGCAAGACTTCGAGCGATCGGTCGAGCTGGGACAGGAAGCTGTCGGCGTTCAGCTGCGTGAAGGCCGCGCGGCGTTCGAGCGTCAGGCGGGCCGTCACGGCAGGGTCCCCCGCCACACACTCGCCGCGACTCCCTGCACGCGGTGAAAGTCCCGCCGGAACCGCCCGAGGTACCGGTACCCGCTGTCGTACGCCGCGGCTTTGATACTCATCGCCGGGCTGCGGAGTAATCGTTGGGCGTGGGCAATCCGGTGCGCCCGCAGATGCTGCAGGAACGTCCGGCCGGTGTGCTGGGTGAAGAGATGCGCCAGGTGCGTCGGCGTCACGGCGGCGTGGGTCGCCACCCGTCCCAGGTCCAGCTGCGGATCCGGAAACGCCACCGCCAGGTACGCGAGGGCGGCCCGGCGCGCGCGGCCGCGGGGGGAGGACGCGCGCGCTCCAGGATTAGACATCAGTGGCCTTCGCACGTTCGACGAGCATCGCGTCGGCGAGTTCGTAGCAGCGTCGCGCCAGCGTCCGATCGTGCACATCCGTGATGGCCTCTTGAAACACGCCGCTGAGCGCCTGGCCCGCGAAGTAATCGCGCAGCGACATGCCGCCCGCCGTTTTCAGTCGCAGATTGTTGTGGCTGCTGCCTTCTGGCGCTTCCACATGCCCGCCAGTCACCTGCGGAAACGCCTGCCCCCCGTTCACGAGGCTCATGAGGCCCTCTCGCGCGCGGGCGGCGGCCCGGGGGACGCGGGATGCGTGCGGCAGATCACACAGAGCTGCGTTCGATGGACGACGCCGGGGGTCGGCACGCGGTCCACCCAGGTGTGCCCGCACTCCGGGCACACGTTCCAGGTCTGATGGCCGCCGGGCGGGAGGGCGTCGGCGTCCGTCATAAGCGCGCCTCCCGATCGCGCGGGCGCGAGGGGGTCTCGATCTCAATCGCGAGGTCGACACAGGCGGCCACCACGCGCGATTGGATCCGGCACAGCAGCTGCCAGACGCGTTGACGACTGACCCACCGATCGGGGCCGAGCTGGACGGCGCGGCGGCGGGCCGCGCGGGCGGCGAGGGGCCGTGGCATCAGGAGACCGCCTTCACGGAGGCCCGCGTCGGCACCAGCTTGAGCGCCCGGACCACGTACTGATGCCGCCAGGGCCCGCCGGTCCGGGTGCGGGCGCCCGCGGCATTGAGTTCCGCCGCGATCGCCCGCGTCGACCGGCACGCGGCTTTGAGCGTCTGGATCTGATCGAGCACGCGCTGCTCGAGCGGCGCCGGTTCGAGATGCGTCCCGTCCGCACTGAGCTGCGACCCAAACGGCAACGTCCCGATGCGTTCCCCCTGCGTGCGTTTGTGGGCGAGGACATCCTTGGTCCGGATCCCGATCTCGTGCCGTTCCCAGTCCGCGACACTCCCCATGATGTGGACGACCAGGCGGCCCGCCGAGGAGCGCGTATCGAGCGACTCGGCGACGCTCACCAGCGACACGTCCTTCTTTTCGAAGCGTTCGAGCAGGCGACAGAGATCGAGGAGCGAGCGCGTCAGCCGATCGAGTTTGGCGATGATCACGGTCGCGACCTGGCGCGCGTCCACCAGGGCGAGCAGGCGCTGGAGCTCGGGCCGCTCGAGGGTTTTCGCGGAGGCGGCCGCGTCGACGAACACCTCGGTCAGCGCGACGTCTTTGATTTCCGCGATCGCGCGAATCTTCGCCGTCTGCGCCTCGAGCGACAACCCGCCCTCCGCTTGTTT
>Ga0210382_10000570_pt1 | contig 13080 bp, 12 predicted proteins | sample PLMedo_FD_155452 | JGI IMG/M metagenome (GOLD analysis project Ga0210382, IMG submission 155452) | Groundwater sediment microbial communities from an aquifer in East River, Colorado, USA - PLM0_60_coex redo | ecosystem: Environmental > Terrestrial > Soil > Riparian zone | place: USA: East...
CGCGCTCGTATCGTCTCGTGAGCGGAAACGGCGGCAACCAGGACTCGCGACGGACGATCCAGCTTTCGTAGGTTGGCATCAGTTGGTCAGGGGCATCCAGGGATCCTAGGTTCACTTCGATTTCGTCTGCGGTGCGTGCGAAAATGGACGAGCCGCAGCGGGGACAGAAAAACCGCCCGGCGTAGTCGCGTGTTTCGCCATCGATCGACACCGCATCCTGAGGGAACACCGCGGAAGCGTGAAAAAGGGCCCCATGATGCTTGCGGCAGTCGAGACAGTGACAAAGGCCGACCCGGTATGGGAGTCCCGACGCCACAATTCGGACGTTGCCGCAAAGGCAACCGCCCGTGAATCGGTCCATGCTGCGTCTCCTCTAAAATCAAGCGGTCGGAATGTTTACAACGAACCCCGTCCGGCGTCCATGAAAGATGCGCCAGCCTTTTCGGCTGTAGGCTTTACAGCGTTTAGCACTTTCCCCCGCTCCCTTTCCGCGCTGAACGCGCGACCGGGAGAGCCGTGGACAATACGCCCGGCGGTGCCCTTCAGGAATCGAACTTCTTGAACAGAACGGGAGCGAGCGCCACCAGCGCGGCGAGTATGAGCGCGGCCAAGGGCGCGCCGCGCGCCATGTTTGCCAGAGGAAAGACGACGAAGACCAGGACGAGAACCCACGGAGGCAGGGCGCGACTGTATTTGAGGTAAGCGAGAAACCCCGCCGGGACCGCGACGCGTTTCCCCCGCTCCGAGCGGTCCCTTTGCGCCGCCCTTTCCTCGAGCCAGATCAGGAACACGTAGAGCTGCCCCACCACCCCGCACAGCCACACTGCCGCACCGAGCAGCAGGGCGAAGAACCTCAGCCACAGCGGCGGGTCGTAAGACAGCCGGGCGGTCCTGAACATGATGTCGATGGAGCATATCGTGCTCACGAGGAAGAACACCAGAACCACGGGAAGCACGGCCCATATGCGGGATACGAGGTAGTCGCTGAAGACCTCGTCGTTCTGGAACTTGAGCGCGAAGTCGCGCGCGTCGCGCAGCACCCTGCGCGGGCGCAGCTGGTCGAGCATGTCGGTCGCCGCCGCGCGCAATTCGCGCTCGTTGAGCCTCGCTCCGCGGAGCCGCCACCGGAAGATCTTCATGCAGCGCATCCTAAGACCATCCGCTGACCTATGCAAATGTCACGGGGCCCGGGCCGCGCCGGCTTCCCCGCGACGGACACCGCATCGTGTAAACTTCAGCACATGAAAACCATCGCCATCGAAGAGCATTTCATCACGCCGATGTACCGGCAGAAGGTCGCCGCGAACGAATTCCGGAATTTCTATCTCAGCTCCCGCAGCGAGCAGATCGGCCACGACATCGTCGAGCAGAATTCAGACCTCGGCGCGAAGCGCCTCGCGCACATGGACGCGGCCGGAATCGACGTGCAGGTGCTCTCGTTCGGTTCGCCCGGGCCTCAAGGCTTCGGCGCGGACGTCGCGATCCCGATGGCTAAGGACGCGAACGACCTCGCGCACGAAGCGGTCAAGGCTCACCCGGACCGCTTCGCCGCCTTCGCCGCCCTCGCGACGGCCGACCCGGGCGCCGCGGCCGATGAGCTCGGGCGCTGCGTCACCCAACTCGGTTTCAAGGGCGCGATGATCCACGGCCACACCCGGGGGAGTTTCCTCGACGAGAAGAAATACTGGGTGATCTTCGAGCGCGCTCAGGCGCTCGACGTGCCGCTCTATCTGCACCCCACCCTCCCGCACCCCGACGCGGTCAAGGCCTACTTCCAGGGATACGAGGACCTCGCCCGCGCGGGCTGGGGTTTCGCGGTGGATACGAGCTGCCATTTCCTGCGGATCGTCTTCTCCGGCGTGTTCGACGCCTACCCGCGCCTCAAGATCATCCTCGGGCATCTTGGCGAAGGATTGCCTTTCGCGATGCACCGGCTGAACGATCACACCTGGCGCGCTGCCGCGCGGCGAGGCCTCAAGAAAACGCCGCTCCAGTACCTGAAGGACAATCTGCTTGTCACCACCAGCGGCAACTGGTACGAGCCCGCGTTCCTGTGCACGCTGCTCGCGCTCGGCGCGGAAAACATCCTGTTCGCCGTGGACTGGCCCTACGAGCCGAACACCGCGGGAATGGAATTCCTGAGAAAGCTTTCGATCAGCGACGCGGACCGCGAGAAGATCGCGCACCGCAACGCCGAGCGCATCCTGCGGATGTGATGCCGGCGCGTCTCCCCTCTCCGTGTGGTGGCGCACAGAGAAGCCTGCCGAGTAGGTCATAATGGATGGGTTATGACTCGAAGATAGACCACTGTCATTTCCCATCCCAATCAACCGTGGGCAATTCGCGTATCGCGAGCTGATTCCAGCGAAGCGCTGGATCGCCTGATGGACGCTTGGTACATTGGGGTCCTCGCCGGAGGGGGCCTCAACGGAGCGATCGGTTTCGGCTCGCACATGGAGCGCAGGGATTGGGAAGGCGCAAAGAACAGCATCGAGCGTACCTATGGGCGCTCGAGCCGACCGCACCAGCTCACCCTGGATACATTGAGTGCCGCAATACAGAGCAGAAGGATGCTCAGCCCCCGATTGACGGGCTGATTGGCTAGCCGGCAGGCTTGGGCGTAACGTGGCCGCACTTTCCGCAGGCGCGGTGCGACTCTTCCGAATAGAACTCTTCGTAGACGCGCGACACCGGGTCCTCGCGGTAGTCGGCGACGTGGCGGACCGCTTCGTACAGTTCGGCGTGGCAGTTCTCGCAATACCAGAAGAAGCGGTCCCTCTCGTCGGAGCGGCGCTTGCGCTCCAGCACGAGCAGGAACGAGTCGGACGAGAAGCGCGGCGAGTGCTGCACGCCGGCCGGGCAGTAGATGATCTCACCCTCGCGGACGAGCGCCACCTTCTCCGCGCCTTCGGGCGTGAGGTAGTGCAGGTTCATCTCGCCCTTGATCATGTACATGACTTCGTCGCTCGGATCCGCATGGAACTCGCTGCGGTGGCGGCGCCCGCGTGCAACGAAGGCGATGGTGTCGGGCGCCTGCCAGAGAATGCTCACCGGCTTGACGCTCTTCCTGATGCCCTCGGAAACCTCCGCGAGGCTGACGGCCTTGAGTTCTGTCATTTTGCGCCCTTGTTCCCGTTCCAAATCCGTTACGCTGTCACGTCGGGGATTGTAAGCGCAAGGGGTGGGTAAACGGTAAGATCGCAACACCGTTGGTTCTCGGCAAATGAAAACAGCGAACGCGGCTGCGACCCTCGCTAGCGTCGTCTTTCTGAAAATCCAGGAGTTCGCCCGCAGGCCGGTCCAGGAACAGGCGCGCCTGCGGGCGCAGCTCGAAGCCGTAGTGGCGGTGACCACCGCGGAGCTCGCGCCCGCCAACCGCATCGTGCTCGACGCCGCGGACGGGGCCGCCATCGTGGTCCTCGGCGATCCCAGGGGAGCCTTGCAACTGGCCGGGCGCGCGCTCGCCGCAACGGCGGCCGGGCTCCCCTTGTGCGTCGGGGTCAACCACGGCGCCGTGCAGTTGGCGTCAAGCCGTGACGACGACGGGTTGATCGGCGACGGCATCGCGGTGGCGGCGAGCGTTGCCGAGTTTGCTTCGCCGTCGCGCCTGCTGATGTCGCGGGCCTTCCGCGACGCGATGGCCGATGCCTCACCGGGGCTCGAATCCGGCCTTTTCCCGGCGGGGGTTTTCACCGATGCAGGGCTTCGCACCCACGAGCTTTTCAGCCCGGACGGGCGGGTGGCCGAGCGAAGGCGGACACGCTTCTTCGCGCTGAGCGTCGCGGCCGTGATCGGGCTCATCGGGGCCGGCGTCGCAGCCCGGGTGTCGGCCGAGGGTCACCAGAAGTTCATGGACGGCGCCGTCGTCAAGATCCGGCAAGCGATCGCCGTGGGCGAGAGGGTCCTTGGCGGTATGATCGAAAAAGTCCAATGGCAAAAAAGAAACTGACCAAGATCGGCCGCTACAAGATCCTCGGCGAGTTGGGCCGCGGCGCGATGGGGATCGTCTACGAGGCCGAGGACCCGGCTCTCGACCGCACCGTCGCGCTGAAGACCATCATCCTCTCGGACGACGCTGAAGGGCGTAAGGAATTCCACAAGCGGTTTTTCCTCGAAGCCAAGGCCGCAGGCAAGCTCACGCATCCCCATATCATCACCGTCTACGATTTCGGGGAGGAAGGCGACCTCGCCTACATGGCGATGGAACTCCTCACTGGGATCGAGCTCCGCGCCAGGATGCAGAAGAGCCCGATCTCCGCCGTCGAGGCGGTCGATATCGCGGAGCAAGTGGCCGACGGCCTCGGGTACGCGCACGAGCGCGGCGTCGTCCACCGCGACATCAAGCCGAGCAACATCATGCTGCTGCCGCGCGGGCAGGTGAAAATCATGGACTTCGGGATCGCGCGCGTGCGCGTTTCCGATCACAAGACGAGCACCGGCGTCGTGCTCGGCACGCCTAGATACATGTCCCCCGAGCAGGTGGCGGGATCGCCCGTCGACCACCGGTCGGACATCTTTTCGCTCGGGATCGTGCTCTACGAAATGCTCACCCGCGCCTCCTTGTTCGCAGGCGCGGACACGCCGCAGATCCTGCACAACGTCGTCCATGTCGAGCACATGCCGCCCTCCCGGCTGAATCGCGAAGTGCCGTCGATGCTCGATTTCGTCATTGCACGGGCGCTCAAAAAAGACCCCGCGGTGCGCTACCAGGACGTCTACGAGCTCGCCGCCGACCTGCGCAGCTGCCTCGCCGAGCTCGGCGGCCGCAAGCGCGCGGGGGAGAAGGACGCGGACGGCGATCAGGACGTCACGAAGACGGTGAAGCTCGATGTGGACACCGAGAAGACGCGACTCGCGCCCGCGGCGCGCGCGATCGGCTCCGACACCCGCCTTCCCTTGTCGCGGCAGTTCGACTCTTCCGCGGCGCTGGGACGGCTTTCCGCTCCCACGAAGCGCGATCGCGAGCTGCTCGCCCGGCCTCCGCGGCCGGTCGGTTTCTTGCGGCGGCTCAGAAACGATCCCGGGCCGCGCCTGTTGTTCATCGCAGCGCTCGCTGCGGCGCTCGTCGGCGGTGCGATCGCGTTCGCGTGACGCCGTTCGCCCGTCGCTATTCCGATTTGATGCCTGCCGCCTTCACCAACGCGGCGTTGGCGGCGATCTCTTCGCGCAGATACGCGTTGAACTTCTCGGGGGTGTAGTCCATCGGCTCGGCGCCGAGGCGCGTCATCTTCTCTCGCACGTCGGCCGCATGCAGCGCTTTCGCCGTTTCCTGGTAGAGCCGGTTAACGACATCGTGCGGCGTCTTCGCCGGCGCGAACATGCCGACCCAGAAGTTGTAGTCGGAATTGGGAACGCCGGCCTCCAGCGTGGTGGGAAGCTCGGGAAGCGCGAGCGAGCGCTTGGTGCTCCCTACCGCGAGGGCGACGAGCTTGCCGTCCTTTAGCAGCGGCAGCACCGCGTTGACGGGGCAGAAATAGAAATCGACGCGGCCGGTGACGATCTCGGTCAGCGCTTCCGGCGAACCCTTGAAAGGAATGTTGACCGTCTCGATGCCAGCGCCCAGACGAAAGCGCTCGGCATTGAGGTGCGTCGCGCTGCCGATACCGACCGAGGCGGAATTGAGGGATCCGGGCCTCGCCTTCGCCGCGGCGACGAGCTCCTTCACTGTGCGAATACCCTTCGAAGGCGCCATCACGAGCACGTTGGGCAGCAATGCGAGTGGGGTGACGCCGGTCAGGTCGCGAAGCGTGTCGTAGGACAGGTCCTTGTACGTGGACGGCGTGACCGTATACGACGAGGAATGCACGAAAAGGGTGTAGCCATCGGATTCGGATTTCGCTACCACCGCCGCGCCGATCGTGCCGCCCGCGCCGGGGCGGTTCTCGATGACGATGGGCTGCCCGAGTTGGGGCGAGAGCCTTTCCGTCACGGTGCGCGCAATGATGTCGGTGCCGCTCCCCGGGGTGAACGGGACGATGATCCTGATCGGCTTCGCCGGCCAAGCCTGCGCCCATGCGACCGTTTGCGCTGCGCAGAGCGCGATTGCGGCAATCACCTTCCGGAAACGGCACATCGTCTGGTTTCCTCCTTGTGTATTATCTGCCTTTCGAGACGAGACATGAAAGCCGCTCCTTTCGAGTATACCCGCGCCGCATCCGTCGCCGAAGCTTGCGAGCTGCTTGGTCGCCACGGCGACGGCGCGAAGCTGCTCGCCGGCGGCCAGAGCCTCGTGCCGATGATGGCGATGCGCCTCGTGCGCCCCGCCTGGCTCATCGACATCAACGAGATCACCGCGCTCAAATTTGTTTCTCTCGAAAAAGATGCTGCGCGCACCGGCGCCTGCACGCGCCAGTGCCTGCTCGAGCGCGACGAAGCGCTTGCCGCGAAGGTGCCGCTGCTCGCTCAGGCACTCTCCTGGGTGGGCCACGTTCAAACGCGAAATCGCGGCACGGTAGGCGGCAGCCTCGCGCACGCCGATCCGTGCGCCGAGTTGCCGCTCGTCGCGCAGGTGCTCGGAGCGCGCATGCTGCTGCGCTCGACGAAAGGCACGCGCATGCTCGAAGCCGAGAAGTTTTTCTCCGGTCCCATGGCGACTTCCGCGCGATCCGATGAATGCCTCGAGGAAATCCACTGGCCGGCATGGTCCTGGCGACGCACGGGTTCCGCTTTCATAGAAATTTCCGTGCGCCACGGCGACTTCGCGATGGTCGCGGCCGCGGCCCAGATCGCGATCGACGGCGACGGGCGCTGCGTGCGTGCGGCATTCGGCCTGGGCGGAGCCGGCGGAACACCGCTCGCGTTTCCGAAGATCGCGGCACGCCTGGTTGGCACGCGTCTCGACGACGCGGTCGTGAACGACGCAGCCGACGCCGCGGCAACCGAAACGGAGCCCGGCAGCGACCTCCACGCGAGCGCCGAATATCGCAGGCACCTCGCCGGCGTGCTCGCGGTCCGGGCGCTGCGCGAAGCGCGGGAGAGAGCGAGAAGCCGGTGAGCGAGACGCTCTACGCCGTTTCCGTCGAAGTCAACGGCAAGCCGCGATCGGCCCAGGTGCCGGCGCGCCTGTCGCTGGTGGACTGGTTGCGCGAAGACCTTGGTCTCACCGGCACGCACATCGGCTGCGAGCACGGCATCTGCGGCGCCTGCTCGGTGATGCTCGACGGGGAGCCGGTGCGGTCATGCCTCATGTACGCCGTGCAAGCGCACGGCCACCGCGTCACCACCGTCGAGGGCCTCGCCAAGCCCGACGGCTCGATGAGCGTGCTGCAGGACAGCTTCTGCGAGACGCACGGCCTGCAGTGCGGCTACTGCACCCCCGGCATGCTGATCGCGTCCCAGGGCCTGCTGAATTCGAATCCGAACCCTTAAGAGGCGCAGATCCGCGACGCGATCGGCGGGAACCTGTGCCGCTGCACCGGCTATCAGCAGATCGTCGAGGCGGTGCAGCTCGCCGCCGAACGCGTAGCGAAGGAAGCGAAATGAGAGCTCTCGGCGCAAGCCCGCCATCTTTCCCCTCCTCTTTGAGAAGGGGTGCCGCCGCAGGCGGCGGGGTGGTCGGGCACTCTGGTCAAACCACCCCGGCGCTTCGCGCCACCCCTCCTTATCCAAGGAGGGGAAAACCCTCATGACGACGTTCCGCTACATCGGCGCAAAGCGTCGCGCAAAGGAGCATCCACGCTTCGTCACCGGCCGGGGGCGCTTCGTCGCCGACATCGCGCTCCCCGGAATGAAGCACGTCGCGCTGGTCGCCTCGCCGCATGCGAGCGCGCGCATCGTTTCGATCGACACCAAAACCGCGCTCGCCGCTCCCGGCGTGCTCTACGTTCTCACGGGGGAGGAATTCTGCGCGAGCACCGATTCGCTCGCGATCGGGGTGGACGCGCCCAAGGTAACGCGCTGGGCGCTAGCGAACGGCGTCGTGCGCTACGCCGGCGAATGGGTGGCGGCGGTGGTCGCCGATTCGCGCGCGCTCGCCGAGGACGCGGCGGAGCGGGTCGAAGTCGAATACGAGCCGCTGCCGCGGGTGATCGACCCCGAAAAAGCGCTCGCCCCGGGAGCGCCGCTCGTGCATCCGGCGCACGGCTCGAACGTGCTCTACCAGCGCAAGTTCGTGTGGGGCCCGGTCGAGGAAGCGTTCGCAAACGCCGAGCACAAGATCGCCTTCCGCGCGGTATGGGGCCGCAGCGCCACCGTGCCGATCGAGACCTTCGGCGTCGCCGCGCACTGGGACGCAGGGACGGGAATCCTCGACATCTGGGCATCGATCCAGATGCCCAAGTTCCCCGACCAGGCCGCGCGCGCGCTGCGTCTTCCGGGCAACGCCGTGCGCGTGCACTACGACGTCGACGTCGGCGGCAGCTACGGCGTGAAGCGCGGCATCAAGCACACCGTGCTCGTCGGCTATCTCGCGAAAAAACTGGGCGTCGCGGTGCGCCTCATCGAGGATCGCCTCGAGAACCTGCGCGGCGGGGACATGCAGGGGCCCGACCGCTTCTTCGACATGCAGGCGGCGTTCGACGCGGACGGCGCGATACGCGCGATGAGAATCCGGGTGGTGGACGACGTCGGCGCCTACGCGGGGCGCTCGCCTTTCCAGCTCGGCAAGCCCGTCACCGCGATCTGCGGGCCCTACGCCATCGGCGCGATCGAGTACGAGGCGACCTCGGTGATGACCAACAAGACCCCGCAGGAGGCGGTGCGCGGCTTCGGCCAGTCGCCGACCAATTTCGCGATCGAGCGGGCGATCGACCGCGTCGCGCGCCATCTCGGCATGGACAGGATCGAATTGCGCAAGAGGAATTTCATCCGCAAGGACCAGTTCCCGTACACCATCCCGAGCGGGTCCACTTACGACTCGGGCGACTACCACGCGGTGCTCGACGAGACTTTGGCGGCGATCGACTACGCCTCGCTCGTGCGCGCGCGGGACGAGGCGCGGAGTTCCGGAAAGCTCGCCGGAATCGGCATCGCGAGCTGCCTGGAGCCCTCCGGCGGCAACTCCGCGTTCGAAGTGCTGATGAACCCGAAGAACGAGAGCACGACCTGGATGGACTCCTGCCTGGTGCGCGTCGATCTCTCGGGCGCGATCACCGGAGTCATCAATAATTCGAGCGCAGGGCAAGGGCACGAGTCGCTGGTAGCGACCGTGGTGGGGGAAATCCTCGAGCGAGACCCCGAAACGATCCGCGTGGTGCGAGCCGATTCCCTCATGGCGCTCCCCTCCAACAGCCCGGTCGGCAGCCGCATGGCGATCATGCTGGGAGGTGCCGCCGCCGGCGCCGCGAAAACCATCAAGGAGACGCTCATCGCCATCGCGGCGCACAACTTCGAATGCCCGCCCGGGGACCTCGAATACGGGGACGGCAGCGTGAGCCTCAAGGGCGCGCCGGAGAAGAAGCTCGTCTGGGACCAGCTCGTCGAGATCGCGCACCGCAAGTTCCACAGGATGCCGCCGGGGATGGAGCCCGGTCTGCAGGCGAAGTTCGTGTGGGAAGTGCCGACCGGAGGCGCCCTGCCGACTCCGGAGGGTCGTATACAGATGTACCCCTGCTACGCTTTCGAGGCACATGTCGCATTGGTGGAGATCGACCCCGACACCGGCAAGCCCGCGATCCTGAAATACATCTGCGGCCACGACTGCGGCGTGATGATCAACCCGGGCATCGTGCACGGCATGACTTACGGAGGGATCGCGCACGGTATCGGCGCGGCGCTCTACGAGAAGTTCGCCTATACCGAGGACGGGCAGCTCGCGAGCGGCACCTTCATGGACTACCTGATCCCGAGCGCGATGGAAGTGCCGGCGATGGCGATCGTCGACCACTGCACGCCCTCGCCGCTCACCACTTTCGGGCAGAAAGGCTCGGGCGAAGCCGGCTATCTCGGCGCGCCCGCCGCGATCGCGAACGCCATCAATGACGCGCTCGATCCCCTCGGCGCTTCGATCGACACCCTGCCGATTTCGCATCTCGCGATCTGGAAGGCGATCGGCGCGCGCAAGGGAGCGGCCCGAGCATGAAAAACATCGTCATCGACGTCCACGCGCACTTCATCCCGAAGCTGCTCTACGCGCGCTACGACGCCAATGTCGCGAGATTTCCCGGAGTCAAGCTGTTACGCGACGGCAAGGGAACCCGCATGCAGTTTCCGGGCGGCGAACCGACGCGGCCGATCTCGCCCAAGCTTTCCGATACTGCCGACCGGCGCGCGTGGATGGAAAAGAACGGCATCGACCACCAGCTCGTCGGCGGGTGGCTGGACAGCTTCGGCTACGAGCTGCCTTCGGGCGAAGGCCTCGCCTGGAGCCGCTTCTACAACGACTGCCTGCAGGAGGAGCTGCGCGAGGAAACGCGTTTCACGCCACTCGCCACCGTGCCGCTGCAGCACGGCGGGCTCGCCGCAGAGGTCCTGTCGGAGGCGCTCGACCAGGGATTCGGCGGGGTGATGATCGGAACGCTTCCCAAAGGCAATTCCGGGAATCTCGACGACCCCTCGCTCGACCCGTTCTGGCAGACCGCGTCCGATCTGAAGGCGGCGGTGTTCATGCACCCGATGTTCCTGTGCGGCGAGCCGCGCCTTGCGGACTACGATCTCGTCAACGCCATCGGCCGGCTCGCCGACACCTCGATCGCCGTGTCGCGGCTGCTGTTCTCCGGGCATCTCCTTAAATTTCCGGACATGAAATTCGTGCTCTCGCACGGCGGGGCTGCCTTGCCCTACGCGCTCGGGCGTCTCGCGCGCAACCACGCCATCTCGCAAGGCAAGTACGCCGACCCGCGCAAGGGCTTCGAGGCGATGTACTTCGATTCCTGCGTGTTCGATTCGGATTCGCTCGAATACCTGGCGAAGAAGGCGACCGCCGAGCGCATCATGCTCGGCTCGGATCAACCTTTCCCGATCGGTGACCCGGAGCCCAGGAAAGTCGTCGAAGGCGCGTATTTCAACGAAGCGCAAAAGAAAGGCATACTCGGCGAAACGGCACAGACCGTGTTCCGGGTGCGGGCCGACTGCTGGTGCCCGCGTTGAAAGGACTTCCCCGATTCGCGTCAGAGATTGCCTTTATCCCGGTAAAGAGTATATTGTTCGCAACGAAACAACCGTATAGCGTTAAATACGTTGCAAACGATATATGCAAACTGTCGGCGGACTGAGTAAAAGCTCTCGCGAGCAACTAAGTCGAGTACTTCGCCAGACCAAAGGCACCATCGCCCCAAGCGACGCCGCGCACGCGCTTCACGTCGACCGTGCCGAGGCAGCTCGGTTGCTAGCGCGATGGTCGGCGTTTGGTTGGCTTTCCCGCGTGCGTCGCGGATTGTATGTACCGGTCCCGCTCGAATCTTCCACTGCCGACATTGCACTGGAAGATGCATGGGCAGTCGCCGACCGGCTATTTGCGCCTTGCTACATCGGCGGATGGAGCGCAGCCGAGCATTGGGGATTCACCGAGCAACTGTTCCGTACGACGCTCGTCGTTACCGCACGTCGTCCGCGAGCACGCAAAGTCGAAGCGCGCGGTTCAGTCTTCATCGTGCGCACCGTAGAACAAGATGCCATGTTCGGGCTGAGGCCCGTTTGGCGGGGCCGCGTAAAGATCAATATCTCCGACCCGACGCGCACGATCGTCGACATGCTCGACACGCCCGCGCTCGGCGGTGGAATCCGCTCCGTATTCGACATGCTGAGATCGTATCTCGGCTCCCAATACCGCGATCCGCAGTTGCTTGTTCGTTATGCAGACCAACTCGGAAACAGGGCGGTGTTCAAACGTCTGGGCTATCTTGCTGCGACCTTCCTCAGCAATGAGAAAGAACTCGTGCAGCAGTGTCGCGCCCGCCTTTCGATGGGAAACGCTAGGCTCGATCCCAAGCTGCCCGCCAAGCGATTGGTTACCGCGTGGCGGATTTGGGTGCCAGCCAATTTTTCCAAGGCATCGAGCAAGTGATCGGACGACAGGAGATCCTGGAGTTTGCGCGCGAGGTCGGCCTCGATCCCAACGTCGTCGAGAAAGACTACGTGCTCGGCTGGATGCTCGCGGGAATAGGACAGCACCCCCGCACCGGCGATACCTGGGTTTTCAAAGGCGGAACCTGCCTCAAAAAATGCTACTTCGAGACGTATCGCTTCTCAGAAGACCTGGATTTTACACTGCTCGACGGCTCGCACGTGAATGAAGCATTCCTGCACGAAACATTTTCTGAAATCACGCAATGGATTTACGGCGAGTCCGGAATCGAATTCCCGAATGCCGCACGAACTTTCGAGATCTATACCAACCCGCGCGGCAGAAACTCCGCACAAGGACGTATCGGGTACAGAGGACCCATGCAGCGTCAGGCCGATGTCCCTCGTGTGCGAATCGATCTCACGGACGATGAACGCCTAGTGCGGGATGGTGAGCAAAGGCAGGTACACCATCCTTATTCAGACAAACCGGAAGGTGGCATTCACGTACTTGCCTACTGCTTCGAAGAGGTGTTCGCGGAGAAGTTCCGCGCGCTCGCCGAGCGCCAGCGGCCACGCGATCTCTACGACGTCATCCATCTCCACCGCAGGGACGCGGGCGTGGACCGCGCTGCGGTGCGCGAAGTCCTAAGGGCGAAGTGCGAATTCAAGGGGATCGCTGTGCCGACATTCGACTCGCTTCGTACGAGTCCGCAACATGCCGAGCTACGCGCCGACTGGGAGCAGATGCTTGCGCACCAGCTTCCGCAGCTTCCGCCGTTCGACTCCTTCTGGGAGGAGTTGCCGGTGGTATTCGCATGGCTCGAGAAGGAACCTGAAGCGGCGCGACCACCCGTGATGGGTCCCTTGCGGCACGAGATCGACCAGACATGGCACGCACCTGCGATGGCCAGCTCCTGGCGAGCACAAGGAATCGGCGCGCCTCTCGAAATTATCCGATTCGCAGCAGCGAACCGGCTCTGCGTCGAACTCGACTATCAGGACGAAGATGGTCGGCGCGGCACGCGTACCATCGAGCCCTATTCTCTGCGCAGGACACAAGCGGGCGACCTGCTTCTGTATGCTGTCCGCAGTCAGGACGCGCAGGATCGCTCATATAGCGTGGATCGCATCCTCGGG